>Ga0316616_100000063_pt1 | contig 26971 bp, 41 predicted proteins | sample OWC_Aug_M1_C1_D1_FD_207660 | JGI IMG/M metagenome (GOLD analysis project Ga0316616, IMG submission 207660) | Wetland soil microbial communities from Old Woman Creek delta, Ohio, United States - OWC_Aug_M1_C1_D1_B | ecosystem: Environmental > Terrestrial > Soil > Wetlands | place: USA: Ohio... | reverse complement strand
CCGGAAAGTCGTACAATTTTTTATCTATTTTCCTGTGTTTCATAAATGAGTAATTGAAATTACAGTATGATTTTGGTTAGCAATTGTGGTTACACTTGATGTTGCTATCCCTCCGTTACTCCAATTGATAATTATGTTTCTGATAAAGAAAAAACTCAAGACCAAAAGAAAATATTTCATACACCTCCTTTCGGTTCGCCTCTAGCAAATAAATATAAGATCATTACCATAAAATATACAAATGCTCCTATTGCATCCCATGTTACCATTCTCCGGGAATAGTATAAGACCATGTATAAGGCTATACATGACCAGATAAACAATCCATAGTGTACCGCTTTCATATTATGCGTCTATTGAATAATCTTCCGGGTTTCTGTCGCTATCGGCTATTTTCTTTTTATATTCTTCTTCCGTATATAGACTGTCATCAACCAGAATATCTATTCCCTTACAGGTCTTTTCTCCATGCCGTATATTTGCCCTCACGTGGTATTCCAACCCGTTCACTACTACATTGACTATATTGGTACGCAATATCTCCCCATGCGTACCGCATATCCCTATAAAGACAAACCTGCTAGATGGTTCATTCCCTTTATTCTCCTGATGTTCAGGTGTCATATACCTCCTTTAAGTTTTTAATAAACTAAATAGTATTTTTATTTCTTTACAGTACAATTGTTCTCCAAAAGGCAAAGATAATAATTTATCAATAACTTCTAGAACAGCTTTATTGTAGTCATCTCGCATATCTACCATAATATAATTATCTAAGCCTGTTGAAGTCCATGTTGTTTTATTTTTCATTTTGTCTCCGTTGCTATGGGTGTTATTACCGGACTATTTATCCAACCCACTATATGCATACAAGTCATGTAGCCAAGATAAAACGCAAAAGATACCGTAACCACACCAGTAAAAAAGGACAGGATTTTATCCCAATTAAATCGTCTAACAAACCGCCCTGTTTTTTCATCTCTTTTGATATAGTCATACATAAATTCCTTTCTTATCCCAGTAAAAATCCGGTGTCGGCTTACGGGATAAATTCAAACAATGAGTACATGATTTCTTGCCGGGTTCTGCTAACCTCCGATGGCAGGATCGGCATAGTTTATCCTTAACTATTTCTATTACCATTTTCATAGACAATTGACCTCAATTTCCATCCGGGGATTTTTCTTGTCGAATTCCTTCCGGACATTTAGAAAAGTTATCTGACTGTCGTTATCATAGATTTTGAGACCCTGTAGTAGGTCTAAAACGGTTTTAATCGAGGAATCGATATCCCTATCCCACTTGAGATACATGGCAAGGCATACATATAGGTTTCCGGAGACCTTTTTTTGTTTCCTGATCTGCCTTTTTATTTCCCATCCGGCTTCTTCTTCCCAATCCCTTACCTTCCGGTTCTTATATACATGACTTTTTCCATGTTTATATGTCTGGTTTAACGGTATCGGTAATGGGATTGTAAATTGCATGTAGTGGCGGGTAAGGGAAAAGGGTTTTTTCTGTATATGAGTATTAGAATTGAGTTACACGCATCTTTATGAGCAACCTTACCCGCCTGTACCTGCAATCTATTGACTGGCTGTATGAAGATACATTTAACTACCGGTTACGTCTGACGTGATACTTACGGTAGCACCAGTCAATGATCCAACTCTGCTTTTGGTAGTGTATCCGCAGTCCGGTGGAAGCTCGCCTCAGTTTGCTGTCAGCTTACCTACACCGGCATGCCGATACACTACTATTTATATTTTAACCTTTTTTGCCAATTCTATCGGGAAGTACCATTGTGGTTCCTGCCCGACCATTTTGCGTTCTCCGGATAACATTACCTTTTCCTTATCGAATATCCATTTTTCATGCTTTCCCCTGTCTACGAATATCAGCCTGTCGATTTTGTCGCCTATAATTGACAGTACCGGAAGCGGGATTGATAATTGCCTGTCTTTCCATAATACCGCCTTGTTGAAACAGACAAATTTTGTATATGTCCTTCCGATATAGTCAAATTTTCCTAAATTCATGGTTTCTCGTTTTTCTCCGGAGATTTAATCCAGTCCGGGTCAATATCGGTTCCGTTTGAGAATAACACTTGGTCAATATGCTTCCAGACTGCTCCTTCATCGAGTTTCTGGTCTTCCTTGACCTCAATATCCATACCGTATCCGGTCTCCAGCATATTGTAATTGCCTAGATTTTTCTTGAATGTCTTGTGGAAATGGATTGTTTTCATAACCTGCCTCCGAAAAATCCTTTTGGTTTAGCTTCCCACGCTTCTACCAGACTTTTGATCGATTTATTAATTTCCCTTATGGCTATAATCAATTCATCTGTCTGCTCATTTCTTGTCTGTCCATTTGGTTTTTCTTCTTTTTTAATCTCTATCATTTTCTCCGGAAAATTTGTCAATATAACTTTATGGGGTTTATGTTTTTCCAGATATTTTCTGTATAATTCTCCAGTTTTATGCCTATAGTCCTTAAAATCCTGACTTAACATTATCAGTTTTACCGTAGTCCATGACCTATTGATTGCTTCTCCGGTTTTACTAATGCTTACCCCGGCATTTAATAAGGTTTTAATTGTTTCAAATTCCCTAGCGGTTACTTCTTTCATATATTCCCACCTTTCCAATAAATATCTGACGCAATACCAAATAATGATGCGCATTTCTTCAGAGCATCGCTGGTAGCTGCCTTAAAATCGTCTCCTATGTCTATCGGCAACCCGTTATCATTTTTCTTCACATCACTGCCTCCCCATTGTTCTTTGCTGATTGCCTGAACAATCGGAGTATTACCCGGAATAACAATATATCCGGTAAGTTTTCCTAATACCTGGACTTGCGTAATTGACTGGTTTTGAGACTTTTCCTTAACCTCAAATGACCACATATAATTGAATATCTTATTAAGTCTGTCAATTACATATCCGGTAGCTACATAATCAAATGTCTTTCCGCCTCTACCCGGTCTATGCTGGATATATTTCTCCGGAGTTTCCTCAAATATCAGTTTAGTTTTATCCGTATTAACTAAACCGTATTCCTCCGGCTTTTTGTCTCCGTTCATAGTTTCTCCTTTCTTAACCTACGCTTTATACGTTCCCCGTAAATAATTTGCATTACACGGTTATGGCTAATGCCATACATCTGGGCAAGTTCAGCATAAGTATGAGATTTTTTGTCCTCATATATCCGCTTGTTTCTTTCTGATTTAGCTTCCATACTATTATATGTACTCCTTTCTGGTAGTATTGTCAATATATCAGTTTTTCTTCCGGCTTTCAATCGCATTATTTAATGCTTCTATTTCTCCGGCTTCATATACTCTCCGGACAAATAACTCAAGATATCCCTGTAAATCCGATGTAGTAAATTCATCGCCATGAATAAAACTGTCCATCAATTCTTCGTAAAATTCCGCCATCTTTTCCTTTTTGTCTTTACTGTCGTTTTCACCTAATAATTTGATTTCCTTTAATGGAATATCCTTGTCAATTTTTTTCATATGTTTTCCCCTCTCATAATCATTTTATTTATGCCTTCGATAAAACATTTTTTATGATATCGGGCATAATTCCAACTATTCCGGAATACTCCGGAGACAATCGCAATCTCGATTTCTCCTTTTTTGATTTCCTTCATACAGTACGGGCAAGGGTTCTGATGGTTTTTTGTCGGTTTCCGTTCAATTTTAATCTCGTTGATTTGTTTCATGAATCTTCACCTTCTTCCGGTTCTATTACCTTATTACCAAAGGTTAACTCCGGACTTTCGGCTTCTTTAATCCATGCCTTGCTTCCGAACCATTTATAATAAGTTATGCCTAACTCTGATAATCCGAAAATCAAGGTATCGCAATCCTCTTTGTTCGGTCTTTCAATCCGGACTGCGGAGATCTGGATTATTTTATCTGTCATGGTACACCTCCTCTTTGATTACATCGCCTACAATATCCCACGGCTGATTTAAGACATCAATTAAAACCTTGAAATGCGGGTTGCGATGGTTATTTTCGTTATACCGTGCCTCTTCGTCTCCATACAATTCATAATACCCCTTAAAAACTGCATAATCATGCGGAATAATCTCAATCAGATTACAATTAAGGATTTTGTACATTTCCTCAAATGTCTTTTTTCTGCTTGTGCCTAAATCGACAATTGTGCCATCTTGTTTATACAATGTATATTTATATTGTTTCTTCATATTCCCCCGTTCAGGTCTTCGACTTTATATTGACCGGATTTGATCTTTTTTTCGGTCTCGGCTTTCTTTTCGCCTAAAAACTGATTGCGGTATTTCCCGGTAGTTACTGAATAATCCCAGTTATCATCTAGGATTATTTTTCCTCCAGTTTTAACTGCAATTATTGTTTCATAACTTTGGAAAAATATACCCACACCATTTACCGATATAATAAACTGATTAGGTACATAATTCCCCCTGCTTGATCTCATATTTTTGACTGACACTTTTGGTAATTTCATATAATCTCCCCTTTCTGCATATCCTGCAATTTTTTTATACTTTGCTCCATCTGGAACATGAGAGACGCACACCGGAGTATTAAGGCTCCGATTTCCGGCTCGTTCACCTGATAATAATGGTCGGCTAACTTCCGAGCCTGTAACAGTTTTGCGTTTGCTTCCCTGTTCTTTATCCGGTCAAGTCCCCTGATGTATTCCTGATAATCCTTGTATTCTGATATTTGTATTTTCATAATCCACCCCCTAGTACATCACCGCAACACGGGCAAATTTCCAGCTCCATTACTTGGTGAATATCCGTGTTAATTTCCGTCTTAATCTCCGGCAATACCCACTCATGACACCCGCCACAGAGTACACTGTCTCCGGGGTCTCTTTCCTGTTCATAATCACTATCAAAATCAGCCGGGATATTATCACTCCGGTCATATTTGTTTGGACTGCTCATAATTCCCCCTTTTTTACTGTCTCAATACTAAACTGATTGTAAACTATACTAGTATGATTGTCAAGAGGGGAAATGGATTGTAAAGTATATTGACTGCCTTTGATATTGTCATACAGTTTGTGTGTAAAAACCGATGGAAACACTAGAGGAAATTGAGGAAAACTGAACAATCCTGACCGTTTTTGTAATTCTTCCGGAAGAAATTCACAGGATTATTATTACATCTAGTTTATTGCATTATTATAATATGAGATAGACTGTATATCTGATGGACTGTATGATAGAGCATGAAGATATATGGAGAACATACACTAGCTAGTAAATCTTCCTATACTGTATGGATACCCTTACTGCATGACCTATAGTAGAGCCATACCATACAGGGAGAGAGTAGGTAGAGTTTATGGTTGAGTATAACCCTTTCCTGTAGGGAGAGTTACATGGAGAAGGTAGTACTATATAATTCCAGTAATCCATATTCCAGTCTTCTCTTAATCAAGTTATGCCAAAGATAAGAAACACAGAAGATATTAAGAAGGTTTTTTCACCTGATTATCGGTTTGTCCGTCAGGTTTAGTACATTTCCTGTCTAAAACCAACAGTTAGATGTTGGAAAAGGTGAGCCGGAAATAGGTCAGGCTTCCCACCGCTTTTTTATGTTTCCATGCCGTAGATTAAGTTTCCACAGTATGTTATTTCCCCATCCGGTTTATTCGGGCTTTACCGTTGCCTCAAGCATTGGAGACCTTTCGGTTAAGGATGCTTTATGAATAAATTTCAGTATGGCTTTGATGATAACGGGATTTCTGGATCTTCTTCCGCAAGTAGGACAGATGACTTTTTCAGTAGACTTTGACATATAAAAACCCTTATGACGAGTACAGGTACAAGTTTGGCTAGAAACCTATACCCATCATAAGGGTTGCCAAACCTGTTTGTATTCAACTAAATATATTATATCACCCCTGTCAAGTATTTTATAACCGGCACTTGACTTGGTATGTTATCATGGATTGTATGCCCGAAGATGAGATTATACTTCCCCAGAATTCCCCTACTAAAGATATCGTTAGACAGACTGACTGGTATAAAGCCCTTAAACCCCGGCAACGCAAGTTCATTAAGCGTTATGTAGTCTGCAAAAATCGGGTCACGGCATGGATGGATACCCATCACTGCAGGGACCGGGCAATCGCTGCCGTTGCAGTCTCCCGTTTCATGCGGGAACATCCCCAGATCATCGAATTCTTTTACCAGATGGCGGGTATCGGGGATGATGACATCATTAAAGTGGTCCGGGAATCGATGGAATCCAATAAGCAGCAGATATACCACAGCAAGGTCTATGAGTTTCCCGATCCCTATGCCCGGCTCAAGGCTGCGGAAATGGCGATGAAGGTCCGGGGGATCGATAAGCCGGAGATTGCCCACCAGACAAACGTGATGATCGTTGCCGATCCGGTCAAGGGAGTGTACAAGGTCATCGAAGGCGAAGAAATTGAGACGGAAAAATGAAATACCTGACCCATATCACCACTATCGGCAGGGAGACAACCTTCAAAGCCATCGAATCGAACCGGAAAGAGTTGCCTCTTGGTAGTAAGATAATACTATGGGTCAATCTGATAACCGGATTCGATACCTCGATCATCCCCAAACTCCGACTATTGGTGGATGACATGGTGGTATCCTCAATCAATTACTGCGACTTCTCCTGCGTGATAGACATGATGTATCTGGATTACGACATCATGCTCTACCAGTCCGATGACTGTGTCTTTTTACCGGGAGGAATCAAACAGGCGATGCGGATTTTTGAGGGAAATCCGAGAGTGGGTGCAGTCGGAAGTCTGACCCAGAAGGAAGGGATGAAGGAGAACATCTACATAGATGACCCGGAAGTACTACCGGACCTCGGAGTATTTTTTAACCATGAGGCGATCAATGAAGTGGGAGGGCAACGACCAATATTCCCGGCATACGGTTATTCCTTTCAGGAAATGCTGATCCGGATGATGATGCACCAATGGCATATGGTATCAATCAAGGATAACTATGCCGAACATGCCGGTGATGCCCACTACGGATCAAACCGACTGGGGACCCACAATAAGATTTGGGCAAGGAATAAGGAAGTATTTGACAGTCTCAAAAAGACCCATTTCCCGGTGGAAGGATGGTGGCAGAAATGATAAGTACCATCTATGAAGCCAGTCCGAAACAGCAGTTGATGCATTTTTCGACTGCCGATGAGGTACTGTACGGGGGAGCAGCCGGAGGAGGCAAAAGTTACGCCCTACTCTGGGATGCGGTAATGTTCTGCATGTCCCATCAGGATGTAACCGTTTCTATTTTCAGGCGTACTTATCCGGAACTGGAGAAATCGGTAATTTTGGAAGCATTAAGGGTAATTCCCTTCGAGTGGTATAACTACAACAAGAAGGAACACCGGATGTACTTCAAACGTACCGGTTCCATCCTTGAGTTTAACTACTGTCTGTATGACAACGATGTGTACCAATTCCAGTCGGCACAGTATGACCGGCTGTATTTTGACGAACTGACGCATTTCAATAAATTCCAGTATCTCTACCTGATTTCCCGGCTCCGGACTGTCAAGAAAAACATCAAGACGCAGGTAAAATCAGCCTCAAATCCGGGAAATGTCGGTCATGAGTGGGTAAAACGCAGGTTCATTACCGATGCGGTCCCCGGAGAACTGACCATGCGTACCGAACCGGAAACCAATACCGCCTATACTACCCAGTTTATCCCCGCCAAAGTACAGGACAACGACTACATCATGAAGAATGACCCGAAATATATCAGTAACCTGATGCTACTGGACCGGGATGACAGACGGGCATTGTTGGAAGGCGACTGGGATGTTCTCAAGGGTCAATTTTTTGAGGAATGGCGGTATGACAAACATGTAGTCAAGGCATTCCAGATTCCGACATGGTGGACCCATATCCGGTGCATTGACTGGGGTTATACCAAACCGGCATGTGTCCTATGGATCGCATTTGCACCTCATGGTGAGACCTATATCTACAAGGAATTGGTAGTTACCAAGACCTCCGATGTGGAACTGGCAAAAAAGATTCTGGAGATGACCGGAAAACAGAAGATTAACTATACCGTGGCAGACCCATCGATGTGGAGTATCACCCAGTATGAACGGGGGGAATCCGTGGCATACCGGATGACTGCCTCCGGAGTGACGTTAATCAAGGGAGACAATAACCGGATTGCTGGATGGAACCTAATTCATACCTACCTGCATTTTACGAAGGAAGTCGAACCGGTCCTGCATATTTTCAATACCTGCACCTATCTCATCGAAACGATTCCGGGAATGATCCATGACCAGAACAAACCGGAGGATATCGATACCCACGGTGATGACCACGGTGTAGATGCGATGCGTTACGGACTGATGACCAAACCGGTACTGCCAAAGAACCCGCATATCAATCCCCCTGTCGGATCAATGGATTACTGGATGAACCGGTATAAACGGGAAAAGAAAAATTACGGATATGTGGGGACACTATGATTAACGTCATACAGGATACCAAACCGGTAACGGACAGATGGACCGTACTTGAACGTGGACTTAACATGATGATCGCATCCAATTTCAAGGACTACAAGGACTGGCGGGTACTGTCCAATATCAAGAAATACAAACCGTCTATGGACAAGTTTATATTCGCCCAGAAGACCGGCAAGATTCCGGAAATATGCGAGATTTACTGGAAAGGGGAATTTGTCTGTGAGGTGAACATACTTGAGACACCGGCACAGGCACTCACCAAAATCAATGACGGACTGATTGATTTAATTAAAAAGAAAGGATGAAGATATGACATTTCCGATTACCCTACCCGAACCGGAAGACGGATGGGAAAAGTTTGAAAAAGTATTTCTGAAACAGACTGTGATCCAGATTTACAAATGTCTCCGATCACCCACCGACAAATTCATCCTGATAGCGATCAAGGAAATGGGATATCCGGAGGAGGTCGTAGGTATGATGTTAGGCAAAAGTCAGGAAGTCATATCCATCAGGTTAAAGAAAATCTGCGACAAACTACGCCTCAAAAGATACAACGAAGATATATAAAACGTACCATAATACGGTATAGTAAAAATATATGGACACCAAAGGCGATTTAATATCTACCCTGAACCACCGGCTTACTTTAGGGGAAAGATTTCTCAAGACCTACAAGGAAGATGTCGAGAAATGGGAAAAGGATTACCAGATCAAGACGTTACTTAACTCAAAGATAGAAGGTATGGACAATCTGATGCAGATTCCATACATCTTCTCCACCATCGAAACCTCACTTCCGACTATCTTCGATTCAGTCCCCAGTTTAATCATGAAACACCGGGGAGTGAAGGACCGTGAATTCACCGAATTTACCGCCAAAATCTGGGATTACGTCAAAGACCGGCTGCAGTTGGAGGAAAAAGTCGAGGAAGCCGGGACCAATTTCCTTGTAACCGGACTGGGAACCGTCAAATATGGATGGGATTACGGGTATGTGGATGTGGAGAATCCGCAGGAAACACCGATAAATAACTCGGATGGATCACCGGTTACGGATGAGACCGGACAACCGGTAACACAAATCGTGAACCAGAAGGTAAAGATTCCCAAGACCAACATGCCTTTCATCAAGGTCCAGAATTTCCGGCAGATCATCTTCTCCCCCGAATCGGTATTTGCCGAAGACGATGAGGAAAACCTGATCCCGTATATCATCCTGAAACGGATAATCACGAAGGAAAAGGCGGAAAAGGATTATGATGCGACATTCAAGGATGAGGACATGGAGACATTGGACCTCAAGGAGATCGACAAGAAACTTGAGGAGAACCTGATCGACAAGGACCTGATCGAATCCCCGGACATGAAGCGGGTAACGGTCTACGAGTACTACGGAATACTCCCGAAGGAATTTTCCAAAGACAAAAACTGGACTGCGGATCAGGTATATTACTGTGTATTCACCAAAAAGGAAGTCAAGAAAGACCCGGTACAGATCAACAAAAAACCATTTGCCCTGATGGGAAACTACGGTCTGCCTACCCATTTCTGGAGATTCGGAGAACCAAAAGTCCTGCGGGAACTGGAACAGGACATATCTTTTGGTCGCTCACGGATCATGGACATCCGGGACAAACAAGGAACCAAGATTGCCCTGCCTACCGGAACGGAAGTAGATGAACGGGCTTTACAGAAATCACGGGACTTTACCATCATGCGTTATATGGGAAACAACCCTCCCTCTTATGTCAATCCGCCCCCGATTCCTGAGACGATACTTACCGCATTGGAACAATCTAAATCAGATATCCAGATGGCAAGTGCGACACTTGATATCTCCCGTGGCGGAATGGAATCGACAGTAGATACCGCTACCGGTCAGAAGATATTTCAGGCAGCATCGGACAAGAGAAACCAGAGGAAGCGGAAGAAAATCGGCAGGTTTGTCAGGACCATCGCCAAAAACCTGTTAGTGATGTGTGGTCAGAATTGGGATGTGCAGGAATTCGCCCAGATTACCGATATGGACCCACAGGAATTGACCCAGAAGGGATATGTGGACTTACTGGCGCAATTAGGCAAGGAATATGATGTGGAGATCGATTATGAGACCACGACCAACAATGAGGCAGCCGAAGGCGCACAGGCAATCGCCCTATATCGGGAGATGAAGGATGATCCGGCAGTAAATCATGAGGAATTGGTTAAATTTACCATCAAAAAAGGATTCAAACAGAAAGATGTAGAGACATTTTTATCCGGTGTAGTCTCTCCGGAGACGATGAACAAAGTAATCGAACAGTTGATGCAGTCAGGAATTATCGATCCACAGATGGCACAGGTAATGGGTCAAAGGTTACAGCAACAGATCCAACCGGCAGTAACCGGACAGGGAGAAGGCAGACCGGCAGTCAATACCCCGACATCCATTGTAGAGAAGGGTATGCCGGGAACCAACAATACCCAGATGAATGCACAGGCGAATGCTGCCTTCAAACAGACGGGAGTAAGTAAGGGTCCACAGATAAATAGGAGGGGATAATATGCCATATTTTTCGGAAAAACAGAGACGTTTCATGTATGCCAAACATCCGGAAATAGCCGAGAGATGGGATAAGGAAGGCAAGAATTACGTCAAAAAGAAAAAGACATTTAAGGACAAGATGAAGGAAATGAAATGAAATTTAAGGACAGGGTAAATCAGTACCGGGAGATGATGGCACAACAGAAACTTGCCAAACAGGGGATTGTCGATCCCAGAGGTACTATTCCGTCTCCGGAGATACCGTTGGTAAAACAATCGTTAGGAGAAAAGGCAGTCAATTACTTCGGTAATGCTATCCAGAATTTCGGAAAAGGAATTGCCAATAAAATCGGAACCGGAATAAACAACATAATTCCGCAAAAACAGATTCAAATGAAATTTACTCAACCTACCCCGACACCTACTCCGACCCCGACACCGAGTAATTTCCAGTTTATTCCCAAAACAGTCGGGATTACCGTTCCGGAACCATATAAATTTCAACCACCACAGGGAATTATGGCGGATGCAATCAGGAAAAGTTTTCCGCAGGAAGCAACACAGGCAGCTACAGTAGCATGGAGTGAAAATGCTACGAATCCATATCATACCGAAGCATATAATTTCAATACTCCGGGCGATAATCGGATAACTCCCGGTTTTGAAGGAAGTGCGGATTACGGACCATTTCAAATAAACGATAAAACAATGCAGGATTATATCCGAAGGATGCCGGGAGAAATGATGAAGATAGGAGTAAATAACGTAAAAGATTTGAAAGACCCATATAAGGCAAGTGCATTTGCAGCATTGATCCGCAAGTTTCAGGGATGGAAAGCATGGAAAGGGTGGCAGGATAAAGGTGTAACCGGTTTATAATATGGACAAACTTCAGGATGAATGGGTCCATAAGTCCGGAACCGGATTGTGGGCAGAATACGAGAACGTAAAGACCGGTGAATCCACGATGAAGACCTATAAGATGGCGAAGGTATCTAACTGGGATGAATGCGACCATTATTATGACATATTCCTTGACGGTGTTTCCATCCAATGCCGGAAATGCGGAAAAGGCGGAAGGATCGTCTGGGGAATTAACTTCATTAAAGACGGAAAGATTGTCTCCAAATTATAACTTCGATCCCATTATGTTATTTTAAGAATAGGAGGATGAGCTATCGTTTCTTCCACAATCCGGCAGGATTAGGGGATGAATGAACTCATTTAACATATGGATGATGATAAAGTCTTCACGACTGATGAGGTCGTACAAGAGACAGAAGGTTCTACCGGTCAGGACCAACCGCAGACGGAACAACCGGAGGCAGAACAGGCAGGAAAACCTGCCGAACCTTTACAGATTGATCCGCTTCAATGGCTGGATACAGCCAAAGAATTGAAGCCGGAAGTTAAGGAAGCGTTGAAGGCGGGTTTTTTGCGTCAGGCGGATTACACCAAAAAGACACAGGAAATCGCAGCACTAAAACGTAAGGCTGAACTGTTTGACCAGATGCAACAGCAACCTACGCAACCTAAACAACCCGAAAATCCGGAGGAGGAACAGATACCGGATGACCCAAAGGAATTTTTGAAACTGGCAATCCGGAGGGCAAAGGAAGAAGCAGTTGCGGAGGCTAGAGCAGAATGGCAACAGGATCGTCAGTTGGAGATGGCTGAAAGACTGGACCCCAGACTTTCATCGGATGAGGAATATGCAACCGAGATTGCGAGAATAGTATCTACCAATCCGTTATACAGGAGCAATCAGATGAATCTGGTAGAAGCAACGAAACTTGCGATTCAGGAACATAAAGTCAAGAACGATAAAGTCAGACAGGCAGTTATAGCCGAACTGAACGAGAAAGCCCGGAAATCAACCGTGATTCCCTCCGAATCAGGATCGCCCTTGAATACTGCTAACAAGGTTCAGGCAACCACAATGCAGGAAGCTGCACGGTTAGCCGAAGAAGAATTAAGCAGAACATAATGAGACTACTTTAGCCCTATAAGGGGAGGTGAAATAATATGGCAGACGTAAACATGGGCGTCTTACTTTCTACTACACTAAAGAATTACCGCAATACCCTTGTGGACAATATTTTCAAGTCAAATGCGGTTTTCAATATGTTAAAGAGTAAAGGCGCAGTAAAAGAGTTAGATGGTGGTGAACGTATAGTCGTTCCGTTGATGTACGGCAAGAATACTACTGCAGGTTCCTATTCCGGGTATGACCCGTTGGATACGACCCCACAGACCGGTATTGATGCTGCTGAATACAACTGGAAACAGTACAGCGTTTCAATCACCATTTCAGGAGAGGAAGAAAGAAAGAATAATGGTTCAAAAACCCGTATTATCAATCTTCTGGAAGCAAAAACCAAACAGGCTGAACTTTCGTTAAGAGAGGCACTTGGAGAAGGACTGTTTTCAGATGGAACCGGCAACGGTTCAAAGGATTTAACCGGATTGAAAGCTATGGTAGATGATTCAGGTACATACGGAGGAATTGCATCAGGAACATATACTTGGTGGCAAGCAAAGACAGATGAGGATGCAACAACCCTTTCGATAGCAATCATGAGAGCATTATTCAATGACTGTTCAACCGGAGGAAGTGATACACCGGACCTGTTAGTTACGACACAAGCCGTCTATCAGTTTTATGAAGCGTTATTAACTAACTTCAACGGAAACGTATCATACTTCACGCCTTCCGAGGATCAGAAGAAACTCGGAGATGCCGGATTCCAGTCATTAGGATTCAAAGGCAGACCATTGGTGTGGGATGAGTTATGCACAACCGGATATATGTACATGTTGAATACAAAACATTTCAACCTGACAATTCATTCGGATGCAAATTTCAAGGTTACTCCGTTCATTAAACCGGAGAACCAAGATGCGAGAGTAGCACAAGTCCTGTTCATGGGTAACATTACCTGTGATCGTAGGAAATCGCATGGAGTTGCTTATACAATAGCAGCGTAATATTCAGAGGTGGGCGGGAGTACCCAATCTCCCGCCTTCCCTCCCTGACTAAACAGTAACACCTGTTACGTTAGTGAAACAAACCGAACAAAATAGGTTTTAACAATGGGAGATGGAGGTGAAATAAATTATGCAATTCAGAAAATTAGGTCGTGATGGAGCAGAAAACATGTATCGTACAATTCTGAACGTGGAAGGTGCAACGATTACTACTGGATTACCAGTTTCAATCAGACCAACCGCAGCTTCACTTGATGGAGTATCAGCAGTTGTCGCCAATGCCACAGCCGATTATTTTGGTTTTATCGGTATAGCACATGAAGATATCGCCAATAACGATTATGGACTGGTTCAGGTAAATGGATTAGTTAATTCAATTCTGATATCAAATGCCGGATCATCCATAACCATTACTGCAGGAGACTGTCTATTGCCGGGTACTATCGGATTCTATTCCGGTGCAGCCCCGACAGAAGCAGCATCCAACGGAAAAGGTGTTTGGGTAGTGGATACAAAAACCGTATCCGCAGCAGGCTATGTTCGTGGATTACTTGCGGTACTGTGATAGAATGAGTTAAGAAAACCGCTAGATACACAGGGAGCGTCTTTTACCTAGCGGTTCAGACGCTCCCTTTTTATGAAACTATATAAATGTTTGGTCGATGACAAGATAATAACGGAAAAAGCCATTAAAAAGGGTGTTTGTGCCGGTCACCAGTTAGCCGATTATTCTCCGGAAAAGGAAACCGTCTATAAGGTAGCGGTGGCAATACCAACCGAAGGACATACGCTTCCGGAGGCATATGATAACCATCTGGTAAATTGTTTCAGACTGGGAGGACTGCAGGAACGGTGGAGGTATGAAAAACGCAATCCACGGTATGAATTCTCTTGGTTCACTGCAGGTCGGATGTTGACACAGATGGCAAGAGAAAAACTTGTTAAAGTAGCACTCAAGGCTGATATTGATTATCTGGTCATGTATGATGATGATATGTTACTGCCTCCGGATATGGTCTGTAGATTAATCGAAGACATGGAGGCGCATCCGGAAATAGATATCCTTGCTCCACTTGCATTCATGCGTACTGCTCCGCATTATGCAGTTTTATATAATGTTAAGGAGGGATATGACAATATTAGACATCAGGAATATTATATCAACCATTGGGTAATAGATTATCCGAAAAACAAATTAGTGGAATGTGATGCAGTTGGGTTCGGTGCAGTCATCATTAAAATGAGTATGGTCCGTAAGATGCAGGAACCGTATTTCATGAGTACTACTCCAACCGGTGAGGACATATTCTTCTGTGTAAATGCCCGGAAACAGGCAAATGCTAGGATTTTCATGGATACCCGGATCAAACTAGGACATCTGGGAGACCCAGTTATGATTGATGAAGATTACTGGTTACAGTTTTCCAAAGTACACGGAGTAGATATTCCGAAGGCAAAATATAAATATGCCATTGACGGTTATGAAATAACCCATGACTTGATGGCGTTAGAAAGGTAATATGGAAACAGTTTCAATCATCATGCCGACTTATGATAATCTCCAGTATCTTGGTGAGGCAGTCCAGTCAATCATTAATACAAGAGCGCATGAGGAACTTCTGAAAATTTATATAGTAGATAATGGAACCAATAAGGTTCGTAATTTACTGACTGGTGCATATGATCCATTTGTAAAGATAATTGAAACCGGAAAAAACTTGGGATGGGAAGGTGGTCTGAAAGAAGGATTGAAACATGTACCGAAGGGTGTGGAATTCGTGATGTTTGCAAATGACGACATATTTATTCCCCGGTCATCCCTCTTTTGGCTAACGGATATGCTTCAATGGTTCAAATCCCCGAAGATTGCTGCAGTCGGACCAATATCAAATACGGTCATGGGAGTACAGAACATGAAATTCCAGACAGTACCGAAGGATTTATCCGTGGAATATCTGATCGGATTCTGCATGCTAGTCCGGAAAAAAGCATTATATGAAGTCGGGGGAATAGACGACACACTTCCGGGAGGGGATGATCTTGACCTCTCAATCCGCCTGAAAGACAAGGGATATACATTACTGGTAGATAGAACCGTTTTTGTCTATCATTACGGATTTAAGACCGGAGAACGTCTACATGGTGATTACACAAAAGCTAACGGATGGAACAGTTACGAACAATACCATGCGACAAATACAGCATTAATCAAAAAACATGGTTTTGCTAGATGGCAACGAATACAGATGAACCAGGTCTGTGATTTTAAGGCTTCGATTTACTGGGAACATGGGGAGGATGAGATTTATGATAAATTGATAACTTCCAAATTCAAACGGATATTCGATCTCGGATGTGGAGCGAACAAAACCGTAAAACAGGCAATCGGATTCGATATATTTCCGAAAGGAGTGGCAATTCCGACCTTATCCGGAGTTTCACTTTCACAGGCGGATATCGTGGCAGATGTATCAAAACCGCTTCCGGAAAAGAATGCGGATATGATTGTTGCCCGGCATATCCTTGAACACATGATTGATCCGGCAGATGCATTGACAAACTGGAAAAATGCCTTAAAAAGTGGCGGGACATTACTGGTGGCGGTTCCCAACGAACTTATCAGCCAAACGATCCCCATAAACAAGGAACATAAACACGCATTCACTCCAGAATCCCTGAAACGGCTGATGGAACTGACTGGATTTACGGAGATTGAATGGTACAACCCGAACAATTTCATTTCATTCGTGATGAAAGGAGTAAAACCATGAGGATTGCAATCTATTACGATAACCGTCTCGGCAGGAATGACGGTCCCCCGCTTTATTATTACCATGTCCTGAAGGACAAACTGGGACTGGACTGTAAACACCTGATTCCGCAGGGAGATACCCGGAAGGATTGCGGTGATTTCGATTTCCATTTCTGGGTAGACTGGGGAGAGGATGCACTCCATTACCCGGAATTCGAGATACCCAAAGACGGGGGAAAGACTATCTATGTCGCATCCGATACCCACCTTGACGGAGGATACCGGCTGAATAAGGCAAAGAAATTTGATTATGTATTCTTCAACCAGAGAAAGGCGGTATATAACTATGAAAAACTTACCGACAGGAAAAAGGGTCAGAAAATCGAATGGCTACCGCATGCATTTGAACCGGAAGCATACCCGCATATCGAGACACTTAAAAAATATGATGTCTGTTTCATCGGACATATTCAGGAAGATAAACCGAATTTTAACGGTTTCTCACGCATGAAGGCACTCGACATACTTTTCAGAGAATTCCCGAATTTCTACTACGGATCACGCCATCCGGCATATCCGGGTAAGGAACTGTTTGAGGATGCAGCACGGCATATGAGCCAGTCGAAGATTGTTTTCAATATCTCTATTGCCGATGATGTAAATATGAGGGTATTCGAGGTCATGGGAACCAGATCGTTCCTTATGACTAACTATATCCCGACACTTAAACACCTGTTTGAAGACGGGAAGGATTTAGTCACTTACAATACGATTCCGGAGATGGTGAGGAAGGTATCATACTACCTGAACCATGATAAGAAACGCATAAAGATAGCCGAAACAGGATACAATAATGTTATTAAAAACCATACGTACCAGAACCGGGTGGAACATATACTGAAACTCATAAAAGCCATCTAGGTCTGATACGATACTGATAGGAGGTAAAATATGGCAACAGCATTCAAGGATTGGATACCAGACGGTGAAGAAACCGGGGGAACTGGATCAACATTCAGGGATTTTGTACCGGATGCAAAACCGGAATTCCATCCGGAAATACCCGCAGAGGAACCAAAACCCGCAGAACCGGTAATTGAGGAACCGCAGCCGGTAGTAGAACCTGCTCCGGAAATTAAACCGGAGGAAGGAAAATAATATGGCACTCAAAGACGAATTAATAGCCAAGTTAAACGAGATTGACGATATGGAACGGTCCCTTGAGGCTGAAAGGGAAACATATAATCAGCTAACGAAAGATTTATATGAACAACAGGCACAAGTTGAGAAGAAAAGGCTGGATGCGGATGAGGCGATTAAGAAAGCCGGTGGTATCGAAGAAGTCAAACGGCTTCATGATGAATATCTGTCAAAAATTAATGCGCTGGATAAGGAAATTATAGCCCAGAAGCGCAAAAATCGGGAATTGATAACGTGGGAAAATAAACTTGTGGATATAGAAAAACGACAGGATGCAGAACATGTACAGTTGGTTACGGCAAAACAGGAGTTGGAACTGGACAAGGCATCGTACAAAGATGAACTGAAGACAAAGTTTCTTGAGGCACTTAAACAACAGTTGCCTCAATAATCCGGAGGCAACATGGCAAGACGTAGGATGGATATCGGCAATCAGGCTTTAGAGAACCAAGCGAATTGGTATCTTCTAGTTGATAAAACCGATCCGAATACCATCTATATCGGCAAGACCGATCATGCTAACACCACGGCAGATTCCAAATGGCAGATTAGAAGAATAGTAAAAACAGATACATCCGTTGAAATAAAATTCCCGGATGGTAATGATGCATTTGAATACAAGTGGGAAGACAGGGCAAGTTACAGTTATTGAAAGGAGGTGAATATGAGAGATAAAACATCTTTTGGAGGATTTTTCAGGTTACAAGTAGTTGAGGAAAAAAGCGGGAAGAAACGGATTGTCGGGGATTCCGGATGGAAGAAAAACATGATTACCAATGCCGGAGCGCAGCAATATATCGTTGAAAAAATGACCGGAGGCGGATCACTGGTTTCATCTGCTCGTCTCGGATCGGGCGGAACAGTAGCATCAACCTTAACGGCTATACCGAATGAAATTGCCGATACCGACAATTCATTTGCAGTAGCAGGAGCAGTATCAGCATCCAGAACCTTGAGGTTCACCGGATCACTCGCATCAAACGTACTGGCATCTACGACTATCGGAAATGTCGGTCTTTATGCGGTATCAACGACTGGTGCTGGAACAATGTTTGCCGGAAATACGTTCAATTCAAGTACATTGGCTACAAATCAAGCCGTGAACTTAACATACGATATTCAGTTTCCGACTACATAATCGTATTAAAATAAAAAATGGTCGCATATACGAGCCTGTATTTTTGGGCGACCATTTATACAGGCTTTTATATTATGAAAATTAGAGAATTGTTAAAGGAAAAAGCATATATAAATCTGGACATAGAAGGCGGATACAATCCACAGAAGGGATTCCTCACGATGCATCATGAAATGATCTCCGGTGTTGATCTGGTCTGGGATTACAGGAGGATACCTTACCCGTTCCCTGACCGTTCTATGGACCTTGTACGGGCTGACAGGGTACTTGAAAAAGTGCCGAGGGAAAATGGGGAATTCATCCGGTTTATGGATGAAATATGGCGGATTCTCAAGTATGACGAGAAATTTATGATCGCCACGCCATATGCAAATGCCTACCAGTATTATCAGGACCCGTTGAACGTGAACCCGTTGAACGAGGCGGTATTTTCCTATTTTGATCCACTTGAGGAAATTGCCGGAAAGTTACTGTATAAACGGTATAAGCCGAAACCGTGGAAGATAGAACATATCACGTTCCAAGTGAACGGATTGATGGAAGTATTGTTGTCAAAAAGACGGGAGGATAAAGGTTATGGTCAAACTTAATCTGGGATGCGGAATATACGTTAAAAAGGGATGGATCAACGTGGATAATTTTTTCACCGAGGAAGAACTGAAAAAACATACGGGAAAATCCAAATATGCCATATTTGAAAAGGGAGCAAAATATGTTCAGGCGGATATCTGCAAAATGCCGTTTCCGGACAATTACGCAGACTTGATAGAAGCGCATGAGGTAATGGAGCATATTCCGATGGATAATATTTTTGCTGCATTCAAGGAAATTTACCGGGTACTTAAAAAGGGCGGGAAATTCCTAATGCACAGTCCATCTTTCAACGGGATCGTGATTGACTGGCTCCGGATGTCATACGAAATATCTTTTGACCTGAAACATTATTTCAATATAGCGCAACTTATATACGGAAACCAATTCCATGAAGGAGAATTGCACCGGACACCGATAAACGACCAATTCCTGAACTATCTGTTGGTTAAAAGCGGATTTACCAACGGAACGATCTATGTCTATTATAAAGGAACGAAAGCACCGAGATTCGGAGCATTCAGGTTCCATAAAAGATATATCAAGAAAGGAGCAGTCCTACGAAACGACACCATCGTGGCAGAATGCACAAAGTAATTTCATCCGGAAGCGATATGCCGGTAAATCACGGGATATGGAAACAGAGGGTTCTGATCGGTACTCCGGTAACGGGATTAATACGGATTGAGTGGGCTGACCGAAGATATTCACAGGTTATCCCCACAAACTGGAGTTTGTCCGATCATAAGGAATTTCTTAATTCCTCTATGCCGTTACGGTTTCAGGTATCCGATGCCGAGAATATTATTGCGGAACGGATAATCCGGGAAGGTTTTGAATGGTTTTGGAGCGTGGAACAGGATAATGTCATACCGATTGACGCATTCCTGAAGATCAATCAGTACATGCACAAGAAAACCATTCCCATAGTTTCCGGACTGTATTTTACCAAATCAATCCCTCCGGAACCGATTGTCTACCGTGGCAGGGGAAACAGTTATTTCAAGGACTGGAAGATGGGGACTAAATTCTGGGTAGACGGAATCCCAATGGGATGTACCCTGATCCATGCCTCAATCCTCAAGGTGTTGTGGGATGAATCCCCGGAATATAAGGTCGGGGGTAGGATTGTACGGAGGATTTTTCAGGAACCGGCACGGATTGTATTCAGTAAAGAATTGAACCTATGGATGGGAGAAATGGGAACAAGTGATCTTGAATTCTGCACCCGAATAATGAAGGAAGGTGTTTTTGAGAAAGCCGGATGGCATAAATATGCGAAGATGAAACATCCGTTCCTTGTTGATACGGCTCTCTACTGTACCCATATAGACGATCAGGGAAGACAATTCCCGTTAGGCGGGATACCGCAGGAATACATGCCGGTAAAGAAAAAATGATAAAATAAATGTATGACAGGATCAGGTGGAACTGAATATACGGTAGGAAACTATAAGATACATAAATTCACGACAGATGATAATTTTATTGTTACCGGAAGCGGAACCGTAGAAATACTTGTCGTAGGAGGAGGTGGTGGTGGCGGAGAATATGCCGGTGGAGGCGGTGGCGCAGGAGCCGTAGTCTATAATTCTTCTTTTGGAGTAACAGAACAAACTTACAGCGTTCAGGTCGGGGATGGAGGTCCGGGTGGTACTGGAACAAGTCAGTCGGCTGTTGGTACTAAAGGTCAAGATTCCATTTTTGATACTATAACCGCAGAAGGTGGAGGATATGGAGGTTCAGAAACTACCGGAGGACATGGGGGTTCAGGAGGCGGTGCAGGAGGACAGAACCATGCCGGAGGTTCAAGTAATGCAGGAGAAGGACATGACGGAGCAGCTTCACAGGCATTTCAGGCAGGTGGTGGTGGTGGTGGTGCATCACAAGACGGACAACTTGGACCGCATTCTGGTCATGGAGGAGCCGGAGGAGACGGGACTGATACATATTCACAACTTCTGATAGATGCTGAAGCTGGAGTAGACATTTCTGGTGTACATTGGATTGCCGGTGGAGGTGGAGGTTCATCAAACGGACATCCCGGTGGAGTGGCAGGAAAAGGCGGAGGATCAGATGGTAATTCCTATAATGTAGCCGGTGCAAATGCAACAGCAAATACAGGTGGTGGCGGAGGTGGAACTTGGTATGCTAATACCGCAGGAGCCGGAGGTTCAGGACTGGTGATCATAAAATATGAATTACCAATAACTACGTATATAGAAATTCCAATAATGGATTATGTAACGGTAACTTAATATGTGGATATACAGGACACCAATCGTAATTGATAATACAAAAGTTTCCGGAACTGGAGATTTAACCGACTTTCCTGTTCTTATAAGTGGTACTTATGATGGAACCGGAGGAGAAGCGGATTTAAGATCAGTCGCAAATGGAGGAAATGTAGTATCGGCAAATGCATATGATATAGGTTTTTACGCAAATTCTACTTTGACAACTCCCTTGAAATATGAACGGGAACTACATGATGTATCAACCGGACAGATAATTTACTGGGTAAAAGTACCAACCCTTGATGGCGATGCGGATACTACAATATACATTACATATGGTGATGGCGGAATTACCACGGATCAACAGGATATCCAGAATACTTGGAACAGTAATTACGGGGGAGTATGGCATATGGCGCAGGACCCTACTAATTCCGCACCACAGATTACCGATTCAACCGCAAATAATAAAGACGGAACAGTACAGGGAACCGGATGGGCTTCCGGACATCTTACAACCGGACCAATATATAAGGCGTTAGAACTTGATCCGGCTACAGATCAATTTGTAACTCTCGGAGTATTAGCTGATCCGATAAGTAATAAAATAACCATGTCCTGTTGGGTTAATCTGACAAATCCGCAGACCGACCCTGATTTCGGACTTTTTGGAAGTAGTACCAGTAATGGAACATGGTTAGGTTCTACCGGTAATGGTGGAGCAAGACTGGATGACCAGTCATTCGGTACGTTAAATGTAGGTCTGGGTACTTGGAAATATGTGGTAGTCGGTTCTAACGGAACACAGGGAATTTGTTTATTAAACGGTTCCCATGTAACCAATTCTCCGAGTACCGGAACTTATACATTACATACCGGTAAATCTTATAGTATCGGAACTTATGATGCTATCAGATTGCCAAAGGGATTATTTGCTGAAGTCCGGTATATGCCGACCTATATGGGAGACGACTGGTATGCAACGGAATATAATAACCAGAGTGATCCTGCAACTTTCTATTCAATGGGTACACCGGTTAATATATTGCAATCCGGAATTGACCTTAATTTCATGAAATATGTTTCCGTAACTTGATATAATAATATTATGACCATAGAAATCAAAATCAACGAAACAGTACATACGATTGACGGAATAGTGGAGATGCTTAATATTATTGATCCGGCAATCCGGTCATGGTTTGAATCCGGAGATACCAATCCCTTAAACATCCAACTTACCAAAAAGAATGAGGACCGTGGTCCTCCATCGGTTTTATCAATTCACGTTGAAGACAAATTACCAGTTTTATCAATCCTCCGTTAAAAGCGGAGGATTGTTTTATATATGGCAATATCAATTATCGGTACACCACAGGTAGCAAACGCCAATAATGGCGGTACGGTCACCTGTACTTTCAGTACAACTCCATCTGAAGGTGACTATACCGTTGCAGTTATCGGTTCTCCTGCTGCAACGGCAGCAATAGGTACAATATCTACATCAGGTTACAGTCTTGTAACCGGTGCTTCACATACCGGAGCAGCAGCAGCCAATCCTTCCCTTGCGATCTGGTATAAAAAACAGGGAGCAAGTCCGGATACAACCGTAGCCGGAACAAGCGGTAATGGTTCAGATACGGATTCCTCAATGATTGCTTTTGTCCTGCGGGGAGTAGACCCGACTACCTTCTCCGATGCTACTCCGACAACTGCAGGTGAAACCTCAAGTACCAATCCCGATCCGGCTTCAATAACAGTCGGAACAGCCGGAGCCTGTGTGATTGTGGCTGCCTGTATGACTGTCGTGATGGATACTTCAATAACTGCTCCATCCGGTTATACGGGTTATTCACAAGTTGGTAATGACACTTATGACCACACTTTAGCAGCAGCCTATAAGTTAGACTGTAGTGGAACTGAAGCACCTGCTTCTTGGACAGGATGGAGTACCGGTCTCTGGTTTGCAATTACGATAGCCGTAAAACCATATGTAGAACCAACCCGATCTGCAAGTGCAACTGAAACCTGTACTCTAGCCGATTCTATAACGGTTCAAGTAAGTAAAAGAAATTTATCTGTTACCGAAACCTGTACCGTTCAGGATGGAACTTTTACTCCGTGGATTGAATATACCGATCCGGGACATATAGGTTCAAATAATGAAACTGGTGTAGCCACAATTTCGGCTACAACTGCTGCCTTTTGTCCATTTACCTGTTATACCTCAATGACCGCAAGAAGAATTGTAGCCTATATGGGTACGACTAGTGTTACGGCTACATATACTTTTGCAATTTATGCAGATAATGGTGGAGTACCGGGAACCAAATTGTATTCCAGCAGTACCTATACCCACGATGGAGTTACCGGATGGCATTCGTTCCAAATAACTGAAACTGCACTTACGGCAAATACAAAATATCATTTAGCCGTATGGACCAGTACCTCTACAAACTGCAATATCAGAAAAACTAACGGACCATATACTACCGTTCAATGCACCATGTCTTCATATCCCACATGGGAAAATAATCCGACAGCATCAATTTATAACGGTGGAACAGTATTGGCAATTTATGCCGATTATGATCTTTTTATATCTACATCCGATACCTGTACTCTTTCAGATGGGTGTTGGATAAACCGTTCCCGTGAGGGAATGATTGGAATTGATGATATCAGTGGAAGTGGTGAAGAAATGCCTTTAGCCATTGTAGATTCTCAATTTACCTGTTATACATCCATGACAGCAAGACAAATAGGAGTATATTGGATATACAAAAGTGTTGGATTGCATTGTAGTTATGCAATTTATTCAGATAATAGTGATCTTCCTGATACAAAAATAGCAAGTACTACTGTAACAGCTACATTTACAAATACTGATCCGGAATGGATATATCTTCCAATATCAGATACGTCTTTAACTGCCGGAACTAAATATTGGTTAGTAGTAAGAGATGATGGATTAGGAATGACGTGTAGAAGTATAAGTGGTCCAATGTCAATTCATTATTCCTCTGGTGGTACTTTTCCTGAATTTCCAACAACACTTACAATAATAGATACAAAAACTTATAAACAGTTATCCATTATAGCAACTGATTATCCACAATCTTCAACTTCAGATATCTGTACAGTAGGAGAAACAATTACTATTACGGCTACGGAGGAAGCAGGAATACCAGTTAATATAGATACGGTTTCCGAAACATGTACAGTAGGTGAACTTATTGATTCACAGGTTCCGGAATATTACCTTTCAATTTCGGATACCTGTACTTTAGCAGATAGTATCGGATCGCAGGTTCCGCAGTATTACTTATCTGTCTCTGAAACTTGTACACTTGCAGACCTGATTAACAGTAAATCCGGAAATGCGATTGCAAGTGCCATTGATGTCTGTACTCTCTCCGATGCAGTAGATGGAATTTCCGGAAACGGACTGGCAAATGTATCGGATATCTGCACCTTATCTGATTCAATTACTCCGGATAGGGTAGATACGGTCCGTGATATATCTGCCACGGAAACTTGTACTCTCGCTGATTTGATTTCATCCATTGGAGGAAACGGAATCTTCAATGTTTCCGATACATGTACTTTGTCTGATTCCATATCCGGAGTAACCGGAAACGGGATAATCAATATATCCGAGACCTGTACACTAGCCGATTCAATTTCGTCTATAGGCGGAACGGCAAAAGATTCAATTGCCGATACTTGCACACTTACCGATAGTATCCAGATTTATGAAAGTCTATTTAATATCTCCGCATCTGATACCTGTACATTGGCAGATTCCATATCAGCCGGGTCGGGGAATGCAACTACATCCATAACTGAAATCTGTACCTTAACCGATACGATATCTATTCAAGGCGGAAACGGAATAACCTTAATCTCTGATACTTGTACCCTTTCGGATGCAATAACCATAGAAGAACCGGCAATAGGTGAATGGTATAACCTTGACATGTCGGGTTCAGGAACGGGAGTAAGACTTGTATGAATATAAACGTATTTGATAACTGTACGGTAAAAGACTTTCTGGGTGAACCTCCGGAAAACTGTTCCATTGGAGAATATGTTGAAGGATATGAACATATTGATGCTCTAAATATATCCATAACTGAAACTTGTACCATCGGTGAGTTTTTAACATTTCCTCCATTTGAAGTATCAACGATAGATACCTCAACCGTAAATGACTTTCTCGGATATAAACCCGATAAATGTTTCATAACCGAATCAATCACGATTGAGACTACCGGAGTAGTTACGGATAATGACGTTTCGGTTAGTGATACCTGTACTTTGAGTGATAGTCTTGATTCAAAATCTGGTAATTGTCTAATAAATATTTCCGACACTTCTACCCTTGCGGATAGTATTACCTCCAAAGGCGGAGATTGTCCGATATCCATATCGGATACATCTACTTTAACCGATTTAATCCTGATCTACGTTACTCCTCTGAATATATCTATAGTGGATATCTGTACCATCGGTGAACTTCCATATGGAGATATGGGAGACTGTCCGATTGCAATTCAGGATGCCTGTACAGTTTCGGAGACGATAACATCCGTATCCGGAACCTGTATTACTTCAGTTACGGATGTATGTACCTTAACCGATGCAATTGAGACCCTAGAATCAACTACAACGGCTGAAATATCAATAACCGATATATGTACGGTCCAAGACTACCTTCCTCCGTGGTATTCCGAACCGATATTCATTACCGAGGAAGTAACCGTATCCGTAGGAGAATATACCGAGGCTGCAGAAATAAATATAGCCGATATCTGTACATTGTCTGACCTGATCCAGTCAATAACCGGGACATGTCTGATTGAGATTTCTGATATCTCCACACTATCGGATTCAATATCATCTAAAGCCGGGAATTGTCTGGTATCGGTCTATGACACCTGTACCCTGTCTGATCTTCTGGATTCAAAAGCATCAAACTGTATAGTATCCATAACCGATATATGTACCTTGACAGATACCTTG
>Ga0316616_100000062_pt1 | contig 27155 bp, 37 predicted proteins | sample OWC_Aug_M1_C1_D1_FD_207660 | JGI IMG/M metagenome (GOLD analysis project Ga0316616, IMG submission 207660) | Wetland soil microbial communities from Old Woman Creek delta, Ohio, United States - OWC_Aug_M1_C1_D1_B | ecosystem: Environmental > Terrestrial > Soil > Wetlands | place: USA: Ohio... | reverse complement strand
ATTAATTCTTCTCACATTGAATTCCATTCCGCTTATGAATTCATAAGGGGTTATCTTCCAGTATTCCTTCATAGCCTCCCTTATATATGCATTAAAGGCGCTAAAAGTATCATCTTCAAGGACTACACATGTCGTTGAGGACCTGAATTGCCTAAGCTCATTACTGTCAGGGAAAGGGGCCTGGCCATTTAGAAAAGCAGGTAAGAAAAGTATTGAGAAAACAATCAATAAATGCTTCATCTAATTATTGATTTGCAGGGATATACAAAGGATATTTTTCGTTAAACTTGCGAATATAGACAAACATAAGATCTCTCTTTTTCTTCCTTGGAAGCCTCATGAATTCTTCATACAGCTGCTCGTCCTTCATCAAAAGGAGTTCAGTGTTATCCAGATCGAAATCCATCACCTTGCCATCTTCGAAATTGAAAACGAACTGTTTGACATCGCTCCTGGTCATATTGTTCCTGTAATACGGGGAATAATAACTGTAGGGATTATAGTACCCGTAATAAGAATAAGGAGAATAATAAGAGTATGGATCATAATAGCCATAACCGTAGGGTGAATTGTAGTACCTTGAGTCGTAAGAAACAATATCGGCCACAAAATGACATATTGAACCTACAAAAGTGACACGCGAAAAATTATTCTGCATCTGGACATATATCACCCCGTTACGTGAATAACCCCATACTGACGATTTTTCTATCTCCTGCCTGATGCCCATCTCATCATAGAAATATATCTTTTCCGATTCGAAAAGATTCCGGAAAAAATCTTTATCGTTATAATCTGTAGATGTCAGGATCTTGGATTTTGGTATAGGATCATTTTGCCGTACCTGATCAAAATTAAGATAGATGCCATCCTTAAACCTGAAATCAGGAGTAAACTTTACCATCTCCCTGATTTGCTGACCTTCCTGCGCGATCAGTGAGCCTGAAAAAAAAGAAATGGCTAGAAGAAATAAAAACCTGTATTTCATTTTCATCATCGTAGCTATTTGATTTTTACCGCTCAAATTTCATACCGTAAGTGCAAATTTAACGATTTACTTTAAAAGGCTGATAACTGACCAGTACTTAAAGTGAGCTAAAGCCTGGAGTACTTAAAGTTAAAAATCACGTTGTTATTCAAAGTTGGTTCTTCAAAATTAATACATATAAACAATAATCATTTTAATATTTGATAAATAAGCGGTTACGTTTTATTAACTTTAGGCACTCTAGGCACTCAAAACTCTGGGCACTGATTAGTTGCAAAGGGTGATAAATCTAGTGAATGTATATCTTTTAGTTATTTTGTTTATTTTTACAATTCCCAAAAAGAAAAACATGACCCAGGAGACCGGAACGAATAATCATGGTGATCTCAATCAGTCGGCCCTGAAAGAAATCACATTATGGTCCTATGGTGTCCTCTCGGGCCTGATTATTGGCATTATTCTGATAATGTTAGATCTGAGATTCCTCTCGGGACTGATCCTAATAATATCAGCTGCAGCCGCTCTTCTGCTTTCGAGAAAAGTAATCTCATTATTAATTGCAGTAAGGAATTCCCTGAAAGAGATATCGGCTTCGAATGAGAAAAAAGATGAAGTGATCACCAATTTCTCACATAAGATACGGGAACCTTTGAACAATGTCGTAATCATCGCTGATATGCTGATGGAATCCGGCCTCCAGAAAAAACAAAAAGAGCTGCTGGAGACTTTTGTCGCTTCCACCAACAACATGGTTACAACTGTCAACGAATTAACAATGCAGTCGGCCGATAATATCAGCCTTGAACCCAAAAAATATATCAGATTCAACCTCCTTTCAACCGTCCAGAACACAATTGAACTCTACAGCCTGAAAGACAAGGCAAATATTGATTTTATCCTTAACAAGAGAGAATTTACTGATTTTGAATGCTTTGGAGATCCAATCTCGCTAAAACAGATACTCCTTGATATATTCAACACGATTGAGAATCATAACACTGAAAGGCAGACAAAAGTAACAATCAATCTTCGTAAAGAGAAGGAAGGAATTAATGAGATCCTGGTGGGCATCAGGATCCAGATCGATAAAGTTATTGTACTTGTTAATGAAAAGGAGCCTGAACAAAGCCTGGCAGCTAGGATGATAGCAGTCCGGAAAGGAAAATTCTCACAGGAATTCGGAGGAAATTACACTGTGCTGGATATAACCCTTCCATTCACAAATATTATCCGGGAAGCAAAAATGCAAACTGCTTCTCCAAAAATGGGTGAACTGCTGCAAAAGGAAAAAATTCATAAAGAGCTGAAAGACATTAAGATACTCCTTGTAGAAGATAACCTCATCAATCAAAAGATCACTCTCCTTACTCTTAAACCGCTTGTAAACAGCATTGATACAGCCTCAAACGGGAAAGAAGCCCTTGACAAGTTCGGTACAGCTCACTTTGATATTATCCTTATGGATATCCAGATGCCTGTAATGAGCGGATTACTTGCTGCAGAAAAAATCAGGGCTCTTGAATCAAGTACAAACTCGCACATCCCTATTATTGCCATAACAGCAAATGCAATGCTTGGAGACAGGGAGAAATGCATTTCTGCAGGAATAGACGATTATATTAGCAAGCCTTTCCAGCCCTCAGCTCTTGTCGAAAAGATAAAGAAGTATATTTAGCGCTTCCCTTCCAACGGTTTGAAACCAATGACCATTATGTCGTCAACCTGACTGTTACCCGACATCCATGTTGTTATATTCTCTTCCAGTATTGACTTCTGATCTTCAAAAGGTAAGCTGTGTATCTTCAATAAAAGATACCTGAACCTCCGATACATGAATTTTTTATTCTCCTGCCCGCCGAACTGGTCGACATAACCGTCGGAAAAAATGTAGATTATATCATCCTCCTTAAGTTCAACTTCGTGATTCGTATATTCAATCCCTTCAGGATTCATTCCGATAATGTACTTGTCGCCCTTTACCTCTATGAGCATGTCATCGCGTACCAGGTAAAGAGGGAAAAAAGCACCGGCATATTCAAACCTCTTTTTCTTTCTGTCGATGACACAAAGACCGATGTCCATACCGTCACGAATGATTGTCCCTATGTTTTTTTCCCTGCTGAATGTCTTCTCAAGGCCTTTATTCAATATTGCCAGGATCCTTGAAGGCTTTTCTATATTCTCTTCATTAATTGTCTTGTCAATGATATCCAGACCGATGACTGACATAAGGGCCCCTGGCACACCATGACCGGTGCAATCAGCAGCAACAACAAAGATCTTGTCCCCCTTTTCACCAATCCAGTAAAAATCACCGCTTACAATATCCTTGGGTCTGAAGAAAATGAAAGAATCCCTGAAATAGTCCCTGAAATAATCCTCCGACGGGATCAAGGCTTCCTGTATCCTTTGCGCATAAATAAGGGAATCTGTCATATCTTTATCCCTTAACTCGAGCCTTAGCATTCTTTTTTCGGCACTTTCAGCCGCCTGGTTTGCCTCCCTTAGCTGCTTCTGCATCCTTACAATCCGCCTTAATTCCAATCTGATCAATATAAACAGCATTACTGCAGCGACCGCAACCGCCCCGATCAGGAAGTAATTATTTACGGAAAATATAAATCCTGAATCCGTTCCTTTCCAGGCAGAATGCATCCCGCTAAAGATAAAAAGCCGGAGGTAATAGTATGTAAAGCAGACAAATCCCATCAGATAATACAAAAATAATAAAAAAACAGGACAGGGAGTTCAATAAGATCTTAATTGTGCCTGCTTTTAGCTGGTGATAATATGTTCGTTTCCCGTCCTGCTCAGTCCGGAACTTTTCAATGAAGGAGATGCTATAAAGGGGCCTATTCCTAGAGAATCCCATTTTTTATCGACTTTGTCAATTGTTTCATCTGAGGAGCATACGACATTAGGCCACCTTCTCGGGAAACCGCCTTCCCTGAAAGCTTTTATTGTTCCGTCGACGATCAGTATCCTGCCATCAATAATATCAATATCCCTCCCGGGATCAGTGTTAGACAGCACCTGCCATGATACTGTGAACAGGTCTTTGACATCAACCGTATGATCAACAATAATTATCAGGCCCGAAAAACTGCCCGATTCATCTTTTTTTACTGCCATCCGTATCTTCGAAGCGATACTTTTATCCTTTTCAGAGTCAACCCCTGCTATAATAATTGGCAGATCATGCGGCCTGTACACGTTATTTCCGTCTCCTGTTATCTTAAGGATCTGAGTCAATAAAGAATCCTTTTCTCCGGTTTTCTCTCCGGGGCCGACCATCAATTGTAAAGATTCCTCACCACTCAGCTTCTCCGATGCGTCAATGCCAAGCTTACCTCCCAGTGCAAAAGTCCCGGAAGAGTGATCCAGCACATCCAGGGGACCTGAAGTGAAAAGTAGATCGGAATTGAGGCCGGTATTCCTGCATATATTGTCGAACAGTTTCCTGTAATCCCTTATATCAATATCTCCGCTTACTACAATCAGGTATTTTGTAAACATCATCTGTCCTGCCCCTGACAGGGAATTGATAACCTTTTTCCCCTGCCCGGGGAATGATTTTTTAATTTTAACTATTGCAAGGTTATGAGCAGTACCCGCATCTGGCATATGAAGATCCTCAATTTCTGGCTGGATAACGAGTTTAAGAGGTGGCAGAAAGATCTTTTCAGTGGCTTTTGTAAGCCATGCATCTTCCATGGGCGGGATACCCACTATTGTTGCAGGATAAACAGCATTTTCAGAATGGGTAATACATGTCACGTGGAGCACCGGATAAAGGTCGGAGAGCGAGTAGAAACCCGTATGGTCGCCGAATGGTCCCTCCGTTACAGGTTCTTCAAGAGGATCAACATACCCTTCAATTATGATATCCGCGTCGGAAGGGACATATAGCTCATTTGTTATACATTTTACGAGCCTGACTTTCTTCTTCCTCAGAAAACCAGCCAGTATATACTCATTGATGTTTTCCGGCAGCGGAGCCGTTGCAGCATATGCATATACCGGATCACCACCAAGGGCAACCGATACCGGCATTAACCTGCCGGCTTTTTTCCATGCTTCAAAGTGAGCGGCACCAGTTTTGTGAAGCTGCCAGTGCATAGCCGTACGTTTCCTGTCCAGTATCTGCATCCTGTACATTCCGACATTTGCTTTCCGGGTCAGTGGATGAATTGTATGGACCATCGGTAAGGTCACGAAACGACCTCCGTCGTGGGGCCAGCACTTAAGAACCGGAAGGATGTTCAGATCAGGATCTCTATGTATCACTTTCTGGCAGATACCTTTTCTGCCAGTCATGACCGGGAAATACCCTGACATTTTTATAAACCCGGGTACAGATCTTAATTTACTGAGCTTACTTCCGGTTGTTGAGGTAAGTATTGCCAGAATACCAGCTATCTCGTCTCCAGCCTCATCAAGATCATGTTTTCCCATTGCCATTGCCATTCGTTTATCAGAAGCATAGGCATTTATCAGAAGGCGAAATTCTGTACCGTTATTTTCGAAAAGGAGGGCCTTACCTCCTGATTTGGTCACACGGTCGGTTATTTCAGTTATTTCCAGTACCGGATCTGCATAGGTTTTTATTCTGACAAGTTCTGTGGCCTTTTCAAGGGAGTCAATAAAAGCTGATAATCCTGAGTATGGCATAATTAGGGTATAATGATCAAAGATACAGAAATATCGGGATGGGGAAAAGGGTACAGGCGGGAGGGAACAGATTGAGTGGGTATAAAACAATAATGGGAACTAATCCGAAGAGTAGTTCCCATTCACCGTTTGCAACCGAAGCCGCATACGGCGTCAGGTTACTGTTATTCCGGCCGGTTGCGTTCCTTCTGCCGAAGCATTATTCCTGCAACCCATGGCGTTCCGGTCCGTCTTGTTACGGATGGACCTTCCTGCTGTCCTTTTGTTCCCGGCTTACGTCGGGACTTTCCGGGACGAAGTGTCTTTCAGGCCCCGGTGTGCATTTCCCGAAGGTCGTGCTGCCGGTTTCAGAGGCTATCGGACCGAAGTCTTCTGTTTTCTGAAGCCCTGTGACTCAGTCGTTGTAAGAACGTTTCCGGTCTCTTGCGACTCACCGTACATCAGGGATTGGTCTGGGACCAGGTTCCCTTAGTCCGGCCTTCAGCTCTCTTGATGTGCAGACCCTGAGGTCTGAATGAGCCGGATCTTGTTTCAGTTAAGTAACCTTTTCCGGTTCCGCATCTTTCAAGCAGCCTTTTATCGCTCACCTGATATATCAAATATAGCTCAGGATTCAATAAAAACCAATTTAAGCACAGGCTTGTTGTAAACCTGATATGAACAACAGTTATTAACAACTGTTAATAACGTCTGAGAAGACCTGTTTACGGGCAAAAAGTCTGAGGTGCAGGTATCCTGTTATTTCTTAAATCCGTAAACTGCCAGATCACCCAGCATCTCTTCAATCCTGAGAAGCTGATTGTATTTGGCGATCCTGTCGGTACGGCTGCAGGAACCTGTCTTTATCTGACCTGAATTGGTGGCTACGGCGATATCTGAGATTGTTGAATCCTCTGTCTCGCCCGAACGGTGTGATGTTACAGTTGTATAACCTGCCCTGTGAGCCATCTCAATAGCATTCAGCGTTTCAGTGAGTGTACCTATCTGATTGACTTTTATAAGGATAGAGTTTGCACAACCCATATCGATGCCTTTCTTCAGGTATTCAACATTTGTAACGAATACATCATCGCCAACAATCTGGCATTTCTTTCCTATCCTGTCAGTGAGCAGCTTCCATCCGTCCCAGTCACCTTCAGCCATGCCATCTTCCACTGAATCAATCGGATATTTCCTGATAAGCTGTTCTATATAGTCAACCTGTTCTTTTGATGTTCTCCTGGCTCCTTTGGGACCCTCGAATTTGGAATAGTCATAAATGCCATCCTTGTAGAATTCAGAAGCGGCACAGTCGAGCGCAATATTTATATCCGACCCCGGTTTATAACCTGCATCTGTAATCGCCTTCAGTATGGTTTCAAGAGCATCTTCCGTTCCTGCCAGTGTAGGTGCGAATCCTCCTTCATCACCAACTGCGGTGCTAAGACCACGGCCTTTAAGTACCTTCTTCAGAGAATGAAATACTTCAGCTCCCATCCTGAGGCCTTCCCTGAAATTAGGTGCACCGACAGGGCGTATCATGAATTCCTGGAAAGCTATCGGGGCATCTGAATGTGAACCACCGTTTATTATATTCATCATCGGTATCGGCAGCGTCACAGCATTGGCTCCGCCGATATAACGGAACAGGGGAAGCCCATGTAACTGAGCTGCAGCTTTTGCAACTGCAAGTGAAACACCTAATATAGCATTCGCTCCCAGATTGCTTTTGGTCTTTGTCCCGTCAAGATCAATCATTTTTTTATCAATACCCACCTGGTCAGTAACATCCATGCCATTCACCTCTTCGGCGATAACATTATTGACATTATGCACTGCTTTTAGGACACCTTTCCCCAGATAACGGTTCTTATCACCATCCCTTAGTTCCAGTGCTTCGTTTTCACCGGTCGATGCTCCTGATGGTACAGCAGCGCGGCCGAAATAACCACTGGCTGTTGTAACATCCACTTCAATTGTCGGATTGCCGCGTGAATCGAGAATCTCACGGGCATGAACGCTAACTATTTGACTCATAAAAATTTAATTTTATATTAAACAATACTGCAATATATAAAAAAAGGGATAATGATCGTTTCGGATTATCCCTTAATTTTTAATATCATCGGAGCCCTATTTTTTCTCTTCTTCAGTTGCTGTCTCTTCAGGCCCTTGCTGGCCCTCGTCCTCAGCTGAAGCTGTTATCGTATTTTCTGCAGTTCCTTCAGTAGTTTTTTCTGCTGTTTTAACTGCTGCTTCAGTCTCAGCCTTCTTCTTCGGAGATCTTCTCCTCCTTGTCTTGCCTTTTGCTGCTTCAGCTCCTCCAAGCATACCTTCATTATAATCGACGAGTTCCAGGATACACATCTCGGCATTATCGCCTATTCTGTTGCCTGTTTTCAGTATCCGGGTATATCCTCCGGGCCGTTCTCCCACTTTTGGTGATATCTCCCTGAATAATTCGGCAACAGCAGCTTTATCCTTAAGATAACTGAAAACCACTCTCCTTGAATGGGTTGAATCTTCCTTCGATTTTGTAATAAGGGGTTCAATATAGGTTTTCAGGGCTTTTGCCTTGGCTGTAGTTGTAGTGATCCTTTTATGGATGATCAATGATGTTGCCATGTTGGCCAGCATCGCCTTCCTGTGCAGATTTGTCCTTCCTAAATGGTTTATGACTCTTGAATGTCGCATCTCTGTATCCTCACAATTTTCAAATTAATCTTTATCAAGCTTGTACTTACTCACATCCATCCCAAATGAAAGGCTCATTGACTCAAGCAATTCATCAAGTTCTGTCAGTGATTTCTTTCCGAAGTTCCTGAACTTGAGAAGGTCATTCTTATTGAATTTGACCAGATCACCGAGGGTTTCGACCTCAGCGGCTTTAAGACAGTTAAGAGCTCTTACTGAAAGATCAAGATCAATAAGCTTTGTCTTAAGAAGCTGTCTCATATGTAAAACTTCTTCATCGAATTCCTCATTTGCCATTTTCTCGTCAGAATCAAGAGTTATCTTTTCATCGGAAAACAGCATAAAATGGTATATCAGGATCTTGGCTGCCTCTTTAAGAGCATCTTTGGGATGAATTGATCCGTCAGTCTCGATCTCAAGCAGCAGCTTCTCATAGTCGGTCTTCTGTTCAACACGATAATTCTCAACCGAATATTTAACATTCCTTACCGGGGTGAATATTGAATCAATAGCTATCAGGCCAAACTCACTGTCAGCCGGTTCATTTTCCTCAGCGGGAACGTAACCACGGCCCTTGCTGATTAAAATCTCGACCTGGAGTTTGACATCCGATTCCATACGCATAATGACCAGATCAGGATTGAGAACTTCAAAGCTGCTCAGAGAATTATTCAGATCTCCTGCCTTGAATATTTCCTTGTTGTGGATCTTGATATTTACTTTCTCATGATCAACATCTTCAACAGTTCTTTTGAACCTTATCTGTTTGAAGTTAAGGATAATCTCTGTTACATCTTCAATTACCCCTTTTATTGTTGAGAACTCATGGTCAATTCCTTCTATCTTCACTGTTGTGATAGCATATCCTTCAAGTGAGGAGAGAAGAATTCTCCGCAGGGCATTACCTACAGTAATACCATAGCCAGGCTCGAGTGGACGAAACTCGAATTTCCCGAGCTTGTCAGTCGCTTCCAGCATTATTACTTTATCGGGCTTCTGGAATGATAATATGGCCATAGAATTTATCTTATATAATTATTTTGAATACAATTCGACTATCAGTTGTTCTTTAATATCTTCCGGAATGTCAGCACGAACAGGAATATTCATGAATTTACCAGCCATCTGTGCATCATCCCATTCAAGCCATGAGAGCTTTGAGGATTTTCTTGTTGTAAGTGATTCAACAATTACTTCAAGTGATTTTGATTTCTCACGAACACCAATTATATCACCTGCCTTAAGCTGGTATGACGGAATACTGACAACCTCTCCATTGACTGTAATATGGCGGTGAGACACAAGCTGACGTGCAGATGCGCGTGACGGAGCAACTCCAAGCCTGTACACTACATTATCAAGCCTTGATTCAAGTATCTGGAGAAGCACCTCTCCTGTTACGCCTTTGGTTCTGGATGCCTTCTCAAAAGCATTACGGAACTGGCGTTCAAGAACGCCGTAGGTATACTTGGCTTTTTGTTTCTCTCTCAGCTGAACACCGTATTCCGAAGTTTTCTTTCTCTTTTTGTTTATTCCATGCTGCCCCGGAGGAAAATTCTTTCTATCCAGGTGTTTGTCTGGACCGTAAATTGGATCCCCGAATTTTCTTGCGACTCTCGATTTTGGGCCGGTATATCTTGCCATTACACTATTTATTTATATCAGACAAATAATCTATTCAAATTTATTATACTCTTCTTCTCCCGGGAGCACGGCAGCCATTGTGAGGCAGGGGGGTAACATCTATTATTTCTGTCACCTCTATCCCCGTATTGGCTATTGCCCGTATAGCTGATTCCCTGCCCGATCCCGGGCCTTTAACAAATACTTTTACTTTTCTCAATCCAAGATCGTAAGCTACTTTGCCACATTCTTCAGATGCCATCTGCGCTGCATAGGGTGTATTCTTTTTGGAACCCTTAAAACCCATCTTTCCGGCTGATGCCCAGGATATTACCTGTCCGGAATTATTTGTCAGCGTTATGATTATATTATTGAAAGATGAATGAACATGAGCCTGTCCGGCTGACTCAACTTTAACTATCCTCTTCTTTAATGCTCCGGTCTTTTTTGCCATAGTCTGTTTATTTAGTAGCTTTTTTCTTGTTAGCAACAGTTTTCTTTCTTCCTTTCCTTGTTCTCGCGTTGTTCTTTGTACTCTGTCCCCTTACCGGAAGACCAAGTCTGTGACGAACACCACGGTAACATCCGATATCCATGAGTCTTTTTATGTTGAGCTGTGTTTCGGAGCGGAGTTCACCCTCCAGCTTGTAGTTTTCGTTAAGGATGCGGCGGATGGAATTAATTTGCTCGTCGGTCCAGTCCTCAACTTTGACATCACGGCTCACGCCAGCCTCATCAAGTACCTTCTGGGCTGTGCTTCTGCCTACTCCATAAATATAGGTCAGGCCTACTTCGCCTCTTTTATGTCTTGGTAAATCTACCCCAACAATACGTGCCATATATTAGTTTTCTTAAATAGGTTGCAAAATTAATCAAATTATCCCTGTCTCTGTTTGAACTTGGGATTTTTCTTATTAATCACATAAAGACGTCCTTTTCTTCTGACTATCTTACAATCAGCACTACGCTTTTTTATAGATGCTCTTACTTTCATTATCGTAATATTTCTTATTTATATCTGAATGTTATCCTTCCTTTAGTAAGATCGTATGGTGACATTTCCACCTTCACTTTGTCGCCGGGCAGTATCTTTATGTAATGCATCCGCATTTTACCCGAGATATGAGCAGTAATAACATGCCCGTTCTCGAGCTCTACCCTGAACATTGCATTCGACAGAGCTTCGATGATTGTACCGTCCTGCTCAATTGATGGTTGTTTAGCCATACTATTACATTTTATTTAAAACTTCTTCAACGAAATTAAATGTCGTTAATACGTCTGCCTTCTCCTTTTTTACTGCAACTGCATACTCAAAATGTGCAGAAGGTTTTCCATCAGCGGTTCTTATTGTCCAGCCGTCTCTTGACTGAACCGTTTCTTTCCTTCCCAGGTTTATCATGGGTTCAATACAGATGACTAATCCTTTTGACATCTTCGGACCTGATCCTTTTCTGCCGAAGTTCGGCACTTCCGGAGGTTCGTGAAGTCGTCTTCCGAGACCATGTCCGACAAGCTCCCTAACAACTGAAAATCCACCGCTTTCTGCTTTTGACTGTACAGCATAAGAGACATCTCCTACTCTGTTACCTGCTACAGCTTCTTTCACACCTTCGTTAAGTGAAGCTTTGGTAAATTCAATGAGCCTTTTAACCTCCTCACTTATCTCCCCGACAGCGAATGTATATGCTCCATCGCCATACCACCCGTTAAGGATAACTCCGCAGTCGACTGAAATAATGTCCCCGTCTTTCAGATAATACCCTGAAGGAATACCATGAACCACTTCATCATTGACCGATGTACAGAGAGTCTTCGGGAAGCCATTATATCCCTTGAATGCCGGAACCGCTGAATGATCCCGGATAAAGGTTTCTGCGATCTCATCAAGATAAAGAGTAGTTATTCCCGGTTGAATGTGTCTGGCAATCTCAGCTAATGTTTTTGACACCAGCAGGTTGCTTTCTCTCAACAACTCGACCTCTTCATCAGTCTTTAAATACAACATCAAAGAACGTAATACTTTATATCTAAATTGACGTAACAGCACCTGATCTTCCTTTAACCCGGCCTGATTTCATCAATCCATCATAATGACGCATAAGCAAATGACTTTCGATCTGCTGTAAAGTATCAAGGACCACTCCCACGAGTATCAGCAGGGAAGTTCCGCCATAGAACTGTGCAAACTGCGGTGTCACTCCGGCCTTTACAGCAACTGAAGGAAGTATTGCAATTATTGCAAGGAATATCGAACCAGGAAGGGTGATCCTCGACATTATCATATCAAAGAATTCTACTGTCTTCCTGCCCGGTTTTATTCCCGGTATAAACCCCCCGTTCTTTTTCATATCCTCAGCCATCTGAACAGGATTGATCGTTATGGCTGTATAGAAATAAGTAAAAGCAATAATCAGAATCGCCGTTACCAGATTATACCAGAATCCGTACATATTTGAGAAAGCGACTACGAAACCTGAACTTGAGTCAGCTGAAAATCCGGCAATTATTATCGGTAACATCATTATCGCCTGGGCGAATATTATTGGCATTACACCTGCTGCATTTACTTTGAGAGGTATATACTGCCTAACACCGCCATATTGTTTATTACCAATAATTCTTCTCGCATACTGGACAGGCACGCGTCGTGTTCCCTGAACAAGCATAATTGTGCCAAGCACCACAACAAAGAGGAGCACGATCTCAACTATAAGCCCTATTGCACCACCGGCACCGTTGAGCCTTGTTCCGGATTCAAAGATGAAATTCGCAGGCATTCTGGCAATGATCCCGATCATAATAATGAGGGATATCCCATTGCCTATACCTTTATCGGTGATTTTCTCTCCCAGCCACATGACGAATATAGTACCTGCTGTAAGGATTATCACCGAGGATATCTGGAAAAAGGTGCCTTTCAGGATGAATGCTGATTCAGGAAGCTGCGCATGCAGGTTAACCAGATAGGTTGGAGCCTGAAGAATAAGTATTAGAACAGTAAGATATCTTGTATGCTGATTCATTTTACGCCTTCCGCTCTCCCCTTCTTTCTGCAACTTCTGGTAATACGGAAATACTATACCCAGAAGCTGAATCACAATGGAGGCAGATATATAAGGCATAATCCCCAGGGCAAAAACAGAGGCCTGTGAAAAAGCTCCGCCGGAAAACATATCTAGCAGTCCCATCAGGCCTGTAGATGTCTGATTACGCAGCCCTTCCAGCTGCGCCGGATCTATACCTGGCAGTGTTACATATTTGCCTAATCTGTATAATAAAATGATCCCAAGGGTATAAATTAATCTTGCGCGAAGATCTTCTATCTTGAAGATATTTTTTATAGTCTGAATCAGTCTCATGAAATTAGATTTTTACAACGGCTCCGTTTTTGGCTTCAATGGCTGTAACAGCTGATTTGCTGAATGCATGAGCATGAACTTCAAGTTTCCTTTCAAGTGTACCTTTCCCAAGTATTTTAACAAGGGTGTTTTTTGATATAAGTCCTGCTGAGATCATAACCTCGGGATCAATTTTCTCCAGGTTCTTTTTCTCGGCAAGGTTCTGCAGCACTCCAAGATTTATGCCTTTGTATTCTTTGCGGTTAATATTTTTAAAACCGTATTTGGGAACGCGTCTCTGCAGAGGCATCTGACCTCCTTCAAATCCGATTTTCTTTTTATATCCGGAACGCTGTTTGGCTCCTTTATGACCTCTCGTAGAGGTACCTCCCCTGCCTGAACCCTGTCCCCGACCAAGGCGCCTGTTTCTTTTCACCGATCCTTTTGCAGGTTTTAAGTTGCTCAAATCCATGATCTTATTTATATATCGTTAATACCTTAAATATTTTCTACCCTGACCAGGTGTTTTACCTTGACGACCATTCCCAATATCTGCGGAGTGGCTTCATGTTCAACACTATGGTTCAGTTTTCTTATACCAAGAGCCAGCAAAGTCCTTTTTTGTCTTTCGGGCTTCCGGTTTTCGCTTTTCACCTGGGTGATTCTGATCTTTGCCATCTGTGCAATAGATTTAACCATTAAAAACTCTTTCCATATTAATTCCTCTGTGTTCGGCGATCGAATATGGATCGCGTATCTGGAGCAGTGCCGCAAAAGTAGCTTTTACCAGATTGTGGGGGTTAGAGGAGCCCTTTGATTTAGCAAGAACGTTCTTGATACCGACGCTTTCCAGCACGGCACGCATGGCGCCTCCTGCTTTTACTCCTGTACCTTCTGAAGCTGGTTTGATAAACACCTTTGCACCACCGAATTTAGCTTCCTGTTGATGAGGGATAGTACCGTTTATAACAGGAACCTTAATAAGGTTTTTCTTGGCATCTTCAATACCTTTGGCTATTGCAGTAGTAACTTCACTGGCTTTACCAAGACCATGGCCCACTATTCCATCTTCATTCCCGACAACAACGATTGCCGAGAAACTGAATGTACGTCCACCTTTAGTCACTTTGGTAACTCTCTGGATGCTGACTAACCTGTCTTTTAGCTCCAGATCACTGGTTTTAACTTTTCTGATTCCTTCTGCCATAACTTGTTAAAATTTTAAACCGCCTTCACGGGCTGCATCAGCCAATGATTTTACTCTGCCATGATATTTATAACCGCTTCTGTCAAATACTACGCTTTCAATACCTTTATCCTTGCATTTTGATGCCAGAAGCTTGCCGACAAGCTTAGCCTGCTCGGTCTTCTTTATTCCTGTTTTATCAGCTATTTCCTTTTCCTTCGATGAAGCTGATAAAATTGTTACTTTGTTCAGATCGTCAACAACCTGAGCATAGATCTGCTTGTTACTGCGATATACTGCCACCCTCGGAATAGCCGGGGTACCGCTTATCTTTTTCCGGATCCTCATCTTGATCCTTGTCCTTCTTTCCAGTTTTGTTAGAGCCATCTTAATAAACATTTACAGCATTAAACACTTGCAGACTTCCCGGCTTTTCTCCTGAGTTGTTCTCCTACAAACTTGATCCCTTTACCTTTGTAAGGTTCAGGCGGACGCAGAGACCTGATTTTTGCAGCCACATGTCCGATCAGCTGTTTGTCGATAGAAGTAAGTGTTATTATCGGATTACTCCTTCTTTCAGTTCTTGTTTCTATCTTAACCTCTTTCGGCAGTTCAAAAATGATCTCATGTGAATAACCAAGGCTCATTTCCAGCTGTTGACCTTTTGCTTCAGCACGATAGCCTACACCCACCAGTTCAAGTTCCTTCTTATAACCCTGAGAGACGCCGGTTACCATATTGGCAATAAGAGCTCTGTAAAGACCGTGATGGGTTTTATGGTTTTTCGAATCTGACGGACGTGTTATAATTAACTCATTGTCAACAACCTCAATCTTCAGGTCCTTGTCTACAGCCTGGGTCAGTTCCCCTAAAGGTCCCTTAACGCTTACCATATTGGAGTCACTTATACTGATTGTGACGCCTTTGGGCAGAGCTACAGGTAATTTTCCTATTCGTGACATTAATTGTTCCTCCTTTTAGTAAACATAACATAAGACTTCTCCACCTATATTTTCCTTCTTAGCCTCTTTGTCGGTCATCAGACCCCTTGAAGTTGAAATGATAGCTATTCCCAGTCCGTTCAATATCCTTGGCAGATCATCAACTCCGGAGTAATATCTTAGTCCCGGACGGCTGGCGCGCTGCAAGGTCTTTATAGCCGGTTTCTTATTCTTGGGATTATATTTCAGAGCTATCTTCAGTGTGCCCTGTTTATTTTCACTTTCAATCACCTTGTAGCCGAGGATATACCCTTTTTCAAAAAGGATCCTTGCCAGTTCTGTCTTAAGTTTCGACGAAGGTGCCTCCACAACTTTATGACCAGCCATAATGGCATTTCTAATTCTTGTCAGTAAATCTGAAATCGGATCAGTCATTTCTTATCTATTATATAGTTTTATTTCATCAAAATATTACCAGCTTGCTTTCTTGACACCAGGTATAAGGCCGAATGATGCCATTTCCCTGAATGTTATCCTGCTAATGCCGAATTGTCTCATATAACCTCTCGCACGGCCGGTAAGTTTACAGCGGTTCCTCTGTCTGTTAGGATTTGAATTCCTGGGCAGGCGGCTTAAAGCAACATAATTCCTGTCAGCCTTAAGCTGAGCCCTTTTCTCTGCATATTTCTTTGCCAGTTTTACGCGTTTTACCTCGCGGGCTTTCATTGATTCCTTAGCCATATATCAGTTTTTTGATGTTTTAAAAGGTAAACCAAAGTTCTTAAGCAGAGCAAATGCTTCTTCATCACTCTTTGCCGAGGTAACGAAAGTGACCTGAAGTCCCATGATCTTGGTTACTTTATCAAGATCTATTTCCGGGAAAATGATCTGCTCGGTGATCCCAAGTGTGTAATTACCGCGTCCGTCGAGTTTTGCGTTGATCCCTTTAAAGTCGCGGATACGTGGCAGGGCGACAGATATGAGTCTTTCAAGGAACTCATACATTCTTTCTTCCCGCAGAGTGACCATTATGCCAATTGGCATGTTTCGTCTCAGCTTGAAATTGGAGATGTCCTTTGAAGAATATGTCAGGACAGCTTTCTGACCAGCTATATCTGATAATTCCTTAACACCCGATTCCAGCAGTTTCTTGTCAGCAATGGCCTGTCCTACACCCTGATTGATAATAATTTTTTTCAGCTTCGGGACCTGCATAACGGTTTTATAACCGAATTCCTTGATCAATGCGGGGACGATCTCGTTCTTATACTTATTTTTTAGCTCAGGTACATACATTACTTAATCTCCTCTCCTGATTTTTTTGAATAACGCACTAATTTATTTTTATCATTAAGTTTCCTGCCAATACGGGTAGGTTTACCCGAAGTGGGATCGATGAGCATCAGGTTTGACAGATGGATCGGGGCTTCTTTTTTCACGATGCCACCCTGGGGAGCTTTTGAATTGGGTTTAGTATGCTTTGAAATCATATTCAGACCCTCAATGATTGCCTTGCCCTTTTTCCTGTCTACTTCAAGCACGCGGCCTTTCTGGCCTTTCGATTCACCGGTTATGACCATTACCGAGTCACCTTTCTTTATATGTATCTTCTTTTGCATTGCTGTGTATTTTTTTACAACACCTCAGGTGCCAGTGAAACAATCTTCATATATTTATCGCGGAGCTCTCTGGCTACAGGGCCGAAAATACGGGTTCCTCTCACTTCATCCTGGTTAGTCAGCAGAACAACGGCATTATCATCAAATCTTATATAGGATCCATCCTGCCGGCGTATCTCTTTTTTTGTCCTGACAACTACAGCCCTGCTCACAGTTCCTTTTTTTGCTTCACCTGACGGAAGAGCTGATTTCACACTAACAACAATTTTATCTCCAACAGTAGCATATCTTTTTTTGCTACCGCCAAGCACCCTTATACATAATACCTCCTTGGCGCCTGAATTATCGGCTACTGTGAGCCTGGTTTCCTGCTGTATCATAATTACTTGGCCCTTTCGATTATTTCAACTAACCTCCAGGCTTTGTTCTTGCTCAGAGGCCTGGTCTCCGTTATTCTTACTGTATCGCCGATATTGCAGGCATTTTCCTCATCATGTGCCATCAGTTTTTTTGTTTTGTTGATAAACTTGGCATAGATTGGATGTTTTACTTTTCTTTTGACTGCAACGACGATCGATTTATCCATCTTGTTACTGATAACAATCCCGATACGTTCTTTTCTTATATTTCTTTCCATTGCTGATTCCGGCTATTTAGATTTCTGTTTAAGTTCCCTGGAGCGCAATTCGGTAATTAAACGGGCAATATTCATTTTTGCCTGTTTCAGTTTCTGCGGATTATCGAGGGGGGTTATTGCATGATTCATTTTCATCCTTACCAGCATAGTCCTCTCGGTATCGATACGCTCGATAAGATCGGATGTGCTTAATTCCCTGATTTCTGATGTTTTCATCTGATAAATAGATTTATTACTCTACGTAATCGCGTCTTACTACAAATTTTGTTGTTATTGGCAATTTCTGTGCTCCGAGCCGGAGTGCTTCCTTAGCAATGGCATAAGGTACTCCTTCAGCTTCGATAAGTATGCGTCCCGGTGTAACAGGTACCACAAACCCTTCAGGAGCTCCTTTTCCTTTACCCATACGGACCTCAGCAGGTTTCTTTGTTATTGGTTTATCGGGAAATACTCTTATCCAAAGCTGCCCCTCACGTTTCATATGACGAGTCACGGCCTGACGGGCTGCTTCTATCTGCCTCCCGGTAATCCAGCATTGCTCGAGTGCCTTGATACCAAATGACCCGAATGCCAGCTGGTTGCCCCTCTGGGCATTACCCTTCATCTTTCCCTTCTGGGCTCTCCTGTATTTGGACCTTTTTGGTTGTAACATCTTATAATATCTTAAAAATTATCACCTCAGTTATTTGTTCCTTTGTTTTGATTTCTTGATGGCCTTGCCTTTGGCATTTCTTGCTCCGATATTAGGGCTAAGATCCCTTTTACCGTATACTTCGCCATTGCATATCCATACTTTGATACCTATAAGACCAACTTTCGTATGTGCTTCAGCAAGTGCATAATCTATGTCAGCTCTGAAAGTATGGAGAGGGATACGTCCCTCTTTATAGGTCTCGGTCCTTGCCATTTCTGCTCCCCCCAGACGACCGGAGATAACAATCTTGATTCCTTCTGCTCCCATCCTCATTGTCGACGCGATAGCCATTTTGATTGCCCTTCTGTAAGAGATCTTGCCTTCAAGCTGGCGGGCTACATTGTTACCGACAATATTTGCATCAAGCTCAGGTCTCTTCACCTCAAAAATATTGATCTGGACCTCTTTCTTAGTAATTTTCTTAAGTTCTTCCTTGAGCTTGTCCACTTCCTGCCCTCCTTTTCCAATTATAATACCGGGGCGGGCTGTGTTGACAGTTACAGTAATAAGTTTAAGAGTTCTTTCAATAATTATTTTTGAGATACTTGCTTTGGCAAGCCTGGCATTCAGGTATTCTCTGATCTTTGTATCCTCGACCAGTTTGCCAGAGAAATCTTTTCCACCGTACCAGTTTGAATCCCAGCCCTTAATGATGCCTAATCTGTTACCTATCGGATTTACTTTTTGTCCCATCTGAATTATTTTGATGTATTTTCTATTTCCTTATTCCTGCTGTCAAGGACAAGAGTCACGTGGTTGGATCTCTTTCTCAACCTGTATGCCCTCCCCTGAGGCGCTGTCTGAAGTCTTTTCATCGTACGGCCGCCATCAACGTGAATTGTTTTCACATAGAGGTTACTATCTTCAACCCTTACTCCTTCATTTTTTGACTGCCAGTTTGCAATTGCCGATAGAAGTAATTTCTCCAGTCTGCGGGAAGCTTCCTGAGAGCTGTATTTGAGAATATCAAGTGCTCTGTTAACTTCCTTTCCGCTGATCAGTCCGGTAACCAGTCTCATTTTCCGGGGTGAGGTAGGACAGTCTTTCAGAACAGCCTGGTATTTTGTTTTGGAGGCTTCCTTTCTCTGTTCAGCTGTATTTCTTTTTCTTGCACCCATTTCTTAATGTTTTGTAATTATTATTTATTCCCCGAGTGTCCTCTAAATGTCCGTGTAGGTGCAAATTCTCCAAGTTTATGACCTACCATATTTTCGGTAACATATACAGGGATAAACTTATTTCCGTTATGAACTGCAATAGTATGTCCCACAAAGTCAGGGGATATCACTGACCTCCTTGACCATGTCTTGGTCACTGATTTCTTTCCGCCTTCATTCATCTCAAGAAGTCTCTTCTCGAGTTTAAAATCTATAAAAGGTCCCTTTTTAATCGATCTGCTCATATTATGTCAGTTATTTTTTCCTTCTTTCAAGGATATGTTTTGCAGAATATTTTTTTCTGTCTCTGGTCTTGAAGCCTTTAGCGGGGATCCCTCTGCGTGAGCGCGGGTGACCTCCTGAAGCTTTTCCTTCACCACCACCCATCGGGTGATCGACCGGGTTCATAGCAACGCCTCTCACTCTCGGACGGCGGCCCTGCCAGCGTTTACGACCAGCTTTCCCTGATTTCTCAAGATTATGGTCAGGATTGGAAACTGCCCCGATTGTAGCTCTGCATGAAGTAAGGATCATTCTTGTCTCGCCTGAGGGGAGCTTAAGGATAGCATATTTACCTTCACGGGCTGATAACTGGGCATATGTTCCGGCGCTGCGAGCCAGAGCTGCACCCTTGCCAGGTTTAAGCTCAATATTGTGAATAATCGTCCCCAGGGGTATATCATTAAGGAACATTGTGTTCCCTATCTCAGGAGTAGCATCCTTGCCAGAAACGATCTTTTGTCCGGGTTGTAAACCAGCCGGGGCCACTATATACCTTTTTTCCCCATCCTCATAAACAACGAGTGCGATCCTCGATGATCTGTTGGGATCGTACTCTATTGATTTCACCGTTGCATGCATGCCATCTTTTTCCCGCTGGAAATCGATAACCCTGTACATCCTTTTATGACCGCCGCCGATGTACCTCATTGTCCTGTGACCGTTAACATTCCTTCCTCCTGATTTTCTCAGCGGTCGGAGGAGGGATTTCTCCGGTACAGCGCTTGTGATATTGTCAAAAGCGCTGATGATCTTGTTTCTCTGGCCTGGTGTAACAGGCTTGATCTTTCTGACTGCCATACTTTTTCTTAAATATTGCTATAGAAATCTATTTTATTGCCTTCAGCCAGCGTAACTATCGCTTTCTTAACAGCAACTGTCTTTCCGATAAGAAGCCCTGATTTCGTATTACGGGATTTTATCTTACCGCCATACCGAATGGTATTTATCGAAGCAACGGTAACACCGTAAAGCTCCTCAACGGCTTTCTTTATCTGTAACTTGTTTGCATCCCTGGCAACAATAAAACCATAACGATTGAATTTATCGCCCTGGCTGGTCATTTTTTCAGTTACAATCGGTTTAAGCAAAATATCCATCGCTAAAAATTTTCTAATTTTCAAAAGTTGCCTGCAAAACGTCAATTGCGCTTTCCACGAGTACTAAAGTTGAAGCCTTCATTATCTCATAAGTGTTTAATTCACTGGCTGTTATAACTTCAACCCCTTGTACATTTCGGGATGACAAATATATATTTTTATTTTGTTCCGGTAAAACAAATAGTATTTTTTTATCAGCAACATTCAGGTTATTGCCCATTTTAACAATTTCGCCCGTCTTTGGGGCCTCAAATGAAAAATCTTCAAGGACAATAATATTATTAGATGATGCCTTATAGGAAAGTGCTGATTTCCTGGCTAATTGTTTCACTTTTTTGTTCAGTTTGAAACCATAATATCTTGGTTCCGGACCAAAAATTCTGCCACCTCCCCTGAACAACGGGTTCTTGATACTGCCGGCACGGGCTGTACCTGTTCCTTTCTGCTTTTTCAGCTTCCTTGTACTGCCGGAAACTTCACCTCTTGGTTTCGATTTATGTGTTCCCTGACGCTGGTTTGCCAGGAACTGCTTTGTATCGAGGTATATAGCATGATCATTAGGCTCTATTCCGAAAATGGAATCATCTAGATTAACCTTCCTTCCGGTTTCCTTTCCACTTGTATTAACGACTGCTAATTCCATTATTTTGTAATTATTACGTAACCACCTTTAGGACCAGGAACTGATCCCCTTACTATTAATATATTGTCATTGACCATAAGCTTCATAACACGCATACTGATAGCCATAACTTTGTCGCCTCCCATCCTGCCGGCCATTCTCATACCCGGAAGGACCCTTGAAGGGAATGAAGAGGCTCCTAGAGAACCAGGTGCCCTGCCCCTGTTATGCTGGCCATGGGTCTGCCCGCCTACACCTCCGAAACCGTGGCGTTTGACAACGCCCTGGAATCCCTTGCCTTTTGACCATCCTCTCACGTCAACCCAGTTATCGGTACTGAAAAGCTCGGCCGTAATGACTTCGCCTTCTTTAACCTGATCCTCTTTAAAACCTGTAAACTCAATGAGTTTTCTTTTTGGAGTGGTGTTGACTTTTTTGAAATGCCCCAGCTCAGCTTTTGTTGTATTCTTCTCTTTCTTCTCATCAAATCCAAGCTGAACAGCAAAATAGCCGTCCTTTTCAACAGTCTTGACCTGTGTAACAGTACATGGACCTGCCTGGAGAACCGTGCACGGAACGTTCTTCCCCTCGTCATCATAGACAGAGGTCATCCCTATTTTTTTTCCTATTAATCCCTGCATCTCGCTAATAAATTAACTGGTTTCACACTTTAATTTCAACTTCAACACCGCTGGGAAGCTCAAGTTTCATCAGAGCATCAATTGTCTTTGGTGTAGAGCTGTAAATATCGAGCAGCCTCTTATAAGAAGACAGCTGAAATTGCTCTCTGGCCTTCTTGTTAACAAAGGGAGACCTGAGAACTGTATAAATCTTTTTGTGGGTCGGAAGAGGAATCGGACCACTTACAACAGCTCCTGTAGATTTCACTGTTTTCACGATCTTTTCAGCTGATTTGTCAACCAGATTATGATCGTAAGATTTCAGTTTAATACGAATTTTCTGACTCATCTTTTATAGAATTTTTCCTTTTGTAATTTCAATAATCCTGTTTGCTATTTCTGTCGGAACTTCTTCATAATGCGAGAATTCCATTGTAGAAGTCGCTCTTCCTGATGTCAGTGTACGCAGTACGGTGACATATCCGAATTTCTCAGCCAGCGGCACCTGTGCCCTGACAACCCTCAATCCGGCTTTTGATTCCATTCCTTCAACCCTGCCTCTTCTCCTGTTAAAATCGCTTATCACGTCACCGACATATTCCTCAGGGGTAACAACCTCTGTTGCCATAATCGGTTCAAGAATTACAGGATGGCACTTCCCTGCAATTTTCCGGAATGCCTGCTTTGCTGCAATTTCAAATGAGAGTGCATCTGAATCAACCGGGTGGAATGAACCATCCTTGAGTATTGCCTTCATGCTTTCCATCGGGAATCCGGCAAGTGGTCCGTTCGACATTGCCTCACGCAATCCCTTCTCAACAGCCGGTATGAATTCTTTCGGTATACTGCCGCCTTTTATTTCGTTCATGAACTGAAGTCCTCTGAACCCGTTCTCTGCCGGCAGCAGTTCGAGCGTAATATCTGCGAATTTTCCTCTTCCACCTGTTTGTTTCCTGAATACTTCCCTGAACTCAGTTGAAGTTGTAATGGCTTCCTTATATGCTACCTGAGGTGGTCCCTGGTTACATTCAACATTGAATTCCCTTCTCAGACGGTCAATAAGTATCTCAAGGTGAAGCTCTCCCATCCCGTTAATGATCGTCTGCCCGCTGTCGGGATCGATCTTGACCTGGAAAGTGGGATCTTCTTCTGCCAGTTTCTGCAGGGCAAGGGATAATTTATCTACATCTGCCTGTGTCTTTGGCTCAATTGCCACTCCCAGTACAGGTTCGGGGAAATCCATCGATTCAAGCAGTATCGGTTTGTGAATTGCGCACAATGTATCGCCGGTCTTAAGGTCCTTAAATCCGACTCCTGCACATATATCTCCCGCTGCCATCAATTCAACCGGTGTCTGCTTGTTTGCATGCATCTGGTAAAGGCGGTTTATTCTTTCCCTCTTGCCGGTTCTGACATTGAGAACGGTGTCTCCTGAATGCAGGATTCCTGAATAAACCCTTATGAAAACGAGCCTTCCAACGAAAGGATCGGTAGCAATTTTAAAGACGAGGGCAGATAACGGAGCCTGGTCATCAGGTTCACGGGTGATCTCGCTGTCATCCCTGGGATCGATACCGGATACAGCCCCCTTGTCGATAGGTGACGGCAGATATGCTGCCACCGCATCGAGGAGGCTCTGAATACCTTTATTCCTGAAAGCAGCCCCGCAGAGTACCGGAACGGCTCTTCCGGAAATTGCTGATTTTCTAAGAGCTGCAAGTATCTCATCAGGCGTGATTGATTCATGATCTTCAATATATCTTTCCAGCAATGTATCATCAACCTCGGCCACAGCTTCTACAAGCTTTCCTCTCCACTCTTCAGCTTCGTCCAGCAGTTCATCGGGAATGTCTTCAATCTCATATCTGGCCCCGAGGTTATTCTCATCCTCGTAAACAATGGCTTTCATATTTACGAGATCTATCAGTCCCCTGAAGTTCTCTTCATGTCCGATCGGAATCTGAACAGGAACTGCGTGGGCGTCCAGTTTCTCCTTTATCTGATGAACGACACTGAAAAAGTCAGCGCCTGCACGGTCCATTTTATTTACGAAAGCGATCCTTGGTACACCATATTTGTTTGCCTGTCTCCACACTGTTTCCGATTGGGGTTCGACACCTCCCACACCACAGAAAACAGCCACAGCGCCATCAAGCACTCTCAGGGATCTTTCTACCTCAACTGTGAAATCAACATGACCCGGAGTGTCAATTATATTAATCTTATAATCTTCGTTATTGTATTTCCAGTAAGTAGTTGTTGCAGCAGATGTAATAGTAATACCTCTTTCCTGCTCCTGAACCATCCAGTCCATCTGGGCATTTCCGTCATGAACCTCACCCATGCGGTGAGTACGACCGGTATAGAACAGAATCCTTTCTGTCGTAGTGGTCTTCCCCGCGTCAATGTGGGCCATGATCCCGATATTCCTGGTATATTTCAGATTCTTGTCCATCTGTCTGCTTCCGTCCGGATATTTATCTAAAACCGAAAATGAGCAAATGCTTTATTGGCTTCAGCCATCCTGTGAGTGTCTTCTTTCTTCTTATATGCACCGCCTTCGAGCTTATAGGCTGCCATCAGTTCAGCAGCAAGACGCTCAGCCATAGAATGGCCGGTTCTCTTACGGGCAAATGAGATCATATTTTTCATGCTGATACTTACCTTCCGGTCAGGACGGATTTCCATCGGTACCTGGAAGGTAGCACCTCCAACGCGCCTGGCTTTGACTTCTACCTGAGGAGTGACATTCTCCAGCGCCTGTTTAAATATCTCGAGAGGGGTTTTTCCTTCTTCCTTGAATTTGTCACTTACGATCTCAAGAGAATCGTAAAAGATCTGATAAGCAAGATTCTTCTTCCCATTGAACATAAGATTATTGACAAACCTTGTTACAAACGGATCGTTGAATTTCGGATCCGGCAACAGCATCCTTTTCTTTGGTTTTGATTTTCTCATTATCTTATCCCTTTATTGTTATTTCTTTGGCCGCTTTGCACCATATTTTGATCTTCTCTGAGTACGGCTATCCACTCCTGAAGTATCCAGGGCACCACGAACTAGGTGGTAACGAACACCCGGCAGGTCTTTTACCCTGCCTCCTCTGATGAGCACTATTGAGTGTTCCTGGAGGTTATGACCTTCTCCCGGAATATAAGCATTTACTTCTTTCTGGTTTGTAAGTCTCACCCTGGCAACTTTCCTCATTGCTGAATTAGGCTTTTTTGGTGTTGTCGTATAAACTCTGACACAAACTCCTCTTCTCTGAGGACAAGAATCCAGTGCCGGTGCTTTACTTTTATCCACCAGCTTTTTCCTGCCTTTTCTTACTAATTGCTGAATTGTCGGCATATTTCCAGTTATTTATAGTATTAAATTTTACTTAAAAAAATGGTTTGCAAAGGTATTTATTTTATTTCTTAATTAACAAACAAGTCCTGCACTTTTTTCAATTCAATACATGCTACGTATTCCCGAAGCCATAAAATGCGGATATCCGCAGGTTAAAGCATCTTAATTCATATTTTTGTTCTTACTTAATTGTAAGTTATTGACAGGTAACTTCCCGACTTTTCCCGCAGAAAATCTTTTGTAAACTTACCTATGAAAGAAAAACCGGTACTCCTGTATTTCAAAAAACTGGTGCAAAGGAAAGAAAAAATTCGTAATTATACTCTCTTTCTTAAACAGTTTTTAAAAAATTATTAATTTTGTCCCCTCCAAAACAGGTTGTATAATAATAATTTAAATATATAATAATCTCAAAATCATGAAGACATACCAGATTGACCAGATAAAGAACATCGCCCTTCTGGGCAATTCAGGGTCAGGAAAAACAATTCTTGGCGAAGCGATGCTCTTTAACGGTGGCATAATTGAAAGAAGAGGTACTATTGAAGGCAAGAACACCACTTCTGATTACCGTCCGATAGAACAGGAGAACGGAAACTCCATTTATTCTGCAATTCTTTATACTGAATACCAGAACAAGAAGATAAACATCATTGATACTCCGGGGCTCGATGATTTCAGCGGCGGTGTCGTTTCATCATTATATGCTACTGATCTTGCCCTGATGGTAATAAATGTTCAGAATGGCGTTGAGGTTGGAACAGAGATCCATTTCCGGCATGCTGAAAAAGTGGCAAAACCGGTGATATTTGTAATAAATGGCCTTGATCATGAGAAGGCAAATTTTGATAAATCGGTTGAGATGCTTAAGGAGAGGCTCACCAGCAATGTGATCCTTGTTCAGTATCCCGTAAATGAAGGTGTCGGATTCAATTCAATTATTGATGTCCTCAGGATGAAAATGCTGCGCTATGGTAAGGATGGAGGAAAAGCTGAGGTGCTTGATATCCCTGCCGATCAGGCTGAAAAGGCTGCTGAGCTCCATAACGCTCTCGTTGAAAAAGCTGCTGAAAGTGATGAATCGCTCATGGAGATATTTTTCTCCAACGACTCGCTCAAAGAGAATGAAATAAGAAAAGGTATTGCCAAAGGGATCCTTACAAGAGGAATGTTCCCTGTTTTTTGCGTATCAGCAAAACAGAATATCGGTATTGACAACCTGATGGATTTCATTGTGAGCGAAGCACCTTCAATAACTGACATGCCTGCTCCGAAAAACAGCAAGGGGGATATTGTTAAACCCGATCCTTCCGGACCTGCTTCTCTTTACGTTTTCAAATCTTCAATTGAAGAACATATAGGAGAGATAAACTATTTCAGGATTTATTCAGGCAAAGTCACTGAAAACCTTGATGTGATCAACAGCAACAACAGTACAAAAGAAAGGCTATCTCAGCTTTATGTCTGTGCCGGCAAGAACAGGACGAGGGTCCCTGAACTTAATGTCGGGGATATCGGTGCTGTTGTCAAGATGAAGAATACCAAGATGGATCATACTTTGAATGTTCCCGGAAATGACTGGAGATATGAAGGGGTCAAATTTCCGGAACCTAAATTCCGTACAGCTATAAAAGCTCAAAGTGAAAGTGATGA
>Ga0316616_100000061_pt1 | contig 27208 bp, 24 predicted proteins | sample OWC_Aug_M1_C1_D1_FD_207660 | JGI IMG/M metagenome (GOLD analysis project Ga0316616, IMG submission 207660) | Wetland soil microbial communities from Old Woman Creek delta, Ohio, United States - OWC_Aug_M1_C1_D1_B | ecosystem: Environmental > Terrestrial > Soil > Wetlands | place: USA: Ohio... | reverse complement strand
CGTCTCGGCACCCCGGGGCCTTGGGTCATCCAGTTCCGGACACACTTCGACCGGTCGCGGGAGGGTAGCATTCCACTTGAGGATCGTCAAACTAACTTCCTTTGGCTGAAGCAGATCGGGGGGGGGGGCGACGCTCCCCCTGACCCCCGGCCCGTCCCAGCCGCTCTTTCGCGGGAAGGCCGCTCGGCGTAGGCTCCACGTCGATGCTCTCCTCGCTCCCGGCGGCGGACCTGTCCAAGGCGGCGCCCGCGGTCCTGGTGACACTGGCCGTCCTCTCGCCGTGGCCCTTCGGAAGCGCCCACCCGAGGGCGACCCAGGCGATTGCGCTCGTGACGCTCGTCGCCGCGCTCGTCCTCCTGATCGCGCTCGGCCGCCGCGCCCCTTCGTCTCCCCGCTCGGTGCTCGCGCCGCTCGTCGGACTGTGGCTTCTGGCGGGGCTGCAGCTCGTCCCCTTTCCGCAAGCGGTTCTCGACGGGCTCGCGCCCGGCCCGAGCGCCGTGTGGTACCCGGGCGATCCTGTGGCGGCCGGAGTTCTCGGCTCCGGGGCGCATCCGCTGTCCGTCCACCCGGAGGCGACCACGCGATGGCTCGCCTTCGCGACCGGCCTCGTCGTGCTGGCTCTCCTGGCCGCTCCCGCGCTGAAGGAACGGCGGGCCCTGGTGCGCGTGGCCGTGGTGACCGTCTCCGGCGGCGTCCTCGTGGCCGTCTACGGCCTCCTGGCGCGGGTCCTGTTCCACGACAAGCTCTACGGGCTCCTCACGGTTCCGACCCTCGCGCCGTTCGGGCCCTTCGTCAGCAAGAACCACTTCGCCGGGTACGTCGAGATGGCGGCGTGTCTCGCGGTGGGGCTGGCCACGGGGCTGGCCGACGAGGCGAAACGCGGGCCGGGCCGCCTCCTGGGGTGGCTCGACAGCCCGCGCGCCGCGCGCGTCGTCTTCGCCGGGGGCGCGGCAGGAGTCCTGGCGCTGGCCGTCCCCGTCTCGCTCTCGCGCGGCGGCACCGTGAGCCTCGCCGCGGGGCTCGTGGCGTTCGTCCTCGTCCGGATCGCCACCCGGCGCCGCGCGGGGGGGAGTCGCCGCGCCCTCGCCATCGCGGGAGCGGGGCTTCTGGTGGCCGGGGTCGGACTGGCGTTGGTTCTGCCGCCCGAGGCGCGCTCCCGCGTCACGACCCTCACCCGCACCCAGGGGGGAGGGCCCGACCCCTTCCGGCTCGGCGTGTGGCGGGACGCGCTCCGGCTCGCGGCGTCGAGCCCTCTCGTCGGCTCCGGGCTCGGCGCCTTCGAGGACGCGCTGCCCCCCTTCAAGACGGGAGCGGGCGACCTGCGCGTGGAGCACGCCGAGAACGACTACGTCGAGCTGCTGGCCGAGGGGGGCGTGGCCGCGGGTGCGCTCGCCGGCCTGCTGATCGCGGCGGCTCTCGTCGGCGGTCTGCACAGCGTGCGCGACGAGCCCCACCGGGCGGCCCAGGGAATCCGCGCCGGCGCCCTGGCCGGGGTGGCGGCGCTCCTCGTGCACAGCGCTTTCGACTTCAATCTCCGGATCCCGTCGAACGCGCTCCTGTTCGTCCTGCTCGTGGCCATCGTCCTTCGGCCCGGCCCACAGGTCGACGAGACCCCCGGTGCGGAGCCGCGGCGGTCCTGGCCGCGGGGGCACCTCCTCGTGCTCCTGGTTCTCGTAACGACCTCGCTCGCGCTCGGGGTCTCGAACCCGTGGTGGTCGCGTCGCTTCGGGACCGCCTCTCTCGCACGCGCCACTCACTCGCCCGCGGCCGCGCTGCGCGCGCAGTCGCTCGAGCACGAAGCCCGCGAGCATCTCCGACGGAGGCCCGCCGACGCCACGGCCTGGGTCGCTCTCGCGTGGCTGCGGGCGCCGTCGTCGGCTTCGGAGGCGGCGGCGCTCGCGTCCTGGGCCGTCCACCTCGACCCCGAGCACGTCGCCCTCCGACGGGCCGCGGAGCGAGTGGCGGGCGCTCAGATCCAGCCGCGCAGGCCGTGACGTCGGACGCGACCAGGCCGAGCGCGACCAGGGCAACCGGCAGTCTGATCACCCGGCTGCGTCGGAAGCGACGCGGGCGCGCCACTACCGCTTCGGCCACGCTCGCTCCTGCCGCAGCCAGCTCTCCAGAGTCAGGAGCGTCCAGATCTGGGCGCTGAGGTCGGCGGCCGCTCTCCGGTGGCGTGCCACGAGCTCCGCCACGCGCTCGGCCTGCAGGTAGTCGTAGATCGGGCTGGCCGGGTCCAGAAGCCTTTCCTTCACCAGACCATCCAGCTCCCCGCGGAACCACGCGCCGAGAGGTGCGCCGAAGCCCATCTTGCCCCGGGAGAGGACCGACTCCGGGAGAACGCCCTTCATGGCGCGGCGCAGCAGGATCTTCCCTTTCCCGAGGCGCATCCGCAGGCGGTCGGGCAGCGAGGCTCCGAACTCCACGACCGCGGTGTCGAGGAACGGCGAGCGCGTCTCCAGGGCGTGGGCCATCGAGGTCCGGTCCATCTTGACGTGGAGGTCGTCGGGTAGATAGGTCTCGAAGTTGAGCTGGAGGAGGCGCGAGAGGGTCGAGGGCCGGCCCGCGTCGAGCGCCGGCTCCAAAGAGCGCTCGAGGGGCTCCCGGTAGCTCGCGAGGAGACGATCCGGGCTCGCGTGGGCGCGGAGCTCCGGTCGGAGCAGATCGGACAGGCCGCCCGTGAAGATGCCGTTCCACCGGAGGAATCGCTCCGCGAGGGGAAGCGAGCCCGCCTCGGCGAAGCGCTTGGCGAAGCGCAGCGGATGCTTGCGGTCCTTCGGCTCGGGGAGGACGGCGAGCGCAGCGGCGGCGGCGTGAAATGCCCACCGGGGGAGCGCTTCGGCGAGGGCGCCGCCATACAGACGCAGGTAGCCCGCGAAGACCTCGTCGCCTCCGTCGCCGTTGAGGGCCACGGTGACCCGCGACCGTGTCAGCTCCGAGAGGAGGAAGGTCGGGATGGCCGAGGAGTCGCCGAAGGGCCCGTCGTGGTGCCAGACGAGCCGGTCGACGAGGTCGAGAGCCCTCGGCTCCACCACGAACTCGGTGTGGTCGGTACCGAACCGCTCGGCCACCGCGCGCGCGTGCGCCCGCTCGTCGTACGCCGGGGCTCCCCCGAAGCCGATCGTGAACGTCCGGACCCGCCCGCCGGCCGCCTCCGCCATCAGGGCGACCACGGTCGCGGAGTCGAGCCCGCCGGAGAGGAAAGCCCCGAGAGGGACGTCGGCGACGAGCCTCCGCTCCACCGCCCGGCGCAGGAGCGATCGGAAGTGCTCCTCGGCCTCCCGCTCGTCGACGACCTCTCCGTCCCGGAAGCGCACCCGCCAGTAGGGAGTGGGCCCTTCGAGGCCCGTCTCGGTGGCGACCATGCGGTGGGCCGGCGGAAGCGAGAGGATGCCCCGGTAGAGAGTCCGGGGCGAGGGCACGTAGCCGTAGGTCAGGTAGAGGGGCAGCGCCGCCTCGTCGCGCTGGTGCGGCACCGCCGGGTGGGCGAGGAGGCCCTTCACCTCCGAGGCGAAGGCGAAGAGGCCAGGGCTGTCGTGGTAGAAGAGCGGCTTCTTCCCCGTCCGGTCGCGCGCGAGGAGGAGGCGTCGCCTCCGCGCGTCCCAGAGGGCGAAGGCGAACATCCCGTCGAGCGCCTCCACGACCGCGTCTCCGCGCTCCTCGTAGAGGTGCACGATGACCTCGCCGTCACCCTGGCTCCGGAAGCGGTGGCGGCCCCGGAGCTCCTCGCGCAGCTCGCGGAAGTTGTAGATCTCGCCGTTGAAGACGAGCCAGAGCGAGCCGTCCTCGTTCGCCATCGGCTCCCGCGCGGCTTCGCTCAGGTCGATGATCGAGAGGCGCCGGTGGCCGAGGGCGACCGGGGATTCGACGTGGAACCCCTCGGCGTCGGGCCCGCGGTGGGCCACGGCCTGCGCCATGGAGGCCACCTCCTCGGTCAGGGCCGGCCCCTCGCGCCGGAGGAGACCGCAGATCCCGCACATCTCTAGCGGCCCGGCGTGCGGGAAGGCCTGGCCTCAGGCCACACGGGGAAGGCCGGTCTCGACCGCCGCGTAGGAGCGTCGTCGTGCGTCGAGGCCGGAGGCCGCGAAGATCAGGAAGAAGGTCAGCAGCTGTGCGCGGTGGCGGTAGGCGGTGCCGGCGTTTCCCTCGCCGAGCGCATAACCGAGAGTGAGCCCGGCCGTGATGAGGACGGCGAGGAGCGACGTGGTCAGGTGGTCGCGGAGCAGGCCGCGAATGCCTCGGATCATCCACGGGAGGAGCCAGTAGAAGTACAGCGTCTCCGGTACCGCGAGGACCTGACGGATGCTGCCCAGCATCCAGGGAAAGGGGGCGAGCAGGAAGAGGGCGAGGCCCCGGGGCAGGTAGGCCAGGGCCTTCCCCGGTGTCGAGATGTCGACCTGCTCGAACTGGCTCGACGCTCCGACCGTGTTCCAGTACCGGATGTTGTGGATCTCCTCGAAGTCGACGAAGCGCCCGCGCCGGGCCTCGCCCGCCGCCTGATCGGCATAGATGAGCGCGGCAGCGACGATCGAGCCGAGGATGAGGTTCCGCGGGAGGTTCCGGCTCCTCTGGGCGACGAACGACACGAGGATCGGAGCGCCGATCGCGAAGAGAAGGTAGGCCCGGAATTGGACGACCGCCACCAGCCCGCCCACGAGCAGGAGCAGGGTGCCGAGCCTAAACCGCGACTGGAGGATGAGCGCCTGGCGGCACAGGAGTGCGATGAGCAGGATGATCCAGGCGTCGCGGATGTTGAGCGAAGACCACAGCACGAGGGACGGAAACCACATGACGAGCTTTGCCGCCCGCAGCGCGGCAGCGGCACTCGTGCCCATGCGCAGCGCGAGGTCGTGGGCCACGGGGACCATGAACGCCCCAACCACGCAATTGAGGAGTTTGGGCAGGAGCGAGTAGGGCCCGACCACGTAGTAGATGCCCGCGACGATGTAGAAGTAGCCCTTCGGCCCCTCGGGCAGGACTCTCGACATGACCACGGGGACATCCTGGCCCCACAGGTCGGCGAGGAACTTCCCGATGGCGTGGTAGGCCTTCTGGTCTGGAGCGAAGAGGTCCTCGTCGCCCACGCCGAAGTGGATCAGCAGCGCGACGGCCACGCGCAGAGCGAGCGCCATCCAGAACAGCCGACGCACCGCGTCGTGGGAAGGCGACCAGGCCGTGGCGGCGGGGGACGTCATGTTCATTCCGGCCACCATAGCGCCGCTCAGGGAAGGCGGCAAGCCACCGTCCCCACCGTCCCCATCGATGCCACGGAAAGCCGACCCTGGCGCCGGAGCTCGCGGGCGGCGGAGAAGATGTCCCGCAGGCCGCGGAACATGGCCTCGGGCTCGTCGGCGAGGTTGGTGGGGTGGAACCACAGGTGGAAGACACGCCCCGTCCGAGCTGCGGCGTCGAGCCCTCGTCGGGCCCGCTGGACGCGGCGGGACACCGGGATGTAGCGCCGCAGCCCGTGCATCGGGAAGTAGATCATCGACGCCGGCACGTTCACGAGGCCCTTCCCGGCCGGCTCCGGAACGACGACGGGGGGGGGAGATGCGGCGAGCACGCTCCACAGACGGCCGAGCCTGTGCCACGCGTTCGGAGGCTCCCGCCGCTCGTACCAGCGCGGCGCGGGTCCGCGGTAGCAGGTGAGGCCGAACTGCGGCAGGAGGTCGAGATGGCCGACACCGTTCCGCGGGAAGGCGAACGAGCGCGGGGTGAGGCCCAGGTCCCTCGCCACCTCGACGCTTGCCCGAAGCTCGCTCGCCGCGGCCTCGCGTGAGCAGCCGGGGTCCGAGAAGATCGCGTGGGAGAAGGAGTGGGAGCCGATCTCCTGCGGCACGCGGCAGCTCCGGATCTTCTCCACGATGCTCCGGCCGTAGAAGAGCGGGGCTCGAGCCTCGTCGGTGCAGGGGTCGTGCTGCAGCCAGTCCCCGCGCACCCACGCATGGCGAGGCCGCACGATCTCCGGATGGGCCCGGCCGTTCGAGCTCCGGCACTCGGCCAGGAGGAGGTGCCCGAGGATGCACCAGGTGGCCGGGATCTCGAACTCCTCGAGTAGGCTCAGCAGCCGGTCGACCACGATCTCCCGCTCCACCTCGCAGGCCCGGCGGAACCGCTCCGGGCCGAAGAGATCGACGGTGCCCCAGAGAAGCTCGAAATCCAGGCTGAGCGTGAAGACGCCCCTGGGCTCCGGCGCCTCGGTGCTTGGCCGGGGAGCCACGTCAGCGGGTGGCCTGCACGAGGAGCATCCCGCTCAGATCCCGGAAGAGAGGGAGATCCGACACCGCGCCGTCCATTCCTTCGAGAGCGCGCAGGAAGCCGGGCAGGCTCCGGGGCCGGATTCGCTCGATCCAGTTGCCGAGACCGAAATAGACGCCGTGCGCCGACACCTGGCGGAAGCCCGCCCGCCGGAAGCCCCGCTCGAGGCCCCAGGAGGTGTGGAAGTACTGCCTCAGCCTCAAGGTTCGGAGGGCGGGCAGGCGCTCCCCCAGGCGGTTCAGGAGGGGGAATCCGTTGAGGTTGAGGAGGGGCGAGGCCGTCGCGAGGCAGAGGGCACCCGGCTTGAGAACGCGGCTCATCTCACGAAGGCAGGGGTCGATGCGCGGCAGGTAGCGAAGCACCTCGATGCACAGGAGGGCGTCGAACGACGCGTCCGGGAACGGCAGCGCGTCGGCCGGCGCGAGGCGCAGCTCCGAGGAGGGATTCAGGCGACGGGCCTCCACGAGCATCGCCTCCGATCCGTCGGTGCCTGCCACCTCGTAGCCGCGGCCCCGGGCCCAGAGGAGGTGGTGGCCAGTCCCACACCCGAGGTCGAGGAGCCGCGCCCCCGGCGAGGGCGGGGGAAGCCGCCTGTCGAGCTGAAGGTGCAGTCTGTGCCTCGAGTAGGCGAAGCTGGAAGCGTAGGGGTCCTCGGGCAGGGTTTCGTAACGGTCGCGGAAGAGCGTGGCCTGCTCCGTGTGGACGCGGATCGCCTCCTCCTCGGGCGTCGCGGGGCTCACGCCATCCCCTGCCGCCGGCCCATGGCCTCCCGCACCACACGCTCAAAACTCTCGGCGCTCTTCCTCATCGAGTAACGCTCCTCGACGGTGCGGCGGCCCGCACCCCCGAGATCTCGCCGCAGGTCGCCATTGTCGGCGAGCCGCGCGATGCACTCAACCCAGTCCTGCGTCGTCACGGCGAGGAAGCCGTTCCGGCCGTGCTCGATCACCTCCCGGTTGGTGCCCACGGCCGAGGCGACGGTGCTCACCCCCATCGCCATGTACTGAAGGGCCTTGAGCGCGCATTTGCCCCGCGCCCAGTCGTCATCTGGCATCGGCATGATGCCGATGTCGAAGCCCCCCAGCTCCTGGGTCTCCGTTTCTGCCGACCACGACCGCCAGGTGTGCTCGACGCCCGGGAGGGCCGGGCGTCGGTCCGACACCACCCGGAGCTCGACCGGGCGCGCGGCGAGCACGGCCCGCAGCGTGGGCGCCGCCGCCTCGAGATAGGTCTGGGATGTCGAGCTTCCCATCCAGCCCACGACGACCCGGGGATTCCGCGGCCGCGAGACAGGGCGGCAGCGTTCCGTGTCGATGCTGCTGGGGACGATCGTGACGTGATCGTTCAGGCCGCGGGCGAATGCGGCCAGGAATTCGTTGCCGACCACGACGTGGTCGGAGAGGCGGCACAGGGTGGCGGTCTTGCCGGGCGCCTTGAGCCACGCGAACGGCCGGTTCGCGGCGGCCGCGTGCAGGCGGAAGATCGCGTCGTCGAAGTCGAAGAGAAAGGGGCGGCCCTGCGCGCGGACGCGCTCTTCGACCCAGGGAGGGCCGGCCAGGCAGGCCGCTCGGTGGACGACTACGGCGTCATGCTCCGGGAGGGCACGAATCTCTCGCGCGCGGCGCGCGGAGGCGGCCACGATGAGCCAGGCCTTGCGCAGGACGTGGCCCGGCATCTGGAGGAGGGCGGTCAGGGTGGGGTCGGCGAACGGCGAGAACTCGAGAGCGATCCCCCGCTCGGCAAGGGCAGGCGCCCACTGCTCGAGCCGGTAGCGCTGGCTGGGAGCTGCACCCAGGGCGTAGGGCACGAGCGCCAGCACCCGGAGGGGGCTCAGGTGGGTCTCTCGCACCATACCTTGATCGTGTCACCGATTCCGAGGAGGCTCAGGGTGCCGTTCGCCACCTTCTTGAAGAGGCGGCGCGTGGCGGTCCGACCGAAGGCGCCGCTCAGGGCCTCGGCGGCCTGCTGCCGGTGCACGGGCCTGTCTGTCGCCCAGCGAACGGATGCGAGGATCTCGACCGGGTTCAGGCCGTGAGTCCGCACGCGGAGCCTGGCGAGGCCGAGGCCGCGAAGAACAACCCGAAGACCGCGCGCGCTCCAGATCGTCAGGTGCTCCGGAGGACAGACGACGCTCCACCGGGGTCCGAGCACCCGGCGGTTGAGGCTGTCCGCGTTCGGGGTGGTCAAGAAGAGCAGCCCCCCCGGCCGGAGCCAACCGACGGCGCAGCTCAATGCTCGGGCCGGCTCTGGCAGGTGCTCGATCACCTCGACGAGCGTCACCACGTCGAATGCGCCGGGGGGGAGGCGGCCGAGGGCCTCGGCCGGATCGAAGACCGTCCATCCCCGGCTCCGGCCGAAGGCGAGCGCGTGGGGAGAGACCTCGACCCCGGCGCACTCCCAGCCACACCGTTGAGCGGCCTGGAGCAGCGCCCCTTCCCCGTAGCCAAAGTCCAACCATCGGCCCTGGTGCCGGTATCGACAGGCGTCAGCGACCAGGGCGTCGAGGGAGCCCTGCGTGGACGCCGCTGGAGCAAACGTCGCTTCCGCGTGGTACGACTCGTAGTCAGCGCTCGAGGGAGCAGCGTCATCCTCGCGACGAGCCACGACGGTGCCGCAGTTTCGGCATCGGGTCAGCTGGTGCTTGTTCTTCGAAGCCCAGGACCTTTCGGGGCCACCACACGCCGGGCACGCTCTGCCTGGGGAGGCCGACACCAGCGGAGGGTACCACGCCGCCCGCACGGGTCGCATGGCCGGGAGTCACGTCACGTTGAGCGTGCGGACAGCTCGCGGTAGAGCTGCACCTGTCGATCGCAGGCCGGCTCGAGCGCGTAGTGCGCCTCGGCGGCGGCCCGGCAGCGGGAGGAGAGGGCCGGGTCGGCCAGCAGGACGCGGAGCTCGTCGCCCGCCCGGCGGTATCCCGCCTCGGTGTGCTCGGAGACGATCACGCCGCAACGGAAGCGGGCGATCAACTCGTCGGTGTCGCTCACCCCAGGGGTCGTGACGACGGGGAGGCCGCAGGCCCAGTACTCGCCGATCTTCGTCGGCGAGCACCCCATTTCGCTCGATCCTCGGGCGAGGAAGAAGAGGCCGGCGTCCGCCGAGGCCAGTCGAGCCGGCATCTCGGCGTGCGGCACGAAGCCGCTCTCCCACAGGGTCTCCGGGAGACCACCCGCCACGAGCATTTCGGCCACGACATTGCGCGGCTCCCTGGTCAGGACCGCGAGGCGGACCGGCGCTCGCTCGGCGAGGACTGCAACGAAGCGCCCCGCGCGGTCGAGCTGGTAACGACCACCGGCGGCTCCCGAGTACACCAGGCGCAGAGGGCTCGAGGGGTGGGGCGCGGAGCCGGGGACGAAACGCCCGAGGTCGACGCAGCTCGGCACCACGACCACCGGTGTCCCTCGCCGACGCACCGCCGGAAGGTCTTCGACGCGTCGGGCGGCGCGCGAGGAGAGAACGACGAGGCCGTCGGCGCTGGCATAGAGGTGCTGTTCGAGGACTCTCGCGGCCCGGTGCATGGGCGAGCCCTCGGCCCAGAATCCACCGTCGACCATCTCGTCGGGATAGAAGCCCTCGTTGTGGTAGACGAACGGGTTCCCGAGGGTCGTCGCTACCGCGCGCCCGATGAGCCCACCCACGAACGTCCGACCGTGGATGACCCGAACCCGCTGTCGACGCCCGAGGGACACCCCGACCCGCCACCCGTTGACGATGTCGAACAATGTGGCCGGGATCCTCGGACTCTTGTGATAGCGGAGAGCGATCCAGTCGATCCTTCGGGCCCGCAGACGTTCCCCGGTTGCCTCGACGAGATTCGCGGTCCGGAGATCCGCCGGCTTCTCGAAGGAGACCAGAGACAGCGCTGCGCTCTCGGTCATCCGCTCGAGGGCCGGCACCACGAGGGACTGGCCCAAGGGCTCAAGCGCGCCCCAGTAGGCGAGGTAGAGGACGCGAGGGTGTGCGGCACGGGTCTCGGAGGACGAGGCGGGCGGGGGCTCAGGCGCCATGGGACGGGGCGGCGAGCCGGCGTCGCGCCGCCCGGGCGGGGAGGCCGAGCGCGTAGAGAACCTGACGGGGATCGTGGCGGATCGATCGCGCCAGGCACCGCAGCGCGTCGCGGTACAGGCCCGCGTGCAGGTACGAGCCCGAGAGAACCCGATACTGATACCCGTAGGCACGCACCCTCACGCTTCGATCAGGAGCGTCCCGCTGCGAGAAGGCCTTGGCGAGCAGCGCGAGAGTGTCGCGCTCGAGCAGGGTCGGATCGCGGCTCATGCTACCGGGCAGGCGCCGGTACACGACGAATGGCTGATCGATTGCTGCGATCCGTGTCCGAGCGGCCAGCCGCAGCCACATGTCCCAGTCCGCACAGAGGCTCAGGTCGGGGTCGAAACCCCCGGTCTCCACCAGCAACTCACGCTCGCATAGCATGGAGGAGCCTCCGCCGGGTACCACGTTGCCGTCAAGAAGGAAGTCCGTGGTGGTGGCCGTGCCATCCGGTCTCCGATCCACCTGGATGGGCCGGAGGGTGGCGTCGGCCACGGTGGCGGCTGTGTAGCAGGCTCGGCAGTCGCTCCGCGCCCCGAGGAGACTCGTCTGGCTCTCGAGCTTCTCGGGCTGCCAAACGTCGTCGGCGTCGAGGAACGCCACCCAACGGCCACGGCTTGCCTCGACGCCACGGTTCCGGGCCCGGGCCACTCCGCCGTTCGCCTGCCGCAGGTAGCGCAGCGCGTGGCCGTAGCTCAAGACTCGGGTCGCCGTCGAGTCCGAAGATCCGTCGTCCACCACGATGAGCTCGATGTCCCGGGTCGTCTGGGCCAGGACGCTGTCGACAGCTGCCTCGATGTAAGCCTCGGCGTTGTAGGCAGGGATGACGACCGAGACAAGAGGCGCAGGCGTCATCGTCACATTTCGTCGTAGAGGCGTTCGTAGGCCGCGACCATCCGCCGGAAGCTGAATCGGGAAGCGACCTTCTCGCGCCCTGCTCCCCGGAGCCTCCGGCGGCGTTCGTCGTCGAGCAGGAGCTGAACGAGAGCGAGGGCGAGGGCCTCGCTGTCACCGGGGGGGACGAGTAGTCCGTCGATTCCATCGTCCACGATCTCCGGGATGCCCCCCACCCGCGAGGCCACGACGGGGACGCCGAGGTAGAGGGCCTCGGCGGCTACCAGCCCGAACGCCTCGGCGACGCTCGGGAGGACGACAAGGTCCGACGCCGCGATCACATCCGGGAGGTCACGCCTGAAGCCGAGGAATCGCACGCTCTTGGCGAGACCAAGGGAGGCGCTGACCGCACGATAGCGCCCTTCGAGGGGCCCCGTGCCCGCGATCAGCAGGACCACATCGGGGGCCTCGGCCAGCACGCGAGGGAGCGCTGCCAGGAGATGCTCGTATCCCTTCTCGGGGTGCATCCGCGCAGCCATGAGAACGACCCGCGTGTCGGCGAGGCCCAGTTCGGCGCGGATCCGTGCCGGCCCTTGCGGCGACGAGACACGCACCCTCTCGAAGTCGATCCCGTTGTGAATGACACGGACCTTCGCCGACGGCGCACCCTCGACACCGATCAGGTGATCCGCTGTGTGCTGAGACACCGCGATCACTCGATGGCTGAGGCGGGTGCAGAGGCGGTCCAGCCAGACGTGGAGTGGCCTCGCGATCCGGGTGTGGTAATCGGAGTAATGCCGAGTCACCGCGCGGACGGGCGTGCGGGCGAGCCACCCTCCGGAGAGGCCGACCACGGAAGCGTCGAAGAGGTGCGTGTGCAAGATGTCGACGCGGCTCCGTCTCAGGAACAGGGCCAGACGGAGGAGTCCCCGGGGGTAGCACGAGCGGCGGGGACATCCACAATCGAGGCACGCCACGCCCTCGCGCTCCATGCTCGCTCTGAGGCCCGGGTCCATGGGTCCCAGAGTGCCGAAAATCATCCGGAACCGATGCCGGTCGTGCCAGGTGGCGAGCTGGGGGAAGAACCCGCTCGTGTCCGAATCCTGGGCAAAGTGCATCAGGACGCGGGTCACGGCCTGCCTCCGATGCTCCCTGGCTGGCGTCCGCTCGCCGCGAGGCCGCTTCGGAAGCCTCTCTGGAGGTGGATGCCCACTAACGTCGTGTAGAGAACGTCCAGCAGCGGACCGTCTCCGCGAGACCGTTCCACGAGGGCGGTCAAGGCGAACAGCACCTCGAGGATCGCCCGCTGGCCCAGGAGCCACTTCCCGAGTTTCTTGGCGGTGGTGCCGGCGGGCTCTCGCCCGGGGACGAGTGGCCCGTTGATGAGCAGTCGCTGCTCGTTCTCTGGCCAGGCTGGCTGAGCTCGGCAGAACTCGACGAGGTGTCGTCCGGTCCACTCCGCCTTTCGGCAAGAGGCGCGGATGTCCAGCGCGGGGTCGTGGTGCACGGCTTGCGCCTCGGGGATATAGACGATTGGCCTGCCGTTCCGAGAATGGCGCAGGGCCAGATCCTGGTCCTCGGCGCAGTGGAGGCGCGGGTTGAACCCACCGAGGTCGACGAACACGGACCGAGAAACTGACATGTTGGCGGCCGTGCAGAAGTTCGGTCGGTCGACGATCCCCGCGGTCTCCGGCGTGGCCTTCCTTTCAACGCGGCGTGTGAATCTCCCAAACGGCGTCTTCGAGAAGGAATCACAAGGAACCACCGACCCGACCACCAGCGCGCGATCCCAGCGCCGGTGCGCCCGCTCGTGGGCGGCGACGAAGTCGGGTCGCACCCGCATGTCGTCGTCCAGGAAGAGCAGGACCGAGCCGCGGGCGAGTCGCGCCCCGTGGTTCCGTGCGGCTGACCTCCCCTGATGGGCGATGCGGCTCACGCGGACGGCCGGCTCGCCGCCGAGGTCGTCCAGGATCACGGCCGGCTCGCTCTGGTCGTCGACCACGACGATCTCGAACGGGGAGGCGTCCACCTGGTCGCGCAGCGTCGCCACCGTCGTCCGCACGCTCGCCGCGCGGTCCTTCGTGCACACGACGACGCTCGAGTGGAGGGATTCCGTCAGATGGCCCACGGCGTCGCCGGTCCTCCGGACGTCAAGTCTCGCACCACCGTTGCCCCGGGAGGGCAACACCCGGGAAGCCAGGGGACGGGGCGGCAGTGGGGGAACGAACGGCGGCAACGGCTGACACCCTCGGGGCGGGTTCCACCTTGGTTACCCTCCGGCGCCTGTTGCGCCCCTCGCCCTGCTCGAGCGCTCGCGCAGTGTGCGGCTTGCCTCCAGGAACTGCCCCGGGAGATTGGTGAAGGCGATGGCACACGCCATCGCAGCCGCCATCCCGGTCAGGCCGTAACGGGGCGTGAAGAGCAAACCCAGGACGATGACAAGGACGCCGTTCGCGACCGCTATCAGGGCCTGCTTGCCGACCCTCTCGAGCCCGTACAGCATGACGGACACGGGGCTGACGATCCCGCCGAGGAACACGTACGCGGCCAGGGCCCACTCGAGTCCGAGCGGGGGGTCCAACGCAGGACCGACCCACAGGCGCACCGCCGGGCGCAGCAGGGCGACGATGAGTCCCGCCGCGCCCAGGCTCAAGAGGGCCGACGCGGCCAGCGACCCCCGGAACGTCCGTCGAATCCACTCCCAGTCTCCCCCGCCGCGCGCTTCTCCGTAGGCCGGCATCAGGCCGTTCAGGAGCCCACCGAGGAGCACTGCGGGGAAGGTGGCCAGCCTGTGTGCCACGCCGAACACCGCCACCTGCGCGGGGCCCAAGAGCTGGGCGATGACAATGGGTTGGCTCTGGAACATCGCGAAGCCCCCGACTTGCGCCACGACGTACCGGACGCCCAGCGACGTCAGCCGGCGGAGCGCACGCCTCGTGGCCGCCCACGGCACCGGCAGCAGCCACGGCCGATCTCGCCCGAAGAGGCTCGCGCAGACGAGGTACGAGAAGAGGACGCGAGTCCCCCACAGAGCGAGGACGACCTGCAGAAGGCCGCCGCTTCTCCGGGTCACCAGGAACAGCACGCCGAGAGACGCGCAGTTGGACAGGATGTTCCAGACGTTGCTGACGTAGCCCTGCTGGGCACCATAGTAGACCGTGGAGGCCACGCGGGCGGGAAACTCCAGGGCAAAGAGCGCGACGCAGGCGGCGACTGCGGTGACAAGCTCGCCGGAAGGCACGGCCGCCGAGGCCTTGAAGACCGCCCGCCACGGGACGTGCCCGAGGGCCGCCCACACGCCCAGGCCCAGGAAGGCGCCAATCCCGGCGAGGGACCAGAAGGCCGTCGCCACCAGCTCTCTCTGCCATGCCCTGTCGTCGCGTCCCTCGGCTTCGGCAATCGCGTTCACCAGGGCATTGCCGCCAAGACCGACGTCGCTGATCGCCAACCACGCGAGCATGCTGCTGAGCGTCAGCCAGATGCCGTAGCGCTCCTTGCCGAGGTACTCGACCGCGAGCGGCGTCGAGACGAGCCCCACGATCATCACCACCACCTGCGCCGCGATTGCCGATGTGCCGGTCAATCCGGCCCGGCGCCAACGCTGCCACGCCGCCCCGGCGGCGGCATGCTCTCCCGGCCTCCCCTCGAGGGGAACATGGCCCCTCTCTGTCGTCCCCGGGATCCCCAAGACGTCGGCCTTCCCCGCTCCCTCGCGGCACCCGGATTCCGGACTGCCGCACGTCCGGACAGGGTACACCATCGATGCCACTGACTCCTGCCTGCCCGGCGATCACCGACTCAGCGGCACGTCGCGCGCGAGCCCCAGGCCGGGCCTGACGTCGTTTCCGAGAGGAACGGGTGGTCACCCAACGCGATGGATCTCGATTCCCGAATCGATGCCCGTGATGATGGGGCGTTCCCGAGCCAATGGTGCCGATGACTGGGGAACCAATGTACTATCGCCTCGTGAATCCGTTGCGTAAGGTGGCCTATCGACGCCTCGACGGCTTCCTCCGCTCGGGGAGATTCGGTGACGTCGACCTGCGGCGGAAACTCTTCGACCACATGAGCCTGCCGTGTGGGCGTTATGTCGACGTCGGGGCCTTCGACGGCCAATTCTTCGAGGTCGTCCGGAGCGAGATTCAGCCGAAGAGCGCCGTCCTCATCGAGCCGCAGCCGGAGTACGTCCGCGTCCTCCGCGAGCGATTCGGGTCGGTGGCGGGCGTGCACATCGTCGACCGGGTGGTGGCGGAGCGGCGGCGAGCCGTGTCCTTCCACTTCAACGCTGCCCCGGCCACGTCGTCGATCCTCCCCCTCGACGAGCGCTTTGTCGAAGGCCGCTTCGACACCCGGCTGCGGAGCGAGGCGACGCTCGAAGCCGCTCCCCTCGACGAGCTTGTCGACGACGGTGAAGAGCCGATCGGGCTGCTCAAGATCGACGTGCAGGGGGCGGAGCTGGCCGTGCTCGCGGGCGCGGACGGCACGCTGCGGAGAACCGAGGCCATCTGGATCGAGGTGTCGTTCGTCCCCCTCTACGTGGGCGGCCCAGTCTTCGCGGAAGTCTTCTCGTTCCTCCGGAGCCGCGGGTTTCGTTTCGTGTCACTCCTGGAGGGCTTCCGGGGCCGAGACGACGAGCTGCTCCAGGCGGACTGTCTCTTCATGCGGCGCGAGAGGCCGTGATCTACCCCACCCTCGTGTTCCCGCTCCGCCAGCGCTTGTTCTGGCGACGGGTCGCGCAGCGGCGGAAGGCCTGGGCCGAGACCCAGGACCAGGACCCGGTGACGGCAAGCGTGGGCGACGGGGTCATCCTGAAGCTGCGCAAGGACGACGCTCTCTCCGAGCTTCTCTTCTGCCGCAGCTTCGAGTGGGCCGAGCGCGAGTGGTTGAAGGGTGTGCTCACGACCGGGCGCGTCTTCTACGACGTCGGCGCGCACGTCGGTTACTTCGCTCTCCTCGCCGCCCGGCGGAACTGCTCGGTGGTTGCCTTCGAGGCCACGCCCATCACCTTCCGGCGCCTCACGGAGAACGTGGCCGTCAACTCCGGGATCGGCGAATTTCGGGCCTTCCGCGTCGCCCTGTCCGATGCGCAAGGCACCGTGCCGTTCTTCGTGTCGACGGCGGGGCGGGACGCCTGGAACTCGCTCGCTCCGCCGCGCGAGGAGGGCCCGATCGCGCGGATCGAGGTCGAGACGGCCCGGCTCGACGACTTCGTCCGCGAGCACGGGCTGCCGCTTCCGGACGTGATGAAGATCGACGTCGAGGGTTGGGAGCCGCGCGTCCTCGCGGGCGCGGAGAGGGTCCTGCGGGAAAAGGCCCCCATTCTCCTCGTCGAGTTCACCCGAAGCAACCTGCTGAACGCGGGCTCCAGCCCGGAGGCGCTCTCCGCGCGGCTCGAGGAGCTTGGGTACAGGCTTCACGTGTACGACCCTCGGCGCCGCCGGCTGGTGGCGACTGCCGACCTCGGCTGCGAGCACCGCAACATCGTCGCGATCCCGCGATCGTCCTGAGAAGGTCCACGCGCGTGGCCTCGCTGCCCACGATCTCGATCGTGATCCCGACGCTCAACCAGGGCCGCTTCATCGCTGAGGCGATCGAGTCGCTACTCGTGCAAGACTACCCGGCGCTGGAGGTCATGGTCATTGACGGTGGCAGCGGGGACGGCACGCTGGACGTGATCCGCCGCTTCGAGTCGCGGCTTTCGTACTGGGAGAGCGCCGAGGACGAGGGGCAGTCACACGCGATCAACAAGGGCTTCGCCAGGTCTTCTGGCGAGATCGTCAACTGGCTCAACAGCGACGACCGACTCGAGCCGGGTGCATTGCAGGAGATCGGCCGCCTCGCCATCCGGCACCCGGAGAAAGCCCTGTTCCTGGGGAGGACGAGGGTCTTCGACGAGGCGGGGACAATCCGCGTCTCGGGCCAGATCCTCTTCGGCGACGACGAGACGACGATCGGCTTCGGTCAGGTGAGCCAGCCGGCGATGTTCTACCGCAGGTCCGTGCTCGGGGCGATCGGCCCCTTGGACCAGCGCCTCCACATGTGCATGGACCTCCACCTGTGGCTCAAGTTCCTCCTCTTCGCCGGTGTCGGTCAGGTCGCGTCCTCGGACAGCGTCTGGGCCGCGTTCCGCCTGCACAGCAGCTCGAAGACGATGTCCGCGGGGGCGGCGTTCGAGCGCGAGAAGATGATCGTCTATAGAAGCTTGTTCAAGCACCTCCGCCTCGACGTCGACCCTGGCCTCCTCCCGCCCGCATCGATCCTCCTGTCCTATCCACCCGCCGCTCGGATCCGCCGCGAACGGTGCCTGAGCTCGTATCTGCTGTGGCGGGCGGATGCACTCAGGCTCGACGGGAACAGCAGAGAAGCGCGCCGCCTGTTCTGCCGAGTTCGGCCCGGCACGCTCGCGAGGGCGCAGCTGAGGCGGTATCTCGCGGTTGCGGCGCGGCTATGGGGACGAGGCTGGAACGACGCTGCCGGAACGTCGTGACCGGCGGGGGCGTCGGCCCGGGATCGGCGTCGGGGTCGCCGTTCGGGAGCGCGATCACGCCCCTGGTGATGCCCACGGTGGCGGCGTCCGTCGGGCGGGACGGGTCATCCCCGGGACGGCGAGCGGCGACCGGTCAGTCTGAGCCATGCCTTGTAGAGCAGCCGCTGCCATCGCGAGTATCGAGGAGGGTACCGCCGGAGGATGGCGGGCACGAGCTGGACGTCTGATTCCCGGACCTCGACCTCGTGCCAGGGCAGGCGACGGGCGCCCGCCAGCAGCGCGGTCCCGTCTTGGCCGAAGAAGAGATAGGTGACATCGGAGGCGTCGCACCGCAGGTGCTCGATGGAGTTGTCGCCCAGATCCAGGCGCACGAAGTCGGCGACCCGGACGAAGACCGCGTTCCACGCGGTGACGGCAGCGAGCTCGTAACCCTTCGTCTTTCCGAGGCGCACCAGGGTACGAAGGCTGCAGCCGCGGTTCAGGCCGCCGTCGTTCGCTTGGACGTAGTCGACCTCCGACGGGATCGTCGGGTTGAACTCGATGACCACCACTCGGGGCACGTATCTCTGGAGCGACTCCCAGATGTGGTAGTCGTTGCCATCCACGTCGACCGCCAGAAGTTCGAAATGTGCCGGGACGGGAACCTCGCCGAGGATCGCGTCCAGGCTATCCCGGTGTCCCGGCACGGCGACGATCCGGCGTCTGAGGCAGTGGACGTCCCGGTGGCCGGCGTAGTTCCTGGCCAGCCGGGAGAACTCCTCGGGGTCGCATTCAATCAGGACGGCTGACCAGCCTCCCTTCAGGATGAGGTTGCGGGTCGTGCTCAGGCGCACGCCGTCCGCGGCTCCAAACTCGACGGCCCATCCGCTGTGGACGCCCAACCGCTCGAAGAGCCGCTCCAGTATGCCGTCCTCTCCGCACTGCGAGTGGACGTTCCGAAGGTGGGGCACGAACCAGGGCTCAGCCATGCCGCCCTTCCAGGCGCGCTCGCACCTTGCGCCAGAACGCCGCGGGATGCGTGAGCATGACCAGGCGATGGGTGAGGGTCTGAATGAAGTCGCCGATCGGGCCCGACCGCTTGAAGTCGTCCCACCACGTGTCGGTCGGGCGGGTGGAGAAGTCCACCACGAGGCCCTCGGCCTGTGCATAGGGGCGGGCCAGGCGTGACCACTTGCCGCGGTTGATCGCCGTACAGACGTAGCGAATCCCGTTTGCGTAGTCGTCGTGGCCACCCCGACGGACGCTGAGGAAGCTCGGGCCGTACTTCCGGCTGCGCTCAGTTCCTCGGATCTCGAACTGCCCCGCCGATTCCCCCGGGACGAGAAGGTCCAGGAGGACCTCGCGCCGCCAGATGGCGATCTGGAGGGAGGTTCGGTACGCGGCGTGGTCGGCGAGCACGCCAAGGCGGTGGTCGAGGGGGAAGGGGAAGTCGGGCTGAGGATTGGCGAGCAGCCGAAGGTAGCTCAGGCGTTCGGCTTCCATCAACTCCACGTATCCCATGATACGGGCCGTGTCGACCGCCTCACTCAGCCAGTAGTCCTCCTGGAAGTAGACGATGAACGGCGTGGCGATGCGGGACACAACCGAGATCATGCCGTTCGACCAGACGGGATTCGGTCCTACGCGCAGAGTCTCGACGGCCGGATGGAAGAACGTCTTCTCCTCCGTCATCAGGAGGACCCGGTAGGGACAACCAGGCCAGTACTTGCGGATGCCGTGCGCGACCGGTTCCCAGCACTCAGAGTAGCCATCGAACGAGCTGATGAGAACGGTGACCTCCCTCCGCAGATGCCCCTCGGTCACGGGCGTGGCCGCCGTTCGGGCAGCCTCTCCTGCAGGAGGTCCCGATAGACCGTGTTGATCCGCTCCACCATCACCTCGACGGGGAAGTTCGAAGCGGCGAACGCCCGCCCGGCCTCGCCCATGCGCCGCCGACGCTCCTCGTCGGAGAGGATCTCAAGCACCCGCGCAGCCACGTCGGCGGCATCATAAGGGCGCGCACAGAAGCCAGACACCCCCTCCTCGATGGCCTCTGGCGTGCCGTCGAGGGCAAACCCCACGACGGGCTTGCCGACCGCCGCCGCCTGCGGGATGACACGCGCCAGCCCCTCGCGCACCGAGGTGTGCACCACGACGTCCATGGCCTGCATCAGGGCGGGCACGGCCTCAGGCGGAACGAGACCGGCCAGGACGAAGCGATCGCGCAGCCCGAGCGCGTCGATGCGATCCTCGATCACTTGCCGCTGGTTGCCGTCTCCAACGAGCAGGAAGCGAGCCCGGGGCTCCGCGGCGGCGATGAGGCGCGCGGCGTCGACGAAGTAGTCGTGTCCCTTCTGCTGCGAGATGCGGGCGACCTTGCCGACGACGAGGTGCTCGGGAGCGAGACCGGCGCGCCCCTTGGCCTCCGCCACTGGCAGCTCGTCGCGGACGCGCAGGAAGGGCTCGATGTGGAAGCCACTGTATACGGTGCAGTGTTTCTCCGGCCGGCCGATCCCCCTGGCCAGGGCTCCCCGCCGTGTCGCGTCGCAGACGGAGATGTAGCGGTGGGTCAGGGGCGCGACCAGGCGCTTGAGGAGGATGTAGAGGGCGTTCTGGGTCGGCGTGGCGTGCTCGCCGAACACGAGGCTGTGCAGGGTGTGCACGACGATCGGCACTCCCGCCGCGCGAGCGGCGACGCGGCCGAGGATGCCCGCCTTCGAGGAGTGGGTGTGGACGATGTCGTAGCGGCCGCGCCTGCAGAAGGCCGTCAGCTTCGCGAGCGCGATCACGTCCGTCAGCGGAGCGATGGGGCGCACCAGCTCGCGCATGAGCTGCAAATCGACGCCGGCCGCTCGGGCCTCGTCGTGCAAGTTGCCTTCGGGGCCGTCGTCGATCCCGGCCAGGAGGGTCACACGGAAGCCCGGGGTCCGGTGCTGACCGATGGCGGTGAGGAGCGTGTTCTCCTGGGCGCCCCCCACGATGAGGCGCGTGATGACGTGCAGGATCCGCAGCTCGCTCATCCCGTCCTCGCAGCCGCCGCGCCCGCGTCGTAGATGGCCACGTAGTCCCGGCCGAGGTCGACGAGGGCGAGGCAATCGATCCGGCCCGCCTCGCGGAAGAGGGAGAGCACCTCGCGGCGGGAGTAGAAGCGTACGAACCCGCCGGCCAGCCGGAAGCGGAGGATGCGGAGGCCGGTGCGGACCGTCCATCGCTTGGGGAAGCTCGCGAAGACCCGGCCCCGGGCGTGCCCAATCATCTTGCGGAGGTGCGGCAGCGGTTCCTCCAGGTAATCGAAATAGCCCATGGCCACAACAGCATCGAAGGTCTCCCCGCCCGGGTACGACAGGAAGTCGGAGACGGTCCACTCGCAGTGGCTCGCCACGCCGGCTCTCTCGGCCTCGCGGCGGGCGATGTCGATCATGGCCGCCGCCACGTCGATGCCCACGGAGCGCCCGGCGCCGCGCCGGGCGAGCTCGATTCCGTAGCGGCCGGGTCCGCATCCGATGTCGAGGACGCTCGAGCCGGGAGCGCCGATCGCGTTCACCACGAGCGAGTAGCGCTCGAGGATGACGCGGCGGAAGAGCCAGTCGCCGAGGCGCTGCTGGGCCGGCTTGTCGCGCTCGTAGATGGCGGCGAAGCGCTCGGCCTCGCGCTCGAAGTAGCTATTGACCCGTTCCAGCGAGCGCATCCGGCAGGACCTCCGGCAGGGTGGTGAAGCGGAAATCGGCGAGCAGGCGCTCGAGCCGCGGACGGGTCGAGCGGAGGTTGACGTAGTGCGTCAGTCTCGGCTTCCAGGGGAAGCTGACGCGCGGGTGGTCGGGGTCGAGCTCCCACGGATGGAGGTAGAAGACCACCGGCATTCCCTCGCGCTCGAGAGCACGCACGTTGGCCCGGGTCACGAAGTACGGGTAGATCCGGAAGTAGGCGCCCCCTGTCGCCGGAAGGGTCCGCCCGAGCACGCGCCGTGTGGAGAGAGGGAACTCGAGGACGGGACCGTGGGCCGTGTCCACGCGCAGCGGGCGGCGGGAGTAGCCGGGGATCCCGTAGCGCCAGTTCCGGACCGGGAAGATCGAGGAGTCGAAGGCGATCCCGAGCTCGGCCAGGACCTCGAACGCCCACAGCGAGCGGGCGGTGATGGAGAAGTAGGCGGCGCGGTAGGACTGCACCCGGCGGCCGCAGCAGTCCTCCAGCTCCTGGATCGAGCGGCGCGTCTCCTCTCGGAATCGCTCCCTCGTCATCTCGTACACGAGATCGTGCGACTCTCCGTGAGACCCGATGTCGTGACCGGCGTCGGCCAGGCGGCGCACGATCTGCGGGTGCTCCCGCGCGGTCGGGGACAAGCAGAAGAAGGTGGCCTTCGCGTCGTGGCGGTCGAGTAGCTCGATCAACTGCTCGGTGCCGACGTGCAGTCGGCGCTCCGCGGCGGCCTTCCTGCGGTCGTCGATGGGGATCCCGTGGTACCAGTCCTCGAGGTCGACCGTGAAGGCGTGTCTCACCGCGGCTCCCCCATCATGGTGCCCGCCGCTTCGGCGCCGCGCAACACGGCGTCAGCGAGCGGCGGCCAGGGCCCGGCGAATCGCCACTACGTAGGGATCGGGCACCCGGCTCTCGGGCTTCGTGGCGCCCCACCACCGAGGGGTCTCCCCGTAGATCCACACGTACTCGTCGGTCGTGCGCAGGGCCGTGGCGAGGATGGTTTCGAATCGGTCTGGAGTGTAGTAATTCGCGGAGGCCTTCTCGCTGCTCCACCCGCGGTGCCGCCAGTCGTAGTCGAGCCACAGGCCGAAGCCGAGACGGAGCCGCTCACGGTAGGCGTCGGGCGCTCCCACGATGGGCCGAACCCCTTCCTCGACGAGCTGCCGAGCCTCGTCGAAATGGCGCGGCTCGAGGTAGCCGTAGGAGAGCTCGAAGCCGTCCACCACACGCGTCCGATCGCGGGCCGCCTCGAGCATGCCGTCGAGGAAGGGAGCCAGGAGGCCGTACGAGGTCTCGGCGAGAGGCAGTCTGCCCCGCTCGGCGAGGACCCAGGGCAGGCTGTGGCCGAAGCTCAGAAAGACGGTCAAGCCCGGATAGCCCTCCTGAAACGCGCGCATGACGTGCCGGCCACGGACGCGAGCCTGGGCGGCGTAGGTGGGCCAGGGGCGTGAGGACGCGAGCCTCCGGGCGCGGTAGTCGAAGATCCGGCCCTGGTACTGCTCGACGTCGAGGACGACCCCCCGCGCTCGGCCAAGTCGCGCCATCTCGCCGGCGAGTCGGGCGTTCGCGAGAATCGGGGAGAAGTCGTCGAACCAGTCGACGTCTCCCGGGGTGACGTTCACGCGCAGGAAGTTCTCGGTGAAGCGCCGCGGCCGAAGGGCGCGCAGGTCGGCGAACGCGTCGGCCAGGTCGTCCCGGGAGAAGCGCCGCGTCCCCCAGAACTGCCAGGTGAAGGACCCGCCGGCCCCCTGCCGTCCGTGGCGCACGCCGAAGATGCAGCCGTCGAAGGGGGTTCCTTCCATCTCCCGGAGGTTTCTGCGCAGGAAGGCTGTGTCGGGCTCGTCCCAGCCCCACTCGAGGAGCTTCTTCCGCGGACTGCAGCCGCCCGCCACCATCACGAGGACGCCGACCAACGACAGGAGAAGGGGCAGCGGCGCCGGGCGGCTGGAGCGACCGGCGCCCGGGGATGGTCGGCCGACCGGATGGGAGCGCAGGGCGAGTCGAGTATAGGGACTCCGGGAGCGCTGCGCTATCCTGTCGACCATTGGATCAGGGTCAACAAGAGGCTGGGCGGACCGAATCGACCGTGCGGCGGGCGCTGAGGGCCCTGCGGCGCTGGACCCCCTTGAACCACGTCGTCACGTCGACGGTGCGCGCGGCCCTCGGCGCGGGAGGGAGGCCGCCCGCGTGGGCCGTCGGCCACCTGCACCGGGTGGGAGCGGTCAGCGCGGGTCTGCCGAACGGCCACGTCGTTCGCCTCTGGTCGCGGGGAGACGACTGGATCAGCAACCAGGTCTTCTGGCGGGGCTGGGCGGGGCACGAGCCCGAGACAGCGGCCCTGTTCTTCGCGCTGGCGCGAAGGGCTGCGGCGACCCTCGACGTCGGGGCCTACGTGGGGTACTACGCGCTGCTGGCCGCCCACGCGAACCCCGCCGGACGAGTGATCGCGCTCGAGCCGATGCCCGCCATCCACGCCCGGCTCGCGCGGCACGTGTCGCTCAACCGGCTGGTGAATGTCGAGTGCCTCATGGCGGCGGCCGGGGCCCGCGAGGAGACGGCGCACTTCTACCACGTGGGCGCCGGCCTGCCCACGAGCTCGAGCCTCTCCCGCGAGTTCATGGCCGGGGTGGAACGCCTGGTCTCGACGCCGGTGCCGGTGGTCGTCCTCGATCGGGTGGTGCGGGAGCGCGGCCTCCCCCGCGTCGACCTCGTCAAGATCGACACCGAGAGCACGGAGCCCGACGTGCTCGAAGGGCTGCACGAGACGCTCGCGCGCGATCGCCCGTGGATCCTGTGCGAGGTGCTGAAGGGCCGTGGCGCGGAGGAGCGGCTCGGACCCATCCTCGAGCCGTTCGGCTACCGCTTCTATCTCCTGACGCCGCAGGGACCCGTTCCCAAGACGAGAATCGAAGGCCACCCGCAGTGGCTGAACTACCTCTTCGCGGCGCGCGACGAAGAAGTGCCGCGTCCCTGAGCCTGCGTCGCGCTCCGGCCTGAGCTATCCTTGGCGGCCGTGCGCCCATCGAATGCGCTGCCGTCCATCTGCCGAGCGACCTGTCGCGGGGCTCTCTCGGCGGTCACTCTGGCACTCGCGGCTGCCGCCCACGCACAGGCGCCCCCCGCCCCGCTCGGAGCCGGGCCGAGCGACGCCCCTCCGGAGCGGCCCGGGCTCTTTCAGGTCGGGTCGACCTATCTCACCCCGTACCTGCAGATCGGGACGCTCGGCGTCGACACCAACGTCTTCTACACGCCGACCGACCGCCAGACGGACTTCACGGCGAGCGGCGGGCCGGGGCTCGAGGTCGTGCGGCCGTTCGGGCGGGCGAGCCAGCTGCGCCTCGACGGCGGGATCGACTACCTGTACTTCGCGAAGACCGACTCGCAGCGGCGGCTCAACGGCTACGGCACGGCCCAGCTCGACCTCGTCGGCGTGAAGACCCGGCTCGCCGTCGAGGAGCGCTACCTGTCGTCCTACGGACGGCCGAGCTACGAGATCAACGAGCGCGTGCAGCAGGAGACCGAGGGCACGCGGGGGTTCCTGCGGCGCAACCTGGGCGACCGGTTCGCTCTCGCGCTGTACGGAGAGCGGGAGCGGGTCCGGACGGACAGCCAGGTGTACCTGGGCACCGACCTCGGCGAGACGTTGACCGAGGACCGCTACCAGGCCGGAGGGGAGCTCCGGCTCGCTCTCTCGATCAAGACGCAGCTCGTGGGGGGGGGCGAGGAGAACTGGCACCGCTTTCCCCAGCAACCGGAGCGGGACGGTCAGTCGACGCTCGCCTACGGCGGGTTTCGCACGGACGAGACGGCGCTCATCTCCGGCCACGCGCTTTCAGGCTACCGGTGGTTCCGCCTGGACACGGGAGGCCAGCGCAGCGGCCTCTACGCGGACGTGGACGCGGCCTGGAGTGTCTCTCCCAAGACGAAGCTGGGGGTGCAGTACCGGCGCGACATCGGCTACTCGGCCTTCGACACGAGCGGCCCGACACCCACCAACCAGACGGACTGGGCCGAGGTCTACCTCGACAAGCTCCTGGTGAGCAACGTCTACGTTCGCCTCTTCGGCCGGTTGAACCGGCTCGCCTCGGATGGCGCGGTGACGATCGTGTCTCCGGAGGGAGGCGTGGAATCGGCGATTCGGGACGATCGCGCACGGGAGGTGGGTGCCGAGCTCGGCTACCAGTTCCGGACGAGGCTGCGGATCGGGGTGACCGCAACCTACACGACGCGTGAGTCGCCCTTCGAGTCGTTCGGGGTGGAGGGCCTGCTGGCCGGCCTGACCGTGAAGTACAACCCGCCCCAGCCGACGTTCCGGTAGGGACGGCGGATCCCTCGGCGCCTTCGGCGCCTCGGGATGACGGGCGAGGGAAGGCGTGCGCCGTGACGAGCTCATTGACCCCGCCGGCCGCCGTCGCCACAATGGCCTCGTGGGCGGACACGCGACGGCTCGCTGGGCTCTCGCCGGGCTCTCGGCGCTTCTCGCGGCGGCCCTCCCCGCCGCGGACTACGAGATCGGCCCGGGCGACGTGCTCAAGGTCGTCGTCGTCGGCCAGGCGGAGATGACGGGGAGCTTTGCCGTCGACGCCGAGGGCATGCTGGGCTTCCCGGTCCTCGGCAAGCTCAAGGCCTCCGAGCACACGACCCTCGACCTCGAGCGCAAGCTCACGACGCTCCTCGCCGACGGGATTCTGAAGCGGCCCCAGGTGACCGTGACCGTGGCCGAGTACGGCAGCCAGAAGGTCTTCGTCGCCGGCGAGGTGCCCCGGCCGGGCCAGTACGCTCTCAAGGCCGACCGGAGCCTCCTCGCGCTGCTCGGCGACGTCGGGCCGCTCGGGCCGGACGCGGGCCACGAGGTGATCGTCGTACGCCCCCCGGCCCCCGCCCCGGCGACTCCGCCCGGGGGCCCGCCTTCACTGGGCGTGTCGATGCCCGACGACGCCATCCTCTTCCCCGCCGAGGCTGCGGCTCAAGCCGCGGCGGCCCGCGAGGGGAACGAGCCCGCCGCCCCCGCGGCCGAGGCTGCCCCTGGCTCGGCGACCACGCCCCCGCCGGCCACCGGCATCCCGGGACTTCCGTTCGTCGCTCCCGGATCGGAGGTCTTCCGCGTGAGCCTCCTCGAGCTGCAGTCGGGGAACCCGGAGAGGAACATCGCGCTGAAGGCCGGCGACACCGTCTTCTTCCCGAGAGCGGCCCAGGTCTACGTGATGGGCAGCGTGGGCCGCCCGGGCCCCTACCGCTTTCAGGAAGGCATGACCGTCCTTCAGGCGCTCACGCTCGCGGGGGGAGCCACGGCACGCGGCTCGGCGGGTCGAGCCAAGGTCATCCGGATCGTGGACGGCAAGAAGGTCGAGAGGAAGGCGAAGGCGACCGACCTCGTCCTGCCCGAGGACACGCTCGTCGTTCCCGAACGGTTCTTCTAGGGAGCGGACACCCAGCGCTAGCGCCCAGCGGGCGGGTAGACCACAAGATGCTGTGCTTGGATTCCGTGTTCGTGATCTACATCACCTCACGAGACATAACTCTTTGATTTTGCGGCGTTTTCGGCTAAGCTACCCCAGGCCCGGGGAGGGGTCTCTGTGACCGAGCAAGCGGTCCTGCAGGACGCCCGTCGCTACCTGGCGGTGCTGCACAAGCGCCGCGGGATCGTCCTCACCTGCCTTGGGGTGAGCCTCGCGGTCGCGGTGCTCCACAACTACACGACCCGCCCTGTCTACCAGGCCACGACGCAGATCCTGATCGACCGCGACACGCCCAACGTCCTGCCCAACAAGGAGCTCGTGGAGCTCGTCCAGGGCGGGATGGACTACTACCAGACGCAGTACCAGCTCCTGAAGGGCCGCTCGCTCGCCGAGCGGGCGGTGGAGAGGCTCAAGCTCCAGACGCACCCCGAGCTCGCCACCGGGCCGA
>Ga0316616_100000059_pt1 | contig 27322 bp, 36 predicted proteins | sample OWC_Aug_M1_C1_D1_FD_207660 | JGI IMG/M metagenome (GOLD analysis project Ga0316616, IMG submission 207660) | Wetland soil microbial communities from Old Woman Creek delta, Ohio, United States - OWC_Aug_M1_C1_D1_B | ecosystem: Environmental > Terrestrial > Soil > Wetlands | place: USA: Ohio... | reverse complement strand
TCTTTTAATAAATCTGGTTTATACTTTTTTAATATGGTGACAGCATATTCCACTAAATCATTTACATTCTGCCCGGAGCTATGTTGAGATTTCTTCATCAACTCAAGATTTTCTGGCCTATTATCAGACTTTATACCGTTCTTATGATGTACCATTTCTCCCGGCAATAAATATCTACCGATGTGTTTTTCCATAACAAGTCTATGTTCAAAACAATATCTTCCATTTCCAATACTTCCGGGCGGATGTCCTTCAGGTGTAAGAACAATAACATAACCATTCTTCCCCTTTAATCTACCACCTTTCCATAGAGGATGTCCTTCACGGCATCCGGCCCCCTGATGCTGCCACTTCTCTTTATAGAGACAACCGCAACTTCCTTTTCTACCAGCGAGCAAGTCGTGACTTCTCACATTACATATGTTTCCACAATCACATTGACACTTCCACATTCTATAGCCCATTTCAGAGCCAATATGTTCTAAAACGGTTAATCTCTTAAACTTATCTCCTATTTTTACTTTTCTTCTCATAAAATATATGTATAACAAAGTATGTCGAATTTCGACTTGTCGAATATATCATACATAACTGTCTATTTCTCGACATACTGTGTCAATTTGGAGGGCTCGATGGGAATTGCACCCACAATCTACGGTTTTGCAGACCGTCGCCTTTGCTATTCGGCTACGAGCCCCTATTCTGTTTTAGATGTGCCGTCAGGAAAGAGAATTATTATCGTCTTTCCCTGTTTCCGTGCATATCTAATTGTTGACCATGTTCCACTTCTTATCTGTTCCAGATATCCACATGGAATAGCAATCAACAAATTTGTTTCGTCAACTATATCCTTGTTCCTGTCAAGGTATTCTTTTTCTTCCCGGAGCTCTTTATATCCCTTACAATAAGCTCTCTTAGAGGAATTGGTCGGCGGATGAATAATAACATCACAACCAATATACATTATCTCATGGGCATCAGCATCGGCGCCGACACAATCCCCATGATGAAATTCAGAGATACCTTCATCGTGATCTAACTGGTCGATCAATTCGTGGAACGCAACAATCTGCTCGGTTGACATTCCTTTCTTTGTTCCAGTAAATCCTATTTTCATTTTTTCAATCTTTCTATTGCACACTTACTGCAGAGTAAGTATTTGTTATCGAAAACACACCAGCTTGTGCTCTCCCATTTCATTACTTTTCCGCAATCCTCACATCTACATTTTCCTTCAAAGAGGACTTTTCTATCATTCATTAATTATACCATAAAACCTCACCAAAGTAAATGTGTGTACTAACTATTTTGGAGCTCCTTGCTGGATTTGAACCAGCGCGCTCTTCGTTACGGGCGAAGGCTCTGCCAATATTGAGCTAAAGGAGCATATATTTGGTGGAGATGGCGGGAGTCGAACCCGCTACCTTAACACTGCCAGTGTTGCGCTCTCCCAGTTGAGCTACATCCCCTTTGGGGTGATCGGCGGGAATTGAACCCGCGTTGCGGGGGCCACAACCCCGCGTAATCTACCACTATACCACGACCACCATATTTTTTGGTAGCCCGTACAGGTTACGCTCCTGTGTCGATCGCTTATAAGGCGATTGCTCTACTATTGTGCTAACGGGCTGAGTTATAAATCAGGATGGAATTTTAATGTTGAACAAATAGAACCTGTGGCTCTGTCCAACAAGTTTTACAATCTATACCACACCTGACTTTGTTTCCTTTTCTACAAGGACAAATCGGAATACCAAGCTCCTCGGCTCTAATTTTGATTTCTTCTTCCGGCCCGAAATTAACCTTCCCTTTAATGATAGAGCTTACAAGATTAAAATTCGGAAGCCTTTTTATTTTTGACCAATCCCAAAGATGCTCTGTCTTTGAGTATGTATAAAACATTACATCAGGTCTTTCCTTGGCAATTTCATACCACATATCCAGATATTCCTGACTGAAGAAATCGCCGCTTTCGTGTATTCTAATTACATCCCCTTTCTCAAGATGTTTCAAAATCCTCTGTTTCAAGATTTTCGTGTTTTCCTTAGCAAGTCTGAAATTTCTTTCTCTGGAAATCCTCGCTGAAGGATATATCCTTTCTGCTTTCTTAGCATAGCAGGTCTTGTAACAATCTTTCATATTCGGGCAAGATTTTCCCGCCGGCAGATTGAATGTTTTGATATTGTTGGCCAGTTTAAGATTACCCTGTTGCATAGCAACCCACAAATCCTCTATAGGAATTTGTTCTACAGGAACGCCTTTATACTTGGCGGCCAACGCCTTCGACTCGATTTCTCCAGCCGATTTCTCATTCAAATATGCTTCAAGTCTCATAGAATATCCTCAAATAATATTTATAAAAATATCGCCTCGTACCCCGGTTTCTGTTTCTATGGCTATATCTGTCTAAGCCCCTACCCGACCATCTTAGCGCTGCTCTCCCGCTAGGTCTGTTTGGGTTGCTCCCTCTGTAGTCCAATCGTTTTTCAACTCCTACATTTTAGCAGCGGAGACCGGTGGTTCCTCACCTTTCGGCGCATAGCCACGGGCGATATATGTTTGGTATCCCTGACAGGACTCGAACCTGCATAGGCTTTCGCCATAGAGTTTAGGAAACTCCTGCCTCATCCAATTAGGCTACAGGGATGTTGGCACCCCTGAGAGGAATTGAACCTCTTTAAGTCTGCTTAGAAGGCAGATGCCTCATCCGGTAGGCTACAGGGGTATTATTCTTCCGCTAATTCAACCTTAAATCCCGGCTTTGAATGATATGTCCTTTCTTCATCAATAAAGTGAGGGCCCTTCTGATGAATACCCTCCCAGTTTATATCCACCAATGTAATTACTTTCACTTCGCCTTCGTGGAAGATTTTGATTTTCTTGCCAAGAAATAAGTCCTTCATCTCAGCTATAATGTCCTTCTTTATTTGCTCCTCTCTTTCGTCATATACACTTAACCAATCGTAAGCCATTGTATGTCCTCCATTATCCTATTGAAAAATTTGTGAACATCTTTAGCTTGTCCGGCTTCATCACTCTTTTATATCCCTTTATTTTATTATCCCACTTAAACCACCATTCCTGTATGGGATGCGGATAAAGACCTTCGGCCAATTCTTCTATAACAGCATAATTATAATTATATTCCCATATATCGCCAATATTTTTTATTATAACTCTTTCAGCATCAAAAAAGTTTGAAGTCCAGCCGACACATCTTGTGTGTGCAACTACTTCATCATTTTCTTCAGGCCACTCTACAGTTGTTATAGTGTAGATATACATCTTCTCTCCGTATTTTGGCGGTGAGTAGGGGATTTGAACCCCTGATCTCTGCCTTGACAGGGCAGCGCTTTCGACCTACTAAGCTAACCCACCACAATTTTTGGTAGCCGATGAAGGAATCGAACCTTCTCTGAGCTGGGTGTAGGCCAGCCGCTTTCCCATTGAGCTAATCGGCTATATCTTAGATTTCACGCTCACATTGTTCTTCATATATTCTAACATTTTCTGTAAATCATCCAATGTCCAATTCTCCAACTCTTTTTCTAACTCTCCATCTGGAAGCGATAGTAAGTAGTCAAGTCGTTTCTTCATCTTTCCCCCGACAAGGACACCACTCCGGTATCGTTGCTATGTATTCGCTCTTATCCGATATCTTCCTTCCCCTTCTCGCTTTCTTACATACGCATCCATTTTCGTTTTCTACAAAATGCTCACAGGCTCGACAATGGTAAATGTATCGTATTGCCACCCATTCCTCCACTACCTAAAATATTACACTTCTATTTAGATAAATGGTGAGGAGAGAGGGAGTCGAACCCTCACGATTTTACTCACAAGGCCCTCGACCTTGTGCGGCTGCCTATTACGCCATCTCCTCGATATGGTGGGGATGGAAGGAGTTGCACCCTCACGCCTCTCGGCATATGGTTCTAAGCCATACGCGGCTGCTAATTACGCCACATCCCCATTGGTGGGGCTGATGGGAATTGAACCCACAACCTTCCGGGTAAGAGCCGGATGCTCTGTCTATTGAGCTACAACCCCAAATTTTTGGTGCTCCCACAGGGATTTGAACCCTGAAGCTCCACCTTGAGAGGGTGGCGACCTAACCTGTTAGTCGATAGGAGCGAAATATTGGTGGGGCCGGAGGGAATTGAACCCTCAACCTACTGGTTAAAAGCCAGTTGCTCTACCGTTGAGCTACGACCTCACAATTTTCAATGCGGCGCCGGCTTTTCACCGGCTGTTCCAGACCGGAGAGGGAGAGGTAAGTGTGTCTCGCCAGACCTTTTACTTTGCCTCCAATCGGTCTTTAGAAAAGGACTTTGCGTATAAGTCCTTGTGTGTCTTAGCACACCTCCCGCAAATTTGGTAGACCTGACCGGACTTGAACCGGCAATATTCACCTTGAAAGGGTGACGGCTTAATTCCTTTCGCCCACAGGTCTATATTTTCTGGCCATTTCTTTCTCTATCTCTTTCCTCCCACATTTTCTTTTCACATTCCCTGCAGAGAACATCATAGCCACACTGTCCTTTACAGGTTTCGATTATCTTTTTCTCAAACGGTTTTTTCCACTCATTATAGTCGTAATTCAATGCCGGAAAATTCTTTTTGATGTGCTGAATGTATGCCATCAATTCCTGCAATTCCGCAGGATAGAAATTCCACACATCAACCCCTACATTGACTATAATATTCCAGCCACCATCATTCCATCTGACTTTTCTTGCTTTCCAGTTATTGTGGATATGTCCAACAAGGTTGATGGTGATATCTTTGTTTATGTGTCTTGGATCGTGAACACAAAACATTATATCATTTCCATTTCTCAAAACAAGGTTTTCAATCTTTGTTCTGAGGCCGTTGTTTTTATCGTGATTTCCCCTTATAAAAATTTTCTCGCCGTTCAGCTGATCGAGATAGTGTCCTATGTGTTTTGCTGTTCTATAAGCAAAGTCTCCAAGAAATATAACTGTGTCCTTTGGTTTTACTCTGCCGTTCCAGTTTCTTATGAGGACTTCATTCATCTTCTCTACATTTTTGAAAGGCCTGTTACAGAAACCAAGTATTCCTTCGTGACCGAAGTGTGTATCCGCTGTTATAAATGTTTTACCCATTTCAATATCCTTATAAGTGTTCGCTGGCTTCCCACACCCAGCTCCACCGGGGTATCAGCCCGGGCGCTCCCCTAACACTTATTTTGGTGGAGACAGCCGGAATTGAACCGGCGACCTCACGCTCTTCAGGCGTGCGCTACTACCTACTGAGCTACATCTCCATATTCATCGAAGTGTGCCGTATTCCCCACTCGGCTCCTACTTCCGGTTTCCTCACCTAATGGCTTCAAGTTGTCAGGGTCTTTCCACCATTTGTGAACAGAGGAAGTATTATTCACTAACGTCTTACCCGGTGCTGACACACCGACACTTCAATTTTTATTTTGTTAAATGTTCCCGGGCAACTCTCACACAAAGATTGTTTACCCGCTCTCTATCAGGAGAATGAGGAAGCGGAGACTCATCATACCACTTCTCAAAATCCTTATCAAACTCACCAACTTTTTCCATCAACTCATCGTAAGACCACAATCCTTCTCTTACTCTTACAAGAAGGTCGGCTTCCGGTCTCGGAAAGGTAAGAAATCCAGAAAGAAGTAATTCCTGGCCTTCATACATCAACCTTACCAGATGAGATGCGTGTTTAGTATCGTAACCAAATTTTTCCTCAAGAGCAAATCTCTTGGGATTTCTGTTTTTCTTCCAGAGCTCCCAAGCTTCTCTTTCGTTCTTATCGGTAGGAACGAAACCGCCCAACCATCTTTTATGGTTCTTCAACCTGTTCAACTGAGAATGAGCATATCCAGAGAAAGTATATTTTGCTTTCTTGGAAAGGAAAGCATCCCTGTTCTCAAGAATATGAAGCCACTCATAAGAAGAATTTAACCACTTATCTTCCGGAACAAAAAGTAACTCAACCATATTCGGGTTACAATCCAGAGTAAGTTTCAGAAACTTTCTAAAGTCATAGAGAACCTTGTCCTGTTTCTTATCCTCAAACTGTTCAACCCTGTCAAGAAAGCCGAGCCAGTATCTTTCCGGTGCAAGGAATACACCCCTTTCATCCACATCGGAATCAGGAGTATTGGTACCATATAGATGGCTTCCAGCTACAGTCCGAAACAATAATTTAAAATCATCGGGTAACATTTTATTTCCCCTTTCATTTTATAGACAACTGGAACGGGACTTGGGCGCAACGTCTTCTCGGCCCCTTCGCTTGAGCTCTCCCTTTCGGGCATATTGCGCTTTCTGCGCCAGTTGTCATTTTTGGTGCCGGCGAATGGTAACGATCCATCAGGGCCCTGTAGGACGCGAGTTTTACAGACTCGCCGCTCTCCTTAAGCGTCTACACCGGCATATTTTGGTAGCGGGGGTGGGAGTTGAACCCACTGAACCGGGCTTATGAGACCCAGCGAGATACCGATCTTCCCCGCAGTGTTCTTGGCGCCCACGCTCGGGCCTTATGGTCATGGACATAAAGTTTAGTGAGCGTATACCATGATCGGACGCCATATTCTAAAGACGGGTGGAGTTAATTTGCGAGCTCTCCCAATTACGGCAGCCCATAGCCCAAAAGTTCGCCGTCAACCATCTGTTTTGTAGGGCGCGCCGGATTGCTTACAGTGTTTGATCCGGCTTTTACACTCACTGCTTTCACAGTCGCCCCAATTTTATTGACGGCGATGTGTTGGCACACATACACGATGACCGACCGATCACCTACCGTCATATTTTCATGCGCGGCTTGGTATAATTTGCTTCGCTCCACAAAATTAAAGTAGCCCAGAGCTGTATGGTGGACACACCAGTATCGCTACTACCGCCCATATTTGGTGGAGCTGAGGGGAGTTGAACCCCTAATCTTCGCAGTGCAAGTGCGATGCCTTCCCAGTTTGGCTACAGCCCCATATTTTATAGGTGTTATCAGGTGGGGGTCGAACCCACATCTCCTTATTTGAAGGAATAGTTGCGCAACCATTATCCTTCATTAAAGTTGTCCTATCCATTAGACGATCTGACCAAGGCGTTCCGGACTACCTTGTTTACACCATATTCAAGCGAGGATATTTTTAGGCCGATATGCCGTTTAAACTACGCGCGCAGGCGGTTGGATTTCTACCAACATCTTCCTCAAGACTTATGTTCTTTGGAGCGACCTGCCACATCAGCCATCTTACTACGGTGCCCCTGATGTCTCGACGCTACGCTGCACGGTTGATTGGTCTAAGTAAGTAGTGGGCATCCATCAACCGCTCCACTCCCGAATTTGTGTAAGTGACATTACTCCGTTCCCACTCAACCAACCACAACTGGCAGCACGCCAGAGTGGAATTACGGATACGATATGGTCACAGAGATAATCTCGAGCGCCACTTACCTGATCTTATTTCAACGGAGGGCGAGAGATATAGAATTTGGAGTTCTTCTCTACCTTGCCTAATAAGTCTAACACGCTCCACCGTGTTTCTTATCAACCCTCAATTATGTTCTTGGTAGGGTCGGCGGGATTTGAACCCACGACCTTTTCCGTGTCAGGGAAACGCTCCCCCAACTGAGCTACGACCCTATTTGGTCGGAGTGAAAGGATTTGAACCTTCGACTTCCTGATCCCAAGTCAGGCACGCTACCATCTGCGCCACACTCCGAAATGTTCTGGCTCCGGTAACTGGAATCGAACCAATAACTAATGGTTAACAGCCATTCGTGATACCGTTTCACCATACCGGAATAATGTTTCAAAAGAGCTAAAAAAAGGGAAACCGGACTGAAATCCGATTTCCCTCAAAATGTTCATACAGGATTTCAATCCTATGCCTATAAGCCGAGTGCCTCCTTTTCACCATCTTTCGGCGCACTCAGGTGGCCCATCAGGGTATTTCTATATGGATTAAATAAATTCGTCATAATTTTCAACCAATCAGACATATAGTATATCATACCACACATCTAATGTCAACATCAATTTTAAAATATTTTTCCTAATAATATCAGTAGGTTACTCCCATTTTGAGACCTTAACCTTGGCACTAATAGGTTTCGTCGCATGAGACCTTTTAATAAATCCCATCTTCGTTAATTTGTCAATCCTTTCAATTACTTCCACATACTTAGGATTTCTTAAATCAATTTCGCCAACATTGAAATTCGTAGCAATATTGACCACAATGATTTCTTTGGTCTTTCCTACTATTTCCAGAATTTTTCTGTCTGTCTTGTCCAGAAATAGTTTGGCTGCCCCTCTCATAAAAGGAATTTTTGCTATTCCCTTTATAATCTTTTCTTTTAGCGTCATCCCCTTTCCTCCATGATATGCTACCTTTATTTATGTTTTTGACGCTAAAATAAAGGGCAGGATTTCTTCTCAACTTCTTTAAGGTTATAACGCCTGCCCTTTGGCCACACCAAATCAATCGGTCAGTGGCTCTCTATTACTATTTATGTTTTTTGGCGACCCGACGAAGAATTTAACTCCGATTTCTTGTTTTGGAGACAAGCGTGTTAACGTTACACCATCGGGCCATATATGGAGCGGAGCGCCGGAATTGCACCGGCGACTATCAGGGGGCTACCCTGCTAGCACTTCTACAGACCCCGCAAATCTGGAAACATAAAGGCAGCATCTTGAAAACTATCGGAGTTCTAATCATACCCTTCCACATCAGTATGATCGTCCGGCTTTTTGTCCGGCCCGTTCTACGGAAGCCTCAGATGTGGCTCTATTGCTTTCCGGCCCCGGTTCCCACCAGCTTATCGGTATTGATACGCCTCAGAGGTTATCTGATACTGTCCGTTTTAATCGGGCGTCAAGTTCACCAGCTGGCCGATAGAATTATCTGCCGTGCCCCCACACTGTTTCCAGAAATATTTGGTGGAGCCGACGGGAGTTGCACCCGTGTCCATAATGGAATGGAGCGTGGGTTCTGTGCTTACACGCTTCCTCAACTTGTTTTTATCCTCTCGCACCCAAGAGAGACCGATGCCCAGAAAGGAAGGAAGTTTCTGTTTCGCGGTCACTGAAGGTTAACTTCCTGTCCGTCAGCGAGGCTATCCGTTGTTTACTTCGTAGCTATCCAACGGAGAAGGACTTTGCTATGAAGGTTTTTTTGAAATCCACTACCTACGGCCAAATTAAACTAAGAACCGTGTCTTGCTCTCACTCTCTCGGAGATTGAGCGTGACGATTAGGCAGCTTCAGCGAAAACAAAGAGGTTGTCGTTGTTTATTGCTTTTGTCTCCTATTAACGTGGCCCGGAGACCAACCACGGCGTGCGCCCACATCCATTCACAAAATGTCGAACCTGTGCGGCCCCAATTTTTAAAAGAACGATTGTGTAAAGATTATACCACAATTCATACCGAATGTAAACATAAATCTTTACCAGTGTTATTACATATTTATATGTCTTGCTCATATTTCTTATCACAAAAAGTTTACATTGTCAATATTTTGTGTTAAAATGATAATGAAATCGTTACTGGAGGTTTGCGTATGAACAGAAAAGGTCTAACCGATTATGTTTCAAATGATATGAACATAACGAAAACAGACGCAAAACTCGCTGTGGACTCCGTGGTTGCCGGAATAGTAAGCGCACTTAACAAGACCGAAAAAGTTACTGTTATCGGTCTCGGTACATTCTATACATTGAAAAGAACAGCACGGACAATAATGAACCCCAAGACAGGGGAACAGGTTGACATTTCAGAGCGAGTTGTGGTAAAATTTAAAGCGTCAAAGATGTTAAAGAAACTATTGAATGAGGCAAAGTAATATGTCAACAAAAATTTGGACATTTGTACATGAGCCGAAAAAGTTTGATGAAATGATATTGAACGATGTTGTCAAACCACGGCTCGAAAAGGTGTTGAAGGAAATCCCAAACCTGATGCTTATCGGCCCTGCAGGAGTAGGAAAAGGTACCTTTGTAAATATATTTCTCAAAGAAACCAAACTCGACTTTATGAAGCTGAATTGTTCCGATGAAACATCGGTTGATGCTATGAGAACGAAGGTGAAAGGGTTTTCACAGGCTCTCGGCATCACACCGTTAAAAGTGGTAGTCCTCAATGAGAGCGATTATCTCAGCCCGTCAGCCCAAGCTATGCTAAGGGATCTGATGGAGCAGGTACAGGGAATTACCCGATTTATCTTTCAATGTAACTATGGTCACAAGATGATACCTGAGATTAAGTCAAGATGTCAGGTCATCGAGATGGAAAACCCGCCCGCCAAACAAATCTATTATCACGTTTCGGAAATCCTCAAAAAAGAGAAGGTCAAAGTAAAAGACCCGAAAGTTGTCGTAAGTCTTATAAAGGATCTATATCCTGATATAAGGGGTATCATCAATACTCTCCAACTGAATACGGTTGAGGGTGCTATTGACAGTATCAGGTACGACCAGACCACCGAAGTTTATAATAAGATACTCAATCATATTATAAAGCGTGAAGTAGAGGAGATCCGAAAGGTGCTGAGAAATCATACCGTGAATTATGTAGATATCTACAAGCACCTGTTTGACAATGTAGGTGAGTTTAAATCACCCGGCGATGCTATCCTCCTTATTGGAGAATACCTTTATAGAGATAGTCTTATCGCCATCAGAGAAATTAATTTTATGACAATGGTTGTTGACATGATGAAGAAGGGTGTGGTATAATATGGATGACACGCTATTCACTGTTCTAAACTCAATTTTTTTAAAGAACAAAATTGAATACGACCAACGGATTGCACCACCATACATATTGACATTGTGGTTATCCCACGATCGTTCGCTTTTACCTATGACCAATAAATTGAACAAACATTTATTCAACCTTCCCGCTGAGAAAGTATATCAGTATTTTTATTTCTCTGTTCCCAAAGGAAAGCGGTTCATTCGCTGGCCGAGGAAAAGCGAGAAGGACAAACAGAGGGAAAAGAAGATAGAACAGCTCTGTGAGGAGCATAACATTTCAAAAAAAGAAGCAAGTCTTTTTATTAGAGGAGAATAAATATGAAACTAAATGTGGAAAATTTTAAGGAAGTCTTAAAAAAGGCGACCTTGAATTTCTCAATCGAGACGGTGCAGCTCAAACTCACCTACGACAAGATTATATCCAGAATGATTATTCAGCATTCAAAAGATGCTATCGTCATACTGGATTTACCTAACAACTGCATTGATATCAAGAGAAATCAGGAATATGTTTTCAACTTTTCGGAGCCGGCTGTTCAACTGATGCCGTTTCTGAATTTGATTGATGATGATGAACAGAAGTCAGATGTGGAGATTAAAATTGCTGACGAGAAGGTAAGCCTTATCGCCGGTAATCAGAAATCCAATATCTTTTTCTGTGCTCCCGCCGTTGTCACTGTGTTCTCAGCGAATGCACCGAGAGAGGGATTGAAATATTTCGTAGAGTTTATGCTGAATGACAACTTTGTAAGATATTTTAACAAGATTAGAAAAATAGGTATGCGGTTCGGGAAGATTTACTACGGTGTTGAAAATGGCGTACTCTATATGGAGACTACTGACAAGACCAATATGTATTCCAACGCCCTTAGATTTGACATTATGGAAATCAAAGAGCCTAATAAGGTACTACTGTTCGATTATAAGCCTATGACCGATATTATGTCCGTTGTGGGTGATGATTTCGATAAATTCAAAATAAGTTTCACATATTTAGAGGAGCAGAAACTTGGAATGGTCTATCTTGAGAAGAACGACCAAAGCGAGAAGTACTATCTTATGTCAAAAAGTGATGGTTGATGTTGACATTTGATTGTGAGTGTGTTATACTATAATAAATCTGTTAAAAAAGTTAGGAGGTTATTATGGACGAAAGAGATACTTGGAACGCTGCTGACGAAAGAGCAGGAGATTTTACGAGGACTACATCAGCCCTTGTGAACGGCGCTGAAATCGCGTTGCAGCCGGGTGGCTCAATGAAAGATGCCGTCATCAACCTTGCAAGAGACGCGGGTTTCGGAAAGTTTAGAGTTCTTCTAAACGGAACCGAGATTAAGCCTTCACAGGCTCCCGAGCTCATCAACGAGGGTGATCACCTTGAGTTGCGCCCCTACGATGTAGCTGGGCGATAAGATACATTATTACCCATGCATGGTGTTTATAGTGGATGATAGGCACAAGATGTTTATCATCCACTATAATTATTTCTAACCCAAAGAAAGGTGTGAACAATGGCTACTCTGAGACAAACACAACTCGCCGGCTCCCCGGATGAAGTAATTAGCAAACTCGATAAGGGTATGGCCGATATTACCAATGCTCTCAATGTTGACATTGAAAGTATTAAATTGGAAGGCCTTACCATCAGGGCAGGCGATAAGATGTATAAACTTCAGCTTGTTGCTCAGACCTCTATTGATGTTGTGGATGAAGTCAGGCGAGAATATAAAGACATCCTCAATCGTAAACTCGATCTTATCAAGGCTACGGTTCAAGGGCGTGTCAATGAAATGTCCGCTTTCGTAACCAATACGAGAGATGAGTATATGAGGAAAGAGGAGGAGCTGAAAAGGCGGCTTGAGACTTCGAGAATTATGCCCGAGATTACAAATCGTCTTGCAGAAAGAGGGTTATCGGTCTCCCTTGGCAACGACCATAGAAATTCCTACAGCTGGCATTATCGTGGTGTCTATTGGCCAAAGACGATTGATGGAAAGAAGATTGACCCGAAATTTGCTAAGAAACTTGTTACGCCCATTGTTTTCCTTATTACGACACAGGGTAAACAGGTTACAGGTGTTTCCACAAGAACGCTGGATGGTCTGAGATATTTCGACCATTACCATCAGGCCACCCCTGATTGCTGGGGTAGATGGACTTGGAAACACGAATGGAACAATCCAGAAGATATTATTGCAATCGCATTAGAAGCACAGGCCGTATTGGAAAATATTAATACAGGATCCATCGCAAAGCGAAATCCGGCCGGGCTTCCGATTATAAATACTCTAAGAAAGTATGTCGTTGCTGACAAGACGCCCGAGGCTATCATTACTGATAGTATTGAGAGACTTGGTATTCGTCCGGTAGGCCCAGAAGCAGCAGTAACAGGAACAGGCCCAATACCAGTTGAGCACGACGAATGGGTGGTAACTACAAGACGCAGATAAAAATGAATGGCAGTTAAATACATTGAGAAGCCTGCCTCTATAAACATTTATTCTTATGTCGGGGATACTCAAGGGTGCGGAACGATACGCATTATTTTTCCGCACCTCTTGTTACCGCATTTGAAAACCAACGGATACAGATTTGTTGGTTTCTACAGTGCCTATTTCGTAGACGATATGAGATTTTACAAGAACTATACATTTGTTCAGTTTCAGAGAGCGGCTACAGAAACACATTTAAAACTTTTAAAACATTTCAAATCGAATATCGGTCGATATTCTAAAACTCCCTTAATTTATGAAGTTGACGATTTACTCATTGGTATCCCCGAGTGGAATTATGCTTGTGGTTACTACAAGGCCTATGAAAAATATGTCTCAGAAATGTTAACCATAGTGGACGGTATTACAGTGTCCACTGACAAACTCAAAGAAGTCCTCTCCCAATATAACAAGAACATCGAAGTAATTCCCAACCATCTTCCCAAATTTATGTGGGGAGAAATCAATCCTGTTCATCTTAACGAACCCAATGTTCTCAAACCGAGAATACTCTGGGCCGGCTCATCCAACCATTTCTCCATAAAACAGGGAATAAAGGGCGGCGATTTTGGTGATGAGCTCTTAAACTTTATCCGCAAAACCGTTGACCAATATCAATGGGTTATTATGGGCGGGGCCCCACAGGAATTGAAAGACTTGAATACCAAAATTGAATTTCACAGGTGGCAGAATATCTTCGATTACCCACGATACATCAAATCCCTCAAAGCTGATTTTGCAGTGGCCCCTCTTATCCCCGGTGTGTTCAACGAATGTAAAAGCAACATAAAAATGCTCGAATATACCGCAAGCGGTATCCCCGGAATATACAGTAAAATCGAACCATATAAGAAAGCACATTTACAAGGTGATAGCGACTGTGAGATAATAGAACATATACAGTCCTTAGCAAAGGATGTGGATTTGAGAGCACAGGCCTTTAAGAAGGATTATGAGGCCGTGAAGGATTTGCTTTGGTGGGAAGATAACAACTATCAAAATCTACGATTGTATGTCAACTCATATCTCAATTTGTTTGAACGAAAGCTAAGGTGGTAAATATGGATGTAAAAGATATCTATATCTCTTTCAGAAAGGCACAATCAGAAGCGCTTGGGCGACCTTATAGGCTTCCCAAAGATTTCGAGTATTACTTCCAAACCAAACTGTCACCGAAGAACAGGGAGGCCCTTGAAACCGCTGTCCAGATGTTCTCCACGAAATGGCGTAACATTGATATTGACAGATACTTCACTTATGGGTTTGAGTTATTCGGAAAAAACTTCACTTATGTAAGAATGTTTGACCGCAGGCTTTTCAATCTGTATGTTGACAGGGATAAGAATGAGAAAAGGGATATCGAAGGCGGCAAGAGAAAAGTCATCGACTCGGCGAAGTTTATAAAGGAGCATTTGAAAACACTTCCTAATTATAAACAAATATCTGACCCGCTACGGAAGTATTGTAACCTGAATGACGGTCTAAGCAAGGTCGCGGTAAATCATTACCTGACGGGCAAGATTGATAAGCTTTTTTTGGTATGGTTGATACGGAGAGGATTTTTACCCCTGACTGACCAAGACAGGGCCCTCATCCCATACATCGTGGAAAACTACAGGATGTATTCCGAAATGGTAGAAAAGCTGACGCCGGTATTCGTAAGGATAGGAGCAGCCTTCGGAGTGAGAGATGGTAAGAAGAATTAATAGAAAGGATTTATTGTCACCACCAGCATCTGCTGGTGATAAAGAAATGATATATGGTGTGGAGGTAGATAAGGAAATAAAAGAAAAATACAAAATAGACAACTTAAACGAAAAAATTAAAAACGAAATCACAAGAAGAACATTAGACGAAATCACAAATTTATTTGAATATTAACGGAGGAATTATAATATGAGTAAATGGATTGACAAGGACTTATTTGACAAATTTGTTCAAGAGAAAGAAAGCGAAGCAGAGAGAAAGAAAACTACCAGACGCGCTGACCGTGTTTGGCAGACACCTGCTATGGGAACAGTAGATAAGCCCAGAATATATGAAGGGCGATTTTTACCAGACCCAACTGGAAAGTTTTATGTAAGATATTATTATCACGGTTTCAGGTCAGGTGAAAGATGGTTTTTCCCTCTTTGCGAAAAGACACACGATTTTTATAACTGGTGTCCTTTCTGCTCTATAACATCAAAACTTTATCTTGGCACACAGGCTGATAAGAAGGTGGCCGGTGTCTATAAGAGGAAAGAAAGGTTCGTCGGCAATTTCTATATCGTAGATGATATGAGAGATAGCGAGAAACAGGACGAAACCGAAAAGGTAGCCGGCACCGTAAAACTTTACGAGTTTCCAAGTGAAGTCGAAACGAAGCTAAAGACAATGGTTACTGATAGGAAACACGGCCTCGGCTATTCTATCTTCGACCCGGGCGATGATGGTTACAACTTCATCATCAAGGTAAGAGCAACAAAGAAGGCAGAGGACGGTAAACAATGGCCCGTATATTCTGACTCCGAGTTTGCACGAAAGGCTGCTGCCCTCGGCACAGAGAAACAGATAAAGACCATTATGGAAAGCAGGTTCGACCTCAACGAGTATGTTGATAGCCTGCGACTTCCAGATGAGGACATACAGACTGTTCTGAAAAACGAGATGTTATGGGATCTGGTAAAAGAAGAATGGTCAAAACATAAGCATACAGATGCTACAGAAGATGAGAAGAAAAGCATCGCTGATTTGAGTGATAGGAAGGAGGAAGAACCAGCAACACCAAGATTGGTAACTCCTAAGAAATCAAAGAAAGAAGAAGATGATGACGGCATTCCAGATTTCAAACCACCTAAAGAGGATAAAGATTTGAAAGACAGGGATCTTCTCAAGGAGCTCGATGAGCTATAATCCGTAGTAACCAACCTGACAAAAGGGAGCAGAAATGCTCCCTTTTTATGTACTACTCTAAGACAGACCGTTAAAATTGAATGTTTCGTTTTATCGTTTCGTTCAAAACCCCTTTGCCCGTACACCGCTTTTTTACAGACCCATCACAAACCATTGAAAATACTGGCCGAAATTTTTTTTCAAAAATGCTAAAGTTGGTATGATTCTTCCAATGCAAGGAGGGTAAATACAAATCCCGAAGGGAGGATACAAAAATGAAGAAACACATGACACAAATTTTGATGGTACTCGCGGTAATCTTGATGACGGCAACATTCACCTTTGCAGAGGCTGCTATGACCACGGCTGAGAGTTTTCCATACTTTCATCTGGGCTGCCTGATTATCGGTGGATTGACTTTCATTTCTCTACAGACAAAGTATGAGAAAATGAGACTGTCCGAGAGTGTCGGTTCTTTCGCTCTTTACACGGCGCTCATCGCCCTGTTCACTGAGCCCGTTGTCAATGTAATCAAAACCCTCATCGGCTAAGAATATAGGGGCCCCTTCCGGGGCCCCGCAACAAAAGGAGCCGGACAATGACAAAGATACTCAACCTTACAGCATGGAGCTTCACAATGGTAATATCGTCTTTTATCTTCCTGTATATCGGAAGGTACATAGACGAAATCCTCAAGACGGAGCCTAATTTCATGCTTGGTCTCTTTTTTCTCGCCATTTTTCTCTGCATAGGAAAATTATACAACGAAGCGTGGAAAAAACGCAATCAGTAGTTGACTTTCCAGTTAATCTATAGTATAATATAAACAACCATAAATATAATCGTGGAAGTGTGATACGATACCGTACCGCACTTCTGCGATTTGGTCTGCGTGGTGAATATATATGATAAATTTAATGAATGAAAGAAATAGAGCATTAGCTGAAGTACTGGGCTTCTGCTGGCACAGATATAAGGGCATTATAATACAGGGCAGACAATTTCAAGTATGTCTGGATTGTGGATTTACAGTGCCTCAAGGCGATGCGATTGACACCTACCCTGATTTTTCCGATGGAATGTGGTTTATGATACTGCATTCACACGTCAAGAAAAACCCAAAATATATGGAGTTTTTCTGTTCCGAGTTTAACCCCTATGCATTTGGAGAACCCATAACGCCCGATGTGTTTGCCAACTGCTTATACCAGTATCTTATGGCTGAAGAAATAAAGAGGATAATAGATGAAAAAAATAGAAATTGTAGCCCCGATGGAGATACACAATCTGGCGAAGGAGAAGGGATGGTGGGATGCCCCACGACAACTCCCTGAGTTATTGTGTCTGATACACAGTGAAATATCCGAGGCTCTTGAAGCCCATAGAAACAATATACCCGAAGGCGAACCGGGTTGTCTGAGTGAAGAATTGGCCGATGTGGTCATCCGTGTATGGGATTTGTGTAGTAGAATGAATATAGATATTGCTGATGCCGTGGAGCGGAAACATAAATATAATATGACACGACCATATCGACACGGGGGTAAGACTTGCTGATGAAAAGAATAGATGAGATAATGAACAAACATCTGGATGAAGAAACCGATGCCGAGGCGACACCATCAAATAGAAAGGCTGGCGAACCAAAGAAATTTGCTGTCGAATATATAGTGAGATCGTCCGGTAAAACTAAAACGATATATGTTCACGCGCCCTCTGCCGCAGAAGCTCGAGAAAAGAGCAAAGTTCTCCTCCAAAACTTTAAAAAGAATAATCCAGATGCGTCCAAAATGAATTGGAGTTTTAATAGCGTAGAAGAAGTATAAAGTGAAAAACCAAATGTGTAAGGAGTAAAATATGTCAATAAAATATGTTACTGTGCGTTGTGATGCAAATGCGGAAGATATTGCACAATTACTGCCACCAAATCACCACATAATTGATCAAATCCCACAGCCGAAAAATGGCACGATTTTATATAAAATCGAGGCGGATGATAATATCAACGAAACATACACCATAAACTTTGGCAGTATGGCTCCCTCTGGTCGTAACTTTTCCACCAGTGGAACCAGTGGAATGGCCGGGTCGAGCGGTTCTGCTGGACGGCCCGGACAGTCTGGACGGCCCGCCCTATCTGAAACAGAAGAATACATAGAACAGAGGTCACGCTATTCCGCACATACAAATCCATCAACGTGGGGCGGAAGGAGACCGGCTTTTCAAAAACGAAGTTTTATAAATATAATAGGCGGGTTCGCCGGAAAATGTTATGACTATGTAAGCCAACCAATCGTTGCATTAGTAATAATTGGTTCTATATCTGCTACTATGGTGTTTTTGATTTTGTGGAAAATATTTGAATGGTAGAAGGGAATGAGCGACTTTTGGGTTACGGTGATTGTCGTCGCGGTCACAATCTTTTTACTATGGCTCAACTGGAAGCATTACAAAAAGAATGCTGGGCCCTTTTGGAGTAGTTAATAATTATGGAAGAAATTGATGATGGGAGCACATCCCATAAACGAATATGTGTAGATTTTGATGGTGTGATACATCAATATAGTAAGAAGTATCACGACGGCACAATTTATGATGGCCCGATGGCCGGGGCCAAAGAGTTCCTGACGAAGATGAAACAGCAGGGATATGGTATAGTAGTCTATACAGCCAGACCCTTTGACACAATCACTTATGAAATCGGTATCCAGAGGATAAAAGAGTGGTTGAATAAGTGGGATATTCCTTATGACCTTGTTACTGGCTGGAAAATCCCCGCTGTAGCATATATAGACGATAGAGCCGTGAAATTCGACGGTAACTGGGATTTTGTAGAAAAGGAAGTAAAAAAACTTTCAGGCGACTATTGAAAAATAGATAAATACAGTATATGGGGGAGTGAGATGTTAAAAATATTGAATATAAAATTGAAGATATACACAACGGACAAGAAATCATATATCTTTGACGCTGAAACCACAGATTATGTAACGGCCAAGGCAAAGGCCGCGGAAATTATGAAAAACGGATATACCGATGAGCAGGAACTCGGCTTCGTGTCGGTTCGCCCAGAGGTTATGTATCCGCCACAATCAATACAAAAGATAGAGATTATTATTGAGAAGTTATGAAAAAAGGTAGTGGGAAGGGGAAAGGCTCCTCTTTTGAAAGAGAAATAAGTCGTTATTTGACAATGTGGCTTACAGGTCAGGATAAGGAATTGCACTTTTGGAGAAGTCCGAGTAGCGGTGCTGTCGCCACGATAAACAAAGGTAATGCTGATATAGCTGGAGACATTATAGCTGTCCAACCGGAAGCCGAGTTTTTTACAAAACTATTCTTTATAGAGTGTAAGACAGGCTATCCGAAGGCCAGCTTTCATCAGCATCTAAAGGAAAATAAAAATTTTGATATTTCCGGTTTCTGGACAAAAGCAAATGCAGAAGCGGAGAGATCTAATAAATATCCTATATTGATATACAGGAAGTTATCATATAATATCATAATCGGTATTGATGATAGGGTGAAAGACTTCTTGAAGAAGATGGTTTGTTTACCAAAATCCGTCAGATTGAATTTTGACAATGGAACACCGTCTATTACTTTTTATGATATGGAAACCTTCTTTGCGAAGGTGACACCAAATATGCTGAGGTCGATTGAATGCCAAGGATAAAAGTCACAAGCTCTGAATATGGAGATATAGTAGCAGCGTTCTTGTATGACAAACTGATAAACCCCGACGCTGTTATCCCAAATCTCAACAATCCAGAGTTTGACGGATTGATGGAAATAATGAACAGGAAGGGCATGCGTGCTGTCCTGATGCATTACTGGTTATCAATGGATCCTCAAATGAGGGTAAAATATAGGCTAATACAGAATACGTTCAGACCATCTAAACCCGGCTCGACAACGATGATAGAAATAAATTGGGAGCAGGCCGTGGAATATGCGCCGGGAGAAGAACCCGGTTTCATTACACGGGCAATTAGAAAGGTCGGCAAGGTGCTCAAGAAGTTCCTGACCGGCGGGTTTGACAAATAGGAGGTAGTTATGATGCCAGGCGAATTTACAAGCGGCACCACACCGGAAACAGATGTATCAAAAGATATCAATAGCCCACCAGCGATGGATCCCGGCAAGATTGCTACAGATGTGGACGATGTTTTCGCAGACGGTTTAAACGGTAGGGATGGTTTACCTGTTTTCGATGTAGAGAAAGACGATTTTTATCAGAATATGTCTCACGGAAGAAAGAGACTGAGATTTAAGAGCGGTTCTTCTGTCCAGACATATATGCAAAAATCAAAATACAACAAACCATTCTACATCAAGCATGGTGAGTATATTAGGAAAGTAAAATGAAATTTAGACACTACATAATCAACGAAATGTCGTATGATGAAAATGTAGGGTTTTCTGAAATGGTACAGTTTTATAAAGTTGCGACACCTTCTGAAATACAGCAGATGGCCAGCATTGTGAAAGGCGATGATTGGGAAAGCTTTAAAAAACTGATAAAGAGAGTTATCGGTGTAACATTAAAATAAAGGAAATAAAATGAAATGTAATTTGTTTGATTTTAACAATTTAGCTGTGCGGATATTCTTTTCATCTGCAGTAAATGCAAAATCGCCAAGACCCGATTATGAATTGTGGCGATACATAGTCTTTGACAATATATTCAAATCAATAACCAAAAACGGCGGAGCTGATGAAGTGGTTCTCGCCGTTGATAACAGAAATCCTTGGAGGAAACAATACTGGGCCCGATACAAAGAGTCGCGTAAATATAAAAGAGACACAAGCGGGGCAGATTGGGATAGGTTTCATATAGAGTTAGCAAAGCTATCGTCTGATTTGAAACATCACGTTCCCTTCAAGGTCATACAAATACGGTCAGCTGAGGCTGATGATATTATCGCTGTCATTTGTATGACTTATCCAGAAAATAAATATACGATTATATCTACAGATGAGGATTATCTTCAACTCTATAATGAGAACACAAGAATATACAATCCTTTGCAAAAAAAGTTTCTCGAATATGACCATCCAGAGGAGTTTGTCATAAAGAAATGTCTTATGGGGCAACCAAAGGACGATATTCTCAATGTAAAGACGCCGTTGGATTGGTCACGCGAGGAAAGAAAGCCCCCACTGGGCGAACAGGCAGCCAATAAGATAATGAGTTACGGATACGAGAAATGGCTGAAGGAAAACAAACTTGAAAAACGTTTCAGAGTAAACAGAATACTAATAGATTTTAATCTTATTCCAAATGTAATTAGAGAAAGAGTATTAAAGGAATATAATGAGTATTCGTATCCAGAACCGGAGCAGATTTTTAACTTTCTAAAAGAAAACGAATTTGGAGCATACATAGACAAGTTCGATATGGTAGAGAAAAAACTTCTTAACCTTTACAAATAGGAGATTAATATGGTAAGCTATGTTATAGTTGATGAAGTTGCAAGAGCTGAGTTTGAGAAATATTTCCAGCTACCTTATGGTTATTCACAGTGTATTATCTTTGATACATTCAAAGATGCCTATGAGATTGTTGATGGCTACCATCCAACACTAAAGAAAAGAATGATAATAGAAAGATGGGAAAGTGGGGAACGAGAAATCGTTTATCCCGAATACATCACGGAGTAAAATATGCTAAGTGAGAACGCAAAAAAGATAATAAAAGATTTATATTCTCTTGGCACAGAAACCGTAGATGAAACCTTTATAAGAACAGCCAAGGAATTTGCCACCAACGATGATGAATTGAAGATGGCTTTTGATTTACAGAAGAATAATATATGGCGACCAAATACCCCAGTATATTTCAATGCTGGAACAGATCACAAGATATTCAGTGCCTGCTGGGTTATCGGTCTGGAAGATACGATGGAAAGTATCTACGATGTAGCGAATACAGCCAGAAAGATATTCCAAAGCGGCGCTGGTATTGGTATTCCTATTGGTAATCTAAGAGAAAAGGAAGCTTTCATATACGAAGGTAATCCAGATAAAGCGCCCACGGGAAAATCCTCTGGCCCAGTTTCGTTTATGAAACTCTATGACGCAGTGGGAGAAACCACAAAATCTGGTGGCCGGACACGAAGGGCCGCAATAATGTGCTCTTTACCCATCTGGCATCCAGACATAAAGGATTTTATAACTTGTAAGGAAATAGACGGTCGGCTATCTAATATGAATATATCGGTGTCCATTACCGATAAATTTATGAAGGCCTTAGAGGATAATGTTACATTTCCCATTCAATCACCGTCAAACGGTGAACAGGTTGGAGAAATGCCCGCCAAAGAAGTATGGGATAAGATTTGTGAGATGGCTTGGAGAACAGGTGACCCCGGAGTTATGTTCATAGATATTATGAACAAATATAATCCACTCAGGAAAATAAAACTTGTGGAGTGCACCAATCCCTGCGGAGAGCAACCGCTCATTCCGTGGGCGGCCTGTAATCTCAGTTCAATCAATGTCCGTAAATTCGTAGATTTGTCAGGTAAAAAACCAACCTTCGGCTTCAAGGCTTTATATGATACAGCATATGCTGTAATGAGATTGATGGACAATCTGATTGATAAAATGCACTTTCCAGATAACAGATTTAGGGATACTGTTTACAAATATCGTCCAGTGGGAATAGGGATTATGGGATTGGCTGATACCTTCTTTGAACTGGGCTTGGCGTACGATAGTCAAGAAGCCAGAGAGTTAGCAGCTGAAATAATGAAAACCATTACCACAGCGTGTGTCGAGGCGAGTGCCGACCTTGCCAAAGAAAAAGGTAAATTTGACAACTATGATACCGTAAAAGATGATATACTTTCTATTGTGGCGGAACATATTGGTGGTAATAAAAAAGTAATGCAAAAGGTGAAAGAATTTGGTCTGAGAAATTACCAGTTCACAACCTGTCCGCCCACAGGAACAACAGCATTGACTGCTGATACTTCCTACGGCATTGAGCCTTCTTTCGGTCTTGTTTTTCAAAAACATCTGATGGAAGGCGGTGGCACGATGAATATGGTAAACCCTGTATTCAAGAAAAACTTCGAGGGAGAGAGCTGGTATAATGAAACACTATTGGAAAAGATTGCGGCCAATGGCGGTTCATTGAAAGGTCTCAGGGGCATTCCAGCCGAAGTCAGAAGTGTATATGTCGTTGCTCACGATATCAAATACAAAGACAGGCTTGATATGCAAGCAAGCCTCCAGCAATACTGTTCTTCAGCGATATCAAGCACCATAAATCTTCCACAGGCAACAACGAAGGAAGAAATATCGGAATTATACAGATATGCTTATTCACAGGGCTTGAAAGGTGTTACGATTTACCGAGACGGCTCCAAGAGGGAACAGCCCATCACATTTACGAAAGACCAAACACAGGTAAAATCTAACTTCAAAAGGCCGTCAAAACTATCGGCCGTATCACATACAATAGAAACAGGAAATGGTAAAATGTATGTCACCATTTCAACACATAACAACAAGCCCGTCGAAATTTTTATGTCGATGGGTAAATCAGGACAACTATTCAATGTCTTTTCAGAGGCGCTCGGCCGAACAATTTCTATTGCCCTTCAGCACGGAGTTCCTCTGGAAAGTATCATCAAGACATTGATAAATATAAATTCGGATAGACAGACTTGGTATAGATTTGAAGAAACTGACCAAAGACCTACTCCGATATTGAGTATTCCAGATGGTATTGCTAAATTACTACAGAGATATTATATCAATGGTGGTAAGGCTGATGCTGAAGATGTATCTGATAGGGAATTGTGTCCAAAGTGCGCGACATATTCTATCGTCCTTGCAGAAGGATGTAAGACTTGTTTAAATTGTGGATTGTCCGAATGTTCATAAATAGTAATATAACAATATGGAGGGTATAAAATGTCAAATCTTAGACGATCATTGACACGAAAAGAAAAGAGAGTATTATCAGAGAACGGCAAAGTAACATATGTTATCGGTGAAGCTGGGGATGAAAAGGCAGCTGATATTGCCCGCAAGTTGGACTCGACCAGACAAAACATATCCCAAACAATTCAAAGAGGAATGGGAAAGTTTTACAAGGCACTCAGTAATACTGAGCCTTCGTGGACACCGTTTCAAGTAGCTGTCGCAATGTCTCAGATGTTGCAACCCGATGCCGGTGTAAAAGAAATGCAGGCTTTCATAAAACTTTTCCCGCCTGCTATCAGAAAAGAAATCATAGCGGATGCGGCCACAAAGCTGCCCGGTATGAAAATAGGAGAATAGTTATGATACAGAAAAAATATTCGTGTGTTATTTGTGGTAAAAAATCCACAGAAGTAATAAAACAAATTGGTAATAACAAGATTGCTATTTGTAAAAACGATGGTCTTGTATTTCAAAATCCGAGGCTGTCAAAAACAGAATACGACCAGATAAACAAACTTTATAAAGACAAGTCGGGCCGTTTTGACCAACAAGTTGATGTATGGAACAAATTGAAGGAGCATTCGGAAATACCACAGAAGCCCAACATTCTCGATATCGGAACAGGCTATACACATCTTCCCGCTTTTCTCGAAAAGAATATCATAGAGTTTACTTATTACGGTATTGAAATGAATAGTGAATATATTACAGAGCTCGAAAATATGGGCGTGGCTATTATAGATACCGATGTTGATAGTGATGCGTGGGCTGTGGAGGGGAAGAATATGTTTGATATAGTTATCATCAGACAAATCCTCGACCATTTTACCGATCCACTCGATGTTCTTAAAAAAGTCTGGGCTGTGTTGAAACCAAAAGGCGTTGTCTTTATATCAGTAACCGATATAATGAAAGACAAGAGAGAGAAACTTTTTATCGGTAATCATATTCATTATTTCAGCAAGGCTACATTAAATCGCCTCACAGAAATGGCAAGGTTAAAACTGGTAGCAGATGGTTACAATAATGATGTTGAATATTGGGGCATCTATACAAAAGGTAGAGCAACAAAAAGTAAGTTTACATCAGTCTATGAGGAGCAGAAGAATTTTCTGACAGCAGAGGAGCCAAAGGAAGAACCGAAAAAAGATGAGGACGCTGAACCTAAATCCTGATATAAAACTTGATTTTGCTGTCTGTTCTAATTGTCTTTATTGTAAAACAAAAGATGGTTCTGTGTATTGTTCACAAGGCCACTTCAGGGAAAGCAGTATAAAGAAAATAACAACATATACACCATATGACTTTAATTGCCTGACATATGACCCGATGGATTAGGAGTATTGTATGATCTCGTTAGAAACTGTACGCGAATTTGTGTATTCTAATTTTCCGAAAGTATCTGCATCAAAAGGTGGAACACATTTCCACGCCAGATGCTCCCTTTGCGGAGACAGTAAGAAAACATTATCGAAAAAAAGATTTCATATTGATTGGAACAACGGTGATCCCATATACCACTGCTTCAACTGCGGGGCATCCGGCTCTTTTATCCATCTATATTCGGTTATCAAGGGTGTAACCATTCAAGAAGCTAAAAAACAGCTTACCAAATATGACCCCGATGAAATAAAGAAAGAATTGAATGGCTGGAAACATAATGGTGAAGTAAAAGAGAGCATTATCCAGAACCACAATTACATTCTGGAAGATTGTGTCTCTGCAGACGAAGCCAATCCGGGGTTTATGGCCAAAACACTTCAATCAGAGCTTAAAAAATTTATATTGGAAAGAAAAATTCCCGAAAATATAAAACTGTTTGCTGCTATCACCGGAAGATACAGGGGCAGGATAATAATACCGATATACGACAAGGATACTATCGTCTATTTTCAGGGCCGGGCCATAATGAAAAGCACCGAGCCTAAATATCTCAATCCGATTGTAGAAAAAAGTTGTATTATTCTCAATAAAGACAACTTCGAGCGCTCTAAATACATAATAGTGACGGAGGGATTACTCGATGCATTTACGATAGGCCATCAGGGAACAACCATACTGGGCGCAGACCTGACAGAAGCCTTCGTAGAGAAAATCAAACCATTGACGGACAAAGGCGTTATAATTGCCTTGGATAATGACGAAACAGGTATCAAAAAATTAGAAAAAATACTAAAAGAAGGGTATAGTAACAATTTGAGATTTTTTATAATGCCCACTAAATATAAACACATCAAAGATTTAAACGAACTTGTTGTCAAGGGGGATGTAGAGGACATTTATGAGTTCGTTGTCTCAAATAGTCACAATAAATTTGAGACGCAAATTAAAATAAAGTTGTAGTGAGGAAGAAATATGAAGTTAACAGTTTTAGGCACGGATTATATCACTGTGAATGAGGAAAATCTGAAAGATGAGAAGCTACTGAGTATTGGCCGTGTCCATCTTATCGAATTTGCTTTCGCAGAACCAACAAAGGACAAAATAGAAGCTGTATTTTCACTTTATCCAAAAACAAACCGATTTGTAGTGGTTGATAATGTGAGAATATACAATGCTGTCCTCAAAGAGACGGCAAAAAAGTATTATGTAATGAATAAAAAGGATATGGGCCTCATAACCTTCTTTAGAAAGAATAATAAGGTTCTTTTGGACACAACGGTGCTCTCCGATTGTGAAAGAGCCTTCATTTTATCGTCATTAACTGATATTCTCAAAAATGTAGAAGTAATAAAACTATTCAAAGATGATTTCGAGAAGCACAAAGATGTTCTTATGACTTGGGATGGGAATGTTATTTTGGTTTGATGTTTACAATAGGTCTCGGGCCGTTTATTGGTGACTTTGAACAGGAATTGTACACCTTTAGGCCATACATCAGCTGGATATCTGAAATTTCTACATATAAAAACTTCTACCTGTCAACACACTTCAATAGATTGTTTTTGTATGATTGGATAGACAAGGATAATATATTACCTGTATTTGAGCACCTTACAAGGGATGAATTATTACAGAGAGGGGTCGTTCACGGCCGCCTTACCGTGAAGGAGTTTTCCCTATTGGTAAGACAATTTAAAGAAGATATCATGGAGGCCAGCGGACACAATAGAAAAGAAGTGTCTATCTATTTTATTCCCTATTCAAAAACGCCACAACCCCTTCCGTTACATAACAAATATGTAAGACCCTGTTCTCCACCAAAAATAAAGATAAAAACCAAGCCCAAAGTTATTTTAATACCTGATATAAAGGAAGATGTGGC
>Ga0316616_100000058_pt1 | contig 27525 bp, 22 predicted proteins | sample OWC_Aug_M1_C1_D1_FD_207660 | JGI IMG/M metagenome (GOLD analysis project Ga0316616, IMG submission 207660) | Wetland soil microbial communities from Old Woman Creek delta, Ohio, United States - OWC_Aug_M1_C1_D1_B | ecosystem: Environmental > Terrestrial > Soil > Wetlands | place: USA: Ohio... | reverse complement strand
TTTCCGTTAATCAATAAATAGACATAATTAAGCAATTGACGCTGCTTATCAAATAGTCCCGGCTCAATTCCTGGGAACTGTTTCACTAAGTGGTCGAGGCATTCCCCGATGGTCATGCCGTTGACGTGAACGACCTCCTGGTTATGGGTGAATTGCTGCAAATGCGGATAAAAAATGTTTATCTTTACATTCATTTATTACTCTTTACCCCTCTGATATTCATTCTATTTTGAGCTCCAGCGTTTGTCAACCCTTCGACTCCCCGGCCTGAAGGCGTGGGCTTGCTCAGCCTGCCTGCGCGAAGCCCCGCTCTGCGGGGCGAAGGCAGGGGTTGATCCTGAGTGGCGATTGTTTACCCCGCCTTAAACGGCGGGGCTTGGCGCTGCCGAATGGGTCAACTGACAAATAGGTCGCTGTTGAAGGTCATAAATTCTCGCCCAAGAAGTCTCCCTCTTAGGATCGGTGAGAAAAACATTTTTGTTTTAGTAAGGAATGAAGTATAATAAGTTCGGATCCACCATGAGCCAGCCACAGCAGATTTCAGGGATGATCGCCTTTTCTGCAGGACTTCTCTCCTTCGCGTCGCCCTGCGTTCTTCCCCTTGTCCCGTCCTACATTACTTACATCACAGGTGTTTCTTTTAAAGAACTCACAAATGTTGAGGCCAGGTCGAAGTTGAGGTGGGCCACGATCTCTCATTCCATTTGCTTCATCATAGGATTTTCATTTGTTTTTGTTTTAATGGGTGCCTCGGCCACTTATCTGGGACAGTTATTGGTTCAATATCAATACTGGATCATGAAGGGAGGGGGGGTGCTCATCATCCTCCTGGGAATCCACTTCACCGGGATCGTCAAACTTCCTTTTTTGCAGATGGAAAAAAGATTTGAGATGAGGAAGAAACCTCTGGGTTATGCGGGTTCCTTCGTTGTGGGTGTGGTGTTTGCAGCCGGGTGGACCCCTTGCATTGGACCGATCCTTTCGACCATTCTCATTTATGCCAGCACGACGAAAAGCCTATCGACGGGAATTCTGCTTTTGACTTACTATTCGATAGGCCTGGGAATTCCATTTTTCCTCTCCTCTCTGGCTTTTAATTCATTCCTCTCTGCCTTTGATAGAATAAAACGATACCTGAGGGTTATCACCATCGTGAGCGGGCTCTTTCTGATCGGCATTGGGATCCTTTTCCTCACCGATACGTTCCAGGAGATCAGCGCTTATCTGAATCTGCTTGGCAACCCCTGAGTAACATCGCAGAGTGCACAAAAGTCCGGTGGTCTTGTAGTTTCTTGGTCTTGTAGGGTGTTGACTATAGGACGAAGCGACGGCCTGACTATTTGACCTCTTCTGCGCTAAGCAGAAGTTCATTGTCTTAGGCTCATCAGGGTGAAAATTCCGGCTAGGCCAAAGAGGAAGGTCGGGATCCAACAGGCAAGGATCGGGGGAAGAACCCCTGATTTCCCGAAAGAGATAAAGACATAAAACACAACGCCATAGATAAAACCGATCACCACACTGAGGCCGATGCTCAAGGCCACCCCTCCGGACCGCCCGGTCTTTATGGCAAAGGGGATGCCGATCAGGACCATGATCACATTCAAAAGCTGATAGGAAATCTTAGAGTGAAGGGCAACCAAGTATCGGGTAGCGTCGTAGCCGGAGGTCTGAATCTCACGGATATAAGTGCGAAGCTCTGCATAGCTCATTTCATCTGAATCCCATGTGGTTTTTTGGAAAGACTCCCAATCTTCCTTCATGGGAAACTCCATCTCTTCAAAAGAGGTCATCTGAATAGAGCCACTCTCATCAAAATTCCTTATCGCTCCTCCGTAGAACCGCCATTTTTCATCGACCCACCTGACCTCATTCGCGTCGATCCTTTGAACACATCGAAACTGATCGTCAAATTCATAGAGGGTGAATCCTTCCAGGGCTTTTTTCTTCGGGTCGAGCAATTGGATGTTAAAGATGCGATGGTCGCCGCGGTACCAGATCTTGAAGTGTTTGAAAAAGCTTCTGGGCTGTTCTTTTTTAACCTTGACCTCAAGGAGATGTGTGGTTTTTTGGATGGTGTAGGGAACAAGATAATCGTTTCCAAGGAAAGAAAAAAAACTAATGATCAGGACGATGAATATGAGAGGGAGGGTAATACGATAAAGGCTAATTCCTCCTGCTTTAAAAGCGGTGATCTCACTGTGGCGGGAGAGCGTGCCGAGGGTCAGCAGGGTGCTCAGGAGAGCTGCATAAGGAATTGTCCATTGAAAGGTCGCTTCTGGAACCTTATACAGGAGGTACTCGAACATCAAGTAGAAGGGAGCCTGATATTTATTGAAAGTATTCATCTTCTGAAAGAACAGGACAACGATATAGATCAACATCAGACTGCCCAGGCTCAAGGCGAAGATCTTCAGGTATTCCCGTATGATATATCGATGAAGGACACGGTGCCTTTCAAGCATTTTCAGAAAACCCCTTCCATTTCCGCTGGATAAAATCGAGCGCTTCCGTCAGCCAGAGAATGGGTTTGAAAGGAGATTCACTGGCCGTCTTGACGAGGAGGTAGATGCCGAGGCCACTGAAGAGAAGGTTGGGGATCCAACCCGCTGAGTAGGCCGGCACTATTTTTCTCATCGCAAGGACTTCTGAGGCCATGAGCGAAATATAGAAAGCTAACAGGATGAGAATGCTGAGAATGAAGCCATAGGACCTCCCTGAACGATGGGGCTGGATTCCTAGGGGGACACCGATGAGGGCAAAAACGATGCAGGTGAAGGGGACAGCGTAACGCTTATGGATCTCCACCTCGTAAGAGGTGGTGTCCTTCCCTGTTTTCTTTACTGCCTCCATTCTTGTCCGGAGATCATCAATCGACATCTCCTTATCTTTGAATTTCCTTTCTATGGCGGCGAAGGTTTTAGCCAGTTCCAGTTTTAGATCATAGGTGTCAAATTTGATTTTTTGAAAGGTGCGGGCTTCAGGCTCCATTCGATGAATATCGCCGCTCTTGAGCCTTAATATGATCTCTTGAGATTCGGGATTATTGATGACAAAGCCTTCCTTGGCAAGAATCGTATGAGATTTTCCCTTTTCTCTTTGGTCGTAAATTAAAATGCCTTCCATGTGGTTCCCTTGAAGAGGCACCCGGTCCACATAGACGACCAGTCCGCTGAAGGCATCATTAAAAACACGTTCCTTGATTTCAATATCTGCTTTGGATTGGGCGAGGCGAAAAAGGGTGGCTTTAAAGCCCCTGTTTCCCCAGGGGAGCCCATAGAAGACCAGAAAGCTTGTGAGGAGGAAAGTAGCAAGGGCAAAAATGGCGATGGGAAAAAAAAGTTGATACAGACTCATTCCAGAGGCTTTGAAGGCAGTGATTTCGCTATCGCTGGATAGCCTCCCGAAGGTGAGGAGGGTTCCAAGGAGAACCGCTACTGGGATCGTGATGATGAGGAACGAGGGAGAGATGAAGAGGAAGAGCATCAGAACGTCGGAAAGGCTTCCTCCCCTGGTGACGATCAACTCTATCAATTTGAGAATCTTATCCATCAGGAGGATAATGGTGAAAGTCATCAGCCCGATGAAAAAGATGGGGATAATTTCTTTCAGGATATAGACGGTCGCGGTTTTCTTCATGGAAATTTCATCACGTGTGGGATTCCTACCTGCAGGTAGGCGGAGGCAATGCCGCTTTCCTAATTCATATTACGGGACGGATGGGGGGTTGTCAACCCTTCGGCCGGAACGTGCCCCGTCCCGCCATAGCAAGATAGGCGGGGTCAAGGGGCACAATATGAGCGAAACTTCCTTTCCGGGAAGCCCCGCCTTTTCGGCGGGGAGCTTCACTCCCAAATACTGGGGCTTGCCCTCGACCCGAGATCCGGCCGAGGGGCCCAGCGTGCCCGGCGGTAGGCAGGGGTTAACCCTGACCGGCGTTGTATACTTCGCCCTAAGGGGCAGAGAGCCTTTCGCCATCGAATGGGTCAAGGAAGGTTGGAAATCAAGGGGATTGACAAATCCCGATGGATCGATTAGAAATGATTAAATCGCGGGGTGGAGCAGTCCGGTAGCTCGTCGGGCTCATAACCCGAAGGTCCCTGGTTCAAATCCAGGCCCCGCTACCAAATAATTTCAAAGGGTTAGAAGGTATTTAAAGTGCCTCTAACCCTTTTTTTATGCCCTTTTCTAACGGATTTCCAACGGAATTTATAAGTATTTCCTAATATTCACTTTTTCATTATAAAGAAAATTTCTCAACGCCTCTTCGAGGCTTACATGTAAACTTATCTATTTGGTGTGGGGGACCCAAACCGTTCCCGAGATTGAAGACATCGTGGAGAAGTTCGCCAAGGGAGCTGAACTTCCACAAAGCGGGTGGAGGTTCTATCGTTCTTAAAAGCGAAAAATTGGAGTTCGCTTCTCAAGCAAATTTATAAACAACAGGGGAGCCTTTGAAGCTCAGCATGCCGAAGGAAAAAAGGCTTGACAGGATATTTGCACAGTGCTAAAGTGGCGCTCGATTGTACTAATTCTTATATGAAACTAAGTTTTATATATGAAACCACCGAAAAGAGCGAATTCTAATATCAAAGGTATGCTGATTTTGGAGTGTTTTTCCCCCAATAGGCCCCATCTATCTCAATCGGAGATCCAAAAGATTACAAATATCTCAAAATCGACAGTCTTCCGCTTAGTCAAGACTCTAACAGACCTGAATTATCTGAAATATGACCCTGGAAATAAGAAATATTTTCTAGGGCCTAAAGTATTATCTCTGGGGTTTTCAGTATTGCAAAGTTTAGAGGTCCGTGAAATCGCGAGGCCGTATTTGGAAAAGTTGTCCAGAGAATGTAACAAAAGCGTCAATCTATTGATGTTAGATGGGATTGAGATGGTTTTTGTGGAGAGAATCAGGGTTCCCGGTCCACGAGATTATAATGTAAGCATTGGTAGCAGAATAGCCGTATATAACACGGCCGCCGGAAGAGCGGTGCTGGCCTATCTTGAACAAGAGAAATTTAGTTCAGTAATTCGTGAAATTCAGGGAGCTCCTTCAGTCGTTCGACATATCGGACAAAATGGGGAAAGATTGTTTCAAATCTTAAGTAAGGTGAAAAGGGAAGGGTTTGCAACCAATGATGAAGAATCTGCTAAAGGCTTACGGGCGGTAGCCGTTCCAATTTTCTCGCCTGAAGGTGTCGCATGTGCAATAGATCTAATTGTAGCCCCCGAGGAAGTTTCGCTTAGAGAGTTAAGAAGGGAATATGCTCCAAAATTGGTGGAGACGGGAAAGGAAATATCCGAAGCGATGGGATATCTGGATACCAAATAATTTTATCGGAGCTTTGGCTGATGGCGTTTCTTGTTGGCAAAACAATTATTTCAAAAGTGGTTGCTGGCAAACATCAGGACAATTGATTAGTGGTAAAAAATGGACATCAAAGACTGGGAAAATAGAAGAGTGGTCGTTTTGGTCGAAAGAGAAGGTCTAGCAATTGCACCTATTAGTTTCGAGTTACTTGGAATAGCGAAACAAATTGCAACTGATTTAGGGGTAGTATTGTGCGCGGTTGCCATAGGTCATGAGGTTGCTGACATTTCGGACCAAGTTAGCTCCTTTGTAGATGAGGTTTATTCTATTGATCATCCCCAGCTCAAAAGTTTTAACTCTGAGACTTATATCCATGTGTTGGAACAATTGTATCAAAAAGTGAACCCTGGTGTCATCCTTATGGGTTGCACCTTGGATAATCTGGATCTGGCCCCAAGATTAGCCTATAGAATGGGGGTGCAAGTTATTACTGACTGTGTCCAACTTGCTGTCGAACCTGAAACGGGATATCTCCTGTGCACCAAACCAGTCTATGGGGCTAAGGTTAGCTCTGTCTTTAAACTAGTGAAGAAGCCATACATGATAACATTAAGGCCAAAAGCAGTTCAGGCCGTCGATTTAGGTTCTGCTAAGGGGAAGGTTATTCAGTTTGATCCAATAATAGATGAGTCTTTGGTCAAAGTGAGAACGGTCGAGAAAATAAAAGAAGAAACTGTTAGCCTGAACAGAGCTGAGGCAATCGTTGCCGGTGGGAGAGGGGTTAGAGACGCCGAGGGAATCGAGCAACTCAAGGAGTTGGTAAAGGCGTTGAAGAAATACTTTGGTAAGGTGGAGTTAGGAGCAAGTAGGCCTTTAGTTGATGCGCATTTAGTTCCCTCGTCCCGCCAGATAGGATTAACCGGAGAGAAGGTAGCCCCAGAGCTATATATCGCTGTTGGGATTTCAGGGTCTTTGCAGCATTTGACCGGTATTTTAGGGGCGAAGAAGATAATCGCCATTAACACCGACACAAAGGCAAATATATTTAAGGTCGCTGACTACGGGGTAATCGGTAGCTTCGAAGAAGTCGTGCCTGCGCTTAAAAGGAGATTAGAGAAGCTGGAATGAAACCACTCCAATTGATTGTTTGTGCGAAGCAAGTTCCGGACCCGGAAGGACCTGCGGATGCTTTACGCGTTGATACCGAGTCAAAAAAGGTCATCCCCATAGGGATTCCACCTGTAATCAATCCCTTTGATGAAAATGCGTTGGAAGCTGCTCTGCGGATAAAAAACCAAATCGGCGCCAAAGTCACAGTCCTTAGTTTGGGAGAAAAGCTTTCGCAGCCAGTTCTTCGAAAGGCATTGGCTGCAGGAGCTGATGAGCTCGTTCTTTTGATGGATCAGCACTTCAAAGACTTGGATAGTTTTTCAACAGCCTACGTTCTTTCAAGAATGATCAAGAAGATTGAGACGTATGATCTCGTTCTGACCGGCAGACAAGCCGGTGACTGGGACTTTGGGGTTACGGGCATGCTTATCGCAGAAATGCTTAAGATTCCGGTGATCAACTTAGCCAAGAAAGTTGAAATTAAGGATGGTTCTGTTTTTGTTGAAAAGTTATGCGACGGTGGTTACGAAGTCGTTAGGGCGGATATGCCCGCACTCGTGACGGTAAGCGGTGAGTCAGGCGAACTACGATACATTTCTATTAGATCTCTTCAAGCTTCGACAAAAATACCTGTAAGAATATTCAGTGCAGCGGACCTCGGACTTGATCATGAAAGGCTGACGCAAAGAACGATTTGCAATCTGTTTGCATTTCAGGGTGAAAGGCAATGCAAATTTGCGGAGGGGGAGTCGGCCCAAGACAAAGCCGAGAATCTAGTCACTTTAATGAAGGAAGATGGAATCATGCGGAAAATTGATAAAAAGGGTGATTGATTTAGTGATCGGCAAATAAGGCTGGCATTGGGTGGGAGGTTATAAAGAATAAGCAAAAGGAGGTTTTTGGATGATTGATAAGAAAGGGGATTTAGCAAAAATAGTCGGCGGACAGAACGTTCTAAATGACCCGGAAACCTTAGAAGCTTATTCCAAGGATGAGAGTTTTGTTCGACCGAGAAGGCCTTTGTTCGTAGTAAGACCTCAGAACGTGGATGAGGTGCAAGGAATAGTGAGATGGGCAAACCGGACAGGCACGCCACTCGTCCCAGTGAGCTCAGGTCCACCGCACTTTTACGGCGATACCATCCCGACTGCGGCAGGGGCAATTGTAGTGGATTTAAGCAGAATGAAGCGGATTATCAAGATCGACTCAAAAAATAGGATGACCATGATTGAGCCGGGGGTAACCTATAGTGAACTCCAACCGGAATTAGCAAAGCATGGGTTGAGATTGACTACGCCGCTGCTCCCACGCTCTAATAAGTCGGTAGTGGCGAGCCAGCTGGAAAGAGAGCCGACACTCATCCCTAAATACCAGTGGACCTTGCTTGAACCGTTGCGTTGCCTTGAAGTAGTGTGGGGAGATGGTAGCAAGTTATGGACCGGCGAAGCGGGAGAGCGGCCGCCATCACTGGAAGAAAAATGGAAGTTAGATTTGGTGCAGCTGGACCCACAGGGCCCAGGACAAGTTGACTATTACAGGCTCGTTTCGGCTGCCCAAGGAAGTATGGGGATTGTCACTTGGGCAACGCTAAGATGCGAAATATTGCCTCAGTTGCACAAAGTTTTCTTCATCCCGGCCCAGAAGCTTGATGATCTGATTGAGTGTGCATATAAACTCACAAGGGTAAGGTTAGGAGATGAGTTCTTTTTGGTGAATGGCCCGAATTTGGCGTATGTCGTCGGAGAAGGAACTGATCAAATCGGAGCATTAAAGGAGAGCTTTCCACCTTGGATTATCGTCATGGGCATCGCTGGGCGTTCTTACTTACCGAAGGAAAGAGTTGAGTTTCAAGAGAAGGACGCGACTGCTATTGTTCAGCAATTTGGTTTGAAGCTCATACCGGCAATCCCAGGAGCAAGGGGTGAACAGGTACTGGAAACAATAATCGGTTCATCTAAGGAACGCCATTGGAAGCTCAGTTATAAAAGAGGATGCCAGAGTATATTTTTCTTGACCACACTGAATAGAGTGCCAGAATTTATCAGGACAATGTACTCCGTTGCAGCCAAAATGAATTACTCAACCACCGAGATTGGCCTTTACGTCCAACCACTGCAACAGGGGGTATGTTGTCACTGCGAATTCAATCTGCCCTATAATCCAGACAACGAGAGAGAGGTCTCGAAGATGCGCGATCTCTTTACTCAGACCAGCGAGGAACTAATAAGGCAAGGGGCTTTTTTTTCCAGACCTTATGGTATTTGGGCCGATATGGAATACAACAGGGCTGCACAGACCACCATTATGTTGAGAAAGGTGAAAGGAATATTCGACCCTAATCATGTGTTGAATCCGGGCAAACTCTGCTTTGGGTAACAATGGAAATAAGGGAGGTACATAGAGATGGCATTAGAAGACTATCGCGGCAATATGCAAAGATGCACCCGATGCTCATATTGTAAGTGGGTACTCTGGGATCACCTAAAGAGTTGGAGATTTGCCAAGGGCTGTCCCAGCATTGGGTATAACAATTTCCAGAGTTACTCAGCCGGTGGCAGATTGGCTGTTGCTTTGTCCCTCTTGGATGGCACGATCAATTATACGGATGGAGTTTTAGATATTGTTTATCAGTGCCAGATGTGTGGGGCATGTGACGTTGCATGCAAGATTTGCCGTTACGATATGGAGCCACTTGCAACATTACATGAACTTAGGGCCAGATTGGTTGAGGATGGTCAGCTCCTTCCGATGCATATGTTCATCATAGACAATCTAAAAAAAGAAGACACGATGATTGCCGGCAAGGTTAAAGCAGACAGGGGCAAATGGGCCGAAGGACTGAATATAAAAGATCTCACGAAGGAGAAAGCTGAGGTAGCTTTCCATGCTGGTTGCCGTTTGAGCTATGATGAAGAGCTATCGAAGGTTGCCAAGGCAGCGGTAACGCTGTTTAAGAATGCTGGTGTTGATATTGGCATCATGGGAAAAGAGGAGAATTGTTGTGGGGGGCGAGCCTACGAAATTGGATACAAAGGGGAATTCAGCAAATATGCTACGAATAACGTTGAGGCATGGACGAATGCTGGAGTAAAGACCGTGGTAACTTCTTGCTCTGATGGTTACTGGGCATTCAAACGCCTCTATCCTGAAATGGGTTGCAAGATTGAAGTCCTCCATACCGTAGAATTAATTGAACGTCTTATTAAGGAAGGCAAGCTAAAATTCACAAAGACGATACCAAAAGTAGTTACCTATCATGACCCTTGCCACCTGGGAAGACAGGGAGAGCCCTACATTCCTTGGAAGGGTGTAGAGAAAAGAATCTATGGCCAGATGCTGGTACACGAGCCTAAAAAGCCTAGGTTCAACGGGGTCAATGGTATTTATGATTCCCCAAGGACTATCCTCAACAGCGTTCCGGGTTTAGAATTAGTGGAGATGGAGCGAATTAGAGAAAATGCCTGGTGCTGTGGTGCCGGCGGAGGGGTCATAGATACTTACCCTGAGTTGTGCTCATGGACCGTTACTGAGAGGGTTGAGGAGGCAAGGGCTACTGGAGCTGAGGCAATCGTGACAGCTTGCCCATGGTGTGAAAGAAACTTTATTGATGCCATAGAAAAAAGCGATATAAAAATGAAGGTTTATGACATTATGGAGGTTGTTCAACAGGCAATCTAAGAAAGAGAGGTATATAAACATGACGCTACCGAGGGAGGTGTATCAAGTCTTAGAAGACATTGTAGGACCAAGGAACATCACCGAAGAACCGGCGACACTGGCTGCGTACGCTTTCAACTTCGGAAATGAGTTATATCCTCCATACGCAAATCGGTTTTCTATCAGACCGAGCGCTGTTTTATTACCAGGGAGTACGGAAGAGGTGCAGGCTATTGTCAAAGCCTGCAATCGATATAAGATAAAATATAAACCATTCACTACGGGGTGGGGTAGTATAGCCGGAGTTAGAACAGAAAATTCAATCCAGCTAGATTTAAGGCGAATGGACAGGATTCTGGAAATAGATGAGAAAAATATGTTTGCTATCGTTGAACCATATGCAATGGGAGGAACACTTCAAGCCGAAGCGATGAAAGTGGGTCTTAATTGTAATATGCCAGGAGCCGGCGCCGCTGTTTCCCCCTTAGCCAATGGAACCTCCCAATGGGGACACGGACCGCCTACACTTTATTTTGGCCATAACAGTGAAGTTTTGCTCGGAATTGAATGGGTTATGCCCAATGGGGAGATCTTAAAAACAGGGTCTTTAGGTTCTGGAGTTGGCTGGTTCTGTGGCGAAGGACCCGGGCCAAGCCTGAGGGCATTGATCAGAGGAGACATAGGAGCCCAGGGCAATTTGGGTGTTTTCACCAAAGCTGCCCTTAAGTTGTCGCCTTGGCCTGGACCTACTCAATTGAAAGTCGATGGTAAACCACCTGCTTATCATGTGTCCCTACCAGAAAACTTTAGAATGTACACACTCACCTTCCCCAACTGGCGGGCATTTGCTGATGCTGCCCATAAAATCTATGACGCCGAGATAGGATATATATGCCATAGGCAGTGGCATAAGTTGGGCAAAGACTTGGCGCCGGCTTTCTTCTTGATGTATAGCAATCCCACTAAGACACTTGACGACCTGGAGGAAATGCTGAAGGATCCAGAAATCCAAAGGTTTACGCAAGAGATGGGGATGCCCTTACCGATTGTGTTGGCAGGGCAGACACCGAACGACATTGAATATCAAGAGAAAGTCTTGAACCAAATATTGGCTGAGACCGGGGGACACAAAGTAGCCAAAATGAGTGAACCCGATATAGAGAAATTCACTCTCTTGTACTTTATCAGATGGGGGCATAAAAACTTGAATTTCGTTTATGCAGGGGGATATGTAGGAAGTTGGCACCAGTACGGGACTCCAGATTTTAATGTAAAGTACGCCCAGGTCGCTGAGAAAACACTTAGTAAATATCAAGCAACAGGTTTGCTTGTACAAGCCGGCGGGGATGCGATGATGGGGCCAATTGCCCGCACGGGTGGTGGCGGAACTTTTTCACTCGAACAATTCACAGCCTATGATCCGGCAAATAAGGAGTCCGTAGAAGCTGTCGTGAACTATATTCTTGAATCAGCAGAGCTTGCCAAGGATCATGGGTTCCCTTCAGGTTTTGACGAGATGGCAGCTTTGAGGTTTAAGGGCACTGTAGGAAGTCAGGCATACCTAGAGAATTTGCCAGATAACCAAAGGTTCCAATGGCAATGGAAGATCAGACATATGCTCGACCCTAACGATGCTGGAGAGGTAGGCACTTACTGGATGGTGAAACCCAAAGAATAAGGGCAGGCAGAGTTGGAATTCTATATCAGTCGTATCAATGCGCTGAGAGAGAAACTGCAGGTTTTCGTTGAGATTACCGGCACTCAAAGATATACGTGATGCTAACAACAAGCCGATTACCACATGAGACGCTCTTGATCTTGGTATAGGTCCGAACGGATTGAACGCGAGAAAAGTTCACCAGTTATCGGAACCACCCTCAAGGAAGCGGCAGCGGTTTCTGGTAGATGGCCAGGCGTTACGGAGAAAAGGTGAAAATATGGCCATCAAACTTCGGGCGGACAGGGCGATCTGAGCGGAGAGGGGTATCACATGAAAAACAACAATAGCGATAAGAAAGTGAGTATGGATGAGATATACTATCGCTTTGCTGATGTTCATCCCAACATTGTGCTCAAAACGGACATCATGAGGACGGGAATCGACATCAGCGAGAAGGCGAAGGAAAACTTCGAGCAACGTGATGACTTGCTCTGGAAGGGATTTCATATGTTCTCATATGAATACCAGAAGACTACAATTTACAGTGAGAAAACGCCGTATTTCTTTCGCCTTGAAGACGATTCTCCTTTGCAATTCCGTGGCAATTCGGAATCTCCCTATATGCTTGACCTGCTCGATGACGGAGAATTTGTAATCCGGAGAAACGGTGACATTGTTGCTCGTCGCATCACGTTTGAACCCAAACCGAAATGGTACGGCCTCAAGACCGAAAAGGAAGGTGTCTTAATGGGCGCCATTGCCCAGGGCCATTGTCGAAGCCTGTTCGTCACTATAAATAAGTACTGCGAGTTGTGGAATACACACGATGAATGCCTCTTTTGTGACATAGTCAACACGATGAAAGCACAAAGCAAGGGGGGCGAGGACCTCGTAGCCCGTATAGACCCTGACACCATCGCCGAGGTAGTCCAAACAGCGATTCACCTTGATCCGCTCTATGCCATATCTATGTATATATCCGGAGGGACGATCCTGGGAAGATACAGAGGGCAGACGGAACTGGAGTTCTACATCACGCGCCTGCAGGCGATCAAGAAAAGGCTCGGGGCATGGATCCCCACTTGCGTACAGATCGCGCCCTATGACGATGAAGGCTGGAATAGACTACATGATTTGGGGTTTGCGGGTGTTCAGCCGGATATCGAGGTCTGGGACAAGAAGCTATTCGAGTGGATCTGCCCTGGCAAGAGCAAGTTTATCGGATACGATGAATGGATCAAGAGGACGATAAGGGCAGTAGACTTCTGGGGTCCCGGACAGGTCAATCCCAATTTTGTCGTCGGCGTGGAAATGGCCAAACCGCATGGGTTCACAACCATCAGCGAGGCGGTGAAATCGACGGCGAGCGGATGGGATTTTCTCATGAGCCACGGGGTGCTGCCGAGATTCAATATGTGGGCGCGGGTGGCGGGAGCTGCGTTCCACGATCAGGAAGCGCCTGACCTCGAATATTTTATCGAGATCCAGAAGGCGTACACGGAGCTGCGGTGGAAGCATCATTTCGACCCTCCTTTCCCTGCGTGCAAGACACGTAACTCCTGGACGCTTAATTGCATATGGGATTTTGAATACTATCACGGCACCGGTCCTCTGTCGAAAAAGAGTCTGGACGCGAAGAGGAGCTGAGACCGAGGAACACACGGGGGGTTCGCCATGGGAGAAGGCGGCAAGGATGCTCTAGAGCGGGAACGGGACATCGAGCGGACGCTCGTCGACTACATCCTCGATACGCGTTACGATCAGATTCCGAATGACATCGTAGACCTTGCCAAAGTATTGACGTTCACGATCCTCGGCACGACTATTGCGGGGGCCGAAGCGGAAGGGAGCCGGGCTATGGTCGAGCTGGTTAAGGAATGGGGCGGGAAAGGCGAGGCCACTATCCTCATGTACGGGGGCAAGGTGCCTGCCCACAACGCTGCGTTCGTGAACAGCTATTTTGCACGGGCCCTCGATTTCTGCGAAGGGATGGTGCCGGGCATGCACCTTGGTTCATCTTGTATCCCCTCTGCGCTCGCCGCTGCCGAGCTCGTACATGGGTGCAGCGGCAAGGAATTTCTCACCAGCCTCGTCGTGGGTGCCGAGGTTGCCTCACGCATAAATGCGTGTTCGACTTATAACGGCTTCGATCCCACGGGTATTTGCACTGTGCTTGCTGTGACTGCGATCGCGGGCCGGATCCTCAAGATAGACAAAGAGACGATGTTGAATGCGCTGGCTATCTCCTTTAACAGGGCGGGGGGTAGCTTCCAGAGCAACATCGACGGGGCTCTCGTCGTAAGGGCGATTCAAGGTTTTGTTTCAACGAATGCTATTGTAAGCATTCAGTTGGCAAAGGCGGGGGTTACCGGGCCGCAAAATTTTCTCAAGGGCCTTTATGGATACTTCCATCTCTTTTCTCAGGACAAGTATGACCCGGATACACTTCTCGGCGACTGGATGAAAAGGTTCTTCCTGAAGAGGATGAATTTTAAAAAACATCCCAGTTGCTGGGCTACAGCCTCGGGGACCGATGCAGCTCTCGAGTTGATAAGAGAAAAGAACGTGATGCCTGAGCATGTCAGGCGAATCTCGATAACCATGACACCCTATGCATACAAACTGGTGGGGCATAAATTCGAGATCGGCGAGAGACCAACGGTAAGCGCGCAGTTTAATTTGAGTTACTGTGTTGCGAATGTTCTGGTCAGGAGATCCTCTAAAATTGAACACTTTGACACACCTTCGGTAATGGACCCTAAAGTTCTCGATGTTGTCCGAAAGATCGACGTCACCGTGGATCCCGATCTTGAAGAAACCGGGCACAATGCAGTAATTATTCGGATAGACTTGAAGAAAGGGGAACGGATCGAGAAGATTGTCGCTTCTCCGCGCGGCGGTGGACTGGATAGTCCACTTACCATGGGAGAACATCTTGCGCGTTTTCATGATTGTTTTCAGTATAACAAGGGGTTCTTGCCCCCGGAACGAGCGGATCTGATATTGTCGACGGTGGACAAGTTGGAGCAACAGGAAGACGTACGGAGCCTCGTCTCCCTGCTGCTACCGAATGCAGTGCCAGCCATCCGGCCGGATGATGCGAGGTGAGGCGTGATGCTTTGCCGTAAGGGCTGATGCACACATTCATATTTCTTGACAGTACGTGGTATTATACTATATTATCCATTTTGACTTTCATCCGGCCCAAACCCTAAAAACCAGGAAATCAGAACCCTAAACTGCCACGGATGGTTGTGAGAAAAGGGTATATGAAATTTCTCTGACTTAGCCTCCATGGGTATTATAAACCTAGGAGGCTTTTCTGTGTTTTCACGGCGGTGTCAAATATGCGATGACCTTTATTTTCCGCCAACGATGCATTGGGGAAAACTGATTGTGGATCTCTTAATCCCTTGTTTTTATCACGATGCGAGATAGGCTACTGATACACTCATTGTCATGCAGGAGGTAGATTAATTTTACAGGCCAAAATCTTAATGAGGAGGTTTGATGATGAAAAACATGAGAAGGACATTAGTGGTTTTGGTGCTTACTGTTTCTCTAATCTTTTCAATACCTATATTTTTATTCGCCCAGACTTACCCTACGAAGCCCATCCACATGATAATTACTTTCCCGCCAGGAGGTAGTGTGGATCCGAGTACGCGTGCCCTTGTAGAGGGAGCCAAGAAGTTTTTGGATCAGCCGATCATCATAGACAACAGGGCTGGTGGAGGAGGTACAGTGGGTATCGCTGAGGCTGCGAAACAGAAGCCTGACGGGTATGATATTGTGAGCTTCGTAGTTTCAGGTCTGACTCGAGTACCGCATTTGCGGCCTGTTCCTTATAAGCTGGAAGATATAGTTCCCATTATGCAGTTTGCTCAAGTTCCTTCGGGGGTGGCTGTACAGGCTAGTAGTCCTTGGAAGACATTCAAGGAACTTGTCGATCACGCTAGAAAGAATCCCAAAAAGGTCAAGTTCTCGACCCAGGGTGTAAGTATCCCACAGGATGTCAGTATGGAGTTGATCGCAAGAAAAGAAGGGATTTCTTGGATCCTTGTGCCCTATAAAGGGACAGCTCCTGCGATAACTGCTCTTTTGGGAGGGCATGTCGACTTTACTTGCGTCTCCACTGATTTCATACCTCACGTGAAGGCAGGAAAGTTGAGGGCTCTTGCAATATTAGATCAGAAAAGATTAGATGATTTTCCAGAAATTTCGACCCTCAGGGAATTAGGATACGATTTTCTTAATGAGTACATCACGGACGTAGGTTTCTTCATCGGGGCTCCCAAGGGGACACCTCTTTCCGTCGTAGAAAAGCTCGATAACGTTTTCCACAAGGGTATGGAAGATCCTATGTTTGTGCAGACAATGAAAAATATGCAATTGAGACCCTTCTACCGGGGACATAAGGAACTACCAGCTTATTTAAAGAAAATGTCTGATGAGTTCGCCCGGTTGGTTAAGGAGTTGGAATTAAAAGCTGAGTAGTGAACATGTCTGACATTGTCAATATTTTCTTGTTCCTTCTTGCCATCTTTTTTGCGATAGGAGCTTATCGTCTGGGCTTGGGCTCCCCCGAAGCGCCCGGCCCAGGCTTTGTTATTTTTCTTGCTTCCATGGTACTCTTAATCTCTTCTGCTCACAGGTTACAATTCTCCAAAGGTGATATCCCGCTTAGGTTAGCTTTTCCCAGAAAGGGTTTAAAAAGGGTTTTGTTAATTATAATTTGCCTCCTTCTGTACGCCAAGTTGATGCCTGTGGCAGGGTATTTGCTCAGCACCTTTATATTGACATGGTTTCTGCTGTTTTTGAACGGGATCAAAATACACCGGGCTGTAGTTCCATCCGTTATAATATCCCTGTTATCCTGGTATACCTTTGTAAGATTGGGATGCGAGTTGCCCGAAGGTTTTATTGACTTTTTGAGGTGAATAGATGGGGATTTTTGAAGGCCTCCTTTTCGGCTTTAAGTCCATACTCGGGGACCCATACAATCTATTTTTTTGTTTTGCCGGTGTGCTGATTGGAACACTGGTGGGTGTTCTCCCGGGGCTTGGACCTGTGGGAGCCATGGGTATACTCATACCGTTCACTTTCCACACGACACCGCTCCAAAGCATTGTCATGCTGGCAGGGATTTATTACGGCGCGATGTACGGCGGATCAACGACTTCCATATTAGTACGGATACCTGGGGAGGCAGCCTCCGTAATCACCGTTATAGATGGCTACCAGATGGCCCTTCAGGGCAGAGCAGGTCCAGCGCTTGGTATTGCGGCTATTGGTTCTTTCATAGCGGGCACGATAGCCGTTGTTGCGCTCACCCTGGTTTCTGTCCCCCTCGCCAACGCCGCACTCCACTTTGGTCCTCCAGAATATTTTGCCCTTGTATGTGCGGGTCTTTTTACCTTCGCGTGTGTGGGCCAAGGATCCACGCATAAAGCCTTGATGATGTGTCTGGCCGGAATAATCCTTGCTTATATCGGCCTTGATCCAGTTTATGGTTCACCTCGTTTCGCTTCGGGAATTCCTGAACTCTATGATGGAATTGGCATTGTCCCGGTAGCAATGGGGCTTTTTGGAATATCGGAGCTATTAGAAAACGCGGAAAAGGTGGTCGAACAAAAAAGAGATGTATTTAGTAAGGTTAGGAACATATGGCCTACTGTCCGTGACTGGATGCAGGCCAGAGGGGCCATACTTCGAGGGTCGGTTATTGGGTTATGTCTGGGTGTCCTTCCGGGCGGAGGGGCAGTTCTTTCCTCCTTCATCTCTTACTCTATCGAGAAGAAAGTCTCCAAGACGCCCGAGAGGTTTGGAAAGGGGGCGATCGAAGGAGTGGCCGGTCCTGAAAGTGCTAATAATTCCGGCGCAATGGGAGCCTTGATTCCTCTTCTTGCCTTAGGTATACCCCCCAATGTGGTAATGGCAATGCTCTTTTCCGCTTTCCTTATCCATGGAGTCCAACCGGGGCCGCTTCTTCTCACGGATCATCCAGATGTGTTCTGGGGGATTCTGGCTAGTTTTTACATAGGAAACATAATGCTTCTTATTCTCAACCTCCCGTTAATAGGCATGTGGGTTCAGATCTTGAAGATTCCTTACAAGCTCCTTTTCCCCATACTATTTGTCTTATGTTTGGTCGGGGCGTATAGTGTAAATCACTCAACCTTTGATATCTACATCATGATCCTTTTTGGCATATTTGGCTATATAATAAGGAAATACGGTTATGAAGGGGCCCCATTTATACTCGGTTTTGTGCTAGCCCCCCTGCTTGAGGACAATTTCCGTCAGTCCCTGTTGATGTCTAACGGGAATTTTTTGATCTTTTTGAGCAGACCTATCTCTTGCACAGTGTTGATTTTTGTTTTTGTTCTGGTTCTTCTTGGTTTGTTCACGTTTTTTAAACGATGGAGGGAGAAATATAATCAATTTAAAGAGAAGGCGTAGGCCAGCCAGATTTTGCAAGCTTAAACATAGATCTGTAGATACGGGGTCGCCCATTTAAAAGGCATCTGTCAAGGGGAAAAAGCATCCCTGGAGTAAGAGTCACTCTCAAATAGACTAATGCTGTCAACTTTTGGATTGGGGTTTCAAGAACAGGCTAAGAAAAAGTTGACAACAAAGGATGTTTCTTGCATTAGCCATCCAGCTACCCAATTATAACCAATCGGTTAATAAACGAGTCGTACCCGAAATGACATGGAGAAGTCAAGAGGGTGCCCCCATGGCTTCGCTGTTTTCGGAAGCAAATTTTTTTAAGATTGGTGGAAAATGTAGTATGGAAAGGATGGGAAATTGTGGAGAGGCTGGCCCACCAATTTGTACGGCATTCTCGGTTATTAGGCCTTTGTTATTGTTTCGGTGGTAGATAATTAAAGGGAAAAGAATGGGCATTTGAAAGACTCTTTCCTCAAGAAGGTTAATGAATTTGTTTTCAGGCAAAGGATATTGATCGTAGGGTATAAGAAAGGGAGGCAGGAGAAATGGTTGGAAAATTCAATCGCCTTTTGGAATCCATAAAAATTGGGGAAGTAGAAATCATGAATCGGATTGCTATGGCCCCAATGGGCATAGGAGGATTAGTCAATTTGGATGGTAGCCCAGGTCCACGGGCGATAGACTATTACCTGGAGAGGGCCAAAGGAGGTGTGGGGCTAATTATAACCAGTCTTTTTAAAGTGGAAAATGAGGTGGAGTCCTTTCAGGGGATACTTCCCTTCGTGTCCCGCCATGCTTTGGGGCCTTTTACTGAGCTGGCAGAGGCAGTTCATTCCTTGGGGACCAAAATATTCGTTCAACTCACGGCCGGACTGGGTCGGGTGGCCCCGTTAAGACTGAATGACCACCTGGTATCGGCTTCTGCGATCCCCCACTACTGGAATCCACGCCGAAAATGCAGAGAGCTCAAAATCGAAGAAGTGGAGCAAATAGTGAAGGCCTTCGGCAATGCTGCTGAGATCCTGGCGGCAGCAGGGGTGGATGGGGTAGAACTCCATGGTCACGAGGGTTACCTTTTCGATCAGTTCACAACCGCGCTCTGGAACAAGAGGAGAGATAAATACGGAGGAGATTTGGAAGGGAGATTAAGACTGCCCTTTGAAGTGTTGAAGGAGATCAGAGGAAGGGTCGGGTCAAGCTTTGTGATGCAATATCGGTTTGGCCTAAAGCATTATGTAAAGGCCCTAAATTCGGGGGCATTGCCGGGAGAACAGTTTATCGAGGCTGGCCGCAATGTGGAGGAAGGTCTGCAGATGGCCAAAATGTTGGAGGCCGCTGGTTTTGATTCTCTTCACGTTGACGCCGGTTGTTACGATAGCTGGTACTGGGCTCACCCGCCAGTCTATCAAAAGCCTGGTTTCATGGCCGATATGGCCGCCGCGGCAAAAAAAGTTGTCCGAATTCCGGTTATCGCAGTGGGGAAATTGGCGGATCCGGAGCTTGCCGAAAAAATCATTGCGGAAGGGATGGCGGATATGGTGGCCATAGGGACGGGACTGCTCACCGACCCCTTTTGGGTGAAGAAGGTGGAAGAGGGAAATGAAGACCGGATTCGCCCTTGTATTGGGTGTTATGACGGATGCATGGGAAGAATTACGAGGGGAAAGCCCCTTTCTTGTGCCGTCAACCCCGCGACGGGTCGAGAGAGGTCTTATCGGCTGGAGCGGGCAGAGAGGCCGCGAAAGGTGATGGTTGTCGGAAGTGGGCCAGCTGGGCTGGAGGCTGCCCGGGTCGCCTCTCTGAGGGGGCACGAGGTCGTCCTCTATGAGAAAGCCGAGGCCTTGGGAGGCCATCTGCGGGAAGCATCCGTCCCGGATTTTAAGAAAGATTTAGCCAAGCTGCTGGACTGGTACAAAAAAGAAGTTGCAAACTTGAACCTGAATATCAAGACCGGCGTGGAGGTTAGTGCTGAAGCGATCAGAAAAGAGAACCCCGAGTTCACAATCCTCGCCACGGGTTCGTCACCAATCATTCCCAATATCCCCGGGATGGAGAAAGATAAAGTCTCTACAGCCATTGATGTCTTACTCGGGAAGAAGAAGGTGCGGGAAAAAGCATTGATAGTGGGAGGGGGGCTGATTGGTTGCGAAACTGCCCTATGGCTGGCGCAGCAAGGGAAGAAAGTAACTATCGTAGAAATCCTTAATGATCTCATGATAGCTGGCATCCCAGTACAGCATATGAACCGACTCATGCTATTAGACCTGCTGAAATTTCACCGGGTTGAGGTATTCACTAATACTTCACTGTTGGAAGTAACCAAAAACGGAGTCCTTCTTCTGGATGAAGACTCTCAAAAGAAAAATTTCCCCGCTGATACAATTGTTCTGGCAATAGGGTTAGAACCCGACCGGGGGTTGTACCAGACCTTGAAAGGCCAAACCCCAAACCTCTATGCGATCGGGGATTCCAGAAAAACCCAGAACATCCTGAATTCCATCTGGGACGCCTATGAGGTCGCACGGATGATTTAAAGGCAAAGAGCAAAAAACAATGGTAAAGGTGTAACTAAAAAGTTACCGCCCTAACCGAAAATAATCCAAAATAACCCAAGTTATTCCAACATGACTCTTGAAAAGGATTGATTTATAAGTAGTTGGAAATGATGGGAAATCGCCTGAGGTTAGGGTATTGACTCAAAATCCCGCGGGCTTCCACCCCGTTTCGGTTCAACATCGGTCCTAGACACCATATTCCATTTGTTAAAGTAAACTTAGAAACCTGTTGAGGACTCCCTAATCGGATTTATGCTGTCCGTCCGGCACATTGCAGCAACCGTTCAGCTCCAAACTACAAAAACCCTCAATCTCTGGTAATTACCCTCCGACTCCCCCTTTATCCTGACCAAACCTTGGGAGAACGCATCAGAAAATGGAGGTTGGAACGGGGGTTATTTCAGGTGGACATGGCGAAGAGGATCGGGGTAAGTGAGATGATAATAGTTAATTGGGAGAAGGGGAAGACCAAACCAATCAAGCAATACTTCGACAGATTGGAGAAAACTATGCCCGATGCAGAGTTATAGGCAGATTTCTTTCCCTACCTGCTATTCTTGAAGCTTTGCTTTAGATTTCATCTCAACCTAAACTTTTTCGCGTTCTAGGAGAATGGGGCCAGGATAGTTTCAAAAGGCCATGGTCGTGACGCATTAACTTTGAGACATCCAGTCTGACCTTCAAAAGCGGAAGCCATGCTCAAGCTTAGGCAATTCAAAATAAACGAACAAACAGGCGGAAATTTCAAATCGGTTTGGTTAGAATTGAAGTCCAGCGTCCTGTCGGCCTAAGGGATGTTTTCATCCTAATAATGCCGCTTCTGGAATTTTGGAAAAAGGTGGGCGGTGGGGTTCATTCACATCATGTGGCGAGTCGGTCCATAACTGGATCTGCTGTCAGTGAAAGAGTGTGATTCTCCTGCGTTACCCGATTTGTCCTGCGAAACAGAAGATAAGGAGGTTTTTGTATGTATCTTTCGGAGAGAGAAAGAGACAGAAGATATGATCAGCTGAGAGAGATTATGGTCAAGGAAGATATTGGAGCCTTTGTTGTGGTAGGGAATAACTGTGTGGGGGGAACCACGGGAACAGGGAGTTTTCGTTATCTCACCGATTACTTCATGATCTTTTCTTACGGATTGCTCATCTTCTTCCGTACCGAAGATCCTACTCTCTTCGTTGGCTCAGATCTGCAGCATGTTTGGGCAAGTCGATACTCTTGGATCCATGACATCCGGGTAAGCCCTGATTTGGCTCAATTGGCAGCCCGTCTTTTGGCTGAAAAAGGGCTTACGCGGGGAAAGATCGGAGTGGTGGGGATGGGAAGCATGCCGGCGGCTGCCTATCTTTCCATCAAGGAGAGACTTCCAGAGGCCAGTTTCTTTGACGCGGATTTCATCTTTTTCGGGATCAGGCTGAAAAAAGGGGAGGCGGAGAGAGACCTCCTCGAAAGAGCAGCCAGAATTAACGATGATGCCTACAAGGAGGTTTTGAAACACATCCGGCCTGGACTCAGGGAGTATGAAATCGTTGGAATCCTGGAGGGGTACCATCGAGGGAGGGGATCGGATCAAACGTTCAATCTCATTTCTTCAGGGCCGTTCCCGACGTCACTGGAGGGGATCCCCTTCCAGGGGCTTCCTTGGCATCCGGGAATTCGGGAAATCAGAGAGGGCGATTGTATTCTTTTGGAGATGACTACCACTTACGGGGGTTATTGGAACCAATTGGTCAGAATGGTTTCGGTAAGAAAGCAGAACCCAGAAGTGATCCGGTTCCACCGGACTGCCCTGATTGGGCTTGAAGCGGGCCTCAAAGAGATCAAGATGAGGGCGAAGACACGTGACCTTGTTCAATCCGTAGCAAGGGCGACGGAAAAGGAAGGGTTTGCATTGGGTCTTCCGATGGGCCATTTTGCAGGATTGGATGTGATGGAGGGGCGGGTGAGCCCTGACAGCGATGTGGTCCTTGAACCCGGAATCGCGGTGGTCATCCACCCTTGTGTCATGAATGCCCAGGGGGTTCGTTTCCTCTGGGGGCAGACGTATTTCATGACCGACGACGGACCGGTCAAGTTGAACCAATCGGATGACGCATTGCACGTTGTCTGATTCCTGCCAAATTCGACGGAGCCGGCGAATTCCTCCCCCTTCCTGCCCGCGCTTTCATATTTCAGAGGTTAGAACGGTTCGCAAAAACAAAGCAAACATGGCCTTGGATAGTTTCTTGCTTGACAAAAAATGTAATATGACATATGTGTGACATATGTTAGCTTTCAAAAAAGTCAATTCCACCCTTCGCATGCCAGAGGCGATCGTCCGCCAAATTGAGGATAAGATCCTTCTCGGTCAACTGAAACCCGACCAGATGCTTTCACCCGAAAAAGAGCTGATGAAGGAATTTGGGGTCGGCCGGAATACCATCCGAGAGGCATTGAGAATTCTCGAAACTTCAGGATTGGTCAAAGTGAGACAAGGTTCCCGAGGTGGCCCGGTCGTTACTAAATTTACAACCGAATTCGTGAGTGACTTTCTGACCAAGGCCATTCGTTTGCGGGGGGTGTCGCCAGATCATCTTGCAGAATTCAGGTTAGCCCTTGAACCTTCTATAGCAGAATTTCTTGCTACAAAGGAAAACATCGATCCGGAATTGCTTCTCCGGATGGAAAAGAATATTGAGGAGGTCAGAGCACTCTATGAAGCGCAGGAGGTCACAGCATACGGAAACATGGATTTCCATGTTCTTATTGCCCTGGCGACGGAAAATCCTATGTTTATCATCATTTTGAAAACCCTAAGGGTGGGTTTCAATCTGGTTTCTCCCCCTCAAAATAGGATCCAGATCCAAACGCTCAAATACCACCAGATGATTTTCGACGCAATCAAGCGCCGCAATCCCGTCATGGCAAAAGAACAGATGTACCGTCATCTTGTTGAAATGAGAGAATTGTTCAGAGAGGCTAAGGTCCGGAAAATTGCGCATGTAGGACGGAAGAGCCTAAAGCGACCATCGTGAGGTACGAGCTGCTTAATCGAGCAAATTGAGGAGGTCAATCGTATGGGTGAAACTGAAATCCTAGCTAGTTACGTTGCCAATTCGAATTATGAAGATCTACCGGCGAAGGTCATCATAGACGCAAAGGAGAGAATCGGTAATGCGATTGCGTGCGGGTTAGCGGGCAGGAAGACTCGCGAAGGGGATGTCCTCATCGACATGATGAAGGAAATAGGCAGCACTCCAGAAGCAACGGTCATTGGCGATCGGACCCGGCTTTCGTTTATGCAAGCTGCCCAGGTGAACAGGGTCCTCATGCATATGATGGATTATGATGATGACCTGACAAATATATGCCACATGAGTATCGTCTTGATTCCGGTAGCCTTGGCGATTGGGGAGCGGATCGGTGCGTCCGGAAAAGACATCATCAATGCCTTTGTGCTGGGCTGTGAAGTTGTCACGCACCTTAGAGATGCGCTCAATCCCTCGAAGGAGTCATTCTACACGACATTTGAAAGGGTTGACGCAGGGCTTCAATTTGGCGTCACTGCGACAGCAGGGAAAATGTTTCGCTTGAACGGAGAACAAATGGCAGACGCCTTCGGGCTCACCGGTCTCATGCCGGCGTCACGGGTGACAAGGCCTAACTGGTCGAAGAAAGGGATGCCCCGCTGGATGAAGATTACCGGAGGCGACATCACGATCCCTGGTATCCATTCAGTACTTCTCGCCAAAAGGGGATTTCCTGGGGATCGGGCGATACTTGATCAAGGAAGAAAGTGGGAGGCCTCCGTCGGTTCGGACCGGTATGATGCTTCGAAGCTTATTGCCAACCTGGGAAAAGAATATGGAATATTGCGCATCGGTTACAAATACTATTCCGCGTGCCGCTACACGAGTACCACCCTCGATGCGGTTGCGGCCATCGTGTCTGAGAAACGTATCAAACCGGAAGAAGTCAAAGAGGTCATCGTTAAGGCGCAAAAACTCGTGGCCGAGAATTTCGGCATTTATGAGCCGGAGTATATGATCCAGGCTCAGTTCAGCATGCCTTACGTTGTCACGATGGTCTTGATGGGCGAGCCGACAGGTCCCAATTGGTTCAGAGAAGAGATGCTCCACAATCCGAGGGTGCGGGAATTGCAGCATAAGGTGAAGCTTGTAGAGGACCCTGTGGCCACGCAACAATTCTATCCCGGTTTTAAGACCCCCAGCACCGTTGAGATTATTCTGAAGGATGGCAGGCGTTTTACAAAGTCCGTTGAATATCCCAAGGGCGAACCGGAAAACCCATTTACGAAACAGGATCATATCAATAAACTTACCAATATGGCCCTTTGGTTTGGATTAAGTCAAAACCGGATAGATGAATTGATCCAGAGGCTTGACGAGCTGGACAAGGTCGACCACATTTCGCAACTGATGCGTCTATTGGTCCCTTAGATAAGGAGACCATGATCGAAAGGAGGCACTTATGAAAACCTGGACGTCGAGAAGGATTTTTTGCTGTTTGCTCATTCCCGTTATGTTTATCTATATTTTGTTTTCCGATTCTTGGGCTGCGGACAAATACCCATCTCGGCCCATCGATATTTATAGCCCCTTTGCGCCGGGAGGACCGGTCGATAATCTCAATCGTATTGTCGCAAAGAAGTTTGAGATCTATCTGGGTGGCACTGTCGTACCCCAATGCAAACCCGGGGGCGGAGGCGCGATTTTAGCTTCATTCCTTGCGAATAATGCTCGTCCTGATGGGTACACCCTTGGAAACATCAGCGCTTTTCATATCGGCGTCCCGATTCTCCTCGGCACCGGATCGTATTCGCTGAATGATTTTTACATCATCGGTCAGTTGGTCGTATTTCCCTCCGTGCTCGTCGTTCCCGTTGATTCGCCATTTAGAACGATGCAGGATTTAGTGGACCATTCGAAAAAAAACCCGGTAAAATATGGCCATCCCGGAGTTGCGTCAACGATCTTTTTGAGATTGGAGAATCTGTTCAAACATTTGGGTATGAAGATGGATCACGTTCCTTTAAAGGGCGACTCGGAAACGGCTGCGTCGGTGCTCGGAAAGCATATTGCCGTCGGAGGGATGTCCGCAGGAACTGCGAGAGGCCTCATCGAAGCGGGGAAAGTGAGAGCCCTGTTTATTTTCGAATCCCCCGTTGACTTTGGACTGCCCGCTGATACGACCAATCTTGCCAGTCTGCTTCGCGGCGCCTCTTTTACCGACATAGAGCCCTCGCAACTACTGGTTGTCCATAGCAAAACCCCTCCCGAAATTATTCGGACTCTCGAACAGGCCTATGGCAAAATAATGAAGGATGACGAGTATAAAAAGGTTGTGGCGACTCTTAACCTGGGTCTTGGCTATATGGATGGGAGAACGTTCACGCAGAAATTGCCCGCCAATATGGAAGTTCTCAAAGAAATGCTTCGCAAATCAGGGCAGTTGAAATGATCTGTTTTTGGCGTGAAGTGCCTTTAAGACCTTTAAGAGATGTTCGGAAAAGGGGGAAAAAAGATGAAGATCAATCGAGTCGAAATCATTCCAATAGATATTCCCTACAAAACGCCGTTTCGCGTCTCTTATGGCGGGATCACCTCCGGTAGCTACATCATATTAAGGATACTGACGGATGAGGGCGTTGACGGAGTGGGGAGCAGCATCGGTTTCGGCCGCATCGGATTGACCCGAGAGGGGGCTATGGCTCATATGAAGAGCATCGCATCAGGCCTTCTTTTGGGTCAGGATCCGCTCAATACGGAGGCGATTTTGAGCCGACTCGATGTTGTGCTTCCCGGGAATTGGCGAATCAAGGCGCATTTTGATTATGCTTTATTCGATCTCAAGGGCAAGATACTGAATGTCCCGGTCTACCAACTGCTGGGCGGACTTTGCAGGGAGAAGATTCCTCTGGAATGGATCGTTATGATGGACGACCCCAAGATGCAAGCTGAAATGGCGGTGAAATATCTCGATGCCGGATTCCACAGTATCAAAATGCATGTCGGTGGCGACCCCCAGTTGGCTGTCAGGCGGTTCAAAGCGGTCCGTGAGGCGGTCGGCCCTGACATTCCGATTTCAATAGACATGGCCAGTGTCACGGGGACAGCGAGCCACTGGAATGCTCATGATGCATTGCGGCTCATCGAAGAATTGGATCAATACGGTCTTCACTACGCAGAGCAACCTGTGACAACGCATGATATCGACGGATTCAAAGCCATAAAAAGACGGACGAATGTTCCTCTTGCCGCTGACGCGAGCGCTGACTCTGTCGGGGAAGCCCATAACATGATAAGGCAAGGAGCGGCTGATATCTTTCATACATTGATGGGGAGAATCGGCGGTATTCGGAAGACATTGACCTACACGAACCTAATTGATGCGGCGAACCTTGATTATGCTATCTGCGTCCTGGGGAATGGCATTGAGCATGCAGCCGGTGCCCACTTTGCCGTTTCACGCGCAAAAAGAGGGAGAATTCTTGATGAGCTTGGCCTGGTTTTTTATCTCTATGGAGGGACGGAAACAAAGGAGATCACGGCAGACATCACAAAAGAAATAAACGGCAAGATAGAAAAGGGTTATTTATATCCGCCGAGAGGGCCAGGATTAGGCATCGAACTAAGTCAGGAGAGGGTTGATCGATACCTTGCGCCGGACATCGGTAAAATTGTGGTGCAATGAAACGTGGCAGAGGGCGAAGTGAAGAGGAATAATCCTAATACTTTGTTCCGCGGATGCCCCTTGAGTTTGCTGCTGAGAGGCTAGTG
>Ga0316616_100000057_pt1 | contig 27544 bp, 27 predicted proteins | sample OWC_Aug_M1_C1_D1_FD_207660 | JGI IMG/M metagenome (GOLD analysis project Ga0316616, IMG submission 207660) | Wetland soil microbial communities from Old Woman Creek delta, Ohio, United States - OWC_Aug_M1_C1_D1_B | ecosystem: Environmental > Terrestrial > Soil > Wetlands | place: USA: Ohio... | reverse complement strand
GGGCAGCCAGGGCAGCGCCTTGCGCAGGTTATCGCCCACCACGCCCGTGATTTCATCGGCATGCGCAACGATGTTCTCCAGCGAGCCATATTGCGTGAGCCATTTCACCGCAGTTTTGGGGCCGACCTTCTCGACACCTGGCACGTTGTCTGAAGTGTCGCCAATCAGAATGAGGTAATCCACCATCAGGCCGGGCGGGATGCCGAATTTCTTTTCAACCCCAGCCGGATCCAGGACCTCATCGACTTTTCTGAATGCATCGCGCATGGTGTTGACGACGGTGATGTGCTCATTCACCAGTTGCGAAATATCTTTATCACCGGTGGAGATAATCACCCGCATACCTTCACGCTCGGCTTGCTTGGCGAGTGCACCGATCACGTCGTCGGCTTCGACACCTTCTTCCACAATCAGCGGCCAGCCCATAGCCTTGATGGTTTCATGCAAAGGTTCTATTTGCACGCGCAAGTCGTCCGGCATGCTGGCGCGGTTGGCTTTGTATTCGGGGTAAATGTCATCGCGGAAGGTTTTGCCCTTGGCATCGAACACACAGGCGCTATAATCGGAGGGGTAGTCCTTGTGCAGGCGGCGCAGCATGTTGAGTACGCCCTGAATCGCACCGGTAGGTTCGTTGGCGTGGTTGCGCAGATCAGGCATGGCATGGAAGGCGCGGTAGAGGTAGGAAGAGCCGTCCACCAACAACAATGTTTTCATGAATCTGGAGTTCCGGAAATGTCAGTCGCAGATAAGCTTCCCAAGGTTACGGACGCTGAACTGCTCGTCCGCGAGCACTCGGCACACGAATCCTGGCGTGTGTTCGAGATTATGGCAGAATTCGTCGAAGCCACGGAAAGGTTGAAGGAAATCAGCCCGGCAGTGTCGATCTTCGGCAGTGCACGCACACTTCCGGACCATCCCTACTACCAATTGACGGAGGAAATCGCACGCCAGCTTTCCGATGCGGGGTTCAGCGTGATATCCGGTGGCGGCCCCGGCATCATGGAGGCCGCCAACAAGGGCGCCTACTTCGGCAAATCGCCCAGCATCGGCCTCAATATCCAGTTGCCGCACGAACAAAACAGTAACGCCTACCAGGACATCAGCCAGACTTTCCAGCATTTTTTTGCGCGCAAGGTGATGTTCGTCAAATTTGCGGTGGCTTATGTGGTTTTGCCCGGCGGGTTCGGCACCATGGACGAGTTGATGGAGGCGCTCACGCTGGTGCAAACCGGCAAAACCCGCAAAATCCCCATCATCCTGGTGCATGAGCCGTTCTGGCGGGATATGCTGGGCTGGTTCAGGAATGTCATGGTGGCAGAGGGGATGGTTTCCGACGAAGATCTGGACCTGATTCAGGTGATCGATGAGCCCCGGCAGGTTGTTGAAGCCATCTTCAAATATTATGAAACGCGCGGCTTCGAACCCTCGGCGATGGAGCGCGAAATCCAGCTAAATCTTTGACGATCTGCTAGAATCCCCGCAAACATTATCTAATGACGAGAGGTCAAGATGTTCCGCATTCGCAAGCTGCTTTTTCTGGTGCTTTGTGCTCCGCTGTTGGTGGCTGCGGCGGACAACCCGCCTGTGCTGGAACCGCTGCCGGAGCCTCCGCCCCCGCCGGCAGGGTTCGAGCCGGACCCAGCGTCTGAGCCTCAAGTGACCATCACCAAGCGAGGCGAGGAGACTGTCGAGGAGTACAGCATCAACGGCCAGCCGTACATGCAGAAAATCACTCCTTCGCACGGCGTGCCCTACTACCTCGTCAAGGAATCCATTGACGGGGGATGGGCTCCGATGGATGGGCCAGTCGAAAGCTACGCCATGCCCCAGTGGGTTCTGTTCAGATTCTAGGAAGCGCATATAAGGAGGGGTGACCCTCCTTTCTGTTTTTATGTCTGTATTTACTACTGTCACTTCCGAGCAGTTGCAAGTCTGGCTGCTGGGTTACCGCTTGGGCGATCTGCAAGATCTGCGCGGTATCGCCTCCGGCATCACCAACACTAACTACTTTGTCACGACCAGTGCCGGGCGTTATGTGCTGACCCTGTTCGAGAAAAATTCGGTCGACGAGTTGCCGTATTTCCTCGACTTGATGGCGCATCTGGCGGAGCATGGCATCCCCTGTCCGCATCCGGTGGCAGGCTTGGATGGAGCCTATCTGGGGCAGCTTAACGGCAAGCCTGCAGCCCTGGTAAGTTGTCTGCGCGGCAGTTCGCTGGAACATCCTGGCTTGGCGCAATGCGCTGAAATGGGCATGGTGCTGGCGCGCATGCATCTGGCCGGGCAATCCTTCCCCCAGTTCATGGAAAATCCACGCGGACCGCACTGGTGGAATGTCACGGCACAGGCCGTCATGCCTTTTCTCGATGAAGCGCAGCGCGCCATGCTGGAACGGGAGTTGGCTTACCAGGCCCGATTCCGCAATCTGGACCTGCCGCGCGGCATGATCCATGCCGACATGTTCCGCGACAATGTGCTGTTCGATGGCGGAAATCTGACCGGTCTGATTGATTTCTATTATGCTTGCAACGATGCGTGGGCCTATGATCTGGCCATTACGGCCAACGACTGGTGCATTACGGCTGATGGCGGCCTTGATGAGGGGCGTTTAACGGTGCTGCTCAGCGCATATCACGAAGTGCGCCCGCTGGTTGCGGAAGAATATCAGGCCTGGCCTGTACTGCTACGGGCTGCGGCACTGCGCTTCTGGCTGTCGCGGCTGTATGATTTGCATCACCCTCAACCGGGGGAGTTGACGCACGCGAAGGATCCCGAACATTTCCGTCGAATTTTGGTGCAGCGGATTAGGGAAAATGACAGCCTGCAGGCTATTTGGGTTAAATAACTTATCTGGGGTGAATGATGGAAGTACGTCAAGTTAATGCGGGTAACGGCTGGAACTGGATCAGCGGGGGATTTGCCATTTTCAAGCAAAGTCCGGTGATCTGGATTGCTCTGTTCTTTATCTATGTGCTGATTGGCATGGCGTTATCCATTATTCCCGTGATAGGCCCCATCGTGTTCAACGTGCTGGCGCCTGTCTTCATGGCAGGGTTCATGATGGGGTGCCGGGCGCTGGACATGGGTGAGGAGATTGAAATCAATCACCTTTTTGCTGGCTTCAAGCAAAACACATCCCAACTGATCGCGGTTGGCGGCATTTATCTGGCCGCACTGATCGTGATTGTCGGTGTGGTCTTGCTGGCAAGTGGCGCCGCCCCTTTGAGTCACATGACGACGGAGGAATTGTTGGGCGGTCAACATGCCGCCGCCGCGGGCGAGGGTATGCTTCTGCCCTTGTTGATCGTGCTCGCTGCCATGGTGCCACTTTTCATGGCCTACTGGTTCGCGCCGACGCTGGTGCTGTTCCATGACATGAAAGCGCTGGATGCGATGAAGTTGAGCTTTGTTGCCTGCCTGCGCAATATCATGCCATTTTTCGTCTACAGCCTGATTTCGATGGTGCTGATGGTACTGGCTGCGATACCGCTCGGCCTCGGCCTGCTGGTCATGATTCCAACCATGACCGCTTCGCTTTATGTCAGCTACAAGGATATTTTCGCTATCCAGCTGGCTGAACAAGAGGGCGCGGCAGTCGAGCTTTAAACCGGCTCCAGTTTGGCGTATTCCATCGCCAGCCACTTTAATCCTGCACTGCCAAAATTGACCTGCACGCGCAGATCATTGGCATTGCCTTCATAGCTCACGATCACGCCCTGACCGAATTTCTGGTGCATGACCGATTGGCCGATACGCCAGGGATATTGTGTGGATTGGCTGCGCGGCGCCGGGTATGCCGATTCTGCCGCGAATTTGGGCGTTGCCCTGGCATTCAGACGCTTCAGTAGCTGCTCCGGGATTTCGTCGAGGAAGCGCGAAGGGATGCCGTAGCGCACCTGACCGTGCAGCATGCGGCTCTGGGCGTGCGACAGGTACAATCGCCGCCGCGCGCGCGTCACCGCCACGTACATCAGGCGCCGTTCTTCCTCCAGTCCGTTGGTCTCGTACATGCTCTGTTCGTGCGGGAACAGGCCTTCCTCCAGTCCGCCGATGAACACGGTGTGGAATTCCAGCCCCTTGGCGGCATGTACCGTCATCAGTTGCAGCGCGTCGCGTCCCCGGTCGGCCTGGTGTTCGCCTGCTTCTAGGCTGGCGAAGGCCAGGAAATCCACCAGCGCGCCGTTGTCGTTTTCGTTGATGAAGGCGATGGCGGCATTGACCAGTTCGTCCAGGTTGGCGATGCGATCCTCGCCTTCCTTCTCGTTCTGGTAGTGCTGGCGCAGGCCGCTTTGCCCGGTGACCACGTCGATCATTTCCGGCAGCGGCAGTCCGTTGCACTGCTCCTGCAGATTCTTGACGAGGGCGACGAAGGCCGGAATACCCTTCCCCCTTCCTCCTTCGCCCTTCCCGGCGGCGGTTTCCGCCGCCTGCCACAAGCTGCCATTGGCCTGCCGCGCGGCTTCCTGCAACTGCTCCAGGCTGCGCGCACCGATGCCCCGGGTGGGAAAGTTGATGACGCGCAGCAGGGCGGTGTCGTCGTCAGGGTTGGCGATCAGGCGCAGGTAGGCCAGCGCGTGCTTAATCTCGGCGCGCTCGAAGAAGCGCAGGCCGCCGTAGACGCGGTAGGGCAGCCCGGCGGAAAACAGGGCATGTTCCAGCACGCGCGACTGCGCGTTGGAGCGGTACAGCAGCGCCATGTCGCCCAGGCTCTGTCCCTCGGCGTGCAGCGCTTTTGCCTCGTCGACGATGAAATTGGCTTCCTCGATGTCGTTGTAGGCCTGGAACACCCTCACCGGCTCGCCGGCGCCGGCAGCCGTCCACAGATTCTTGCCTAGCCGGTTGCGGTTGTGGGTGATGATGGCGTTGGCGGCATCCAGGATGTTGCTGTGCGAGCGGTAGTTCTGCTCAAGCTTGATAATTGTTTTGATGGCGAAGTCGTGCTCGAAATCCAGCATGTTACCGACGCGCGCACCGCGGAAGGCGTAGATGGACTGGTCGTCGTCGCCCACGGCGAACATGCAGTTGTGCCTTCCGCCTGAGTTTTGGCCCGCCAGCAGTTTCAGCCACAGGTATTGCAGGCGGTTGGTGTCCTGAAACTCGTCCACCAGGATGTACTTGAAGCGCTCCTGGTAATGCTCGCGCAGCGCTGTTTCACGCGCCAGCACCTCATAGCAGCGCAGCAGCAGTTCGGCGAAATCGACCACGCCCTCACGCTGGCACTGCGTATCGTACTCCGCGTAGATTTCGCGCAGTCGCTCCGAGTGCTTGTCGTAGGCGTCCATCCGGTCGGCGCGCAGGCCTTCCTCCTTGGCGCCATTGATATAGGATTGGACTTGTTTGGGCGGAAACTTCTCGTCGTCCACGTTCATCGCCTTCATCAGGCGCTTGATGGCAGAGAGCTGGTCGGCACTATCGAGAATCTGGAACAGCGCGGGCAGTCGCGCCTCGCGGTGGTGGGCGCGCAGAAAGCGGTTGCACAGTCCATGGAAGGTGCCCACCCACATGCCCCGTGTATTGATCGGCAGCATGGCGGAAAGCCGAGACAGCATCTCCTTGGCCGCCTTGTTGGTGAAGGTGACCGCCAGCAGGCCGTTGGGGCTGACCTGGCCTGTTTGTATGAGCCAGGCGATGCGCGTGGTCAGCACGCGCGTCTTGCCGCTACCTGCGCCGGCCAGGATCAGTGCCGACTGCGGCGGCAGGGTGACGGCTTCCAGTTGTTTCTCGTTGAGACCGGTAAGTAGGTTATCCATGGCACAAAATAAAAATGCGTGGCCCATTTCTGGACGCACGCATAAAACTTTTTTATATCAGCGGGAACTTATTTTGCTTTGCCGCAATCTTAGCTAGCAGACGATTTGTGTCGTCTGCCCGCTTCTCCTCCCTGAGCGGGTGCCTTATCTCCATAAGGCTCTTATGCCCCGGTTTTACTCCCCTTTAGCCGGGGCATTTTTTTGCCTGTCGCAACCGCAGGCAGAGTATGTCGGGGAACAATTGGGTGAAGTATATGCCCAACATTTGCTATTCGTAAACAGATTCCGCCAGCAAATTTCAGTCTGGCCGTTAAAAACTGGTGGAATCATGCTGTTCGAGGGTGCCGGAGGCAGATCTCGGGCAATAAAAAATCCCCAATGATGCGTTAACCATCGGGGATTTTGGCTGGTCGAACCAGGCTAATCTGTTACTTGAGCTTGGTTTCCTTGTACATCACATGCTTGCGTACCACCGGATCGAACTTCTTGATTTCCATCTTTTCCGGCATGGTGCGCTTGTTCTTGGTGGTGGTGTAGAAGTGGCCGGTACCAGCGCTGGACTCCAGCTTGATTTTTTCACGCATGATTAGGGCTCCTTAAATCTTCTCGCCAGCGGCACGCATTTTGACGAGAACAGCATCGATGCCATTCTTGTCGATAGTGCGCAGGGCGGCATTGGTGATGCGCATACTTACCCAGCGGTTCTCGCTCTCGACCCAGAACTTGCGGTTCTGCAGATTGGGCAGGAAGCGGCGCTTGGTCTTGTTGTTGGCGTGGGAAACATTGTTTCCTACCATCGGCTTTTTGCCGGTTACCTGACAGACGCGTGCCATGGATGTCTCCGAATTTCGAAAAACCGCTTTTATATCACGAAAGCGGTAAGGCTTTCAAGCTAAATCAGTGTTTTCCTGTGCTGCCGAAGCCGCCTTCGCCACGTTCGCTCACGGGGAATTCCTCGACCACATTGAAGTCGGCGTGCATTACCGGCACGATCAGCAGTTGCGCGATGCGCTCCAGCGGATTGAGGATAAACGTGGTCCGGCCGCGGTTCCAGCAGGAGACGAACAGCTGCCCCTGGTAGTCCGAATCGATGAGCCCGACCAGGTTGCCGAGCACGATGCCGTGTTTGTGACCCAGCCCGGAGCGGGGCAGGATCAGCGCCGCATAACCGGGGTCGCCGATATGAATGGCCATGCCGGTCGGGATCAGCTCGGTTTCTCCCGGGTGTAGCGTCAGTACATGCTCGATGCAGGCGCGCAGGTCAAGCCCGGCTGATCCCGGGGTGGCATAGCTGGGATGGTGGTTGTGCAGGCGCGGGTCGAGCAGTTTGAGGTCGATTTTGAGAGACATTATTTTTCCCGTATCAGATTATTGATTCTTCAGCATGGCGGCGACATGCGCCAGCAGTTGCCGCGCCAGCGTCAGTTTCGGCGCGCGTGGCAATGGATGGGCGCCTTTGTCGTCGAGCAAAACCAGTTCGCTGTAGTCGCCACCGAGGGCATCCTGGATAAGGTTGGCGGCCAGCAGCGGCAGATTTTTGCGGCGGCGTTTCTGCTCGGCGAATTCTTGGAGGTTTTCGCTTTCCGCCGCGAAACCGACGCAGAAAGGCGGGTTGGGCAGGCTGGTCACTTTGGCCAGGATATCCGGGTTGGGCGCCAGTTCCAGTGTCAGGTTCTGATCAGCCTTCTTGATCTTCTGCTCGCTGGGGTTGAGCACCTGGTAGTCGGCCACCGCTGCGACGCCGATAAAAATATCCTGGCCGGGGAGGTTGTCCATCACCGCATTCAGCATCTGCTGGGCGCTGGTGACCTTGACCAGCCTCGCGCCCAGCGGCGGCGCCAAACAGGTCTGGCCGCTGACCAGCGTGACTTCCGCGCCCATTTCCAGCGCAGCGCGAGCGACGGCGTAGCCCATCTTGCCGGAGGAAAGATTTGTAATGCCACGTACCGCATCGATGGCCTCGAAAGTGGGCCCGGCGGTGAGCAGGACCTTCTTGCCTTCAAGCAGTTTCGGCTGATGGCTGGCTTCCAGCGCATCCAGCAGCGCCTGCGGCTCCAGCATGCGGCCCATGCCGGTTTCGCCGCAGGCCTGTTCGCCGCTGTCCGGACCCAGCATGAACACACCGTCGCTTTTTAGCTGGGCAACATTGCGCTGGGTAGCCGGGTTTTCCCACATTTCCACGTTCATCGCCGGAGCGACCATCAGCGGACACTTGCCGCGCGCCAGGCAGAGGGTGGAAAGCAGATCGTCCGCCGCGGCATGTGCGAGTTTGGCGATGAAATCGGCGCTGGCTGGCGCGATCAGGATGGCATCGGCTTTACGTGCGAGCTCGATATGCGCCATGCCGTTGCCAGTGCTGTTGTCCCACAGGTCGGTGAACACAGGCTTGCCGGACAACGCCTGCAGCGTGACGGGCGTGATGAACTGGCAGGCGGCTTTGGTCATCACCACCTGCACGTCGACACCCTGCTTGACCAGCAGGCGCACCAGTTCCGCCGCCTTGTAAGCGGCGATACCGCCGGTGATGCCCAGCAGCAGACGTGTGATGGAAGAATGGGCCATAATCGTGGTCGTTGGATAACTCGTTCAATTTTATACGAAAGGGGATGACGTGGCGATTACAGACTGGCCGGCCGACGAGCGGCCGCGCGAGAAACTGTTGGCGCAAGGGGCGCAGGCGCTTTCCGATGCTGAATTGCTGGCGATCTTTTTGCGGGTTGGCGTGACTGGCAAGAGTGCGGTCGATCTGGCGCGCGACCTGCTCACCGGGTTCGGTAGCCTCAACGGTATTTTTACCGCCTCCCGCGAGGCGATGACCGCCATCCACGGTATGGGCGACAGCAAATTTGTCCAGTTACAGGCCATCTTCGAGATGAGCCGCCGCGCTTTGCAGGAACAGATGCGGGAGCGCGACACGCTCACCTCGCCGCAGGCGGTGCGGGATTATTTGAAGCTGAAACTAGGCAGCCTTCAGCGCGAAGTGTTCCTGGTGCTGTTTCTGGATGCGCAGAACCGCGTTGTGGCGACCGAAGAACTGTTCGCCGGGACACTGACGCAGACTTCGGTCTATCCGCGCGAAGTGGTCAAACGGGCGCTGCATCACAACGCGGCAGCGGTGATCTTTGCCCACAACCACCCATCAGGCGTGGCGGAGCCGGGCGGGGCGGATGAGTTGCTGACCAAGGCTTTGAAGGAGGCATTGGCGCTGATGGATGTGAGGGTGCTGGATCATTTTGTTGTCGCTGGAAACGCGTCAGTGTCGTTTGCCGAGCGTGGGCGGTTGTAACGCGAGAGTATTGCGGAATCGGTAATCCGAGCAGGGAGTAGTTTACTTGCCGATGCGTGAGGTGCGATTGAAATCCTTGTCGCCCGGCGGAATACAGCGCCCTAGGCCGAAATGCCCGCCTTGCCATCCGGGCGGACATACCTGGTTTTCTGGGAACTGAGCAAAAGCTTTGCTGGCTACTTCGGCCTTGCGCTCATCCACGTATTGCCAGCGGCCATTGGGATGCAAGATGACCTGATCACCATTGACGGTAGTGGCCAGCAAGTTCTCGCTGGCTGGCTCGGCCAGAACGGTTAGCGGAGCAAGTATGAGCATTAGCAGTAAGTATCGGTACATGACGTTCCCCCTTTCGTTCTGACGGCTGGTGTTGCCTGTCATTCTTCTAAGCCGTACAGCAACGTCAGCTGTTCCTGCACGAATTCCATCGGTTTGCGCTTGAAGCCGCTTTTGGCGAACTGCTGCCAGCGGCCGATGATAAAGCAGATGAGCAGGTTGGCCTGGGCTTCCGGGTTGAGTTTGCGGCCGCTCTGGGTTTCGGCGATGCGCAGGCTTTGCTTGAGGGTGGATTCGACGCGATCGAAGAGCTGGTTGATCCGCACTTGCAGGCGTTCGTCTTCGTTGACTAGGGCGTCGCCGATCAGCACGCGGGTCATGCCGGGGTTTTTCTCGGCGAACAGGAGCATGACCGTCATCATGCGGCGCACTTGTTTGAGGCCTTCCTGTTCTTCGCTGGTGATTTTGTTGATGAGGCTGAACAGGCTTTGTTCGATGAATTCGATCAGGCCTTCAAACATTTGCGCCTTGCCGGCGAAGTGGCGGTAGAGCGCGGCTTCGGAAACATCGAGCCTGGCCGCGAGGGCGGCGGTGGTGATCTTTTCGCGCTTGGGAGACTCCAGCATCTTGGCCAGGGTTTCCAGGATTTGCTGCTTGCGTTCGCCGGGTTTGGTTGCCATGATTTTCCTCAAAGATAGGCTGCGATTTTGGGTAAAGCTAACACGGAGTTCAGGCGTGCGTCCACATAGGCCGGTCGCTGCGCCTGGGGGTTGATGAATACGGTTTTCATGCCCAGGCTTTTTGCGGTTTTCAGGGCGGGCAGGCTATCCTCGACCATAACGCAGCGCGTCGCGGGGGCTTGCAGTCCGGCGAGGATGCGCATGAAGCCGGCTTTCGCCGGCTTGGGTTGGAAGCGCGTGGATTCGATGCTGAATACGCGATCGAAGCAGCGGAGGATGCCCAGTATGCGCAGCACGGCCTCAGCGTAGGCGATGGGTGCATTGGTAAAGACGACCTTGCGTCCGCCAAGCCGGTTCAGCGCCTGGCGCAGACCGCCGGTTTTCAGCACCATGTTTTCCAGCAGAGGGAACTGGTGGGTGTGATGCAGAAAATGGTGCGGGTTGGTGCCGTGATGGCGCATGAGGCCGTGCAGCGTGGCGCCGTATTTCTCCCAGTAGTGGCGGCGCAACTGGCAAGCCGCCGTTTCGTCCAGTTCCAGGTGCGTCATCAGGTAGCGCGTCATTTCGCGGTTAATGTGCGGGAAAACATGGGCGCTGGCATCGTGCAGGGTATTATCGAGGTCGAAAATCCAGACACGATTCAATTATTCCAGCCCCGGTTCGATGGAGAGACAAGGTGACGACGAGCGACTGACGCAGGCAGTGCTGTAGCACGGCAAGGAGGAAGCGAGGAAGTCAACGACGTATCTCCGAGAAATGGGGCTGGAATTATTTGGCCTTGATGAGAGTGCCGACGCCCTCGTCAGTCAGCACTTCCAGCAGCAGGGCGTGCTCGACGCGGCCGTCGATGATATGCACTGACTTCACGCCGCTGCGCGCCGCATCCAGCGCCGAACTGATCTTGGGCAGCATGCCGCCGGAGAGGGTGCCGTCGACGAACAGGGCGTCGATCTCCTTGGCGGTCAGTCCGGTGAGTAGCTTGCCGTTCTTGTCCAGTACGCCAGGCGTGTTGGTTAGCAGGATGAGCTTTTCCGCGCCGAGGATTTCTGCCAGCTTGCCAGCGACCACATCGGCGTTGATGTTATAGGTTTCGCCAGCCGGCCCGACGCCGATGGGGGCGATCACCGGAATGAAGTCGCCGGTGTCGAGGAAGGCGATGATGCTGGGGTCAATGCTGGTGATGTCGCCCACCTGGCCGATGTCGATGAATTCGCCGGGAATCTCCTTGTTCTCCATCATCAGCTTCTTGGCGCGGATGAAGTTGCCGTCCTGGCCGGTCAGGCCGACCGCCTTGCCGCCGTGGCGGTTGATGAGGTTGACGATGTCCTTGTTCACTTGCCCGCCCAGCACCATTTCCACCACGTCCATGGTTTCCTCGTCGGTGACGCGCATGCCCTGGATGAAAGTGCCCTTCTTGCCCAGTTTATCCAGCAGTTCGTTGATCTGCGGGCCGCCGCCATGCACTACCACGGGGTTCATGCCGACCAGCTTGAGCAGCACCACGTCGCGCGCGAAGCAGTCCTGCAATTTGGGCTCGGTCATGGCGTTGCCGCCGTATTTGATGACGATGGTCTTGTCGAAGAAGCGTTTGATGTAGGGCAGCGCCTCGGCCAGGGTATGCGCCTTCTGGGCGGCGGTGGTTGTGGTGAGCATTTACTTTTCCGGAAAGGGTTCGAATTGATGGATATTTTATACGGAAATTGTGGCAATGGAGGGGCATGTTTATCCTTGCTTGCCCGTGGTAATCTTTCTTCTCCTTGTATAAGGGGCATGTCTTGGTCTTGATAAATAACTGGCCCGACCTTCGACAGGAGTTGCTGGAGGGACTGCATCGCCTGTTGCCCGCCGCATCGGTCATCAGCAAGCGGGAGGCGTTGCGCCCGTATGAGTGCGACGGCCTTACAGCCTATCGCCAGTTGCCGGGTGTGGTCTGTCTGCCGTATACGGTGGAACAGGTGCAGGCGGTGTTGCGGCTGTGCCACCAGTTGAACGTGCCGGTCGTGCCGCGCGGCGCCGGCACCGGGTTGTCTGGCGGCGCATTGCCGCATGAGCAGGGCGTGCTGCTGGGGTTGGCCAGGCTGGACAGGATCATCGAAATCGACTCCCTCAACCGTTGTGCCGTGGTTCAGCCGGGAGTGCGCAATCTGGCGCTCTCCGAGGCAGCAAAACCCTACGGGTTCTATTACGCGCCCGATCCTTCTTCGCAGATCGCCTGCACCATCGGCGGCAACGTGGCGGAGAATTCCGGCGGCGTGCACTGCCTGAAATACGGCCTTACCGTGCACAACGTCATCGGTCTGAAAATCCTTACCATGCAGGGCGAGTTGCTGGAAATCGGCGGCAAGACGCTGGATGCGCCGGGCTATGACCTGCTTGCCGTGCTGTGCGGCTCCGAGGGCCTGCTAGGGGTGGTAGTCGAAGTGGCTGTGCGACTGCTGCCGCTGCCGGAGCGGGCACAAGTGGTGCTGGCAGCGTTCGACGACGTGGCGCTGGCGGGCGAAGCTGTGGGGCGGATTTTGTCGGCCGGGATCATTCCCGCCGGCATGGAGATGATGGACAACCTCGCCATCCGCGCCACCGAGGATTTCGTGCACGCCGGATATCCAGTGGAAGCTGCCGCAATCCTGCTGGTGGAACTGGACGGCGAGAACCGCGAAGTCTCGGAGCAGATTTTTCAGGTGCGCCAGCTATTGTTGACAGCTGGCGCGACTGAAGTGCACACCGCGCGTGACGAGGCCGAGCGCCTGCTTTTCTGGAAGGGCCGCAAGGCGGCTTTCCCCGCGGTCGGCCGCCTCGCGCCGGATTACTACTGCATGGATGGCACCATCCCGCGCCGTCGGCTGTCCGAAGTGCTGGCCCGTATCGCCGAGCTTTCAAGGGAATACGATTTGCCGGTGGCCAACGTCTTTCATGCCGGTGACGGCAACCTGCATCCGCTGATTCTGTACGATGCCAACCAGCCGGGTGAACTGGCGCGCACCGAGGCGCTGGGCGGTAGGATTCTCCAGCTTTGCATCGAGGTCGGCGGTACCATCACCGGCGAGCATGGCGTGGGCGTCGAAAAAATCGACCAGATGTGCGTGCAGTTTCATAGCGCCGAGCTGGCGCAATTTCACGCCCTGCGCGCGGCATTCGACCCCAGCGGTCTGCTCAATCCGGGCAAGGCGGTGCCAACCCTGCACCGCTGCGCCGAATTCGGGCGCATGCATGTCCACGCCGGGCAGCTGCCGCATCCTGAGCTGGAGCGCTTCTGATGGCCGACTGCGCGATACGGTTGCAGGAGGCCGTGAAGGCGGCTTATGCCGCCGGTGCGCCGCTGAATATCGTCGGCGGTGGCAGCAAGGCGTTTTGTGGGGATGCGCGAGTGGGCGAACGACTGGATGTCGGCGTGCATCGCGGCATCGTCAGCTACGAGCCGAGTGAGCTGGTGCTTACTGCGCGTGCCGGAACGCCATTGCAGGAAATCGAAGACTTGCTCGCCAGCCACGGCCAGATGCTGGGCTGCGAGCCGCCGCATTTTGGCGCTGCCGCCACTCTTGGCGGAACGGTGGCCTGCGGATTCTCCGGCCCGCGCCGTCCCTATGTCGGCTCGTTGCGCGATTTCGTGCTGGGCGCGCGCATCATCAATGGCAAGGGCGAAATCCTGAGCTTCGGAGGGCAGGTGATGAAGAATGTCGCCGGCTTCGATGTGTCGCGCCTGATGGTTGGCGCGCAAGGCACGTTGGGCGTGCTGCTGGAAGTTTCGCTCAAGGTTCTGCCCCTCCCGGCGTATGAACTGACACTGCGTTATTCATGCGAGGAACTGGGAGCGATTTTCCGCTGCGCTGAATGGGCCGGCAAGTCGCTGCCGGTCTCTGCAACGGCCTGGCTCGATGGCGCGCTGTACGTGCGGCTTTCCGGCTCGCAGGTGGCGGTGAAGGCCGCAGCGCAAAGCATGGGGGGCGAGATTTTGTTGCAAGAGGAGGATTTTTGGCTCTGCCTGCGTGAGCAGACCCATGCGTTTTTCCATCTTGAGTCGGCACAGCGCTTGTGGCGCCTGTCGGTTCCGCCCGGGACTCCGCCGCTTGATCTGGAAGGCCGTACTTGCGTCGAATTGGGCGGTGGCCAGCGCTGGCTGGTTTCGAATGCCACTTCCGATAGTATCCATGATGCAGCCCTTGGTGCTGGCGGATACGCCACCCTGTTTCGCGGTGCGGGACAGGAGCGCAATCGCCTGTCGCCCGGCGTGGCCGCATTGCAGCAGCGCATCAAGCATGCGTTAGACCCTGCCGGCATCTTGAATGTCAGGGAGCAGTGATGCAGACCAGGCTCGCGCCAGAATTCCAGAATAGCGCCGAGGGACGCGAGGCCGATGCCATCCTGCGATCCTGCGTCCATTGTGGCTTTTGCACGGCGGTATGCCCGACCTACAATCTGCTCGGCGATGAACTCGACAGTCCGCGCGGTCGCATTTACCTGATCAAGGGCCTGCTTGAAGGCGCAGAGGTTGGGGTGGAAACTCAACGACATCTCGACCGTTGCCTGACCTGCCGCGCCTGTGAAACGGCTTGCCCCTCCGGGGTGCAGTTTGCTCGGCTGGCCGATATCGGCCGCGCCGAAGTGGAAAAGCGTGTGCCGCGCCCGCTGCCACAGCGCATGACGCGCTACCTGTTGCGTTGGGTAATCACTTCCACGCCGCGCTTTTCCATCTTGCTCGGTGCCGGGCGCTTGCTGCGGCCGTTACTGCCACAACGCTTGCAGCGCCTGGTCCCCATTGCCAAATCGGCTGGCGCATGGCCTGCACCACGCCATGCCAGGCGGGTGCTGGTTCCCGCGGGCTGCGTGCAACCTGCGCTCGAGCCTGGCATCGACAGTGCACTGGCGCGTCTGCTGGATCGCCACGGCATTTCGGCAGTGCACATTGCTTCAGGCTGCTGCGGGGCCGTCAGCCAGCATCTGGCTGCGCCGGACGAAGCGCTGCAGCGTATGCGCGCCAATATCGACGCCTGGTGGCCGCACGTCGAGAATGGCGCCGAGGCCATTGTCGAGACTTCCAGCGCCTGCGGTGTCATGGTGCGCGAGTATGGCCACCTGTTGCGGCGCGATTCTGATTACGCTGAAAAAGCTGCGCGCATCTCGGCACTGTGCCGAGATCCTGCGGAATTGCTTGCCGCCCTGCCTTTGGCGCCATTGGGCAAAGGCCGTCGTATTGCATTCCAGGCCCCGTGCAGCCTGCAGAACGGGTTGAGGCTGGAAGGTCGGGTAGAAGGGATTCTGCACGGCGTTGGCTTCGAGCTGTTGCCGGTGGAGGAGCCGGCCATGTGCTGCGGCTCGGCCGGAACATATTCTGTCTTGCAGCCAGCGTTGTCTAGCGCGCTGCTGACGCGAAAACTCGGAAATCTGGGGAAATATACCCCGGAACTGATTGCCACGGCCAACATCGGCTGCCTTGCCTATTTGCAGCGTGGAAGTAAAGTGCCGGTAGTACATTGGCTGGAGCTGCTGGAAGCGCCGCCCCGCTGATTCGGTGGTAATCTATCCTCGTGTTCGTAGGGACAGATGAATGCATCATGAGCCACAAGCAAGCAAATCTGCTGCGAGCCTTTTTCGAGGATCCACTCGCCGCCAACATCCACTGGCGGGAGATAGAGTCCCTGCTCAACCACCTTGGCGCGGATGTGGAGGCCGCGCACGGCGCGCACCGGCGTCACCCTCTCCGCCTACGAGGCAGGGAGAAGCCGGCAGTGAAGACGATGCCCGCGCCACGTCCTTTTGACTTTGCTGCAATGGAAAGCGGGACGCTGGTTCCATGAAAATTGCATGGTGCCTAATGCTGATTTTCCCATTGGCCTTGGCCGGATGCTTGGTCAAGTCGGTTAATCCGGAATATCCTCAGGAATGGTCACGCCCCGCAGCCAGTCGGGTTGGAAGCTGCCCTGACATCGCCGGTACTTATAAAAGCGTAGGGGAGGCAAACATTGCTTTTCAGGGGGTGTGTGGGAGTCCTAATAGTCGTTACCCAGCCAGCAAACATGAATGGAGCTGTAGCCCAGACCTGGGGCAAAACCTCGGCATCAATCACTATCAAGGGGTTTCATCAATAGTCGAGATAAGGCAGCCTGACGAAAAATCATTGCTGTTCAAGATTACGTATGAGGCTGATGCCGCCCCGGTTGAGGAGCGGACCCTGTTTCTGGGGTCGGATTACAATTGTGATGATGAAGGTCTTTACTTCTCATCGACCGGTTCGGTGATGGGTAATTCCGCGGCGACTGCAGTCGGAGCAATCGTCCTAAAAGGCGGTGTGACGTCACATACGCGCACCTTTTTCCGCACCAGTTCTGGCGAATTGACGATGACCGTTAAAAGCAGTTCAGCAGGTTGGAATATTTTGGTTGGATTTTCAGCTACAGGCACAAGTTATGTGCGCTGGCTGCCCGTCCAGCCGGCGGAAATGGATGGCGGCAAGGCGCCATGAATAACCTTTTCGGATTCTGCATGGTTGCGGGTTTTTTGAAAAATTTCGGGACAAAATGACCGATGCACTGTAAGCGGCATTTAAACCCTTAAGTTAAAGAAGACGATTGGGCGTCATCGCCGCAGCCGATATCACCTGGTTGCATCAGGCAAAAAAAAGGCGGCCTTGCAGCCGCCCAGGGAGGAGATTTTGGGAGATAAAATTTAGCTGATTGTGAGTTTCTTGCTGGACGCCGCAGTTTTCTTGGGGAGCACCAGCTCAAGCACGCCGTCAGCGTATTTTGCTTGTGATGCGGCTTCGTCGATGTCGCTGCCGACGGAAAAGCTGCGCGCAACCTTGCCGTAATAGCGTTCCGAGCGCAGAACTTTTTCGCCTTCCTTTACCTCTTTTTCCTGCTTGGCTTCTGCGCTGATGGATACCTGGTTGCCATCGATGGTGACGTGGATGTCATCTTTCTTCACGCCGGGAATTTCAGCGTGCACGGTATAACCCTTGTCGTCTTCCTTCACGTCCATCTTGATTTGCACGTCGGGCGCGCCTTCAATGCGTACCGGACGGAAAAAACCTTTGAATACATCTTCCAAAGGGTCAAAGCCGGAAATCTGAAACGGGTCGAATCGGGTGACGTTTGCCATTTGTTTCTCCTTGCTCAAAAAGGTTAATGAAGCTTGGCCATTGGGCCGCAAGTGTTAAATGGGGCGCTTCAAGATATTTTCAAGAGTTGGAGACAATCTGACGGTTTTGGACAGGGCATAAAAAAGCGGCCTTACGGCCGCCAAGGAGGAGATATTCATGGAACTCGTGAATAGGGGCATTATACACAATCTGGATAGGAAGACAACAATATCCCTAATATGAGTTTAAGTCATATTTCCTGCTTGGAACGCATCAAATTTTCTTGATGAATACCTTGGAACGTCGCTGGTAGTTGTAAAGATGCTGCTTGGCCGGCGGCAGTTCCGTCACGTTGGCCTCCACGTAGCCGCGTTCGACGAACCAGTGCGCAGTGCGGGTGGTGAGCACGAACAGCGAACTGATGCCACGCTTCCTGGCCGCCTCCTCGCAGAAGTGCAGCAGGCGCTCGCCCCTGCCGCCGCCACGGAACGAGGGGTGGACCGCCATACAGGCGAGTTCCGCCTGGCTTACGTCAGTGAACGGGTAAAGCGCGGCGCAGCCAATGATGCGGTTGTCGTGCTCCATGACGAAAAAATGGTCGATTTCCATTTCCAGACGCTCGCGCCCGCGCTTGACTAGGATGCCTTCGGCTTCCAGCGGTTCGATCAGTTGCAGCAGGCCGCCGACGTCGCCGATCTCGGCCTGTCGCATCAACTCCAGGGGCATTTCGGTGACCATGGTGCCGATGCCTTCATGCGTGAACAATTCCTGCAAGATGGCGCCGTCGGTGTGGCGGCAGATCAGATGGGTGCGCGCGACACCGTGATCACAGGCGTGCACGGCGCTGGGCAGGTAATAGCGCACGTCCTCGGTAATATTGACGGCGTCTTCGCTCTGTGTATGCCGCAAAAGATTGCGCGCTTTCTCTGCGGTCATTTCGCGTAGCAATTCGCCGCGTGCGTTATACACGCCGGAGCTATCCATGAGAAAGATCAACTTTTCTGCATCCAGGGCAATGGCCACGCTGGTCGCCACGTCTTCCAGGGTCAGGTTGAAGGTTTCCCCGGTGGGCGAGTAGCCCAGCGGCGACAGCAGCACCATCTCGCCATCATCCAGGCGTTTCTGGATGCCGACCGCGTCGATCTTGCGGACTTCGCCGGTATGCTGCAGGTCTTCGCCCTCCAGAACGCCGAGTGGACGAGCGGTCACGAAGTTGCCGCTGGCGACACGAATATCGGCGCCGGCCATGGGCGAGTTAACCAGTCCCATCGACAGCAATGACTCGATTTCCACACGTATTGCACCGTTAGCCTCCTTCACGGCTTCCATGGTGGCTTTGTCAGTAACGCGCAGTCCGTCAACGAATCTGGATTCGAGTTTTGCCCGCTTAAGGCGCGATTCGATCTGCGGACGGGCGCCATGTACCAGCACCAGGCGCACCTCCAGGCTGGCAAGCAGGTTGAGATCGTGCGCCAGTGCGACGAATTGGCCGTCATCCACCACCTCGCCACCGAAAGCGATGACGAAGGTGCGTCCGCCGAAGGCGTGGATGTAGGGCGCGACCGAGCGGAACCAGCGCACGAACTCCTGTGGCTGGAGCAGGTTAAGGCGAGGCCAGGTTTGCGGGCCGACGCCGCTGCTTGCTTCAGCCTGTGCGTAAAGGTGGGCCGGGGAGCAGTCGAGCGCAGCGCAAAGCTTGAACAGCATGGCTTCGGACAAGCCCTGCTCCCCGCGCTCAATGCGCGAAAGGTTGCCGGTATCGGCTTCCGTCATGGCTGCAAGCTGCTGTAGCGTCAGGCCGAGCGCCTTACGGCGTTTACGGAGCGCCTCGCCGAGTGACATGGGACATCCTTGGGAGTGTTTTATTCGCAGAAATGTACAATAATTATGCGTATTAAACAATAACCTGTGCAGACTAAAAGTCACCCCACAAGGTTTGCATTGCTGAGAGTGCAGCAAGTGCGGCAGTCTCGGTGCGCAGCACCCTTGCCCCCAGCCGGGTCGGGATGAAGCCGGCGCTTTCGGCTGCATTGACTTCCGGCGGCGCGAAGCCGCCTTCGCAGCCGATCAGCAGACAGATGTTGCCATCGGGTTTGGGCAGGTCATGCAGGGTAAGCTCGGCGGTGGGGGATAGCATCAGTTTGAGTGTGAACTCCGGCATCTTTCCCAGCCAGTTCATCAGCGGGGTAGGCGCCGCGACTGCCGGTATCACGGCGCGACCGCTCTGCTCGCAGGCTGAAATGACAACGTTCTGCCAGTGATCACGGCGTTTTTCTGCGCGTTCACCGGAAAGCTTGACCACGCTGCGCTCTGCGGCGAGCGGCTGAACGGCGCAAACGCCCAGTTCCACCGCCTTCTGCAAGGTGAAATCCATGCGGTCACCGGATGAGATGGCCTGCGCCAGCGTTACCTGCAAGGACGATTCGCGATCGACAGTGGTCCATTTGGTGATTTTGGCGGTCACGCCCTCCTTGCCGACCCGCAGCAGCTCAACGCGATAGTCGGTGCCGTCGCCATTGAACAGGATGGCCTCGTCGCCTGTTTTCAGTCGCAATACGCGGCTGGCGTGATGGGCGGCGTTGTCTGGCAGGTCGAGCTGAACGCCGGGGCCGAGTTTGGCGTTGCAATAAAAACGGGGTGCGGACATGGGCTTGGATACACTATGGCGATGATAAAATCGATGCGTTCATTTTAAAGTAAGGAGTTCCGTCATGGTGAGTTTGCAAACCCCGATCTGCGATTTTGGCTGGAAAGCGCCTGATTTTCGGTTGCTGGGGGTCGATGGCAAGACCTATTCGCTCGCCGATGTCTGTGGCGAAAAGGGCTTGCTGGTGATGTTCATCTGCAATCACTGCCCTTATGTGAAAGCCATCCGCCCGAGGCTGGTGCAAGATCTCAGGGAGCTGAAAACGCTGGGCGTGAACGCCGTCGGCATCATGTCCAATGACCCGACCGATTACCCCGAGGACGGCTTCGAGCACATGAAGGCCATCGCGCAGGAGTTCGATTTCCCATTTCCCTACGTCATCGATCCGATTCAGCAAGTCGCCAAGGCTTATGGGGCGATCTGCACGCCAGATTTCTTCGGCTTCAACGCCAGCCTGGAACTGCAATACCGGGGAAGGTTCGACGAATCACGCAAGGAAACCGCACCCGAAAGCACGCGTGACTTGTTCCACGCCATGAAGCAGGTGGCGGAAACTGGGCAGGGTCCGCGCGAGCAGGTTCCGTCCATCGGCTGTTCCATTAAATGGATCGGCGAGTAGCCCTAAGGCTAATCCGGCTCTAGCTATTGCCCAGATAGGATAAAAGGAGAATAATTGAGGGACTTTCCCACCGCAGGCAATCATAATTATTCTAACTGCCTGACCCCATGGGGAATCCCTGAGGATTTGAGCTTCCGCCCCGGCCTGAACAAGGACGGAGTATTTTTCGCTTTTGATTAACGATAGGAACGACTATGGCAACTCGTAAAGAACTCGCAAATGCTATCCGCGCACTAGCGATGGATGCTGTTCAAAAGGCAAACTCCGGACACCCTGGTGCCCCGATGGGCATGGCGGACATCGCTGAAGTGGTGTGGAACCATCATCTGCGCCACAACCCGGCTAACCCGAACTGGGCGGATCGCGACCGCTTCATTCTGTCCAACGGTCACGGCTCCATGCTGATCTACTCGCTGCTGCATCTGTCCGGCTACGATCTGCCGATGGACGAAATCAAGACTTTCCGCCAGTTGCACTCCAAGTGCGCTGGCCACCCGGAATACGGCTACGCTCCCGGCGTGGAAACCACCACCGGTCCTCTGGGTCAGGGCATCACCAACGCCGTCGGTTTCGCCATGGCTGAAAAGCTGATGGCCCACCAGTTCAACAAGCCCGGCCACGAAATCGTCGATCACCGCACCTGGGTATTCCTGGGCGACGGCTGCATGATGGAAGGCATCTCCCACGAAGCCTGCGCGTTGGCCGGTACCTGGGGTCTGGGCAAGCTGACTGCGTTTTGGGATGACAACGGTATTTCCATTGATGGCCACATCGAAGGCTGGTACACCGACGATACTGCCATGCGTTTCGAAGCCTACGGCTGGCACGTGGTGCGGGATGTCGACGGTCACGACCCGGCTGCCATCGATGCCGCCATCCAGGAAGCCAAGAAAGTCACCGACAAGCCGTCTCTGATCTGCACCAAGACCATCATTGGCTGGGGCTCTCCCAACAAGTGCGGCAGCCATGACTGCCACGGCTCTGCACTGGGCGAAGCCGAAGTCGCAGCAACCCGCGCCAATATTGGCTGGAACCACGAGCCTTTCGTGATTCCGAAGGATGTGTACGAAGGCTGGGATGCGCGCACCAAGGGTCAAGGTTCCGAAACCCTGTGGAACAACAAGTTTGCGGAATATGCCAAGGCCTACCCAGCTGAAGCTGCCGAGTTCAAGCGCCGCATGGCTGGCGAGCTGCCAGCTAACTGGAAGGAAGCGACCGCTGCCTTCATCAAGGCCACCAACGAGAAGGCTGAAACCATTGCAACCCGCAAGGCTTCGCAAAACGCCATCAACGCGCTGGCTGCCTTGCTGCCGGAATTCGTGGGCGGTTCTGCCGACCTGACCGGCTCCAATCTGACCAACTGGACAGGCGCACATCACGTGCACGCCAAGAAGCCGGGCAACTACATCTCCTACGGCGTGCGTGAATTCGGCATGGCGCACATCATGAACGGTATGGCACTGCACGGCGGTATCCTGCCGTTCGGCGGCACCTTCCACATGTTCTCCGACTACATGAAGTCCGGCATGCGTATGTCCGCGCTGATGCATCAGCGCGTGGTGTACGTGCTGTCCCATGACTCCATCGGTCAGGGCGAAGACGGCCCAACGCACCAGCCGGTTGAAAACACCTCTGGTCTGCGTTACATCCCGCGCATGGACGTATGGCGTCCGGCCGACTCCACCGAAACCGCAATCGCGTGGGTGGCTGCAGCTGAGCGTAGCGAAGGCCCGACCAGCCTGGTGCTGTCCCGTCAGAACGTGCCGGGCATCAAGCATGACGAAGCGCAGTTCGACCTGGTTCGCAAGGGTGGTTATGTGTTCTCCGACGTGGCTGGCAAGGCGGATGTCATCCTGATCGCCAATGGTTCCGAACTAGATCTGGCGATCAAGGCTGCTGCCGAACTGAACGCTGCCGGCACCAAGGTGCGCGTGGTTTCCATGCCGTCCACCAACGTGTTTGACCGTCAGGATCAAGCCTACAAGGACAGCGTGCTGACCCCGGGCGTGAAGCGTGTGGCTGTCGAAGCTGCTCATCCTGACTTCTGGCGCAAATATGTTGGTCTGGAAGGCGCCGTGGTCGGTATCGATACCTTTGGTGAATCCGCACCTGGCGGCGTGCTGATGAAGCACTTCGGCTTTACGGTTGAGAACGTGGTTAACACCGTGAAATCTGTTCTGTAATTTTATGCATTAGATCTGAAAAGGGGGCCTGATCTGGATCATGGCTCCCTTTTTGTTTTTGACGAGAGGGATGTGGCAATGGCTATCAAAGTTGGTATCAATGGTTTCGGTCGTATCGGCCGTATGGTGTTCCGTGCAGCTGCGCAGGACTTTCAGGATATTGAAGTGGTTGCGATCAACGATCTGCTGGATCCGGACTATCTGGCGTACATGCTCAAGCATGACTCGGTGCATGGCCGTTTCAAGGGCGAGGTTTCGGTCAGTGGCAACAACCTGGTGGTGAACGGCAAGACCATCCGACTTACCGCAGAAAAGGATCCGGCCAACCTGAAGTGGGACGAAGTCGGCGCCGACATCATTGTTGAATGCACGGGCTTCTTCCTGACCAAGGAAACCTGCCAGAAGCATATCGACGCTGGCGCCAAGAAGGTGGTGCAGTCCGCCCCTTCCAAGGATGACACCCCGATGTACGTCTATGGCGTGAACCATGATACCTACCAGGGTGAGGCCATCGTCTCTGCCGCTTCCTGCACCACCAACGGTCTGGCCCCCGTAGCCAAAGTGCTGAACGACAACTTCGGCATCAAGCGCGGCCTGATGACCACCGTGCATGCCGCCACCGCCACGCAAAAGACCGTGGACGGGCCATCGAATAAAGACTGGCGAGGTGGCCGCGGCATTCTGGAAAACATCATCCCATCCTCCACTGGCGCGGCCAAGGCGGTGGGCAAGGTGATCCCTTCGCTGAACAAGAAGCTGACCGGCATGGCGTTCCGCATCCCGACTTCCGACGTGTCGGTGGTCGACCTGACTTGTGAGCTGGTCAAGGAAGCTAGTTACGAAGACATCTGCAAGGCGATGAAGGCGGCTTCGGAAAGCGGTCCGTTGAAGGGTGTTCTGGGCTACACCGAAGACAAGGTGGTTTCCACCGACTTCCGTGGCGAAACCTGCCCGTCGGTGTTCGACGCCGGTGCCGGCATCGCGCTGGACCCGACATTCGTCAAGGTGGTGGCCTGGTACGACAACGAGTATGGCTACACCTGCAACATGATGCGCCTGGTGCGTCACGTCGCGTAGTCCAATCCTGAGCAAGGGCTGTGAGTTGGTCCTTGCTGCCACAGTGTTCAAGGAAAAAATCATGTCTGTGATCAAAATGACTGACCTGGATCTGAAGGGCAAGCGTGTCTTCATCCGGGCTGACCTCAACGTTCCGGTAAAGGATGGCAAAGTCACTTCTGATGCCCGTATTACCGCGTCCATGCCCACCATCGAATTCGCACTCAAGGCTGGCGCCAAAGTGATGGTGACCTCCCATCTGGGGCGTCCCGAAGAGGGCATTTATTCGGAGGAAAACTCTCTCAAGCCGGTGGCGGATGTCATGTCGGTCAAACTCGGCAAGCCGGTACGCATCGTGCGTGACTGGGTGGATGGCGGTTTCGATGTAGCTGCCGGAGAAGTGGTCCTGCTGGAAAACTGTCGTTTTAACAAGGGCGAGAAAAAGAGCCTGGATGAAACGGCGCAAAAATACGCCAAGCTGTGCGACGTATTCGTCATGGACGCATTCGGCACCGCACATCGTGCGGAAGCCTCGACCCACGGCATCGCCAAATTCGCCCCGGTGGCTTGTGCAGGCATGTTACTGGTGGAAGAACTGGATGCGCTGACCAAAGCGCTGCTCAGCCCGGCGCGTCCGATGGTGGCTATTGTCGGCGGCAGCAAGGTTTCTACCAAGCTGACCGTGCTGGAAAGCCTGTCCGAAAAAGTTGACCAGATGGTGGTCGGCGGTGGTATTGCTAATACTTTCCTCAAAGCGGCTGGCAAGAATGTCGGCAAGTCTTTGTGCGAGGATGATCTGGTGCCGACAGCTCAGGCGCTAATGAAGAAAATGACCGCGCGCGGTGCAACCATTCCCATTGCTGGGGATGTGGTGTGTGGCAAGAAGTTCGATGCCAACGAACCTGCCATCCAAAAGGATGCTGGCGCAGTGGCTGATGATGACATGATTTTCGATATTGGCCCCAGGAGCGCGCAGGAGCTGGCCGACATTATCATGAAGGCGGGCACCGTGGTGTGGAATGGCCCGGTCGGTGTGTTCGAGTTCGATCAGTTCGGCGAGGGCACCAGGAAGATCGCCATGGCGATTGCCGAAACCAAGGCATTTACCTTGGCTGGCGGAGGCGATACGATTGCCGCCATTCAGAAATACGATATTTACGACAAAGTATCGTACATCTCCACTGCCGGTGGAGCGTTCCTTGAATTCCTCGAAGGCAAGAAGCTGCCGGCTGTCGAGATGCTGGAACAGCGAGCCAAGGGCTGATAGGCTGTACATAGGCACGGGAGGCTCTGTTGGGCCTCCCGTGTTTCTTTTTGGAGAAATGTGTGACCTTACGTAAAACAAAAATCGTTGCCACGCTGGGGCCCGCTTCCAGTAGCGAAGAAGTCATCAACCACATGGTCGAAGCCGGGGTGGATCTAGTGCGGCTCAACTTTTCCCACGGCACGGCGCAGGATCATATTGACCGTGCCGCGCTGGTGCGCAAGATCGCGGCCCAGCATCGCCGGCCCATCGGGGTGCTGTGCGACTTGCAAGGGCCGAAAATCCGCATCGGGACATTCGAGCAAGGCAAGGTCCAACTCGCCGCCGGAGACAAATTCACCCTCGATGCCGAATGCCTGCTGGGCAACCAGGAGCGTGTCGGCCTCGACTACGAGACTTTGCCGGATGAGGTGGAACCCGGTGTGAGACTGTTGCTGGATGACGGGCGTATCGTGTTGCAGGTGGACGCCGTGCGCGGTTCGGAAATTCACTGCACCATCATTGTTGGCGGTACGCTTTCCAACAACAAGGGCATCAATCGCGAGGGTGGCGGGCTTGCCGCAGAGGCGCTGACCGAGAAGGACAAAGAGGATATCAAGACTGCAGCGGCACTGGAAGCGGACTATGTGGCGGTTTCCTTTCCGCGCAGCGGTGCCGATGTGCAGCTGGCGCGAGACCTGTTGCTCGCCGCAGGCCGTCGTGCAGGCATTATTGCAAAGATTGAGCGTGCCGAAGCGATTCCAGCACTGCAGGAAATTATTGACGCCTCAGATGCCATTATGGTGGCGCGTGGAGACTTGGGAGTCGAAGTGGGCGATGCCGCGGTGCCTGGCCTGCAAAAGCGCATGATCCGTATGGCGCGCGCCAGGAACAAGCTGGTGATTACCGCTACGCAGATGATGGAGTCGATGATTACCAGCCCGATTCCGACCCGGGCTGAGGTGTCCGATGTGGCCAATGCCGTGCTGGACGGCACCGATGCGGTAATGCTGTCGGCCGAGTCTGCTGCTGGCAAGTACCCGGTGGAAGCGATCAAGGCCATGGATCGCGTTTGCAGAGAAGCCGAGAAGGATGAAGACAGTCATACATTCAGGCACAAGGTTAACAACGAGTTTCAGCGCATAGACGAATCCATTGCCATGGCGGCGGTTTATACCGCTAGCCATCTGAAAGTAAAGGCAATTGTCACACTTACCGAGTCCGGTTCTTCTACCATGTGGCTATCCAGGGCCAGTAGCACGGTGCCCATCTATGCGCTTGCTTCGGACAAGGATACTCGCCGCAGGCTGACCCTGTTTCGTGGCGTTTATCCGTATCCGTTCGAGCAAAATACCCATGATCGCGAACAGATTCTGCATATGGCGGAAGATGAATTGTGTCGCCGCGGTGCATTGAAGGATGGGGACCTGATCCTGATGACCATTGGCGAACCGATCGGTGTGTCTGGCGGCACCAATACCCTCAAGATCGTCAAGGTTGGCGAGCATCGTAAAAGCTGATTTAATTGAACCGGATGGTGCGCTGCACCCTCTAAAATGACTAACAGGGCATCCCTCCTGGGAAAGAATGGAGCGACATCATGGCACTCGTATCTCTAAGGCAGTTGCTGGATCACGGCGCCGAGCACGGCTATGGCCTGCCGGCATTCAACGTCAATAACATGGAACAGATCCACGCCATCATGCAGGCGGCGGATGAGGCGGACAGCCCGGTCATCCTGCAGGGCTCGGCTGGTGCCCGCAAGTATGCCGGCGAAGCTTTCCTGCGCCATCTGGTGACTGCCGCCGTGGAAGCCTATCCGCACATTCCGGTGGTCATGCATCAGGATCACGGTGCTTCCCCGGCGGTGTGCATCATGGCCATCCGGTCCGGCTTTTCCAGCGTGATGATGGACGGCTCGCTGAAGGATGACATGAAGACCCCGGCCAGCTATGAATACAACGTCGAGGTCACCCGCAAGGTTGTGGAGATGGCGCATGCCGTCGGCGTTTCAGTCGAAGGCGAGCTGGGCTGCCTTGGCTCGCTTGAAACCGGCATGGCCGGCGAAGAGGACGGCCATGGCGCCGAGGGCGTGCTGGATCATGCCAGCCTGCTCACCGATCCTGAAGAAGCCGCAGCTTTCGTCAAGGCTACCGGCGTGGACGCGCTGGCCATCGCCATCGGCACCTCGCACGGCGCCTACAAGTTCACCCGCCCGCCGACCGGTGACGTGCTGGCTATTAAGCGCATCAAGGAAATCCATGCCCGCATCCCCAATACACATTTGGTGATGCATGGCTCGTCCTCGGTGCCGCAGGAGTGGCTCAAGATCATCAACGAATTTGGCGGCGACATTGGCGAGACTTACGGCGTCCCGGTAGAGGAAATCGTCGAGGGCATCAAGCACGGCGTGCGTAAGGTCAACATCGATACCGATTTGCGCATTGCCTCGATGGGCGCGGTGCGTCGCTTTCTGGGGCAGGAAGCAAATCGCAAGGAACTCGACCCGCGCAAGTTTCTCCTTGCCGCCACCAAGGCCATGAGTGATATCTGCAAGGCACGCTTCGAGGCTTTCGGCTCCGCAGGACAGGCTGGCAAGATCAAGGCCGTTTCCTGCGATAGGATGGCCGATAAATACAAGAAAGGCGAGTTGGCCGCAATCGTCAAATAAGCCGGAATGTTCAAAAAGGCGGCTCTTGCCGCCTTTTTTGTAGGTCAGGAGAGGAAAAATGGTA
>Ga0316616_100000056_pt1 | contig 27653 bp, 23 predicted proteins | sample OWC_Aug_M1_C1_D1_FD_207660 | JGI IMG/M metagenome (GOLD analysis project Ga0316616, IMG submission 207660) | Wetland soil microbial communities from Old Woman Creek delta, Ohio, United States - OWC_Aug_M1_C1_D1_B | ecosystem: Environmental > Terrestrial > Soil > Wetlands | place: USA: Ohio... | reverse complement strand
AAGGGTGTCTTACTATGGTAGAAAATTCCAAAATCGAAAAAAAAGATGATTGAATCTCGTTTTAAGAGATCGTATTTGTTTCGATTCCATCCTTTCCTGCCGTAGCCAGTAGCATAGGTATTTGAGTGAAAAAATCCAGGACCCTGACTTTTGTGAATTCGCACAAGGTCGTCCATTTTTTTTGGGCGGGGGTTTCCATTTTTGAAACCGCATTAGTTTAAGCAACTGGGGAATCACCTCGGTGGCATCCGTGATCTATTTCGAAAGAGGCAGCAAAACGTTCAAAGGTACTGCGATAAGGGTTTGCCAACACACCTAACGCCTTTCCGGAAGAGTTTTACTCAACTCTCAAAGGGATTGTTCTCGGAGGTGGATCATGCCAGAGAGATATATATTTTGGATTGAGGAGTTGGGGCAAGAGCACTGTGAGATTGTAGGGAAAAAGTGCGGCAACTTAGGTGAGATGGCGAAGATCGGATTACTGGTGCCCCCGGGGTTTGCACTCTCTGTGGAGGCCTATAAGGATTTTATGATTCAAACGAATGCCAGGAGGGAAATACAGAACTATCTGTCTCAGGTGAGTGGGGATATCGAAACCATAGAACAATTCAATCAAGCCAGTAGGGACATACGGCAGATTGTAGAATCGAAAGAAATGCCTGAGACGATGAAGGATACGATTTTATCCTTCTACGATGGTTTATGCCGAAGATGTGATTGTGTTGTTGCGGTTTCGACGAGGTCTGCGGGGCCCGTCAGTCATCCTGGACAATATGAGACTTATCTTAATGTTAAGGGTAAAACAGACTTATTGGAAAAGATTAAGAAGGTTTGGGCAAGCTCATTTAATCCCCGTTCTTTAGCCTTTCGAAAAAGGAAAGCACTGCCTTTGGAGAACGACCCGATCGGCGTGGCCGTCCTAAAGATGGTAAATGCCCGCGCCGCCGGGGTTATCTTTACAGCGGATCCCAATACGGGCGACCTGTCCAAGATGATTTTAGAGGCAAACTGGGGGTTGGGAGAGAGTGTGGTCAGTGGTGAGTTAATGCCGGATGTCTATGTTTTAAAAAAAGACACTTTGGAGATCCTCGAAAAAAAACTGGGGAAGAAGTCGAAATATGTCACCTGTAAAGAATTAGGAGTGGCAGAGGAAGAGTGCCCTGCTGATTTGAGCGGCGCCTTCTGCTTAAGAGACGAGGAAGCAAAGGAGGTTGGGAAATTGGGCATTTTGTTGGAGAACCACTTCGGTGTCCCGCAGGATGTAGAGTGGGCGATCGAGCGAGATTCAGAATTACCCAAGAGCATTGTACTGCTGCAGACTCGTCCGGCAGTCATCGCGCGGAAGAAGAGTCCCGTGGACCAAGTGGTTGATTTAATGCTGAACCTGTATTCAAAGGGGTGATCACCGGGGAACCGGAACCATAGGAACGGTGAAGGCAATCTTAGGTCGTGAACGGAGAGTACCCCACAATCCCCGCCCTACAGGGCGGGGATTGTGGGGTACAATATAAAGAAAACACCATGCCGGAAAGCTCCGCCCTTTAGGGCGAAGAGCTTTAATCCATACTCAACCCATCTTTATAGAAAGGAGAGCCAATATGTTGAGGCCAGCTTATGACTTAAGCTTTTATGAATTTGATGAGGAAAACGATCCCAAGAACTATGGCGTCCTTTTGTGCGACCTGGTCCACGGCAAACCTCCCATGAAGCCCCTCTATATCGGGGTTGGTTGGTATTGGTATTACCATGGCGTCCGCTATGGGGCGGAAACACTCTTTTTAACCACGACTCATGGCTGGGATTCCAGGTTTATCAAGGGCTATCCTTATATCACCGCAATCAGAACCACGGAAACAGAGGCCAAAGCGCGTGAACCTCTCTTCAGGGAGAAGATCAAGCCCCTGATCGAGAACTTTGATGGTGTATGGAATCCACTCAAAACCGAATTGCTGGAGATCTATAAGAAAGCCAAGAATTCAAGGGGTCTTAAGGAATGGGGAGACATAAGAAAACTGAATAACCAAGATCTTCTCTCTTTCTTCCTGGATTTTGTCTATGTCATTAATCGAAAAGAGGCCGAAACCCATTTCGTCATGTTAATGGCTTCTTATTACATCAGCGGCTTGTTTCAACAGATGTGGCGTGAGATCTTCAGAACAGAAGCTCCCATTGATCCGAATTTCAGCAAATTGATGGCAGGATATGAAAGTCAGGACCACCGGGTCGTCAGGGAGCTGTGGCGACTTGGCAGACGGGCTCTGGAGCTCGGTTTGAGAGATGTGTTCGAGACCAGTGACGAAGAGAGCGTGATTAAAGAATTAGAAAAGACCAAAACAGGAGCCCAATGGCTGGGTGAATACAACGGATTTTTGCTGGAACATGGCTGGAGATGTGAACGGATGCATGCCTATGATACCCCCGCCTGGATTGAAAAACCCAGTCTGGGTGTTCGAAGAGTCAAAATACTGATGGCGAAGGAAGCCTTCCCTCTCGATGCAGAGCACGATCGGGTCGTCGCAGAGAGAAATAATGCGGAGAAGGAAGTCTTGACGAAAGTACCGGAAGCGCAAAGAGACGCGTTTAGAATCTTGATGGGAGCAGCCCAAAAATCGGGCTATTGGAGCGAAGACCATACGTACTATTGCGACTTCTACATCGGTTCCATGGGGAGGTGGATTGTCACTGAATTTGGACGCCGATTTGCCGAGGCAGGATGTATTGATCATCCGGAAGATATCCATTTCTTGCATCCGAACGAGATAAGAAAGGCTGCCATCCCCATGGGAAGAATCAACCTTCGTCATTATGTGAATCCAAGAAAGAAGGCCTGGGAAGAGAACCTTACTATAGATCCACCGCCATTTTACGGAGACATCAGCCAAGCCCAAGCTGTATTAAGGAGCGATCCTACTCTGGCGGTATCCACCCAGCTTCCCATCGTGAGAGAAGAGCTGAAGGCAGACCTCTATGGTGCCGCCGCTGCTCCTGGGTTTGTCGAAGGTGTTGCGCGCGTGATTATGAGCGCAGATCAGTTGTCGGAAATCAAAGCGGGAGAGATATTAGTAGCCCCCGGAACCTCTGCTGCCTGGACGGTGGCCTTCAGCATTATCAAGGGTCTCGTCACAGATGGCGGGGGGGCCCTCTCTCACCCTGTGATCATGGCTCGTGAGTATGGGATACCCTGTGTTGCCGGTTGTTTCGAGGGCACTGCGAAGATCAAGACCGGCCAGAAAATAAGGGTGGATGGGAACCTAGGGGTTGTCTACATCCTGAAATAGGAAAAGAGCACATGGATTGCGTCACGGGCGTATTATTTTGAAAATCTCCCCCCTGCCTTCGTCCCGCAGAGCGGGGCTTCGCGCAGGCAGGTCGTCCCTCTTTGCCAAAGAGGGGTAGTTTCCCCCTTTGTAAAAGGAGGGGGAGGATTATGGAGTTGTCAGCACTTTGGGGAAAACTTAATTTTTGCCACAGCAAATGATAAGAAGAGGAGAGAAGGGTGCATAAGAAATGCATCGTCCTTATTGGTACCTTGGACACCAAAGGTGAAGAGATCGGCTATCTGAAGGAACTCATACGTAAGCGAGGGCACCGACCTTTTATCATCGACATCGGCGCCGGGGGAAAGGCAAGACTGGACGCAGACATTACTGCTTCCGAAGTGGCCCGGGCAGCAGGTTCAGAGATAGAAAAGCTATGGGATTCCCCTGAAAGGCAGAAAGTGACCGAGGTGATGATTAAGGGAGCGGTAGGCAAACTGGCTGCTCTTTGCCGGACAGGAGAGGTTGAAGGGATGATTTCCATCGGTGGCATGACCAGCACGGTGATGGCCTCCAGTATCATGAGAGAGATGCCCTACGGCATTCCCAAACTCATTGTCTCCAGTGCTGCCTCCATGCCAGGGTCCAACCGCTTCTTCGGTCCTACGGGGATAACCATGATGCATTCCCTGGTGGATGTAGGCGGCCTCAATAGCCTGCTCAAAGCTCAGCTCAGTAGAGCCGCTGGCGCCATCTGCGGCATGGTGAAAGATGAGATTTCTCAACCCAGCCTGGGAGAGCACAAGCCGAGGGTTGCCATGTCTGTCTATGGATATGTGGAAAACTGTGCGCGTTATATCAACGAAGCGTTGACAGGGAAATACGAGCTTATCCGCTTCCACGCCACGGGCATGCCTGAGATCACCATGGAGAAGCTCGTCGAGGAAGGCTTCTTCAGTGGCGTCATCGACTTGGTGCCCTCTAGTATCACGAATGAGAAATTTAGCGGCTCACGAATCTCCTGGAAAAGAAGGTTAGAGGTGGCCGGGGAAAAGGGGATTCCTCAGGTAATAGCCCCAGCTGGGGTGAACACCATTTCCCGGGTGGGATTTACCGCTGAAGAATTAGCTCCTGAGCTCAAGATACGTAAGCATTACTTTATGGAAGAACTACGGGTTACCGTGTGGTTGAATACCAAGGAATTAGGGGATATGGCCTCGATCTACGCTGAGAAGCTCAACAAGGCTGTGGGGCCGACGAAGTTCCTCATCCCCAAACGAGGGTGGATCTCTATTGAAAAAGAAGGGGGCAATTTCTATGACCCGCAAAACATTCAGGTCTTTGTTGATAAGCTTAAGGAGAAGCTGAAGGCAGAGATTGAAGTAAGAGAGGTGGACGCCAATATTGATGACCCGATTTTTGCCCAGGCAATCGTAAATGCTTTTGAGGAAGTAATGAGCTGAAGTGAAAGGTGTTCCTTGAACCCAACTTTTGCCAACGGCTAGGAAGGGGCAAAGGGGATTGAATGCCGAAAGATAAACGTGGGGCTTAACGAAAGACCTCTCTTCAGACTCCTGACGACATCCCTATTGAGGCGCTTTTCGTACCAACTCTCAGGTAGAAACGGATGCCTTGACAGGCTGGATACAACCGGGAGAATCAATGATTGATCGGCAAAGCCGAATGATAACAATTAAAGCCGATCCACAACCGATCCTTGTCGATCTTGCGAGAACAGCCCTGCTCGTCGTGGACATGCAGAATGCCTTTGTACACAAGGGGGGCTATTTCGATCTGGTGGGCTTAGATATAACCCCTATCCAACGAATTATTGAACCTTGCAGCAAGGTCATCCATGCTGCGCACGCCACGGGCATCAGGATCATCTATCTCCAGATGGGATGCAGCCAAGATCTCTCGGATAGGGGGGCACCCGATGCGCCCAGTTCGGTCAAATCCAGGGTTTTGTCTATGATGAAGGAGCACCCTGAATGGAAAGACAAGTTTTACATCTATGGCACCTGGGGGGCGGAGATCATCGAAGAACTGAAGCCTCGTGAAGGGGATATCGTCGTTAAGAAACAAAAGCACGATGGGTTCATCGGAACAAACCTGGACATCATTCTAAGAACTCTCGGGGCCAAGTATCTGTTCTTTGTCGGAGCAGCCACGAACATATGTGTGGAATCGACACTCAGGCATGCCTTTTCTCTGGACTATTTTCCCGTTCTTATATCAGATGCCGTGAGCCCGATGGGCTCGAATATCACGCAAGATGCTACCATTCTCAACGTTCAGTCCACGTTTGGATGGGTGGCGAATGTGGAAGACCTATTATGTGCAATACGCTCTATCGAGAACGAAAGGAGGTGACATAAATATTTCCAGTTAGTGGAGAGGATGAAGACTTCTTTGACATCGGTTGTTGAAGGGAGGGGGTAGAACCCATCTCCTAGTGAAAGGAGAGAGAAAATGAATGATACTATGAAATACTTAAAAGTCATCGCTTGCTTAAGTTTACTGATAGTGCTCATTCTCCCATCTGTTGGCTATCCTCAGGCCAAGGACAAAATCCGTATCGGTAATGCCATCGCTCTTTCGGGTCCCTATGTGGCTGGGGCGGTAATGACGCAGGCAAACCCCTATGACATGTGGGTCAAGGAGGTCAATGCGAAAGGTGGAATCTTTGTTAAGGAGTATAACAAAAAACTGCCCGTGGAGATGATCAGGTACGACGACAAAAGTGACGTAGGAACCGCCGTGAAGCTGGTCGAAAAGCTGATCTTGGATGACAAGGTTGACCTTCTGCTGCCCCCTTGGAGTACGGGGATGAACTTTGCCATCGCCCCCATTATCACCAAATACGAATACCCTGTACTCGGGGTCACGGTTGACTCCATGAAGATTAAGGAAATAGCGCCCACCATCCCCTACTTTTTTGTACACCTGAACCAGCCTCCGGTAAAGGCGGAAGCCATCGTGCCGCTTTGCAAGGAATTGGGAGTCAAGACCGCCGTGGTGATCCATCACTCGGATTTGCACGGCATAGAATTTGCCGGCTATGTGGCACCCCAGTTAAGCGTCAATGGAATCGACGTCGTCATGTACAAGTCCTATCCAATGGGTGCCAAGGATCTTTCCCCGCTGCTGAAAAAGATTAAGGCCGCAAAACCCGATGCGTTTTTTGCATTCTCCTACCCTGATGAAACCTTCCTTCTTGCCGGGCAGTCCAAGGCGATTGGATTTAATCCAAAGCTCTTTTACACCAGCATTGGCACGGCCTTCGCAGCCTATCGGGATGCGTTTGGTGCCAAAACGGTGGAGGGTGTAATGGGGACGGGCGCCTGGAACCCGAAAGTCCCTTATCCCGGAGCGAAGGAATTCTGGGACAGGATGGTCCAGTTTGCCGGCGCAGGAAAGGTTGACTGGTACGGGAACGCCTTCTGTTACTCCTCGATGCAGGTTCTGGAGCAGGCCATAGAGAAGGCCGGGACACTTGACAGAAAGAAGATAAGGGATGTCATTGCCACCAGCACATTTCAGACAGTGATCGGCCCGGTAAGATACGAGAATCAGATTAACGTTCAATCACCCGGCGAAGTAGGACAGTGGCAGAATGGAGGGTTTGAGATTGTAGCGGCTAAAGAAAAGCGGACCGCAAAACCTATCTATCCTAAACCCCCGTGGCCAAAGTAGGCATTCTCCAATCCCCCCAACCCCCTTTGCTAAAAGGGGCGAGGGGGGATTGATGAGATTGCGAGTCTCTCCGGGCAGCCTGCAGAGTTTAGTTCCTGAAGTGAGAAAGGTATTCCTGTGTTTTCAACCATCTTGGATGTCGTCATTGGCGGTCTAATCATGGGAGGCATCTACGCCCTGATCGCCGTGGGGCTCGGCCTTCAGTATGGCGTTGGACGAGTACTGAACGTTTCTCATGGCGAGTTCATTATGATCGGTGCCTTTGCCACTTGGTCGTTATACACATTATTGGGGATTAGCCCTTTGCTCTCTCTTGTCATTTGCGGTCCTGTTCTGTTCATGATCGGTTTTTTAATTCACAGAACTCTCTTTCAATATTTGAGAGATCAATCAGAATCGATAGGCGCTTTTGCGGATAGCTCCCTCTTAGCCTCCTTTGGTCTCCTCTTCATTATTCAGAATGTGGCATTACTAATATGGAAGGCTGACATAAGAGGGTACTCCTACTTGGATTCCTCAATCAGTATTTTTGACGCCATATTCGCGGTCAATCGCTTAGTCGCCCTTTTGTTTGCTGTCGTCATCAGCTCGGTCTTCTATATCTTTCTAACACGCACACGCCTGGGAAAGGCGATTAGGGCCGCCGCGGAAGACCCCCTGACAGCCCAGGTGATGGGGGTAAACATTCATCGAGTGTTGGCGATCTGCTTTGGTCTGGGGGCGTTGATGGCTGGTTTTGCAGGTCCTCTGATCAGCATGATATACGAGATTCAACCAACGATGGGCCTCGAGTATACCATCATTGCCATTATCGTTGTCGTCCTGGGTGGACTAGGAAGTATCACCGGCAGTTTAATCGGCGGTTTTATTCTGGGACTTATCGGCAGCATCGTGACCTATTTCGACGCAGGTTTATCGTTGGTTGCCTACTATGTTATCTTTATACTGCTGCTCCTGATCAGGCCGACAGGTATTTTGGGAAAATAGAGAAATGGACCGTGTCCGAGTGACCACTCAAAGACTCTTTCCCTTTGGAACAATTTTCTTAATCCTCATCCTATTAGCAACTCTCCCTCTTTATGTCCAGCCTTATCTTGTGATATTACTGACCACCATCCTCATGTATGTCATCATTACGGTAAGCTGGACAATCTTCTCCGGACCTACCCGCTACATTTCTCTCGCATCCGCCGCCTTCTTCGGGGTCGGCGTCTATACCTCGGCTTTACTAGGGAAAGCATTCCCCCTGCCTGTTGTTATTGTTGCAGGCAGTCTATTCAGTTTCATACTTGCCCTTTGTATTGGCCTTCTCACCTTGAGGCTAAGAGGCATGTATTTCATCATATTCACTTTCTCGATCACCGAACTCATGAGACACTTCCTCCTATGGTGGGAGACGACCATGACGGGGACGGTTGGCAGATGGGTCGTCATCGTGGACCACACGGTTGTCTATTACGTCATGCTCGTCATTTTCGTCTTGGTGTTGCTTGCTGCTCACCTCATTAGACACTCCAGATTCGGGTTAGCCCTGAGAAGTATCGGGGAACAGGAGGAGGCGGCAACTCACATCGGTATCAATGCAACTTTAGTGAAGACGATTACCTTCGCCATCAGCGCCTTCTTCATGGGAGCTACGGGGGCGATCATGGCGACAAAATGGAAGTATATTGACCCAAAAATTGCCTTTGATCCCCTTCTTTCTTTTATGCCTGTCCTCATGGCTATCTTTGGCGGTACGGGACAACTTTTTGGTCCTGTCTTCGGAGCCGCCGTTTTTGCCTACTTAGAAGAAGTACTGACAACGAAGTTCCCCTACTATTATATGCTCCTTTTCGGCAGTATCTTGATCGTCGTTATCTTGTTCCTGCCTCATGGTATGGTAGGCCTGGTACAAAACTTGCGGAAACGAGGGGTGAAGCGGCAGAATGCGAATCCTTGAAGGGAAAAATGTCACGAAACATTTTGGCGGGCTAGCCGCTGTGCATCAGGTCGACTTCAACATCCATCAAGGCGAGGTCGTAGGACTGATTGGTCCGAACGGGGCGGGTAAAACAACCCTTTTCAATTTGATCTCCGGTTCCCTTCCGACGACAGGAGGAGAGATAACATATAAAGGTAAAAGAATAACCGGGCTGAAGCCACATCAGATCTGCAAGAGGGGAGTCGCCAGAACCTTTCAATCCGCTAAACTCTTCTCCGGAATGACCGTCTTTGAGAATGCACTCGCAGCATCATTATTCGGGACCAAAAGGGTTATATCTGTTCCCGATGCCGAGAAGGAGGCGGCGGAATTACTGGAGTTTGTCGAGTTGTCAACGGTGAGAGAGATGCTCGCCAAAGACCTGCCGATCGCTGATCGGAAGCGTCTTGAAGTTGCTCGAGCGTTGGCTACTAAGCCAGATCTACTGATGTTCGACGAGGTGATGGCGGGGTTGAATCCTACCGAGATCGCTCAGGCGATGGAGCTGATCACAGAGATTCGGAAAAAGGGGATAACCATTTTCATGATCGAACATGTGATGAAGGCCATTATGAACGTTTGCGATCGAATCATCGTGCTCCATCATGGCAGTAAGATTGCGGAAGGAACGCCCGGGGAGATTGCTACCAGCCGGACCGTTATTGAAGTCTATTTGGGAGAATAAGCCCCGTTCGAAAAGACGGGACATTGACTTTGCCCTTTCTTTGAATCATTGAAGTGTTGGGAATATTATCTTCGCCTGAGTGCGACTTTCTAACGGGGTAAACCCATGCTGGCAGTCAACCATATCGATGCTTTCTACGGAAGGGTCCAGGCCCTGTGGGATGTTTCTTTAAGAATCGATGAGCGAGAAATAGTCGCCTTGGTGGGTGGTAACGGAGCTGGTAAGACGACGCTTCTCAACATCATATTCAGCCTGCTCCGTCCAGCCTCGGGTACGGTGGAGTTCCTGGGGAAGCGGATCAATGGCCTGGCGCCTCACCGGATCGGGGAATTAGGTATCTCCTATGTCCCCGAAGGGGGCAGGCCTTTCAGGGAAATGACCGTACGTGAGAACCTGGAGATGGGCGCCTATATTCATGAAGCCTGGAAACAGAAGGAAGAGACGCTCAGCCAGGTTTATAACATGTTTCCAAGGTTGAAAGAAAGACAGAAACAGTTAGTCGGAACGCTGAGTGGTGGCGAGCTCCAAATGGTAGCCATAGGGCGGGGTTTAATGTCAAGACCAAAGCTGTGCGTTTTTGATGAGCCCTCCTATGGCTTGGCGCCACTCCTGGTAAAAGAAATCTTTCGTATCGTACAGGGACTTCGTGAACGGGGGATTGCCATCTTGCTGATTGAGCAGAATGTCCGGCAAACCCTGGAGATAGCGGACAGGGCTTACGTGCTCGAAAACGGCAGGATCGTCTCGGAAGGGAAAAGTGGAGAGCTTCTGCAAGACGATCATATCAAGAAGGCCTATTTGGGTTTATAGTGGCAGGCTGGCTAAGAGTTACTCTGGGGGAACAAGAGAGTAGAGAATGGAGAAGGATAGCGCTGTACTCAGGTTAGATAAGATTTTTAAGAGTTTTGGTGGGCTACAAGTTTTATCAGAGGTGGACCTGGCCCTGGAGGAGGAGGAGATCGTCGGGATTATCGGACCTAATGGTGCGGGTAAGTCTACCCTGTTCAATGTGATCACCTCGATCTACAAACCAAATAGTGGTGAGGTGTACCTGCGAGGGCGGAGAATTACTGGTCTTGCTCCCCACAAAATATGTCGCATAGGAATTGCAAGGACTTTTCAACTCATCAGAACTTTTCTTGGCATGACCGTATTAGAAAATGTCATGGTGGGTTCTATTTATGGACATGAGCATAAGGGTAAAGAGGCTCGGAAAAGAGCCTTAGAGGCTTTAGACCTTGTGGAATTGTCTGATAAGAAAGACATTATTGCGGCGCATATCACTCTTTCAGACCGGCGTCTTTTGGAGGTGGCGAGGGCCTTGGCTTCCATGCCGGTGGTGACATTATTGGATGAGCCGATGGCCGGTCTCAATCCTTCTGAGATCGAAAAGATACTTCAGGTGATCAAGAGGGCAAGGGATGAGAGAAAGATCTCCATCTTGTGGATCGAACACAAAGTCGACGCCGTCTTTGGTATTTGTGATCGCGTGGCGGTATTGAATTACGGCCTGAAGATTGCCGATGGGAAACCAGATGAAATAGCGAATAACAAGAAGGTGATCGAGGCTTATCTCGGGGAATCTTATGCTTGAAGTGATTGATTTGGATGTCCACTATGGCGATGCTCAAGCCCTCTGGGGCATCCGTTTCCACGTCAGGGAATCGGATGTTTATTCTATCATCGGTTCCAACGGTGCCGGGAAATCAACGGTCCTGAAGACGCTTGCAGGTTTGCTACGTCCTTCTTCTGGGCGAGTGGAGTTTTTCGGGTCCCGTGTGGATGGAGAGGATCCCAACGTCATGGTGGATCTCGGGATCTCCCTTGTGCCTGAGGGCAGAGAGCTGTTTTCGCAGCTCACGGTTCTGGAGAACCTGGAATTGGGCGCTTTCACGAAACGGGCCAGACCTTTCATGAAGGAAACCTTCGAATGGGTAGCCCATCTCTTTCCGATCATTAGAGAGCGGGAAAACCAGCTTGCCGGGAAGATGAGTGGAGGAGAGCAGCAAATGATAGCAATAGGAAGGGGATTAATGTCAAAGCCGAAGCTTCTGATGCTTGATGAACCCTCCTTGGGACTAGCCCCCCTTATTGTAAAAACCATTTTTGAAACCATTACCCAATTGAACGCACAAAAGGTAACCATTCTGCTTGTGGAGCAAAACATCCATCAGGCATTAAAGATTGCTCATCAAGCTTTCGTCCTGAAGACTGGCAGAATTACTTTAATGGGCAAAGGAGATGAACTTTTGTCTGACCCAGAAATTCAGAAAGCCTATATGGGCACGCTGAAGTAAAGGAGGTGTAAGATGTCATTTCCAAAACCGTTTAATCTGGATGGAAAGATAGCCCTTGTAACGGGAGCGGCAGGTGGCTTAGGGGTGATTTTTGCTGAAGCAATGGCCGAGGCAGGTGCGGATGTCGTTTGTGCTGACATCAATGCTGAAGGCCTCCAAAGGACCGTTAAGAAAATTGAGGAAATCGGCAAAAAAGGGTTGGCCATCATATGCGATGTGTCGAAAGAAGAAGATGTTATGAGAATGATGAAGGTCACACGAGACACTTTCACCCGGTTAGACATACTTTTTAATAACGCCGGGATCGCCGAGGAAGTGCCCAAACCATTGCATGAATACAAAACAGAGGAATGGAACCGCATCTTGTCAGTGGATCTCCAGGGTGTCTTTTTTTGTGCGAGAGAGGCCCTTAAGATAATGGTGAAGCAAAAGAGCGGAAAGATTATTAATATTGCATCGATTTGGGGGTTGGCGGGGTCCTCCAGCATTATGCCGATACCGGCTTATAATGCTGCTAAAGGGGCGGTCGTCAATCTGACCCGTGAACTTGGACTTGAATATGCAGCCTTAGGGATCAACGTAAATGCTATCTGTCCAGGTTTTTACCGGACCAACTTGGGGGGCGGTTCCGATGATCCGAATTTCGTTAAGGCGGTTAAGGAATTTGTCCCTATGGGGAGGATAGCAGAGCCAGAGGATTTAAAGGGGACCGCAATTTATCTTGCCTCTGAGGCTTCTGACTATATGTGCGGTCAAACGATTGTAACAGACGGCGGAATTTTGGCAAAATAGAAGACCGAAGGAGTTGACTACAGGGCAAAGGAAATGAGCTCTTGACCAACTTAGAAGTTTAGAAGGCCTCTATAAGGACACTGGAATAAAATTCATGTTGGACTACCTGTCTGGGACCCTCCTATTACAGCTTTCTATAAACGGGATCCTCTTTGGGACAATGTATGGCATAGCAGCCATCGGGCTTAGCCTCATTTTTGGAACCATGCAGATTATATTTCTCGCCCAAGGGACAATGATCATTTTGGCAGCCTTTTTCTGTTTTTGGATGTTTTCACTCTATTCCATAGATCCCTATCTCTCTCTCCTCATCCTCATTCCCGCCTCTCTGATTTTCGGGCGAGGAGTTTATGAAGTCGTTTTCAGAAAAGTAGCGGGTTCCAAAATTACCTCACTTTTGATTGCCTTCGGGTTGATGGCACTTTTAGAACATCTCATGACTGTCCTGTGGACAGCCAATACCAGGGCGGTCAGGACGAGCTATACGGCATATAGTATCACAGCATTTGGTTTGAAGATCTCCTTTACCCGGCTTATTGCATTTTTTATGGCTCTGCTTTCGGCTCTAGGTGTAACCTTCTTTCTGAAGAAGACGCTTATAGGAAAAGCTGTAAGGGCGGCTTCGGAGAAACTTGTGGCGTGCAGGCTCGTGGGCATCATTCCACAGCAGGTAAACGGGATTACTTTTGCGATCGGCATTGGCCTCGCCACAATTGCGGGAATCGCTACGGCAACCACTTACCCTTTCGATCCCTATTCCGGTTTTATCTTCAGCCTGAAGGCCATGGTCGCACTGGCCCTTGGTGGTCTTGGCAGTGTCTGGGGGGCCTTTTTAGGGGGTGTGATTCTGGGCCTCTTAGAGAGCTTTGGATCTTTCTTTATAAGCGGCGGTTGGGCCGATGCAATATCCTATGGCGTATTCTTAGGGGTTTTGATGTTCAGGCCTGAGGGCCTCTTTGGGCGATCTTCCGATAAAGCAGGAGAGGGTGCAGTTTCCTTAGCATCCAATGTTGCACCGTCTCAAGTCATGACTGGATATTTGGATATATCACCAAAAGTACGCAAAGCCCTTCCTCCTTTGATACTACTGGCGTTCTGTGTTGTCCCCTTTGCCTTCGATACGGAGAAGTCGTACGTTATTTATTTCCTTTTCCTTGCATTTATCTACATTGCCCTTAGCCAGGCATGGAACTTAATTGCCGGATATACGGGACAGGTCTCCCTTGGGCATCATGCCTTTTTCGCAATCGGTGCCTATGTGACAGGGATGATATGGATCCATAAACTGACAGGAACAGGATATTATTTCGATCCGGTGACCATGTTTCTCAGCGGACTTGGATCGGCGATTTTTGCAGTGCTGATCGGCATTCCTCTTCTTTCAAAACTTCGAGGAGATTACTTCGCTCTTGGAACCCTTGGACTGGGAGAAATCCTCAGAGTCCTCTTTATCAAGGGTGGAAGTTTCACAGGCGGAGCGGTGGGACTCATGCTCCCCTCAGGTGTTTATACTTCCATGAAGCCCTATTATTTTACCAGCCTATTCTTGGCTTTGTTCGCGACAGGAATAACGTATTTCATGGTCAGATCACGGATAGGCCTCGCTCTGAAAGCAATTAATCAAGACGAAATTGCAGCGCAGGCCAACGGCATTCATATCTTAAAGTATAAGGTCTTGGCCTTTGCTGTGGGTGCCTTTTTAGCAGGGCTTTGCGGCAGTCTCCAAGGGTATTACCTTTTTCATATTCACCCCGAAGGATTTTTAAACCTGAACTGGACACTCTATCCTATCCTCATGTGCGTATTAGGAGGGATTGGAACGATCGTAGGCCCTATCCTAGGAGCTGTGTTCTTAACAGGGGTGTTCTCCCTGGCAAACATCTATTTACCTGGGATTCACCCCATTTTCTCAGGTGCTCTAATCATTCTTGTGATGCTGTTTTTGCCCAATGGGGTGATCCGTCTTAGAATCCGAAGGAAACACATCGGTTAATGGAGAAAGGGGGTGATAGCTTCCAAGGGATAATGGTTTAAGGTGCGGTTGAGGTGTTTGTGGTCTTTAGACAGACTGATCAGTGTTAGAAAAGAAGGGAGGTTCTAAAATGACCAAAAAGAGGACGTTTGGATGGTTAGGGCTATTCGTTTTTATTCTTGCCGGATGCCTCGTGTTGTTCAGTGAGGCTTTTGCCCAAGAGAGGAAAGAGATCCTCATTGGTGCTCCCCTTTCACTCAGTGGGATCCTGGCCATGGATGGGATTGAACAGCAATGGGCTTATGAGCAATCGGCGAATGATATCAACAAGACTGGGGGTATTTTTGTTAAGGAATTTAATAAAAAGCTCCCGATAAAGCTTGTGGTTGCAGACGATGAGAGTGACTCCGGTAAAGCAGCTGCCGCAGTGGAAAAACTCATCAAGATTAACAATGTTGACTTGCTTCTCTCAACACATTCTACTCCTTTGGTTCTCCCGACCTGTGTGACTGCCGAGAAATATAAAAAACTTTATCACGCCACCACCATATGGCCCCCCTTATGGGCAGAACAGAAATTCAAATGGTCCACCGCGTTTTTCTTTACACCGATGCAGGGGAGCGAGGTTCCATTTCTAATATTTAAATCCTTGCCTGAATCTGAGAGACCGAAGAACATCGCCCTCTTGATGGAGGACTCCATCGACGGACAGGCTTTTGGTGGAACTTTCAGGGAGAATGCAAAAAAATATGGGTACACGTATGCTCTGGATGAGCCCTGGGCGGTGGGCGCAAAAGACTATTCATCCCAGATCCTGAAAGCAAAGGCCAAGAAAGTCGATGCCATGTTCATTTTTGGGTCCCCTCAGGATAGTATTACGTTGGTAAGGCAGATAAAAGAAAATGGGCTGAATGTGAAATATATCCATGGATGGAAAGGGACCTGGACCTCAGAGTTCTGGAGCGCTCTGGGCAAGGATGCGCAATATGTCATGCTGGATGGATTCTGGTCGGAATCCTATCCCTACCCCGGCGCCAAGGAACTTGGAGAAAGATATGCCAAGAAGTTTAATAAGCGGTCTGTCAGTACCGGGCTCTATTATGCGCTTGCACAGATCCTTTGGCAGGCCATCGAGAAGGCTGGCTCTTTAGATTCAGCCAAGGTCAAACAGGCGATTGCCGGAACCGAGTTTAAGGGAACGGTGATGGGCAATGTGAAATACGATAAGGACGGGTTAGCCCTTTGCGAAAGCACAGGTAATCAGTGGTGGGACGGGAAACAGATGTTAGTGTACCCCTTTGTCAAAGGCGCCTGGAAGGTTAGAATGGCACCGCCGTGGGATAAGAGGTAACCTTTTTAATGATTCGCTCATCGGGGAGATCAGGCAAACCGATCTCCCCGATGCGGACCTAAAGATGACGTTCAACGGCAGATCCGTAAGGAGGATTACAATGAAGTTAAAAAACAAAGTTGCCATTATTACAGGAGCTGCCCGGGGCATTGGGGCAGCCTTTGCTGTGGGTTTTGCAAAAGAAGGGGCGAAAATCGTCGTCGGTGACATCTTAGACGGGAAAGAGACGGTCGACGCCGTGGAGAAATCAGGGAGTAAGGCGATCTTTGTGAAGACCGATGTTAGCAAACAGGATCAATGTGACGTATTAGCTAAGGCGGCTATAGATCGCTTCGGTTCAATCGACATTTTGGTGAATAACGCAGGGTTGTTTGCCAATATCATCCTGAGACCCTTTACCGAAATATCAACGGAAGAGTGGATGCGCGTTATGGAGGTGAACACGGCGGGCCCGTTCCATTGTACCAAGGCTGTTTTTCCTTACATGAAAGAAAAGGGAGGGAAGATCATCAATCTTTCTTCGGCATCCATTTTTGAAGGTGTTCCGGGGATGCCTCATTATGTCGCCTCAAAAGGGGCGATTATGGCCTTTACCCGCTCCATGGCTCGGGAGTTGGGCCCTCACAACATTAATGTAAACTCAATCGCTCCGGGCTTTACCCATTCTCCAGGCGGGGATGAATTCGACAGAAACAAAGCTCTGCCTATCGGGCTTCTTGACGAAATTCAACTCCCCCTCAGATCCCTGAAAAGGGCAGCCTATCCGGAAGATATTATCGGAACGGCGATTTTTCTGGCCAGCAATGATAGCAACTTCATCACGGGACAGTTGATCGTACACGATGGTGGGATGTCTTTTCATTAAATGGATTGAACGTCTCTCACGGAGCCAGACATCATGGAGGGGCAAGGGAGGATTCATCTCATTCTTTCCTGAATCTTAGAAAGAAGATGTTTTAATATCAATCTTTATGGGACCCCATTGGTTTAGAACGCTCCGATTTTGTTTTAAAATGACGAAGGATCTTCACCCGAGCAGATTCAGTATGTCGAGAGATTTTCGATTTCGTGGCGGACTTAAGGGATGAAAATGAATCAGAAGAGAGAATCAACATTTTCATAGGTCTTCATAAAATGGAACGACAGGGCTTCGCCCTCAATAAATTTAGGGTTTGAAAGGAGGATCATCATCCCGTGAGTCACAAGATCGAATTTGTCGATCAAACGTTACGAGATGCGCAACAGAGTCTCTGGGGTTTCACGATGAGGACCGATCACATGACCCCGATTGCGGAAACGATGGATAGAGTTGGGTACCGAGCCATCGCGACCGTAGGGAGTCAGGCATTTACGGTGCAGGTGCGCAATCTTAACGAGGACCCCTGGGAGAGGATCAGGATTTTGTCCAAACTGATCACGAAAACCCCTCTTCGCGGGTCCTACCAGATCGGAAGTCTCTCCTCCTTCGATCTGAGTACGCCGCGTGATATCATCACCCTCTGGATAAAGCGGTCGGTCGCCAACGGGATAAAGAGTTTCTGGATCTGCGATTACCAGGCGGATATGGAGAAGTTCATCTACTTTGCGCGCATCGCCAAGGCCGAGGGAGCTGAAGTCGTCCCGGCCCTGATGTATACCTCCAGCCCTGCCCATACGAAGGAACATTGGGCGCGAAAGACCCGGCGCATATTGGAGGCGAAGGGGTATATCGATCGGATCATGATAGAGGACGCGTCAGGGGTGATTACGCCGGAAGGCACCAGGGATCTGGTGTCCACCGTTCTAAAAAACTGCGATGGACTACCCCTTGAGTTCCACTCCCACTGTAATTCGGGACTTGCTCCTCTGTGTTATCTGGAAGCGATTCAATCGGGCGTCACGACCGTCCATACAGCGGTCGCGCCTCTCGCCAATGGCACCTCCCTGCCCGCAACGGAAACCATCTTAAGGAATGCTCGCCGTCTGGGCTTTTCCTCAGACCTGGATGAGGACGCGCTCGCGGCCGTCTCCGCCCATTTCAGAAATATTGCCGGAAAAGAAGGGCTGCCAATCGGCGTACCGATGGAATACGACCTCTTTCATTTCCAGCATCAGGTGCCCGGAGGCATGATGACAAACCTGACGCGACAACTCAGGGAGATAGGAATGGAACACCGTCTGGACGAGATCCTGGAGGAGATCGTCCAGGTTCGAAAGGAGTTCGGGTATCCTGTGATGGCAACACCCTATTCACAGATCGTAGGGGCTCAGGCCGTAGAGAATGTCCTCTCGGGCGAGCGGTATAAACAGATAACGGATGAGGCCATCAAGTACGTTCTCGGGTATTATGGAGAGCCAGTTGTCCCGGTAGACCAAAATGTCATGGATAGGGTAATGGGCTTACCGAGGACCAAAGAATTTCTCAATTGGAAGCCTGAAGGGTACCTTAAGTCCGTTGAAGAGCTGCGTCAAGAAATCGGCCCGGAACTTTCCGATGACGATCTTTTGCTCAGGATCCTAATTCCAGGAAAACCTCTCAAGCGCGGGGAGCCCAAGGGGCAGGTGACAGCTCCTGTGGTGAAACCTAGGGCGCCTGTTAGCCCACCTACCGACTTCCCAACGGAATTTACCGTTGACGTAGATGGTGACGTATTCAACGTTAAGATCTCGCCAGTGTGGGACGGGGTCGGAAAAACCGAACGAACAACGGAGGCAACGAGACCGGAGGCAGCAACGGGGCCGAAGGAACTCCCCTCGGGGGCGGTGCTTTGCGGGATGGCGGGGTTAGTCCTCTCGTTCGAAGTAAAGGTGGGCGACAGTGTCAATGCGGGGGATCTGGTGGCAATGATCGAAGCAATGAAAATGAGGAGACATGTCAACTCACCCCGTAGCGGAGTGGTAAAAGAGATTTGGGCCCGCGAAGGAGAGATGGTCAATCCTGGAGATGTCTTAATGGTGTTGGAATAACAGGCTGCTGAAAAACGCTCATCTTCATTGTTGCCCTCATCCTTTGTCGCTGCGGCGTACACATGAGTACGCCTCACTCCTCAGGATTTCGGGCGCCTTGAATCTGAGCATTTTTGAGCAGCCTGACAAAAATGACTTTTTCAGTGGCCAAGCAATGATTAAGAAGATTCTCATAGCCAATCGCGGTGAAATAGCCATCCGCGTCATGCGGGCGTGCCGGGAAATGGGAATTGCCTCCGTCGCTGTCTATTCTGAGGCAGACAAAGAGGCGTTATTTGCCAAATACGCGGATGAGGCTTATTGCATCGGACCTCCACCGGCCACGGCGAGCTATCTCAACATCCAAAAAGTGATTGAAGTGGCAAAGGAAAGCGGGGCTGACGCAATTCATCCTGGTTACGGCTTCCTTGCCGAGAATCCGAAATTTGCCCGTGCCTGTGAAGAAGAAGGCATAAAATTCATTGGACCATCAAGCCGAGTGCTCGAACTCATGGGGGATAAGGTAGCGGCTCGGCGTGAGATGATAAAGGCGGGTGTCCCTGTGGTGCCGGGCACGGAGGAGTGCGTGGTGGAATTTCGGCAAGCAAGGAACGTTGCCGATGAGATTGGATATCCGGTGATCATCAAGCCCTCCGGTGGCGGAGGAGGAATCGGCATGACCATTGTCCCGAACGAAGGGGAATTGGCGAAGGCACTGGAGTCCACGCAGGCGATTGCCACGACCACCTTTGGTCTTTGTGATGTCTACATTGAAAAATACTTACCCAATCCCCGCCACATCGAGTTTCAGTTGTTGGGAGATTCCAAGGGGAATGCCATTCACTTAGGGGAACGGGAATGCTCTATCCAACGGAGACATCAAAAGTTGATCGAGGAATCTCCTTCGGTGGCGGTGACCCCAGCCATGCGCGCCAAGATGGGGAAGTTAGCTGCGAAGGCCGCCAGATTTGTGGGCTATGAAGGAGCAGGAACGATGGAGTTCCTTTTCTCTGACGGAAGGTTCCACTTCCTGGAGGTAAACGCCCGAGTCCAGGTGGAGCACCCGGTCACTGAGATGGTGACAGGGGTGGATATTGTCAAAGAGCAGATCCGGATCGCCTCGGGACTCCCCCTCAGCATCAAACAAGAAGAGGTGCGGATGAACGGCAGCGCGATCGAATGCCGCATCAATGCCGAAGATCCTTTGAACGACTTTGTCCCCACACCGGGCAAGATCAAGAGCTATCATTCCCCCGGAGGAACTGGAATTCGAGTGGATAGCGGCGTCTACACCTCGTACACGATCCCTCCCTTCTACGACCCGATGATATCAAAGCTCATCGTGTGGGGCAGGGACCGCAATGAGGCGATCGCGAGAATGCGGCGAGCCCTCTTCGAATATATTATTGTTGGGATTAAAAGCAATATTCCATTCCATCAAGCGGTCATGAAAAACCCGCGCTTTATCCAGGGTGAACTGGGGACCCATTTTATCGATAGTGAAACCACCCTGATGGAAGATATGAAGCGAATGATGGAGCGGGAAATTCCGTTGGAGGAAAAGTTACCCCATCCTTTTGAGGAGAAAAAGAGAATTGCCGCGATGGCTGCTGTCGCTGCCCTGACCCAGATGCGTGGCCATGTTCAGCCCAAGCAGTAATGGCAGGAGCGAAGCCCCTTTTAGGGGGAAAGAAATGAGATAGAGGAGGAAAAGATGCCTGTCAATAAGATCTATGAAACCTGCGATCGAGCGGTCGCCGACGTTTCCGACGGGGCAACGATCATGATCGGTGGTTTCGGTTCCTTTGGTGGATTACCCATTCGCTTGATTGTTGCCCTGGCGAAACAAGGAGCAAAGAATCTAACCATTATCGCCAATCAAGGTGGCGTGGGTTTTGAGTTAAGTAAAAGAATAAAACCCGGCGGATATCAAGACATCGGCATCCTGGTCCAGAACGGACAAGTGAAGAAATTTATAGGGTCCGTTCCCGCCTTAGGAGGGATGCCTCCTACTTCTCCGATCGAGACGTACCATCGTGAAGGAAAAATTGAAATAGAGCTGGTTCCTCAGGGGACTTTGGCAGAAAGAATACGGGCAGGGGCTGGAGGGCTTGGAGGGTTCTACACTCCGACCGGGGTGGGGACTCCTGTTGAATCGGGGAAAGAGAAGAGGGTGATCAGTGGCAGGGAGTATTTGTTGGAATTTCCCCTCACCGCAGATTTTGCTCTGATCAAGGCACATAAAGCCGACACCTTGGGTAACCTGGTCTACAGGGGAACGGCAAGATGCTTCAACCCTCCAATGGCCATGGCTGCCAAGATCACGATTGTTGAGGTCGATCAGCTTGTTCAGGTGGGAGAATTGAATCCGGAAACGGTTGTCACACCCCATCTCTTTGTGAGCCGGATTGTGGAGGTGCCAAGATGAAGATGCGCTTAGACGAAGAAACGATCGCCCTGAGGGCGGCGAAGGAGTTTGAAGACGGGATGGTGGTTAACTTAGGGTATGGCATGCCTGGGCTCTGTGCAAATTTCATCCCCGAGGGGAGAACGATCTTCTTCCAGAGCGAAAACGGAGTCCTGGGATATGGACCTCTGCTGACCGATGAAGAGAAGGATTATGAACTGATCAATGCTTCAGATCAGCCCGTCACCCATCTGCCAGGCATGTGTTTTTTTGACAGCGCAGTATCTTTTGACATGATTCGAGGCGGGCACATTGACGTGGTCATCCTGGGGGCTTATCAGGTATCTGAAAAAGGAGACTTGGCAAACTGGGGCCGACCGGGGCGGCCTGCTACGGGCATGGGAGGCGGCATGGACCTGGCCTTGGGAGGTAAAAAGCTGATGGTGATGATGCTCCACACCACGAAGGAGGGAGGCCCACGGATCGTCCGGCAATGCACGTTTCCTCTCACGGCAAGAAATTGTGTCAAAAAAATATTTACCGATATCGCTGTCATCGATGTCACAAAACAGGGACTTGTTCTTCGGGAGGTTGCCCCTGCCTGGACTGCGGAGGAGGTACAAGCCCTTACCGAAGCAAAGCTCATCATAGGCGAGGATTTAAAAGAGATTGAGCTGTAGCTTTTTCTAGATAAGGTGCTGCCTTTCAGTAAGGAGGTCAAAGGTGGTTGGTATTACATCAATAGGAGCCTACATCCCCATGTATAGGCTCAGTCGCGATGAAATAGGAAGATTCTGGCGAACAAGAGGAATCGGAGGGGAAAAAGCGGTAGCCGGCTATGACGAGGACACCGTAACCATGGCTGTAGCCGCGGTCCAGGATTGCATCGGACGGAGTGACAAGAAGGCAAAAGGCCTCTACTTTGCCAGTACCACTGCTCCCTACAAAGAGAAACAGAGCGCGGCCATCGTAGCGAGCGCAATGGATCTTGACAGGATGTGTGTCACTGCAGACTTTTCAAATTCTCTGAGGGCCGGAACGACTGCCCTCAAATCGGCACTGGATGCAGTGAAGAGTGGATCAGCCGACCACGTTTTAGTTACCGCCTCGGACTGCCGGACCGGGGCCCCGAAAGGGAGGTTTGAACAACTTCTTGGGGATGGGGCTGCTGTCCTCGCCATAGGATCCAGCGAGGTGATTGCGGACATGGAAGGGTGCTATTCCATCTTTAATGAGTTTACCGATGTGTGGAGAACGGATGCTGACAGCTTTCTCAGATCTGGAGAGGGACGTTTCATCGACGACGTAGGTTATTTACCCACCATGAAGGAAGCTATTTCAAAACTGATGGAAACATATTCGCTCAGCCCGGGGGACTTCTCCAAAATTGTGTTCTCGGCATCGGACAATAGGCAGCATGCCGATCTCGCCAAGAAGCTCGGCTTCGAAGCATCCCAGGTTCAGGATCCCCTCTTCTCCCAAATTGGTAATACCGGGACAGCCGGAGCATTCATCATGCTGGTCGCTGCCTTGGAGCGGGCAAATCCAGGAGACAGGATTCTATTTGCAAACTACGGCGACGGCTCCGATGCCTTCATCTTTCGTGTCACGAAAGCTATCGCCGGAATTCATTCCAAACTGCAGATGAAAAATAGGTTAGCAAGAAAGAGAGCGGTAGATTACGGAACCTATCTCAGCTGGCGTGATCTCGTGCCCTTTGAGGTGTCAAGCCTTCCCGAACGCGGTGAACCCTCACTCGCCAGCCGATGGAGAGAAAGAAGGGTTATTGCCTCTCTTTCCGGTGTCAAATGCAGAAAATGCGGAACCCCACAAATACACCCGATCGGACAGGCTGTAAGAATCTGTATCGTATGCCAGTCGAAAGATGATTTTGATGATTATAAGTTTTCCGACAAGAAAGGCACACTTTTTACTTATTCGATTGATCACCTACAGCCCACAAAAAACCCGCCCGGCCTCAATGGCGTTGTAGATTTTGATGGGGGTGGCAGGCTGATCTGTGAACTGACCGACTGCGAACCTGACCAGGTAACGATAGGGATGCCCGTAGAAATGACGTTCCGAAAATTGTCTCAGGGTAAAGGGATAGTCAACTATTTCTGGAAAGCAAAGCCAATCATGAAATAGCTGTTCTTTGAGTGAGACCGGAAGGCGTTAGGTGTAAGGCGTCAAACTCTCTAGCGACTTGCACCTCACGACGAACGGTCTTCCAAGAATAGAGCTACAGAGTTAAAGGAGTGACATGTGGAAACCATTAAGGATAGGGTTGCAATCGTGGGTATGGGGTGTACGAAGTTCGGCGAACGATGGGATATGGGTGTAGAAGACCTTCTTGTTGAAGCGGCCTACGAGGCATTTGAGGATGCAGGCATCGAACCGAAGGATATTCAGGCCGCCTGGCTGGGTACTGTCTTTTCCGGCGTCACGGCAATCACCTTGTCCCCCCTTGGACTCCAGTACATTCCAATGACCAGGGTGGAAAACATGTGTGCGACCGGCACGGAGGCTGTGCGGGCGGCAAGCTATGCCGTCGCGGCAGGAGCCTGTGACATCGCATTGGCCGTCGGTGTGGAGAAGCTCAAAGATTCGGGCCAGACCGGGGTGAAGGGCCCGGCCATTGTAGGAGATAACCCGGACGGGAGTTCAGGGATAGGCTCCGGCTTTAGCGCCCCCGCCTCTTTCGCCTACCTGGGAACGAGATACTTTCATCAATATGGGCTGGAGCCTGACGATGGAAAGCGTCTCCTTGCCGAGATCGCTGTGAAGAACCATTACAACGGCAGTTTGAATCCCAAGGCCCACTTCCACAGCAGGTTGACCCTGGAGCAAGTCATCCAGGCGCCCATCGTCGCTTGGCCACTTGGGCTCTATGACTGCTGCGGTGTGAGTGACGGGGCTGCGGCGGCGATCGTGGTCCGCGCCGATAGGGCAAAGGACTTCAGGGCCGATCCGATCTATATCAAGGCACTCGCCATTTCAGTCGGGGCCCGCCAGGGGTGCATGAGACAGGACTACGATTATGTGCACATAGAGGAGAATGTCATTGCTTCGAGAGCGGCTTATGACCAGGCAGGGATAAAGGCCCCGCGAAAGGAGCTAAGCCTCGCCGAGGTGCACGACTGCTTCACATGTCACGAGCTCATCCTGTATGAAGATCTAGGGTTTAGCTCCAGAGGGAAAGCAAAGGACGACATCGAGGCGGGGACATTCAAGCTGACCGGAGAACTGCCGGTCAATACCGATGGAGGCTTGAAGTGTTTCGGCCACCCTCTCGGCGCCACAGGGCTACGGATGATGTACGAGGTTTACAAACAGCTTCAGGAAAAGGCAGGTCCGCGGCAGGTGAAGAACCCGAGATTGGGGTTAACTCACAACCTGGGCGGAAATGCGGGAATGGGAATTGGCAGTTGCGTCGTACTGGGAAACGAAAAGTGATCGAAAAGATCAGTGCAAAATAGTCATCGTGGAGTCAGCGATTGTGAGGCTCCTCGGCCATCCCGTCAAAACGGGGCAGGCACGCTCGGGCTTTCGCAAGTTTCACGGAAACACAGGATGGCGTCTGAAGCATTGTGTGGAATACGATCGAAGAGTAAGGAGGATTGAAATGAAGCTGAAAGATAAGGTCGCAATCATTACAGGCGCAGCACGAGGAATTGGAGCGGCATTTGCAGTTGGGTTTGCAAGAGAAGGGGCGAAGATCGTCATCTGCAGTGACATCCTGGACGGAAAAGAGACGGTGGAGGCTGTGAAGAAGGCAGGGAGTCAGGCGATCTTTGTGAGGACGGATGTTCGCAAACAGGACCAATGTGACGCTCTGGCTCGGGCAGCCATGGATCGCTTCGGGTCTATCGACATCCTGGTCAATAACGCCGCGGTCTTGGTTACGCTCAAACCCTTCACTGAAGTCACGACGGAAGAGTGGATGCATGTGATGGAAGTCAACACTGCAGGTCCCTTCCACTGCACCAAGGCGGTTTTCCCCTATATGAAAGAGAAGGGGGGGAAGATCATCAATATGTCTTCTGCAGTCATATTCGAAGGCGTCCCTGGGATGCCGCATTATGCTGCCTCAAAAGGGGCTATTGTGGCCTTTACACGTTCTATGGCCCGGGAGCTGGGTGCTTACAATATCAATGTCAACACGATCGCTCCAGGGTTTACCCATTCTGCCGGCGGGGATGAATTCGACAGGAATAAGACCTTTCCACCCGTTCCACTGGACGAGATTCAAATCCCGTTGAAATGCATTAAAAAACCAGCCTATCCTGAAGACCTCGTTGGGACCGCAGTCTTTCTGGCAAGCGATGATAGTCGTTTTATTACGGGACAATTAATCTTGAACGACGGCGGGTTGTCTTTCCACTAAATGAGTCGGCAAAGGACCCTTCCTGAGGGATGGGCCGACTGGAGATACTTCAGGAGGACGCGATGAACCGGGTTCTGGGCAAAGTAGGAATCGTAACGGGTGCCGGAGGCGCAATTGGCAGGGCCATCGCCTTGTTATTAGCCAAGGAGGGAGCAAAAGTCACGATTAGCGACACCCATGAGGTGAGAGGGAAGGATGCAGCAGAAGAGATAAGCAGGGCCGGTGGTGAGGCACTCTTTGTGAAACATGATGTCACACGTGAAGCCGATTGGGGAGAGGTCATACGGACAACCCAGGACCGGTTCGGGAAGTTGGATATCCTGGTGAATAACGCAGGGGTGATGCTATGGAAGAATATTGAGAAGACGTCATTGGAAGAATGGCGCTGGCTGATGGGGGTCAATTTGGAGGGAGTGTTCTTGGGCACGAAATATGCCATGGGAGCCATGAAGATGAGTGGAGGAGGTTCAATCATCAATATATCCTCTGTCGCTGGTTTGGTCGGCACTCTGGATACCTCAGCCTACCACGCCAGCAAGGGAGGCGTGAGACTCTTTACGAAGGCCGCTGCCCTCGAATGCTCAAAGGCAGGTTATGACTATAACATCCGGGTTAACTCCGTTCATCCAGGGGTGATCAAAACACCCATGGTGGAGGAGCTGTTCAAAGATGAAGAGAAGATGAGAACCGCATTGAGCTGGCACCTCGTCGGACGGTTTGGTGAACCGGAAGATGTTGCCTATGGCGTCCTTTATTTGGCCTCTGATGAATCTAAATTCGTTACCGGGGCTGAGTTGGTCATCGACGGTGGCTGGACAGCGCACTGAGGTCAGCCTTAGGATCAGATGGACCCATGAATCCAAATAGGCTTTGCAGGACGAAAGGGGAGAATCAAAGGAAATCCTCAGATTGGGGCCATGAAGGCCGCGGATGATGAGGGAAAACTGAGGAAACGGGTCTAACGTCATTCCACAAAACAATTAAAGAAAGGAGTTGACTATGTATTCAGGCGGATATATGGGGAAGATACTTCGAATCAACCTGACACAGAAGACCTCAAAGGAAGAGAAACTGCCTCCAGAGGTGGCCAAGGATTTTATAGGAGGTGCTGGATTTGGAATCAAGTACCTATTTGACGAAGTGAGGTCTGGCACCGACCCTCTCGGTCCTGATAACAAACTGATCTTTGTTCCCGGTCCATTTACGGGGACAACCCTTCCCTGTGCCAGCCGGATGGCCGTTGTGGGGAAATCCCCCTTAACGGGTGCGGTGGGCATGGCCCTTTCAGGAGGGCAGTTCCCGGCGGAGCTGAAGTTTTCCGGCTGGGATGTGATGATTATCGAGGGGAAGGCCGAAAAACCAACGTATGTCTCCATCAAAGACAGCAGCGTCCGATTTCACGATGCACAAAACGTGTGGGGGACCATGACCGGCGACTGTCAGCAGATTATCAAGGACGGTCTCCGAGATCAGAACACACGAGTGATCTGTATTGGGCCTGCGGGTGAACATTTGAACAAGATTGCATGCATCATCAATGAGAGGAGGGCCCCGGGGCGGAAGGGACTCGGAGCCGTCATGGGATCGAAGAATTTGAAGGCCATCGCCGTCCGGGGAAGCAGGTCGGTCGGTATCGCTTCCCAAGAGAAGTATAAAGCCGGCAGGGCCGCGATGTTGAAGGCGATGAAAGAAAGCCCTGTGCTCTATTCCCACTTTGCAGAGGCAGGGACGCCCATGGTCCTGGACCTGACGGCTGCCATGGGGATTCTCTCGGCCAAGAACTGGTCGGCAACCGGAGAGTTCGCCCCCGTGGAAGGACTGGGGATCGAAGCCCAGAACACCCGAAAAATCGGCAGGGAACATTGCTATGACTGCCCGGTAGGGTGCAGTCAGATGAAGCTCGCCAAGAGCGGGCCCTACT
>Ga0316616_100000055_pt1 | contig 27894 bp, 39 predicted proteins | sample OWC_Aug_M1_C1_D1_FD_207660 | JGI IMG/M metagenome (GOLD analysis project Ga0316616, IMG submission 207660) | Wetland soil microbial communities from Old Woman Creek delta, Ohio, United States - OWC_Aug_M1_C1_D1_B | ecosystem: Environmental > Terrestrial > Soil > Wetlands | place: USA: Ohio... | reverse complement strand
TGCCGCCATTTGCGGCAACTGGCAGTCCGCAGCTGAATGCGCTCGAGATGAGGCAATGATCGCCGCGCTGCCCGGCGCTAGCGCAATCCGCTCCGCAACCAACGCCCAAATCATCGCAGTTGAAATCGACGGAGTTGGGCGAATTACGCTCAGCGATGCTCGGTCATTGGCAGGCCTGTATCGCTAAACAAATCCCTTGGCCTAGGTGTCAAAAACAATTGACACCTAGGTCTGCCATGCTAAACCGAACGCCTGAGGAAAAACGAAATGACTAATTCAATCGAGACCCAAATCCGCGAGATCATTGTCACCTTGAACGCTGCCCACACGGGGCGGCTTTGGTTTGAGGAAGCCGATTTCGGAATCAAATCAGACTTCAAGGACTCGGAAATTGAGCGGAAAATTGCAAGTGGCTGCTCCGTCAAATTTCAGCCGATCTATTGCCTTGTTGGCGATTATGTTGGCTCGCTGGTTGAGGCTAGCAATATCAAGGAACTACGGGCCGATTTTCAGGCTGATTGGATTTCCGAAGAGGTTGGATCGTTTGGCTCGCGATGGGTAGAAGTTGATCTGAACGAGTTGGCCCTCATCATCGCCCAAGATGATGGCAAGGATGAGGAGGGCGAGGAAATCAACCCGAAGGATTGGCTCGCAAATTTCCGAGAGGCTCTCGATGGGTTGTGCGGATATCCGCTTTATAGCGAGGACGGATACGGAGAGATGGAGCTTGAGGCCCAACAGACGGCAATGGATGAGGCGGCAGAGGACGCAGTCTGCCAAATCTTGCGCGCGACATCGGCCGAGCAGGACGCGGTGATTTCGCGCGACGAAATCAAGGCATTCATCGTCAACGAAATCGCCGAACAATGGGCCGACGGGTCGCTTGACGTTCGAAATGAGGACGGCAAATCGTGCTACTGCAATCCCGATCCATTCGTGGAACTGGCCAAAGCCTGGCATGCTAAGCAGTGGGCCGATCGTGGGCCAAAATTGAAATAACCTTATGCCCACATATTGTTGGCGCTGAGGATGGGGGTGCCGGAGGAGTGGGCAGAGTTTGCGCTAGAATGGGTCTTTGCAGTGGTGCTCGCGCATGATCGTGATCCGATTCATGAAAATCGATTTCACATTTCACGGCTGAACTCGCGAACTGACAAGGATGACGCCATGCGGGCAGCTCGGGAGCTTCTACGGCTCGCTTGGGAGGCATACTGCAATCAGTGATCGCGGCCTAACCCGGCCGTTTTAAAGGGCCCTAAACCGAGCCAAGCGCTTTGGTTTAGGGCTTTTTTGCATGTGGGTAATGTAGGTGCGTGTGGGTTTTTAAAGGGTTGTTTTCCTTTACTTTGCGACGTTTTGGCCCATTTTTGAGTTCCGAGGCCAGATTTCCCCTGCGCCTTACTCGGCCAAAATGGCAAAATTTCGCGTGGTCCGTTATTGCAGGACAGCGAATAATTAGGGGAAATGGCTCAATTTCAGCATAAATGTAGGGTAGCGCTTCCACGCTGAAATTTCAGTGGGAACTCAAAAATGCGTGTTTTTGTCGTTAAGTAAAGGAAAACGAGCCTTGAAAAACGTACATTGGCCCACCTTTGCCTACATGCAAAAACACGCTAGAGTAAAGCGCTTGGCTTGGTTTCATGAGCCCTAAACCGAGCCAAGCGAGCCGCCACCTGAGTCGCTTCGACTGGCTCAGTCGCCTAGGGTCGAGCTTCGACGCCCTGTATGTGGGCAGCCGAGCCTTGCCGCGACTGGCCCCATGGACGCCCTTCTGAGCCGCTTTCAGCCAGGCTAGGCTACCCTAGGCGCCCAAAGCGACCAAAGCCGCTTAGATTGGCAGCCAGGCCACCTAGCGGGCAAATGTGCGAGTTCGGCCTGTTTATGCTAAACCCCCATGCACGCAGCGCCCCGCCTCGCCCTTTACTTAGCGACTAATTTGGACGGAGGCGCCCACCTCAGCCGAGCCCAAGCCGGCCAAGGTCCAACGGCTTCCAATTGTGGGCATGCTGGACCTTGGCAAAGGTGGCCTAAGGTGCGCTAGCTAGCGTCGATCTATGTGGCACACCCACATGGTAGGACATGCACCTACCCCATACCCCGGAAATGGCACGGGAAGTGCTGAAACCCCTCATCCAGATTTCGCGAACGTCGAATTAGTGTGATCGTATCTTGACATTGCCGAATAATCAGGCACAGTAGACGAATGGAAACGACAAACGACACGAACGAACATTTCATCTGCGAAGTCTGCCGGAAGCCGCATTACGGAGTTAGGTATTCAGACGATCGTTGTAACACTGCCACTGGCGGTTTCGGTGTTTCGCTATGCGAAGCGTGCGCCGATAAGGCAGCCCGGCTAAACAACAACCAATACGCTAGGCTGGCCGTCAGCTATTTTGAACTGAACGAAGCCGAGCGTAACTACGAGCGTACTGTTACCATGGCTATGACGTGGGCCTCACTGTGGGCAACCCTGGACGAGTCGCGTTACTGAGATCGTACTGACAAGATGTTGAAGTTGACCTTACGGAGGATCGTACTGTGATGAACCATATGCGCGATTTGAGAGACTCGGCGGCCGGCCTTGCTGCGGCAATTTCATTAACCGTGGTTGCAATTACGATCTTTATTACGAAGAGCTGTGAGCGCTTCGATGAGACAGACCGCAAAGTCGATTGCAGTTGGGCCAAGAGGGATTTTCACGATTGCCTTGACAAGCTGCCTGAATGGAACAAAAATGGTGACATGGGGCGGCGAGAGTGCGAACGACTGCGAACGATTGTTGAAAGGCTATGCAAATGACAAAGACAATATACGTCAGCTGGGCAAATCCGCACAATCGCGAGAAGTTGGTCCGGAAGTTTAATGTAGTGCCGGCACCTGAGAAAATGCGTCGTGTGCACACTTGCCCGGTTTACATGACGGCAAATGGTACTCGGTTCTTTTACGAGCGTGGCGACTCTGTATTTGAAAATAAAGAAGACGCTATTGAGCAGTCGAAGTCAGAGTTGCTTGCGCGAATCGGTGAGCTTGAAGAGAAGGCGTTCGTCATTAAGGACGAAATTGCGTCTCTGCTGAGAATGCTCAGGGGCGGCGGTTGATGCGATGGCCAAGCTATTTGAAGTAAACGCGTTGAATGATTTGCGCCAAGAGTGCCTTGCGCGTGCCGATTTGGTTGCTCCGCTACTTTCAACAACCAGAAAGTTTGGGTTGACTATCTTGTCGATTCGTTGCGCAGGGTCATTTTGGCAGGTCAACCGCACAACATCGGAGTGCATCTCGAAAACCAATTTGAATTCATCTGATGTCGAAAGTTGGCTCAGGCCATTCGAATTTGGACCGCCGACCCTTGACGAATACGAATTCACCAATAACCTGTTCAAAGCGCATTTGTGCAAACTTGAGTTGGGGGCGATTGATGGCAGGGAAACATAAACGAGCACATAGATCCGAAGGCGTTACGGTCCACCAGGCCGTGGCTGCTATGGTGGCCGCTGACGTGGCCGATATCCTTGGGGCAGGTCGAAGGCTATGGCAGTTGGACTCGTCGGATTGTGAATGGACAGACGGCGAGATTCTAGAATATTTGCGAAAACTTGGCGTTAGGGGGCAACTGGACGAAGTTCGCGACGAGTACTCTAGACAGATGCTTGAGGCGATAACGGATGACGAGGAACAGTGGGATAAGGACAACTATGGTTAGCAACAAATCGGCAAATCAAATGTCGCTTCCTCTTGTGCACCGTCTCTGGAAGTTGAGCGAAGCCAGGCGAATTGCAATTTGGCTTAAGGAGAACCCAATCGGGTCTTACGAAGGCGACGGAAGGTGTTTGTTGCTTGGCAAAAGTACGGTCAGCGTTGTTGACGGCGATAAGGAGTTGCGGTTTGCGTTTTTTACGGTAAACGACAGTGACATCTGTCAATTGCTGATTACAATGGGGTATCATCGTAGCCACAAAGCGATGCTTCCGAACGTGATTGAAAGCACCGGCAACATGTATCGCCCTGTAGTTAGGAACCTGTTTTGCAAAACAGCGGGTATTGAAATGCGGGTAGGTGAAGGAGTTAGAGGACTATGGAAACTGACAGCGAAATGAATGTGAATGTGTGTCCTGAGTGTGGCGCCGACTTCGGAGCAGGTTGCAGCTTCGGAGGCTCGTCAATCCCATTCACATGTGGAAGTTGCGGAACGCAACTAATCGGAACCGCAGAGGGGCTGGTTCGTTATGAAGAGGATCTGACACAATGAGCGCATGGGGCGTGTTGGATTGGCTGATATTTCTGCTTTTGGTTGCGGCGTTTACTGCGGTTGAAATTCTAGTCAAATCTGCGCTAAGAAAACTACGCAAAAAGGAGACAGAGCAGAAACTTCGCTACGCAGTACGAAGCGCCAAACTGAGACTTGAGTTGATGCTGGACTGGAACTGCGATAACCAGAGTCTTTCACATGTATCGGGGTTAGCTGTGCATAATAAACAGGCACTTATGCTAGCCAACGCATACCAGGGATATATGGTGGTAATCAATGAGGAAACAGGAGTTCCGATGTTGGTCTATGCTAAAGCACATTCGGACCCGAAAGACGCGCTATTCTTCGCTCGTCCGGTGACAGAGTTCTGTGAGCGGTTTCGGCCGTATGGACCGAACGCAGAGGAGCGCGAACGCGAACTAGCCAACGCTAGAAGCATGCTGGCTAAATCGGTGCGGTGAACATCGAATCTAAGGGATAGGTAAACGCAATGAAGTATGAACGTCAAATTGGAACACACGGCTACATTCGTCTGCTGGACAGCATGGGGAGCGACGACGACATTGTTTATAGTGCAAGAATGTCGTACGACGGGCAGGGGCGCTCAAGCTCAAGGAAGCTCATTCGTAGAATGATGCGAAAAGGGCACACGTCGCCATTTGAAATGTGCGAGCTGAAGTTTGAAGTGAAAGCTCCAATCTTTGTTGCCAGACAGTGGTTGCGGCATAGAACGGCCAATGCAAACGAACTTAGCGGCCGATTTGCCGAGGCGGCTGATGAGTTTTACGAGCCTCCGGCTGGCGGCTGGCGATTGCAATCTGCGGTTAACAAGCAAGCATCATCGGACAAGGTGCTTTCGGAAGGTGAGGAAGGCGAGTTGACGTTCGGGTATAGGAATGCCTACGCCAAGTCCTATGCGCAATACGGACTAGCTTTGAGCAAGGGCGTGGCGCGTGAAATCGCCAGAACGGTTCTGCCTGTGGGGACGTATACGAAATTCGTATGGAAGTGTGATCTCAGCAACATTTTGCGGTTCATTGAGCTGCGAAGTGACCGAGAGCATGCGCAATCAGAAATCGCCGACTTCGCCGATGTGATTGCTGAAGTCGTACGAATGAAGTTCCCTCTGACGTACGAAGCGTGGCGAGACTACAGACAGGAATCCGTCACGTTTAGTCGTATGGAAGTCGAAAGACTGCGAACAATTCTGCTGCACTTGCAGTCAATTCCTGAGGCAGGGCCGTTCGACAGCGAAAATGAAGAACGCGAGTTCAGACAAAAGGCGGAAAAGATCGGAATCTTCGGAAACTGCACCGACACGTTTGATCTTGAAAAATGGATTCGCAGAGAAATGTACAGATACCCACATGCCAAACCGGACGACGAAACTGTTCGCATGTTTGTGTCAGGAGTTGTAGGGTGCCTGTCCTTGAGCAACAGCCGTCCGGCCGAATACGCAAATGAGCCGTGGAAGGAACAATCGGTTGAGGAACATCTTGCGCACGCAGCTGCGCACCTGGCTGAGGTTTCGAGGAAGAGCAGCCTCGGCCTCGCGCAATTAACGGACACGGGGCACTCGGACCTGAAGCACGCTTGCGTGCGGTTGATGATGGCCGACTTCAAAATGAACGAGTAACGAATTCGGTTGCACAATCGGAAAAGTGTTGTACATTATGACCATGGCGAACGTGATTTCTTTCTATCTGGGCGGCGTGGTCATGATGATTCTCAGCGCAATCGGAAACGGGGCGAACCGGAGCACGGCTTTTTGGGTCAGCCTCCCCTTGTGGCCTCTGGTCGGGATTGTGGCTGCGCTGAAGGGGACGTTCAATGCAAAGCGCTGAATTAGAATTTTTGATGAAGGCGTACGGAAGTTTCGTGCGCTGGAAGATCGGCCGACAGTGCCGACAAAACCAAACTAACTTTGCCTTGGGGCTGTGTGGTGAATTGAGTGAGCTTGTTTTTGAGCTAGGCATCGACGGTAATTCTGCCGAAACAGTTCTTGAGGTGGGCGATGTGATCTTCTACGTATTTGCAATCGCGCTTCAAAACGAAATCGATGTGCGTGAGCTTATGGGGGAAGTCTACGGTGAGCTAAGCTTGCTAGAGTGCTTCTGCGCGGCAGGTAGAATTGCCGAGCAGGTTAAACATGAGGAGTTCTTCGGAATGTGCATTAAACGGGACGAGCTAGTGCGAGACTTGAAAATAGTTTTCAGCGCTATCGGCATGGGTTGCAATTCTGAAGTTTCTTCTATTTTCAAACGACTGGACCTAGGCGCAATACTGGTTCAGAATATGAACAAAATACTGACAAAAGGGACCGGGCATGACTAACATTCAGCTTAGTTCGGAATCGAACGAGCACTACACTCCTGCTGAAATCGTTGAAGCGGCACGCCGAACAATGGGTTCAATTGATTTGGATCCAGCCAGCTGCGAGTTTGCAAACAGGACGGTTAAGGCTGCCAAGTTCTACTCTGCGAAATCTGGAAAAAGCGGAATTGACGCCGTTTGGGAAGGTAACGTGTTTTTGAACCCTCCCGGTGGGTCTCTTCGTGTCGCCAGAGATGACGGAATTGAGACGGCGAGGTTGAAGACCGCACTCAGTCACGTATGGTCGACAAAAAGCATGGCTGTCGCCTGGTGGCGTAAGCTTTGCGACGAGTACAAGTGCGGAAATGTACGCTCCGCAGTTTTCGTAGGCTTCACTCTTGAGATCCTATGCACGTCGCAAGGTTCGTCAAATTGGCCCAGCTGTGGGCACATGCCTCTGTGTTTTGTTGAAAATAGGATCAAGTTTACGAAACCTGACGGAAGTTCAGGAGACAGACCTACGCATAGCAATGTTATTGTCTATGTAGGTCAAAATTCAGAAGCGTTCGCTCGGGAGTTTTCAAAGTTCGGTATTGTTAGGATTTGACGATGAATCCGTTTTCAGTGTCCGATACTGACAGTGAGGCTTTGAACCAGGCGGCCCTGTTTTCCTGGCTGTCTATGGTTCAGGCGTTCGGTGTAGCTGCGGCGAATGACCCTAGAAGCTACACCGAGGCGGGGCACGCAAAGACGGTGGGCTTCCCACAGCCCGATTCGGTTCGCAACGACTGCGAACTCGTACACGGGATTATGAACGGACTTGAGTTGAAGGACGCCAGATCGGGAGCTGCGGCAAAAGCGTCTGGGCTTAGACCTGGCATTCCGGACATCTTTGTTCCAATACGGCGAGGCAGCTGGAGCGGCCTGTACATTGAACTGAAGACGCCGAAGGGCACCCTTAGAAAATCGCAAGAAAAAATGATTCCGCTGTTGCAAGCCCAGGGATTCATGGTAAAGATATGCATCGGCTGGCGACAGGCATCTGTCGCGCTTCTATCCTACCTGCTATCGTAGAAAGCAAGAAAATGACTGAACTATCTGTGAACGACATTGCTACCGTAACTGAGACCGAGACGCCTAAGGCCCCGAAAGCACCCAAGGCGCTAATCTTGCGCACCGGAAAGCTCAATTTGCCAATGCCGACTGTCGGCAAAAAGAGTCGAGCTGGCGCAAAGGCGCAGTTTCCGCTTGCAACCTTGGAAGTTGGCGAGTGCATCCTTTTCAATCCTGAAAACATGGCGCAGGTTCGCAATTCCGTTGCCGCAGCTCACCAGAAATTCAGCGAGAACACTGGCGAAGTTCGCGACACGGGAAAGAAGCTACTCAACATCAAGCGCCACACTCGCAAGTTCACCATTGCCGAATTGTCAGGCGACGACGTTCTGGCAATTCCGGATGAGGTTTTGATGCCGATCTTCCCCAACGCCACTGAGCGCCCAACCAAGGTCGCTGGCTGCTGGCGAGTCCAGTAACCGTTCGCAAGCCGAGCTGCGGCGAGCTTCGATGCAGAGCCCTTTCCCCTATCAACGGGGCGGGGGCTTTTCTCTTTTGTCAAGATGAGGTAGGCTTTCGCATGCGGAAGGTTCTATTGATTCAGGTTTCCTTGCTTCTTGCAGGGTGTTTGGGGTGCGGCATCTCTGCGAACCGAGCAGGGTGTGAGTTGTTGGCGGCAGACGCATACCAACGCGACGCAGCTGAGTGCGACGACGTGTGCCTGAATGCGCCGGAACCTAGGGTGTGTTGGGCTGAGTGCGAACACCCTGTCGCCGACGTGTACCTGGCAGCAGTAAAGGAGTGCAGATGAAGGAAATTGTAATTTTCATGGTGGACGTTGCAGTTGAGGTGTGGCGAGCTTTTGAGCGGGGGGCGTTGAATGACGCTGAAATTGCAGAAATGGCTGCCGACAGGGTGAAGCTGGAAGTGCAACGAAAGTTAGCTTCGGCTAGGTTTGAAGCGAAGCTGAAAAGGAGCGGTGTGTGATGAAGGAGCTTAGCGCGAGAACTCTTCGCATTCTGACTGAAATTCACCCGGATCTGGCAGCTGTGTGCAGGCGAGCTGAGCTTTATATCGAAGGCCAGTCGTTTAGCGGATTCGAGTTAATCTGCGGCCTTAGGTCCAAAGCCGACGCGCAGGCTAATGCCAAGGCCGGCACAGGAATTGCAAAGTCTAAGCATCTGGCACAACAGGACGGCAAGTCGCATGCCTTCGACTTCATCCCTGATGTCAGCGATCCGTTCCCTCAGCCGAATGATTCGGCAGCGGTCAAGGCAGCCAAGATTTCGCGGTTCAGAACACTGATTGGCGTCTTCTTGAAGGCAGCTGACGAGCTAGGCGTGATTGTGCGAAGCGGGGCCGATTGGAACGGCAACGGTGTTGAGACGCCTAAGGATGCAATGGAACGAGGAAACATTGCGGACTATCCGCATATTGAACTGGTCAGACCGACCGAAACACGATACGCGGATTGCGTAAAGGCCGCTGAGCGCAGGCGGGAACTCAGAGCAAACGGAGAGCCGTGGCCAATTTGAAAAGGGTTGTAGAGATGTTCCAAAGAATTTTCAAGTCGTTCAATGAACGACTTACTAGGATTGAAGACCATCAGATCACAACTCACAAGGAGATAAACTTAAAGCTTGATAGGATACTTGAGATTTTGGGGGAGAATGGAAAAGCGAAACGAGTCGATCCTGATATCCAGACCTAAGTTGTCTAGCAGCGGGGATATCGCTGAGCTAACTAAACTTAGGCGTGAGTCGGAATCGAACATTGGCCTTATAGACTATGTATTAACGGAGGACATTACTGTGAGTGATGAAAAAGAACTATCGACAAAACAATCAGTAGTTAACATCGCAAAGAGCTTTGTGAATGAGAAGAACAGGTTGGCCTTTGTTGCCATGGTTCTGGCCTTCGCAGCTTTCGTCATTTGGCTTGGCGCTGAAGGTAAGATCACCTTGCCCAGTTTGAGCTGGTAACTTACATTGGTGCGGTATGGACGATAGGGACGACAGAAAAATTGTGTTCGCAAGGGCGCTGGCTCGCGACCCTACCAACGTATGGGCCGCAGCGTCTGCCGTAACGTCCGACGACGGGGAGCGCTACCGGATCTGCCAGGAATGGCCTGGAGATCCGGTAGTGCTCGCGGAAACGAGACGAATTCGAGGGCTGTCTGAAGACGATGCTTTGGCTGGCTTGGCTAGCAAGGCGGAGTTTGTGAACGACCTTTGGGATCGAATGAACAATGCTGTTGACGTTGAAGACTACTCAAAGCTTGCGAAACTGTATGCAGATGTTCGCGGTTACATACAGAAACCTGGTGAAGCTGCCGCCAAAGTGTCTGTTACAAATAATGTAATGGTGGTTCCGGTTCTGCCGAGCAGCGACGCTTGGGAGACTGAAGCCCGCAAACAGCAAGCTGCGTTAATTGTTGCAGGCGAGTCAGTTAAGGAACTCAACTAATGTCCGCTTTCGAGTTGCCTAAGGACAGCAATGCCAATGTAATTTGGGCGCCGTTTCCTGGCTCGCAAACTTTGGCGCTAACATCGCCGGCGCAGATAACGTTGTACACTGGAACTCGCGGTCCTGGTAAAACAGACTGCCAAATAATGCGATACAGGTCTAGAGTCGGGATAGGCTATGGCGAGTATTGGCGAGGTATTATTTTTGATCGCGAGTACAAGAACCTTGACGATATTGTTGCAAAAACCAGGCGATGGTTCCCAAAGTTTAACGACGGATGCAAGTTCAAAGCGTCTAAGGGTGAATATTCCTGGCAATGGCCTTCTGGCGAGGAGCTTTTGTTAAGAGCAGCATCGGACGAGAGTGACTATGACGACTACCATGGTCACGAGTACCCGTTTATCGGCTGGAACGAGTTGACAAAGTACCCGGACCCGAAGCTGTTCGATGCAATGCTGAGCACAAACAGGTCTTCGTTTGTGTCCAATGATCCGAATGTTCCACCGATACCTCTTGAAGTTTTTTGCACAACAAACCCGTTCGGACCCGGACACAATTGGGTCAAACGTCGATTTATCGACGTTGCTCCGTACGGCACGATAGTTAGGCGAAAGACTAAAATTAAGCTTGGGGATCGAGAGGAAGAGGTTGAAACAACTCAAGTTGCTCTATTCGGAAGCTGGCGAGAAAACCCAAGGCTCGACCTTCAGTACATAGCTAACATCGTGAATAACCCAAACCCGGCTAAACGTGCAGCATGGGCCGATGGTAGCTGGGATGTTGTGTCGGGCGGCGCATTTGACGACGTATGGTCGCGGAGTGTGCATATTTTGCCGCCATTCAAGATACCAGCCGGGTGGCGAATAGACAGAGCGTTCGATTGGGGGTCGACGCATCCGTTCTACGTGGGGTGGTTTGCAGAAGCAGACGGAACTGAGGCTAAAGTTGAATACAAAGGTTCAGAATACACCTTCTGCCCACCGAGAGGGACTGTGGTTCTTTTTGCAGAATGGTACGGATGCGAGGAGATCGGGACTAACGTAGGGCTAAAGCTATCGTCTTCAGAAATAGCCAAAGGAATTCTGGCCAGAGAAGACGCCATGTTGGCGCAAGGCTTAATTTCAACGAAACCGTATGCAGGTCCGGCCGACAACCAAATTTTTGACGTTCGCGAAGCCGACGTGTCTTCAATTGCGTCTAAAATGGAAGCCGATGGTGTGAGTTGGATACGAAGCGATAAGCGACCTGGGTCTAGAAAAAATGGATTGCAGTTAGTCAGAGATAGGTTCTCCGCTGCAATAAAGCGCGAAGGAAAAGCACTGTTCATATGCGAGAGCTGCGAAGGTGCAATTTCAACAGTTCCTGTTCTGCCACGGTCTGAGCTAGATCAAGATGATGTGGACACGTCTGCCGAAGACCATCCATATGACGTTATTCGGTATAGAATTTTGCACGCCGACATGAATTCGGTAGGGTCAGGATTTAAGGTTTCCTTCACATGATAAATACAAATCAAAAGGGTGTCACTTTCGTAAAACCTTCTCTGTTGCCGCTTTTACCGCAATACACCGTGATTGCGGACTGCATTGCAGGAGAGCGGCAAATAAAAAGCAAAGCCAGGGAGTATCTACCGGATCCGAGCCCAATTAAGGTGGATGATGAGGAGCGGTCAAAGCGATATGCCGACTACATCACCAGGGCCGTTTTCTACAACGCAACTAGACGAACGCAGCAGGGTTTGGTTGGCTCAGTCTTTGAGAAGGCGCCCTTGATCCACGCACCCGGCCTAGACTCGGTGGTGGCGTCTGCCAGCGGGAATGGGGTTCCGGTAGCCCAGCAGGCCAAAGACGCCTTGGGGGCCGTTCTGGCGTACTCACGGGCAGGTTTGCTCGTGGACTTCCCACAGACGGAAGGGGCCACGTCTGTGGCACAGGTGGAGTCGGGTCATGTGCGACCGACCATCACCCTGTATCGAGCCGAAAACATCCGAAATTGGCTAGTTCAGGACAGGGGCGCCCAAGAGGTATTAACGCTGGTTGTGTTGCGAGAGGAATACGAAACAATAGGCGAGGACGGGTTTTCGGTCGAAACGGCTTACGCGTATAGAGTTTTGCGCAGGTCTGTTTCAAATGAAGTGACTGTTGAATTCTGGACCCCAAAAGAGGCAGTTACTGTTGGTGAAACGTCGCATTATCTAAACTACGCAAAAACTCACGAAACTGTGATGTTGGGCGCAGACGGCGAACCGCTGCGTGAAATTCCATTTGCGTTTATCGGTATGACCACGAACGCAGTTGAACCTGAATCCCCGGCATTCTACGACATTGCCGCGCTAAATCTGGCGCACTACAGGAATTCGGCAGATTACGAAGAGGCCGCATTCATTCTAGGGCAGCCTACTGTTGCTGTGTCGGGCCTTACTGAAAATTGGTTCGACAATGTACTAGGCAAGAAGATTCAGGTTGGTTCGCGTGGCGGAATCCCGCTGCCAACTAACGGATCGCTGACCATTGCTCAGGCTGCGCCAAACACAATGCTGAAGGAAGCAATGGACAAGAAAGAAAACCAGATGATCGCCATTGGCGCTCGTTTGGTCGAGCAGGCGTCCGTACAGAGAACCGCCACCGAAGCCACTTTAGACGCCAGCGCTCAAGTTTCATCACTTCAATCTAGTGCCAGAAACGTGTCGGCCGCATATCTGTGGGCACTTAAGCTGTGTGGCGAACTTCTTGGTTTACCAACGGACGAGTTTAAGTTCCAGCTAAATGACGATTTTCAGATTAGTAAGATGTCGTCAGCTGATCGCCAGGATGTTGTAAAGTCGTGGCAAGCCAATTTGATAAGTTGGTCTGAGGCAAGGACAGTTATGCGAAAAGTAGGCATAGCCACACAAGACGACGCAGAGGCGAAAGAAGAAATAGATAAGCTGCGAAAAGAAGAGGCGGATCTTAATCTCGAAGCGACGTTGGCTATAAGCGAGGCAACCGCAGTGTCTACTGCAAAGGCGGAGCAAAATGCTGACAAATCAAAACCAGCATGACTTGGCAGTTAAGCGCCAGCTTTTGTTGGAAAGGCTTAAGCGAACTATAGTTGCGCATTCCAACCTGTTGCTTCAGAGTAAGCTCACCCGTATGTTAGCTGTTGCCTCAGTTGAGGCAGGCTTAAAGAGCTTTGCGCAGCTTACAAGGCGTGAGCTGCGAAAGGTTCTTTCGGAAATGCGGGCGTCTGGCGGAGATGAGGCCCTGTACTATGCGCTGCTCGGCGATATTTTAGAATACATCAAAGCTGAGGAGTCTGTGTTTGACGGAAGACTTGGCTATAGCATAGAGAATGCGTATGTAACGCCTGTTGCAAAAACAGTAAAACAGTTGCTACAAGCCCAAATAGAGTTTGCAGCAAACACGGCATTAAATCTGGTCGTTAGCTGCAACACTCAACATTTAACAGACGACTTTGACGTTCTGAAGAACGCAGCGAGGCGAGATGTATTAAGGAACAGTAGCGTTCGCACGTCCACGCTTGTCCAAGGGGTGTCTGCGCATTTGTCAGAGCAGTTGTTGCTGTCTTTGTTTGACGAATACGTTTGGATCAGTACAATAGACTCGCGGACGACAGACATATGTCGCTCAAGGCACCTTAACGTGTACAAAGTTGGGTTAGGGCCGAAGCCTCCGGCGCATAACTTCTGCCGGTCCTGCACAGCACCGTACAAGCCAGGAGGCGGGATGATTGAAGATCACAGCTTCGGGGACTGGTTATCATTTGCGAACATTTCGTCAAAATCAGAGTTTCTTTCTGACGACGGGATCTCAATAAACAAGTATAAAGAGTTAGTAGGTGAACTATGGCATTGAAGCGAAAAATCAATTCGGCAGAGTATAGCAAGTTGAGTGACGAACTTAAGGGGGAGTACAAGGCCAGGGGGGACGCCTATGTACTTGATCTTGATACGTCAGAAGACGACGACGCTATTGAAAAGTTGCGTAGATCGAAAGACGCTGCGGCCGAGGAAGCTCGTCGAGTCAAAGAAGAGGCAGCAAAGGAGCGGCTTGAGGCTGAGAAGGCGAGAGAAGAGCTGGCTAGAAAAAACGGCGATGTCGCTGAACTTGAAAAGAGTTGGAATGAAAAGCTTCAAAAGGTTGAGGCTGAAAATCGCATCAAGGTCGAAAAGGCAGCTGAGGTTGTTAAGAGAACCAAGCTTGATGCAGTTGCCCAGGCTATTTCAAATGAAGTTTTCAAATCCAATGCGAAGCTCGGCTTGCCCCATGTCGTGAGCCGCTTGCATGTCGAACTTGATGCCAACGACGAGCCCGTGGTGCGGGTGCTCGACGCCAGCGGGAAGCCTTCGCCACTAAGCATTAGCGATTTCAAAGCCGAACTATTGAAATCCGACGACTTCAGGGTTATCCTGCCGCAAACGGAGGCTTCTGGCGGAGGCCACGCTAGAACGGTTGCGGCAGTGGCCGGGGCGCCCAGCTCAACCAAGTTGGAACAACTCAGACCGGCAGACTTAGCTGCCATGGTAAAATCTAAGATTGAGCAGAGGTAAAATGGCACTCCAAGACCTTCAAATTTTCACCAAGTACGCATACGGAACCGCAGTCGAAATTCTCAACCAGAATGTTGAGCTTTTCAACGCTGCCACTAACGGTGGTATCGTCATGACGGGCGGAGAAAACTCAGGCTCCTTCACCGAGGAGACCTTCTGGCGACGATTGAATGTAGTTCGTCGTCGTGACGCATTCAGCGTTGCTCCAATCGCACAGGCGTCGCCGAGCATGGACAAGCTTCGCTCGGTTCGTGTCGCGGGCGGAACCAAGGAAGTCATTTTCTATGACTCGGCCATGGATTGGATCGGCCGCCCACCGGCAGAACAGGGGGCAGCTTTCGGAAAGCAACTCGCAACGGACATGTTCAATGACATGTTGAGTGTTGGTCTAACTGCGCATGTTGCGGCCATCTCCGCAAAGGCGACCAACTACCTGGACGTTACCGGAAGTGCCACCGAATACACTGCGTCTCTGAAGAACCTGCTTAGCGCAGCTGCTCTGTTCGGCGATCAGAATGCAAAGGTGAACTGCTGGGTGATGAACTCCAAGTGCGCCTTCGATATCCTTGGTCAAAATTTGACCAATGCGAACAATCTATTCAGCTACGGTTCCGTAAACGTAGCTCGCGACCCGCAAGGGCGACCTATTGTCATCACCGATCATCCGTCTCTGGTGACTGTTGGTACGCCGAACAAGTATTTCATCGCGGGCTTGGTTCCTGGAGCGATTCTTATCGAGGACAACCGGAACTACCGTGAAAATCTCGTTCAGCGCAACGGAAAAGAGCAGATCGAAACGTCATGGCAGGCTGAATGGGATTTCAACCTATCGCTCAAAGGCCACCAGTGGGATGCTACGGCAGGCGGAGCTTCGCCTAGCACGGCAGCTCTCGGTACTGCAACCAACTGGGTTTTCAAAATGACCGACTTCAAGGACGCAGGTGGCGTGCTGTTGCGCGTCAAGTAAGGAAATACCATGAAGATCATCTACTTCATTGCCGAGTACGCCCCAACGCCCGAGGAAGAGTTGGAAGTTCTACAGCTCGGGTTCCCTGTGAGCCAACGCAATGCGATCTTGGCCGCACAGGAGTCACCAGAGGCGTGTGACGGCGTCTTGGGGGCGGTACCTGAGAACTACCGGCATCTTCCGGACGGAAGGGCTGTCGTGGAAGCTCAGCGAAAGGCACTGCTAGAAGCCGTCGCAGTTCGCGCCAAGGGGAGTCCCGTTATGGCGGCCCCTCAAGCCGTCAAGGCACCAACGCAACAGGCCCCCCTTCAAGCTCAGCCGAGCGGGGGGCCTGTTGCACCGGGGTGGGCGACTGTTGCGTCCACTTCGCAAAAATCGTGACCTGATTTCAACGCAATGGCTGTGAGACTATGCCCACATTGGTAATTGAGGACGGGACTGACGTAGCTGACGCAAACAGTTACGTTACGGAAGCCGAGTTCAGGCTGTACGCCATGGACAGGGGCGTCGATATGTCGATCCTGGATTCACCAATTGTGGGCAGTTATCTCATCAAAGCCTGCGATTGGATAGAAGGTCAGGATGTTGAATTCGTCGGCCAACATTCATTTGAAAATCAGAGTTTGTGTTGGCCGCGTACAGTTGACCGAAGGGCGCTAGGCGTACCTAAAAACGTGAGAATGGCTCAGTGTGCAGCGGCACTTGCTGTACACGAAGGGATCGATTTGTTTCCGGTAGTTGATGGTGGTCTTCTGCCGTCTGAGGAGGGTGTTGGACCGATAAAGGTTAAATATTCGCGTGACAGACTTCTAGACGGACCTTCGCTTCCGGCTGCGATGAATCTTCTCAAACCGTACTATCGTCGCGGTTTGGATTATGAGATCATCAGAGCATGAGTAAGTTTAACTACAGCAAGATGCAAAAGGTGTCGAAACGGCTAATTGCCCGTTTCGGCACAACTGCTATTTGGGTTTCGGTAACTCAAAACGCTTCAGCTGAACCGTGGCGAGAATCGGGAGGAGTGACCGAAACTGAGCATGAAATTCTGGCCGTATTTGTTCCGGTGGAACGCGATAAGCGAGAGAACATAACCTGGCGAGAGAATATCGAACAGCGCGGCGGAAACGAATTGATGTACATGGCCCCTGTAGGGTTTACACCAACAGGCAGAGATTACGTTAAACGAAACGGGGTCATTAAGCGGGTAAAAACTGTAGACAGGTACGCGCCAGGTCCGGTTGACAAAGATGTGCTTTACGAAATTCAACTGGAGTTGTGATGCCTGATTACATAACCGCAGTGAACGACATGTTCGCGCAAGTTAAGTCTGACTGGGAGGTTAGCTCCGCTTTGGTGTACGGAACTTCGGTTGAACTTCGGTATCAAGGCGTGGAAGTTGATCATCTGCCTGACGTAATGTTACCGTGGGGGCGAGTCAGTGTCCGAACGGGAACGTACAAGCGTGCGTGCGTAGGGATGCTCGGCAACAGCGGGGCGGTTCGCCACAGAAGCGCAGGCGTGCTTCAGGTTGAAATATGGGCCCCGAAAACTGTAGCAGGCTCGTTTAATCGCGCGCAAGACTTAGCGGGAAAACTTAAAAACAGACTGCTAGGGGTGCGAACTCAAAATGGAGTTGAGTTGCACGAAGTTGGCATTGACGATTTTTATTACATGGATCTCCAGTGGTACAGGGTGGCAGTTGTGGCCAAGTACCAGTTTGACGAAATTGTGTAGAGTGAGGAATTATGACCAGAAGTTCAAATCTAACGTCGCTGTCGTACGCTGAGGAAACGTCGCTGAAGTCCCTGCCAGGCTCCCCTGTGTGGTACGGATTGGAACCTAACAGCTACAACTCATTCGGTGGCAAAATTTCCACTGTCGCCAGAAAGCCTATCGACCCGTCGCGGCAAAATAAAAAGGGCACAATTACCGACCTTGAGGCAAACGGCGGGTTCACCGTTGACTTCACAAAGAGTGCTCTGAACAGATTGCTACAGGGATTCTTGTTTGCAACTGCATACGAACGTGCCGCAACGTCGCCGTTGAACGGAACGGCGGTAACGATCACGTCAACAACGGCCACAACCTATGTTGCCGCCACCGGGCTAGCAGGGTTCAATACGCCAAACATGTTGGTATTTGCCGAAGGGTTTACAAATTCAGCCAACAACGGGTTGAAGGTTGTCACCTCTGCAACGGCAACGGCGGTTACCGTTACTGGAAATGTTGTTGAGGCTTCGCCCCCTTCGGCTGCAAAGTTGACTGAAGTTGGCTATCAGTTCGCAGCAGGCGATCTATCGGCGACAGTAGCTTCAGGGCTGATCACTCTGAGCAGCGCGGCAAATGCAATGCCGAACATTCAGGTCGGCTCGTGGTTCTGGCTCGGCGGGGACTCGGCGCTAACGAAGTTCGATACAATGCCTTCGGGGTGGTTCAGAGTTCGCTCCAGAAGCGCAGCCAGCATCGTGGTGGATGACTGCATGCTTGCGGGCGGGGCCGCCCCTTCTAGCGACGCGGGGGCTGCGAAAACCGTGCAGATGTTCTTCGGCACGATCATCAAAAACGAGCAGTCATCTTCCAATATCGTCCGAAGAACCTATTCGCTGGAACGGCAACTCGGAGCAGGCCCTAACGGGCAGATGGCAGAGTATGTCGACGGAGCTGTTCCGAATGAGTTCAAGCTCAACATTCCAGGTCAGGACAAAATCACTTGCGAAATGTCGTTCGTGGGGTGCGACGTTAAGTATGTAGCTGGAGTTACCGGCGATCTTATTCGCGGTGGAACTAGAGTGGCAGCTCAGGGTGAGGATGCATACAATACGTCAAGCGATACGAAAATGACCAAGCTGGCGATCAACCCTGTGTTAGGAAGCGCCGGCTCTCAGTTGTTTGCGTATGCCACCGAAACAAGTATCAGTGTAAACAACAACGCCAAGGCTTCCAAGGCTCTTGGTGTTCTTGGCGCGCTCGATGTCAATGTTGGCAATATCGAGATTAAAGGGTCCATCTCTGCGTACTTCGCAGACACGGCTGCGCTAGCGGCGGTACGAAATAATGCAGACGTTTCGTATTCAATTGCTAACGTAAACAAGCTAAAAAACTACGGATTTCTGTTTGATATTCCGTTGCTTCAGGTTGCAGTTGATGCACTTAACGTGGCGAAAGACGCCGATATCATGGTGCCTCTCGATCTCAGTGGAGCCCAGAGCAAGTTTGGTCATACGGTGCTTTACGAATTTTTCCCGTATTTGCCGAACCTTGCCGCAAGCTAACTAAAGGCTCCCTGAGGAAGGGGGCCTTTTTTATTGCCACACCTACCTAAGGTCGGCTATATTGCCTTCACCCACGAGTGTGGGCAGAAAGACCCTGCAATGTCTAACCTATTTTCAAAGTTTGCCACCTCCGAAAACCAGCTTGTTGAAGGTATCAAAATTCAAATTGAAGAGGCCATCTTTACGGTTGCCCATGCCGGCCAGCTGAATAACAGGTGGCTGCGCATCACCGATACTGTATACAAGCCGTATCGACACCAGATCAAAACTGACACTTTGCCGAAGGCAAAGGAAGATGAGCTTGAGATTGAAATCTTTGTTCAAGCGTGCCTTTTGAACTGGGAGAACGTCTGCGGACGGGACGGAAAGTTGATTCCATACAGCAAGGACAATGCTCGCGAACTGTTACGGGAATTGCCGTATTTGCTGCAAGTGCTCAGGCAAGTGGCGGCTGACGCGGCAAACTACCGCGAAGGCGACGTGGAAGCCGACGCAAAAAACTAATAGAAGTTCTGGAGTGGTCGAGGGAACACGGGAAACATGCCCGTGATGTAATAGAGCAGGCTGTTTCGTCAGGCATGCCGGTTCCGGAAGCCTTGATCGCTCCAGAACTTCACTTTTCTATGGTAGGCATGCTTAACGCATACCTAAACCTGGATACTGAGCGAACGTCGCTAGGCGAGCTTCCCGGCAGAATACCGATAAGCAAAATCTATTGGTACGGCGAGACGATAGCCGGGTATAGCGGAACCGAGCTGACGTATTTTGTTGACGTTATCCTGACGGTAGACGCGAAACAAACGGCAGCGCTTCTTAAACGCTATGCGACTGAATGAATTAGGATCGTTTTTAGAACGACAGGTAGGCGCGGTTAAAGACGAGACTTCAGCCAAAGTGGTTTCGACAGCTTTGGGTATGGTGAAGGAGCTTACCGTAACCACACCTGTTGATACATCAAAGGCGCTGTCCAATTGGCAGGTATCGGTAGGTGAAACTCCGATACCTGTTGTTTTAGATCCAGCAGCCCCCGGAACCAACGGGTCTACTCAAATGTTGTCGGCGCTAGCTACACAAATGTTGGCGTCTGTAATTTTAACAGGGCGCAAGTTCGGAAGCACTGTGTATCTGTATAACAACGCGGCATACATATCCCAGCTTGAACGAGGCAAATCTAAGCAAGGTTCTGGCTTTGTCGCCGCAGCTATTGCAAACGGACGCAACAGAATAAAGGCCAAGAAATGAGCGACGCAGTAATATCAATTGAAATCGTCGATAAGATAGATAAGACGATCTCTGTCACGATCCGTGAAATTGCGCAGGCCGCGAACCTGGCCAACAGGGCCCTAGATAAAATGAAGGGCTCGCTGGCTGCTGTGGGCAGTTCTAGCACGGCAATGTCCGCAGGCTTCGGCCTGGCTGCTTTGCGAGCCAAGGATCTGGCATCTGCGTCGACAGGGTTGTCTCAAAGCGTTCAGGGTGTGGCCAATGCCGGCCGTAGCGCGGCCAGGGCGCTCGACGAGGCCGAAGGCGCGACACGCCGCACCAGGCGAACCGTCGAGGAGACTTCCGGCGTATTCACTTCGATAAAAGAGAAGATTTGGGATGTAGGTAAAACTGTAGGCTCACTGTGGGCTGCGTTCAAAGGTGCGCAAAAGTTCATCGAGTTTGCTGACAGCTATCAGGTGATGATCAACAAACTGTCAGTTAGTTCAAATGGACCTGAAGATGCCGCCGCTAACCTTGAACGAGTAAAGGATATTGCCGTTCAAACTCGCGCTCCGCTGGAAACCACAGCCCAGGCGTTTTCTAGATTTTCGCTAGCTATGAAGGCTAATGGACGTGACCAAGAGATGGCCTTCAGGATGACGAAGACCATCAATGAGTTGTTGGCGACTTCCGGAGCTACGGCAGGTGAGGCGGGAGCAGCGCTTCTACAGTTTTCGCAAGCGCTGAACAAAGGCAAATTGGACGGTGATGAGTTTAGAACTGCCATGGAACTTATGCCCACAGCCATGGACGCCATTGCTCAGCAAATGGGGGTTACTCGTTCCGAGCTTATTGCTTTGGCCCCGCAAGGTAAAATTACATCTGACATTATGATTCGAGCGTTCGCCGCTGTTGAAAAACAAGCTGACGAGAAGTTCGGCAAAATGAAGATGACCGTCGGGCAGGCTTTTCAAAATATTGCCACCGAAGCTACAATGGCTGGGTCAAAGTTTTTGGCCACGTCCGGCGTATCTTCGGCGCTAGTGTTTGTGTTAAATAGCATACCCGCTGCGTTCAAGCTTGTTTCGTCTGCCGTCATTGCCGTGACAGTGGTTGTAACGGCGTACGTGGCTGCAAACAAATTGGCCGTTGCGTGGACGGCCCGGCAAACGGTTGCTGAAGGGGTGGCAACTCAAGGTAAGTTGGCTTTAATTGCGGCACAGTTGACCTACAATAGCGCGTTACAAGCTCTTTCTGCAATAAATCCCTGGGTGGCTTTAATTACAGGGCTGGTCACTTTAATTTTCTACATGAATGAGGCCAAGAGCGGATTGGCTTCGATAACCACAGGCATAGACAATATGATTCGTAAGTCGCAAGGGCTCACGCGAGTCATGTCTATGAACGACCTGGTTAAGCGATACAACGAAGACCCGTCATCGTTGAATGACGCGGAGCGCGATAAGGCAAGAAAACTAATCGAGCAGAATGCGGCCGAGTCGGCTAGAAGTGACAGGATGAAAGCGTTGCGAGAAGACAATCAGAAGCAGCTTGATAAAGACAAGCGTAACTTTGATAGTCTATCAAATGACGCAATTTCGGCAGGGGCGACGTTTGACGTGTTCATGTCGAAAAATCAGATTCTAGCCGGAAATGTACTGCGAACCGATGCTGCGCTAGACAAGTATCGAGAGGACTATAACGAAAGGCTGGCTGAAGCAATAAAGTTGCATGAAAAGGAGGAGAAGGCTAACCGAGCGAACGCACAGGCGGTACACAAACTAACCGTGGCCAGCGAGGCTCGCGAAATTGTAATAGGCAAGATCGTAAAGGAGTTAGACAACGAAATCTCAAGATCGATGCTGCTTTCAGAGGAACGAGAGCGACAAAGTAGGTTCGACAAGATTGAAGAAACTCTATACTCAAAAAGAATTGCTCTGACTGCACAGGAGACTTCAGAAATCAAGAATAAGATTGCTGAAGCACAGCGTCTGGCGGCAGTTCAGGCAGCATTGGACCAAATCTACAATGAATACAACGGGACTTTTAAGACATACAATGCAGGCATGCAGGCCGCTCAAATTCTTATGGATCGCGGCAAACTTACTGTTCTTCAATATGAGCAGGCGGTAAATAAACAAAACCTCGCTTTGCAAAAGGCGACGGACCCTCTTTACGACTGGAACAAGGCGTATAAGAACGAACTGGACCTTATGCGAATTGGGCACCAGTATCGCTCGGTAGAAAATGAACTTCTAGCTGAGAGGAATCGCCTAATTGACGCAGGTTACTCACCGGAACGCGCTGAACGTGAGGTGAACACTATTCGTAATAAAGCTTACGAATTGGAAAGGCTCAAGAAGCTTGACGCAGAACGACACCAGGTTTTCGAGTATGGACAAGAATACCTGCGCCCGACTAAAGAATTTACACTTAGGGCGCAGGCACTTCAGGCCACAGGTGGTGGAGCGCAAGGGTTCAAGGCTACAAATGTCAACGAACTTGCGGCAGGCATTGGGGTTAGCACTGAAGCGACGGCGCTAGGCGCGAACGCCAACGTCGAGCTTCATCGTGAGATGTATCGTAAGATTGCCGAACTTAGGCGTCGAAACCTAATCGGAGAGCAAGACGCGAACGTTTTGATGTTGCGAGCAAGGATCGACCATCAAAACAAATACCTTGCCACTGCTACAACCTTCTTTTCAAACTTTGAAGGGTTGCAAAAGTCGTCAAACAAAGAGGTGTCTGCCGTTGGCAAGGCGGCTGCCATAGCTAACGCAACCATCCAGACCTATCAAGCTGCGACAGCTGCATACGCAGCGATGGCAGGCATCCCTGTCGTCGGCCCTGCATTAGGCGCGGCGGCTGCCGCAGGTGCCATTGCGACAGGAATGCAGAATGTATCTGCGATTGCTAGCCAAAATACCGCCGGATACAAGTCTGGTGGTTATACCGGCGATGGGGCAGTTAACGATACGGCAGGTGTTGTTCACGGGCGAGAGTATGTGTTCGACGCACAATCCACACAACGTATCGGTAAGAAAAACTTGGATAAGCTTCGTTCCGGAGAAGCCACTAGCGGAGGATCGGTTGAGTTGACGCTAAATGTGGCAGTTGTGTCAAATAAGGCCGAAGCAGAATCTGCGCTTAAGAATGCTGCCGGCGATAAGATGATCATCGAGGTTATCGGCAGAAATGCCAAGACTGTCAAAAAGCTGGTGCAATCTGCGTGAAAAAGCTAATCCTACATAGGCCGGACGAAGGCTTCACAGAGTACTTCACTTGGAAAACGGCAATATCAACGTCGATTACAAACCGTGAAGTTAGGGATAGTGTAATAGACTACCCAAACGAAACTGTGTCGCTTGAGTTCACCGTAACCGGCGCAGCTGAGATGATGCCCACAGATACCCAATCTGTGGGCACTCGCTTTGATGTGTTTTCGGACGCGCTTACCGTTAGGGACGAAGTTTCGTTGCCAATGTGGCACATGATGTCGCCTCTAGCGGATCAAGTATTGGTCGATTCATTGACGCTTACCGCTGTCGCCACAGACGACAGGTTCACCTTGCCTATTTCTAGTACAGGCGAGCAGGTTTTAGTTAGCGTGAATGGCGTGTGGGTTTTGGCGTCAGCTGCTTTAAGTTCGTCGAATGACCTTCTGATAAAGTTCGCTTCGCATCAGTACGGTGCGCCGGACAAATTCACGCATGTCGTCCCTGTTCGCGACGGTTTGATTAGTACGTCAAGTTTCGGGTCGGCGGGACACTACGGGCCAAGTAAATATAAGCTGGATGCACTTTTGTACCGAAGTGAGGCTCGCACTGTACTAGAGCCATTTCACGTTGGTTCTGTAGGTGCGGCAGGGAAGCTAGCTCTGGTTGAAAGGAACCTGACAAATGGTTCCACACTGAGCGTAAACTCTGGGATGCTCAGGGTCGAGACGGCAGACGGGTTCCCCGCCCACAGGTCGCTGTGGGGGAACAGCCGTATCGAGTTCGACTTCACGTCAGAGTTCCCTCCTGCGCGACTGAAGAGCTGGCGAACCTTCATGGATCTCGTACGCGGCTCTGAGAGCGACTTTTGGCTACCCCTTTGGGATCTGTCCTTCCAGACCGACGGATACGGCCAGGGGGGCTTCTACGCAGCCGACGGCTATGAGCGGTTCTGGGCCGCGTCCCCTTACAAGAGCGCGGCAGTTGAGTTCGCCGACAGTTCCGTGCAGATAGTCACCGTCAGAGGAACACGCACTGTTGAAGGGCGCGTGGTCTGTATCGTAGATTCAATATTGACAGGTACGGTTGTACGTGTGGCTGTCGCCGTTTTAGCAAGAGTGTCGGACGACGTATTTCGATTCCAACACTTTCAAGCGTTTAGCTCTGTCTCCTTCAAAGCCACAGCGATCCGCAACGACTATTCGATTTCAGCCATCGGAAGCAAGTTGGTTGAAATTTACGGAACTAACATTAACAATGTTCACTCAGGTGCAATGACGGTAAGCGCAGCTAACGCAGGCACAAGAGGGAATGCATTTTCAGGAGCCGTATACACATCGTACTGGAATGCCAAGGAAGCGTGGTCCACTTCAGGCACAGATGGGTTAAGATATACAGGCCCAGTTGACGACTTCACGTTTTTGCTTACAAAAGTAAAGTTTGGCGTCTCGTTTAGAATAGAAGTAGGAAGTTCGTACGGGGGAACAGAATGTCTTTTGAACTTGGGTTCTGGATTTAAGATAGGGTTGGATACAGCAGGGCATGTGATCTGCTACAGACGGGGGCGGACTATAGTTAGTTCTGCCGTTTTGTCGTTTGGCTCTAGACACACCTTAGTGTTTACACCGGGGGATTATTCCGACCTACTGTACATCGACGGCACGTTTGATGCTGAAAGCTCAGGTACGTTTTCCGAAGGTGGCGTTGCGTCAACACTAACTATTGGGTTAAACCATTCCGGAAAAATTGCCAGATTTGAACTGTATAGCCGGTCGCAAGAAGGGTCGCTTGCAGCCTTCATCGCAACTGAATTTGAAGGTGAATATCCTACGGTGGCTGATGACGATTACCTCGTCGTAGATACTTCGCGTTGGGATTACGTTGGCGGCAGCGCGCAGGCCACTGAAACCTATGGCAGAGATGGTGGACCAGATATAACCATTTCTGGAAATGTTGTGGGCCTCGGGATAGATAAGCTAACGTCGGCGTATTTTGAGTACACGTCCGACTTCGGAACATTTGCACAAGACTTGTCGTCATGGACCAAATACTTTAACGGTCTGTCAGATTGGACAATTAGTTTTGTTGCACAATTCGGACCTACGTCTTCTGGAATATGTCGGGTGATTGACGGAGGAAGATCAACTGGCGGCATTCAGTTAGAGTTTAACGGCGATTACTTGCAGACAGTTTTCAATGGTCCATCTTCAACTTACGTTACTCACTCTGCATACACAGGTAGTCGCGCCGGAAAAGAGTTCGTATGTAGAATAGTATTCACAAGCGAAACAAAAACATTACGCACTTTTGTAAACGGAGTGAAGGTTGCCGAGGAATCGGTCTTGTCGTTCACCTTTTCAAATGTCAATATGGGGTCGGCACCTAGATTTGCCGCTGGCGACGACTGGGCTGTACCCGAACTGAGACTAACCCCCGGTTCCGTCGACTATACCTCGGAACTAAAGACCAAGTGGTTCACATCACTGTGGGCAGACGTGTTGACCACAGATGACGGAGATTTGATGTTCGACTCTGACGACGCGCAACTGGTGGTGACTTATGAGTAATCCTTCTACAATTGACCAAATAAAAGCCTCGGCGGTTCGCCTTGTAAGCAGCGGCATTTCCCGCAGGCTTAAGATTGTTGACGCGACAAGCGATGGTAAAATCATAGACGCGTCTGATATTGCCGGCAACGCAGGGGTGCTTCCGAGTCCGGTTAGTTTTTCAACGGCCTCTGCTGGCGACACAGCGTGTGTGGCTTCAGGCGATCATGTGCATGCGATGCCTGTTTGCTCAGCAAATTCGTTTGTTGGAAATGCAACAGACGTTTCTGCAATGTGCGCTCAAATACCAGTCCCGGCGAGTTCAATTTTGGGCAGAACTGCGACAGGTACATTTAGAGCAATTACAAAAGTTGCAAATCGCGTACTGGCGTGGAATGCATCTGGCGATTTGTATCAGATGCAAGTTGAGCCAGGAATGATGGCTGGGATCGCTCCAAATTCAACGCTAGCTAATGCGACATCTGCGTCAGCTTCGCCAACAGCGCTGGCCATATCGGTGCAGAGCGTTGTGATTCGGGCTGCTGGAAATATAATTAGTCAAGCGATTGCGGCAAGTTCGGTTCTTGGTAGAACTGCAACAGGCGACCTTGGTTCAGTTAAAGTTAGCCCTGACATGCAGCAACGCATCCAAGTGCAGCTCAGTATATCTGCAAGCGGAGTAACAGGGTATGTGTGCCCGATTTCAATTCTTGATTCAGACGGAGCATGGGCTGCGATCAGTGCAAACAAAATAACAATCCCCGTAACGGGAAGGTATGCTTTTCGGTTTTCCATGGGTGTGTATTGGGGATCTTACACAGCCGGAACCGTTTGGGGCGGAATCGAGGTTTTCCGCAATAACGCGACCACGGGCTGGGCAACGGGAAATAAGAGGCTATCTGCCGCCGCAGCTGACGCCGTCCCTGTTAGAGATTATTGGGAGGCAGACCTAACGGCCGGCGATCTGGTAGATTTTAGAGTGACTTCGGCGCAGACCCTAACTTCCGACCCTGGTACAAGCAACAGAGTTTACATCGAAAAGAAGTCTGACTAATGAGCAACTTCGTTGAAACCTACGAGTTTAAGCTGGACGTAATCACGTTCCGATATACATCTGACGAATTGTCGTACGTTGCTGAAAATAAGACGTACCACCCTTTGCCAGGTCTATCCCGGTCGGCATATGGAATATCTACCACTGCCGAAAGCAGAGAATTTTCAGTTCAACTTCCGGCTAGCTCGACAGTAGCAGCACGAGTAGCGATGTTCGCCACGCCGCCTAAAACAAGCTTAGTGTTTAGGCGCTACCAGCGAAGCTGGCCATATGCACCTGTACAGAAATTTGAAACAGTTCTGGTTGGGGCGTCTATATCTGGTGAAGTTTGCACTTTAAAGTTCCCAGATAGTTTCAAGAATGCTGTTGAGGGGATGGTTCCGAAGACTATAACGCAGCCTGGCTGCAATTGGACATTTGGTGACGTTAATTGTGGGAAGTCTCCCGCATCGTACAAAGTTGTTCTTCCACCAAGCAAGGTGGCCTACCTTGGTAGAAATAACGTAGGCGAAGCCGTTTATCAGTTGGGCAGTTGGGGTAGTCCTGCGCCAATAGGCTGGTATCGGCGGGGAACCTTGCACCTTAACACAGCGTCACAGAATGAAGTCAGGTCAATATACTACTTGGAACCTGCAAAAACGTACGGTGTCGGCAACTCCGCATGTAAGGTTGTTTTAGCTGAACCGTTTACACTAGACGCGACGGGCGGGACTTACGAGCTGTGGCCGGGCTGTAGCAAGATTATTAGTTTTTCCAACAATCCGACCTACGAATCAAGTTGTACAGGTTACAACAACACTGACAGATTTGGCGGTTTCCCGTGGATGCCAACTGAAAAGAGCAATCCTTTTGAGAAGCCGATAAAGGTATAACTATAACATGGGTCTTTTTGAACTAATCGTAATTGTAGCAGTTGTCGCAGCCGCAGTAACCTACGTGCCTTCGCTCATAGCGTCGATGAGCGCCAACAAAAACGCCAACGGGACTGTGGGATCGTTTACCAG
>Ga0316616_100000054_pt1 | contig 28004 bp, 18 predicted proteins | sample OWC_Aug_M1_C1_D1_FD_207660 | JGI IMG/M metagenome (GOLD analysis project Ga0316616, IMG submission 207660) | Wetland soil microbial communities from Old Woman Creek delta, Ohio, United States - OWC_Aug_M1_C1_D1_B | ecosystem: Environmental > Terrestrial > Soil > Wetlands | place: USA: Ohio... | reverse complement strand
CTCCAGGTCGGCACCCGTCCATCCGCCGGTGGCGTCCGCCAACTCGCCGAGGTTGACGTCCTCGGTGAGCGGCAGGCCCTCGGTCTGGAGGGCCAGGATCTCTCGTCGCTCGTCCCGCGTCGGAAGCGGCAACTCCAGAACATAGTCGAACCGGCCGGCCCGCAACAGCGCCGGCTCCATCATGTCGGGCCGATTCGTCGCGCCGAGGACGACGACGCCGAGGGAGCCGTGTAGCTCGTCCAGCTCGCGGAAGAGTTGGCTGACCAACCGAGAGAAGAGACCCCCCGCCTCGTGCGCCGATCGGGCCGGTACCAGCGTTTCGATCTCGTCGAAGAAGAGGATGCACGGCGATGCCTGCTTGGCCCGCTTGAAGACCTCGCGCAGACCCTTCTCCGATTCGCCGACCCACTTCGAGATCAGGCTCGGCTGGTCCACCGTTATCAGGGTCAAACCCATCTCGCCGGCCAGGGACCGCGCCAGCATCGTCTTTCCGGTCCCGGACGGGCCGGTGAGCAGGATGCCTTTTGGCGGGCTGAACCGCGTGTGGCCGACGAGGGCGCCGCCCTCGCGGAAGAGCTGGACGATGGAGAGCAGGGTCCGCTTCGTCTCGGCGAGGCCGCCCACGTCCTTCAGGGTGACCCGCGGCCGCTCGGCCAGAAATTCGCGGGTGGATGTCGGCGTGACCACCTTGAACGCAGCCATGAAATCGTCCAGAAGGATCTGGACTTTGGCGCCGTCCAGCTGGGGCTTTCCGTCCACCTCGAATCGCACGTGCGGGAGGAGACGCCGCAGCGCGACCATCCCGGCCTCCTTGCACAGGACGGCCAGGTCGGCGCCCACGAAGCCGTGGGTGATGCCCGCCAGCTGATCCAGGTCCACGTCGGACGCCAGCGGCATCCGACGCGAGTGGATGCCCAGGATCTGCCGCCGCCCGTCGCGGCCGGGCACGCCGATGGTGATCTCGCGGTCGAACCGGCCGGGCCGCCGGAGGGCCATATCCACCAGGTCCGGCATGTTGGTGGCCCCGATGACCATGACTTCGCCCCGTTCCACCAGCCCGTCCATGAGGGCCAGAAGCTGCGCGACCACGCGCTTCTCCAGATCCCCCACGACGGCCGCACGCTTGGGGGCCAGTGCGTCGATCTCGTCCAGGAAGATGATGCTGGGGGCGTTCCGCCGAGCCTCTTCGAAGACCTGGCGGAGCTTCGCCTCGCTCTCGCCGTAGAACTTGTGGATGACCTCGGGGCCGTTCACGTGGATGAAGTGCGCCCGGACCTCGTTGGAGACGGCTCGCGCGATGAGGGTCTTCCCGGTGCCGGGTGGTCCGGTGAGCAGCACGCCCTTCGGCGGATCGATGCCGAGCAGGCCGAAGAGCTGCGGGAACTTCAACGGGAGCTCGACCATCTCGCGGACCAGCGCCACCTCGCGATCCAGCCCGCCGATGTCCTCGTAGGAGACGCGGTACGCCCGCTCGGCCGAGATTTCCGGAGCCCGGAAGGCAATGGCGGTGTCGCTGGAAATGAGAACCGCCCCGCGCGGGTTGGTCCCGTCCACCGTGTAGGACCGCGGCCGGGCCCCGAGGAAGGTGATCTGGAGGTTGTCCCCGATGGTCACGGGAAGCCCGAGCAGGAGCTGCCGGACGTGCGGGATCTCCTCTTCGGTAGGAACACTTTGGTTGGCCTGGACCGGGGACAGCAGCACCGAGTTGGCAGCCTTGAACGGGACCTTCTTCACGCTGACGTATTCGTCCACGCCGGCCTGCGCATTGTTGCGGGTGTTTCCGTCCATCATGATCAGGTACTGGCCGCAGTGGCTCGGCGGGGCTTGCACCGCGCGAGCGACCGTGGAGCGGCGCCCCGTGATCAGGAGCACGTCGCCCGGAGCGGCGTGCAACTTGATCAGGTCGTCGGCGTCCACACGGGCAAACCCTTTGCCCACGTCCTCCAGAAACGCCTCGGCCACTTTCAGCTTGTACTCTTCCGGTGTCGCGTCGCTCACGAAGAGATCTCCGCTCGGGATGTTGAAGTGGGCTTCGCGGCGTCATCGGCGGATGCGTCCGTGAAGCCCTGCGTGGCGAAGACGAGCTTTTCCATCCCCGTGATGTGTTCCCGCATGCGCCGCTCGGCGGCCGCTGGATCGCGGGCTTCGATGGCGCGGAGGATTGCTTTGTGCTGTTTAAGGGAACTGACGGAGCGGCCGCTGGTGTGCAGGGAGGCCTCACGGGTTTCATGGAGGAGGTTCATCAGGCTGTCCATGATGCGGAGCAGAATTTCGTTCCGCGCGGCCTCCGCCAGCAGGAAATGGAAGCCGGTGTCCGCCTTGATGCCGATCTCCCCTTGTTTGACGGACGTCTCCTGGTCCTGTAGGATCTCTCGCATCTTCGAGATCTGTTCGGAGGAGGCACGGCGTGCGGCCAGCGCCGCAAGGTCCGGCTCGATGACCATCCGGACTTCGAAGAGCTTCCGCTGATTTTCCCAGGATCTGAATGCGTTGGCCGTGATGGGGTCGGGTCTTTGTTCGGCAGGGTTGGCGACCAGGAAGGTCCCCTCCCCCGGGCGAGCCTGGAGAATGCCGAGGGATTCCAGGGCGCGAATGGCCTCTCGGACGGTGGAGCGTCCGACCTGAAGGATCGTGGCGAGCTCCCGTTCCGCTGGCAGTCGGTCACCGATCTTGAGCCGACCGGAGGTGATGAGATCACGGACCTGGCCGATGATCTCTTCGGAGACCCGCGTCTTCCGAATCGCCTGGAACTCTTTGCGACTCACCGATTCCACAGGGAGCCTCCGCGGGGTATCCGTCCCTAACTACCGAGAACCGCTTGGACGTTCCTGGCTGTCTTTCGACGGCCGCCACAAAGAGGAGTCTGAGGATCAGATTCGTGGTGAGATGGCCAGGTGGTCTGACCGCGACGAACACAATATGCAACAACCCTATCGATCCGTCAAGCCCTTTTTTTATAAATATTTATGAGGATTTAATTGGTCTTCTATGGCCTATTTTGCTAGAGGATATTCTCCCCAATGGCCGCACGCGGGCCGCGTGTCGCCATTGGGGAGATTTTCTGAGGACTTGCATCTACCCCACCGGCAGAAGAGCCGTCACCCCGCAGTCGATAAAAATGGTCTGAGCAGTCACCCCCGTGGCGTCGCACGCGAGGTACAGGACGGCGTTGGCGGCATCGTCCACCGTCGGAATCCGGCCCATCGGACTTCCTGCGACAGCTTTCTCCTTCGCCCCGGTAGGCCAGTCCACGAACCCGGTGTCCACAAAACCCGGGGCGATGGCATTCACGCGGATGTTGTCCTTCCCGAAGGCGCGAGCCAACGATTTCGTGATCGCCCCCAATGCCGCTTTGGACGCGCCATAGATGATCGAGCTGCCCGCCCCTTGGAAAGCGGCAACGGAGGTGGTGTTGACGATGGAGCCGCCTCCCGCTTTCAGCATGTGGGGAATGGCCGCGCGGGTGACGTAGATCGGCCCCTTCACATTGGTCCGCCACGTCCGCTCCAGAATCTCCTCGGTGAGTCCCTCCAGTTTCCGGTGCGGGACCACCGTACTCCACCCAGCGTTGTTCACAAGCACGTCCAGGCGCCCGAACTGTTTCACCGTCTCTTCTACCAGGTGGATCGCCTCGGCCTCGACCGAGACGTCGGCCTTCATGGCGAAGGCCCGCACTCCGAGCTGCCGCGCTGCCTCGATGGTCTCTTCCGCTTCTTTCGCACGGCGGGAGTAGTTGATGGTGACATTCGCGCCCTCGGCGGCGAACTTCAGGGTGATCGCCCGACCCATGCCCGTGCCGCCACCGGTGACAAGTGCTGCCTTCCCCGTGAGCTTCACCGTGTCTCACCTCCGGCTAGAATTTGAACACGACTTTCCCGCCGGTCGCGGATTCGGCCGTCTGGATCGCCTGATCGTACTCGCTGAGGCCGAAGTAATGGGTAATCACCGGCGTCACGTCCACCTTGCCCGAGAGCAGGATCCCCTGGGCCGTCCACCAGCTGTCCCACATGATCCGGCCGGTGACCCCGTACACGTTGGCTTCCTTGTAGATCACATTGTTCACCAGGTCCCACTCCACCGCGCCGGAGTACAGGCCGACCAGGACCATGTCGCCGCCGCGGCGCAGGGGCTTGCTGGCGTCGTTGACCACGCTCTTGTTGCCCGTGAGCTCGATCACGATGTCGACGCCAAAACCCTTGGTGATCTTGTTGACCTCGTCGACGACCGAGACCTCCTTGGCGTTCAGCACGACATCGGTGCCCATCTTCTTGGCGAGCGCCAGCCGCTCCTTCGACACGTCCACGCCGATGACGCATTCGGCGCCGCTGAATTTCGCCACCATCTGCGCGTATATTCCGATCGGCCCGCAGCCGTAGACCATCACCTTCTTCCCGGCCGGCTTGGTTTTTGAAACGGCGTGCACCCCGATCCCGAACGGCTCCATGGTCGAGCCGATTTCATAGGAGATGGCCGGGTCCAGCTTCCACGCGCACACTGCCGGCAGGACCGAGTATTCCGAGAAGGCCCCGTCCGTGTGGACGCCCACGATCTTCATGTCCCGGCAGACGTGCTGGAGTCCGGTGGTGCACTGGAAGCAGTGCCCGCAGGGGATGTGGGTCTCGGCGGCCACCCGGTCCCCCGGCTTGAAGTGGCCCACGTTCTTCCCCACCTCCACCACGTCGGCGGCATATTCGTGTCCGAAGAGGAGAGGAAGCTTGATCCGCGAGGCGGCATACTCGTTCCACTGATAGATGTGGATGTCCGTGCCGCACACCGCCGCGGCGTGGACCTTGACCAGAAGATCGTCGTCACCGAACTTCGGGATGGGACGGTCCGTGAGCGTGGCGCCGCGGACGGGTTTCTCCTTGACTAACGCCTTCATCGTGCTCCTCCTCGTTGTCTTACTGGTTCATCCGAAACGTTTGGCCACAAAACACACAAGACGCACAATTGTCACGATGCCTCAGAAGGGTGCCGAAAAACTCGTTATTGTCCAGGCTGATCAAAAAGGTCCAGATGCAAGGCGGAGCGCCGCAGCCCGAGTGAGGCGTACTGGAGGTACGCCGCAGCGAGTGGCGAGGCGAGCCGGCTACCCATCGCGAGATGGGTGCAGCAGATGGGCCTTTTTCAGCAGCCTAACAGAACTCCACCAGGGCGGCATCCGGGTGCCGCAAAAAGAATCCTCCTCCCGGACCCGCCTCCCAGTCGATCACTGCCCCGCGCAGGGCGTCTCGGCTCTGCCTGTCCAACCCGATCCGGACTCCCGCGACCTCGTGGAGCACTTGCGAATCCGCAAACTCGTCGGAAAAGGCCACGCGGAAGCCAGCACCCCCGCACCCGTAGAGGAAGCTGATCCGAATGCCGAGGCTCGGCCGCCCCTGCCGAGCCCGTTCCTGCTCGAATTCTTTGCGAGCGATTTCGGTGACAGCGATCATCGAACGACGGAACTATACCACGGCTCCGGCGAGAGACCAAGGCCGGCTCGGTTTTCTCGTCGGCCGGAAGCGCGCCTCCATCGAGAGCAGCATCTGTCTTTCGTAGGATGGCGTGGTGACCGTGCTCGTCCGTGCACCACGGGGAGAGCCAGGCGCGGCAAAAGAACCGTCCGCGTGGTCACACAACTGTCGGTATTCGTCAGGCAGGGTGCAAGCCGCAAGAACGGAACTGCGCGAGACGCCCGAATCAGACGGACACTTGGTTTCTTTGAGCTTAGTTACTTACGAAGTTAAACGGCGGGGCGGCTAGCTGACTCTGGCCGGGTCCTGCATGGCCCATCGTGCGCACGGTTGTTGCCACAGACACTGGCCACAGCACCCCCGCGGACCTCTCCTGTGCTCCGGCGTCGCGAGCGCGCGCTCTACCGCCTTCTTGAGCACGGCCAACGGGAACGGCTTTTCAAGGAAGTCGAACGCCCCCATGTCCCGAGCGAGCTTCTCCAGTTCCGGCGTCGACTCACCCGTCATGACGATCACGTGGGTTTGGGGGTTCCGCGCCTTGACCCGCCAAAGCACTTGAAGCCCGTCGGTCTTCGGCAGTGTATAATCCGTGATGACCACTTGGTATTCGTCGTTCATCGCCGCGGCGATGGCCGCCTCACCGGAAGCCACGGCGTCAACCGTGTGGCCATCCTTTCCCAGGATGGTTTCCAACGACCAACGCATGAGGTGATCGTCTTCCGCGATCAGCAGCCTGGCCATACGCGAGTCTCGCTCCTGCCGAGGGGTTCTCAGCTCCGCGCTCCAGCCAACAGGCCAACAGGGGGACACCAAAAGTGGAGGCAATCTTCATACCACAGAGCATTCTTGAACCGCAGGAACGGCGAACCACGGGACGCACCGACCAAGCTCCCCCCGAAAGAGCCAGGAGGCGAATGTGGGCAAAGTGTTGCTTATATGGTTCGGGATTGCTCAGGTGTCAATCCGTGTTCCAAGAACAGAGGCGGACGAATGGGTTACGTCAGGGCCCCGACGTTCTGCGGGAAATTCGCTTATTGTTCTGGGGGTTCTCGTCGAAACGGAGGGCTCGCCCGGAGGCCAGGGTGACGCGGCGGCACTTGAGCGGTTGAAGCCCAACCAGAAGGGTTGAGCTGTGCAAGAACACGCACCCCACTGCGAGAAATCCCACTCAACCGAGCCATGCTCCACACGCCGAACAATCCTTCCGAAACATGTTCGTCTTCATGTATATTTTAACTTATTGAAAAATAAACACTTTTTCCAACACAACAACGAAACCCATAAGTCACTGAAAATCACGCCGTAGGAACGAAGCTTGCTCAGGAATAAGTCGCCATGAAAAGTGCGCTCGGTGCGAAGGTGCTTCTGGCTGTCCTTGTGGTTGTTCTATCCGGCCCGATTTCCGCCCAGGCGGGATCACCACAACGAGTGCGCGGTGGGTTTCTGTACACTCTGGCTGGCTTCACTGGCCCCATCCGCGACAACTTCTCAAGGGTGGTTTCGGATAGAGAGAGAAACGAGGTCTACGTCCTTTACCAGAATACCGTAAGGGTTTTCAACGAAACGGGCATGGAGATCTTTCGGTTCGGTGACGATCTGGATCTCGGCCAGATTGTGGACGTTGCGATCGATCGGGAAGGCGACATTCTCCTGCTCACCTATCGAGACTCCCGAAGCGCCATCGTCCGCTGCAATTATCGGGGCGAGCCGAAGTCGACAATTGAGGTCAAGGGTCTTCCGGCAGAGTTTAGGGATTTCAGCCCCAATCGCATGATCTACCAGCAGGGCAGTTTTTACCTGGCCTCGCTGATGGGGATGAAGTTCGTGATTGCCGATAGCGAGGGGAACTTCAAGAACGGCTACGACCTGATTCCTCTCTTCGAGCTCGAGGAAAAGGACCGGGGCAGCGTTGAAATCAGCGGTTTTTCTGTAGATGCGGGAGGAAACGTCGCCATCACCGTCCCGGCGCTATTCCGAGCCTACATCATGTCCCCTGATGGGGCGGTCACATGGTTCGGCAGGCCCGGTGGCGCGCCGGGACGCTTCAATATCGCCGCAGGAATCGTAAGGGACAGCAAGGGAAACTATCTGGTCGTCGACAGGCTGAAGGGGTCGGTGCTGGTCTTCGACAAGAACTTCAATTTCACAACACAGTTTGGCATACGGGGCCACAAGCGTGACGATCTCATGTTTCCGAACGACATCGCCATTGACAACCGCGATAGGATCTACGTCACGCAGACGGGAAGGCGCGGCGTGAGCGTCTACGCGTTGAATTACAACTGACGCGCAACCCGTCCTGCGACGGGACTCCCGTTGATGGACCGGGGAGGACGATGCCATGGAATCGCATGGAACGGAAAGAGAGGTGGTCGGAGAAAAGAAGAGGTGCCAGGGTGTCAACCACAACCTCAGAACACAGGGGGGGCTTTTTATGAGAGGTCTGAAACTTGGCTTGGTAATTTTCGCAGCGATTCTGTTCACGTTGGCGTTGGGCGGATTGGCCTACGCCTTCCACTCGGGCGGTGTGGCCGAGTGTAGTGGCTGCCACAGCATGCACAGCCCAAAGGCCGGCGGGTCCATGCTGCTCGTCGAAGCGAGCCCGAGCTCCACATGCTTATCCTGTCACGAGCACGCGGGCGACACAGGTCCTTCGAGCTATCACATCAGTACCGCAGACACAGACATGCCCGCCGGTATTCCGCCCAAGCAGCGGACCCCGGGCGGCGATTTCGGCTGGCTGAAGAAGACGTATACGTTCGCGGTTCGGGGTACGGCGACGACAGAAGCGGGCGCAACGCATGGGCACAACATCGTTGCCCCCGATAAAGGGTACGACGTAGACCCGACGAATGCTACCGCTCCGGGTGGAACGTTTTCGTCGGCGGACCTCGGGTGCGAGAGCTGCCACGACCCGCATGGAACGGCTCGCCGCCTCTCTGACGGGAGCTACGTCAGACCGGTTGCCAAAGCCGGCGCCAGCTACGCCCCGATCATTGCATCCGGTTCGTACAACAATAGCGTGATCCCGAAGGCCGGCGAGGCCGTCGGTGTGTACCGCATCCTCCGCGGAGTGGGCGACTCCTCTCAAGGCGTCACGTTCAACGGCGTGGCGATCGCCGTGGCCCCATCCACCTATAACCGAACCGAAGCGACAACGCAAACGCGCGTTGCCTACGGTGGTGACGGCATCAACACCTGGGGCTTCTGGTGTGCGACCTGCCACCCGAAGATGCACTCCAGCGGCAACTACGTCCACCCGATCGATCAGTCCCTCGGCTCCGCCGTTGCCGACAATTACAATGCGTACGTCAAGTCGGGCGATCTGAGTGGCACCCCGGACAAGGCGTTCCTCTCGCTGGTGCCATTCGTCGAGAACACGGGCGACATCGCCACGCTGCAGAGCCATGCGAAGAACGACGATACGTACCTGAACGGCCCCGGGACTAGCGACAAGGTGTCGTGCCTTTCCTGCCACCGGGCCCACGCTTCCGACTTTCCGGAAATGCTTCGCTGGAACATGGAAAACGAGTTCATGACCAAGGCCGGCGTCTATCAGACCACAGAGCGGGGACGCACGACCGATGAGGCAAAGGCCGGATATTACGATCGCGAACCGACGAAGTTCGCAACCTACCAGAGAGTGCTCTGCAACAAGTGCCACGCAAAAGATTAGCAGCATGACGGCCGCCGAGGTTATGCCCTCGGCAGACCCAAAGGAGGGCTGGCATCCGCCAGCCCTCCTTTTTTTACGGACTTGAATTCCCGGCCTTTCTTTCTTAGGATTCACCCGCCCCGATGCGACACCGCTGCAGCGGCACCGGCGCGCCCCCGAAACATCCACGGAGAGTGCGGAGGGCAATGACTAGCGCATTCTACCTCGGCTTGATCTATTGGATGTTCTTCCTGTCCGGGGCGACCGCCCTGATTTACCAAATCGTCTGGGTTCGCTCGCTGACACTGATCTTCGGCGGGTCCCACCTCGCGGTGACCGTCGTCCTTTCCATCTTCATGGCCGGTCTGGCCATAGGGGGTTACGCGGTCGGCCGGTATGCGGATCACGTCCGCAAACCGCTTCTGCTCTACGGCCTCCTCGAACTGGGAATAGCCGTTTTCGCATTCGCTTTCGCCGGGCTCATGAAAGTGTACCCGACGATTTACATCGCCCTCGCCCAAGGTAGCGAAAGTTCCGTGTTCTATCTGTCCGCAGTTCGGGTTCTGTTCGCCGCTTTCGCCCTTATCGCGCCGACGGCCCTGATGGGGGGAACGCTGCCGGTTCTGTCACGTTTCGTCTCGCGACAACCGGAGGCTCTTCGAAGCCATCTCGCGTTTCTATACGGATTCAACACCCTGGGCGCGGTTTTCGGTACGGCGTTGGCCGGTTTTGTGTTGTTACGGTTGTATTCTGTGAGCACAGTACTCGGCGCCGCCATTGCTACCAACGTGCTCATCGGCCTTGCCAGTATCTTCCTGCAGGGGACGGCCGCGTCGATGCTCGGCGTTCGGAAGACGGGCAGAGGGGGAGAGGGGGAGCCTGATCGGGAGAGGCGGCGACACGGAGAAGGGGAGAGGGCGAGTGCGAGAGTGGGGGTGACGAAAACTGGGACGCCGATTGCTGAGGCGTTGGAGCCGACGCCGGGGAGCCTCTCATTCAAGCTTGTCCTTTGGGGCATAGGCCTCAGCGGGTTTTGCGCCTTGGGCTACGAGGTGCTCTGGACGCGAATCCTTACCATCGGCATCGGGGCCAGCGTGTACGGATTCACGGTCATGCTGGTCGCCTTCCTCACCGGTATCGCCCTGGGGAGCGGGGCGTATGGGGTCCTGGTGAAAGTCTTCAGGGTGAGAGAATTGGGCGCCACGAAGCTTATCTGGTGGTTCGGCATCGTCCAGGTCGCCATCGGGATCACCGCCTTCCTCGTCACGACGTACCTCCGGGACATTCCGGCCAACTCTATCCGCCTGCAAGGAGTCTTTCTTCCATTGGGGATCAGCGCGTTCGCGGCGAGGGTATGGTCCGGCTTCGCACTCGCATTTTTGTACATGGTCGTCCCTGCATTTTTCATGGGAGCCGCCTTTCCGCTGGTTGGCGAGGTTCAGGCGCGCTACCGGAACGCCGTCGGCAGAGGGGTCGGGGAAGTCCTTGCCTACAACACCGCTGGCGCAATCCTGGGCGCTGGCGTAAGCGGCTTTGTCTTGATCTATCTCTTCGGAATAGAGCGATCGCTCCTGATGCTGACGGTCGTGAACGTGGGCATCGGGCTGCTCGTGCTCGCGAGCCTTCGGAAGAGCCGATGGTTGAACGGGGGGCTGGCGGGCGTGAGTTTCGCCGCCCTCGTCTTCCTGGCCCTGAATCAGAATGCGCTGCGAATTTGGGACACGAAGTACTTCGCCATCTTCCGGAGCAATCAGCCGGAGGCCTTTCGCACGCCCGAGATGGTCCGGGAAGCAGTGGAAAACACGGACGTCCTCTATTATGCAGAGGGTATCGAGTCGATCGCCAGCGTCATACGTGTCAAAGGCGGAGATCTCGCCTTTCTCACCAACGGAAGAGTCGAGGCCTCTTCGCATCTCCAGGCCCAGCAGGTGCAGCTCGCGCTCGGCCATCTGCCAATGCTTTTGAGCCACGATCCCAAGAAGGCCCTCGTGGTGGGGCTGGGCAGCGGGATGACACTGGGTGCGGTTTCGATCCATCCGAGCCTCGAACACGTCACGCTCGTGGAGCTTGAGCCACGAGTGCTTGGTGTCGCAAGGACCTTCGCGGAGTACAATCACAACGTCCTTGACAACCCGAAACTCAAGATCATTTTTAACGACGGCCGGAACTTCCTGATGACCACGACGGAGCGGTTCGATGTCATCACGGCCGACCCGATCCATCCCTGGTTCCGGGGCGCCGGGTATTTGTACACGAAGGAGTATTTCCAGCTGGTCGCAGAGCACCTGCGCCCCGGCGGCTTCGTTTCGCAATGGCTCCCGATCTACGAACTCACACCGCGGGATCTTCAGTCCGTCGTCCGGACGTTTCAGGGCCAATTCAGATACACCCTCTTGTGGCTGACCCACTACGACGCGGAACTTATCGGAAGCAACTCCCCCATCGTCATCAACGAGTCTGATCTGGAGCGGCGGATCGCCCACCCCGCCATCGCGGCTGATCTGCAAAGGGTGATGATGGGCTCCGCGGTGGACCTCTTGAGCTATTACGTGATGGGCACGGATGGGATGAAGCGGTTCGGCCAGGGGGGCATTCTGAACACGGATGACAATCTCTATCTCGAATTCTCCGCCCCGTTCTCCATCGCCAGTCCATCGGTCATGGAGGCAAACGTCAAGGCCCTGTCGGAGTTCCGTGAGAGCCTCTTGTCCTACCTGATCCCTGCGCCAGGGCAGAAGTCTTTGCAGGAACAGCGAAGAACGTGGGAACAGCAGCTGGAAGCTGGGAGGCTTGGAGACCCGGCTCTTGCGCTCTTCCTAGGCGGCAAAGCGCACTCCGCGGAGTTCAGACGGTTATTGAACGAACTGGAGGCGAGTTACCCCTGGTACGCGCCAGGGCGGTTCCTGAGACAGGAATATCAGACCCTGTTGGCCATGGAACCAAGGCCGCTCAGCATGCTGGCCCTGACGTTCTTGAGCAAGACCGGGGGGCGGACCCTTGTGGAATTCTCGGCCGTCCTCGTTCCGATAAGCAGGAGCCGGGCCTCGGTCATGTTCGTGGATAACCGCGCCAAGACCGTTTATGGGCAACGGTATGTCAACGACTATGCGCAGGGCGACGTCGTGCAACGGCTTGTGGATGCAGTCATGGCCGAGGTCCGGAGGACCTATCAGAAGGAGGCAGAGCTTGCAGTTGGCCAACAGAAGGCTTTCCCCGAAGCGGAAAACGCACTGCAGAAGATCCGCGACGCCGTCCGCGGGAAGATTCGTGCGGCGCCAAGCAACTCATGATCAACCACTCCTATCCTCGCGCACGCCGGTTCACCTCACGACGGAGAACACCTGAACGCGGCTGTTGCCCCGGTCGGCGATGAAGACATCCCCTTTGTCGTTCAAGCACATCTGCGACGGATAGTAAAGAAGCCCTTCGTTCCATCCCATCGCCAGCTGCCTCCCGAGGAACGACCCGTCCTGGCCCAGGAGGACGACGCCGGCTCCGTTTTCATCCACGACGTACAGGCCGCCGCGGCTGTCCGTGGTGAGGTACGTCGGAAAGCTCAAGTGCGCCCGCAGACCTTGTGTCAGCGCAGTGAAGGTTGTCGCGTCCTTCGCAGCGACGAACACCATAGCCTTGACGGAGTCGAGCAGGAAGATCGACCCCTTGAAGTCCACCGCGAGGTCAGAGAAGAAGCCGTACTCCTTTGGAAACGCCAATTGCCGCTGGAATTTCCCGTCGGCTCCGAGCACGAGCACTCGGGCCGAGAAGACGTCCAGAATGTAGAGGTTGTCGTTCCGATCTACTTTAAGACTCCGTGGGATGAAGTCCGTCGGGGACGGAACGCCCTCTGGGCTGACGTAGCCCTTGAACTCCCCCCCGGCGCCGAAGCGGGCGATGCGCCGCTGCTTTCCGTCCAGGGAGAAGATGTCCCCCTTGGAGTTCATCTGAACCCGGATGGGGTAGGACACCTGCGGCGCCCGGATCTCGCCGGCTGGCTTCACGGTCCTGTTGTCGACCGTGTACCGAAGGAGGCGGCCGTTGCGCGTGTCCGCCACGATGAGGGTCGACGCATCGTTGCACGCGACGCCTTCCGGGTTCTTGACGCTGCCGCCCTTTTCATCGAAATAGATACTGGTGACATGCCGCAGCCGCACCCTCTCCGCGCCGAGCGCGTCGAGGGAGATCAGGACGACACACGCAGCGATCAGACCGCTCCCCAGGAGTCTCGCCATGCCCATACCCATCACCTCTTGAACTGCGCGTGGCACTGGACACACAGCTCGGTGGTCGCAGGGAAAGTCATCATGTACCGGTATCCCGTCCCATGCGCCCTGTGGCAGCTCAGGCAGTCCAGGCTGAGGTTCTTGTTCCTCGGGTCGACGTATTTTTCGCCCATCGGATGCGAAGTGTGCTTCAGCCAATCGTGACAGGCCCCGCAACCCTCGACGACTGAGGCCTGTGACATCAGGTGATCGTTGTCCGAGGCGTGCGCGAGGTGGCAGGTGGAGCACGCGCCGTCCTGGACCGGCTGATGTGTGAACACTCCTTTCTCCGGTCTTCCCTTCAGGGCGGCCCGCTCTTGTTTCTGTTTCTCGGCCAGCCGCGCCTGCCACTCCATGGTGTCCTTATGGCACGTTCCGCACAGAGTCGCCTCTTCCGCTCTGAGCAGCTTCTTCTGCGTGGACGCGTGAGGTTCGTGACAGTGCATGCACCCGGTCTGGTCCACGAGAGGCCAGTGGATGCGGTTCTTGCTGAACGTCTCGTTCATCATGGTGCTGTGGCATCCGCGGCACAGCTCGAACCCCGGTCGCCGTGTCTTGAATGGATCGGGGGATGTCGCTGCTTCATGGCACTGGGCGCATCGCTTGCTGGCCACCGGGGTGTGGACCGTATCGAAGAGAATCCCGGCCGTGTTCGATCCGTGCGGGTTGTGGCACGACACGCAGTTCGCTTTGGCGACGGGATAATTCAGGTGCTGTCGCTGGAAGCTCGGACTGTCCGACTTGTGACAATCGAGGCAGAGCCCGGGCATCGCGGTCTTGAGCAGATGGGCCGACTTTCCCGACGCGTGGGGGTCGTGGCAATTGAGGCAACCGCCCTCCACTGGGCTGTGCTTGAATTTGATCTTGGCGAGGGCGTCCGCTATCGTTTTGTGGCAGCCTGCACAGAGGGCGTTTCCGGCCTGGAGCAAGTTGGCCTTGTTGTTGGAGGCGTGCGGGTCGTGGCACCTCACGCAATTGCCTTCGACGACGACCAGGTGGGTGCTGACGGGCTTCGCGGGGACGATCTGGTCATGGCATGTGGCGCAGATGGTCTTCGTGGACGCCGACAGGAGCTTCCCGTGATTGGACGTGTGGGGATTGTGGCACCCGGTGCATTCCGCCGTCTTCACGGGAGTATGGACGAACTTGCTCTTCAGTTTCTCGGCGAAATCCGCATGGCAGCTCAAGCACAGCGTACCCTCGGCCCCGGGCTTGAGCTTGTACTTGTGTTGTTGCTGCGCATGGGCGGTCGAAACCCCAAGCGCCACAAGAGCCACGAGGGTCAGCGAGACCCAATCAACTCGTCCGCGCATGAGCTGTCCTCTCCGTTCTCAGCCGCACGGCCCGGCACCCGACCGCGTCACATGCACCCCCGATTCAGGTGTCCCCCTCGCGATCCGCGCGTTGTCCTCGTCCGATGGGGTTTGTTCCCCTCCGCTCCTCATGGAATGTGGCAGTCGTCGCACGCCCTGGCAGCGAAGGGTGCGTGGCTCGTGATCTTGAAGAACTTCGGGTCTTTCGAGGCGTGCGGATCATGGCAGCTCTGGCACTGCATCACGGACGGGTCGATGTTCAGGTGGGCTTTCCCGAAATTCCCCCGCTGAGGATTGTGGCATTCCGTGCACATCGGCTGGATCGCCTGCACCAACAAAGAGTCCTGGGCCGAAAAATGCGGTTTGTGGCAGCGCGCACAGTCTCTACCGGCGGGCTGATGGACGTTTTCCTTGTCCATGCGGCTCTTCAAGTTCTTGTGACACGTCACGCACAGATCGGGGCTCTTCGCCACCAGGAGGCCCGGCAGCCTAGCTTTGTGCGGGTTGTGGCAGGCCGTGCATTCGGAGGCTGCGACAGGCTGGTGCGTGCTCTTGGCCTGCTTCGCCTGGGTTTCCAGGTCGGCGTGGCACGACGAACACAGCGGTCCCAGTGGGGTCGAGATCACTCCCTTGACGTTGCTCCCGTGGGCGTCATGGCAGGTGAGACACGCGCCGTCGGCAAAGGGTGCGTGGCTCACGCCTCCAGGACTTTCCTTCATGAAATCCGCATGACATGTGACGCAGAGCTTTCCGTCCACCGCCTTGAGCAGTTGCTTCTCGCCGGCCCCGTGCGACGCGTGGCAACCGTCGCACCGCGCGTCCGCGACGGGTTTGTGCGTGTACGTCTTGAGGAACTTGGCCTCGGCATCCGTATGGCACGCGTAGCAGACCTTGTCCAGCCGGTCCTTGATCATGTGGCTCATATTGGACCCGTGGGGGTTGTGGCACGTCCCGCATTCCCCCTGCACGAAGGGCACGTGGGAAACCTTGGCCTTGAGGGCCTCTTGGGTCTTGGCGTGGCACGAGTAGCAGAGCACGCTCTCTTCCAGATTGATGAGGCCCTTGAACTTGGCCGCATGGGGCTGGTGGCAGGATTGGCAGCCCTTGTCGCCGGCCATCGGGGGATGCTTCACCACCACCGTTGCAGCCTGTGCTTTATGGCACTCCAAGCACAGCAGGTTACCGTCCGCCAGCGTGAGCTTTCGGAACTCGGACGCGTGCGGTTGGTGACACGAGGTACACATTCCCTCCTTGAACGGCGCGTGATCGACCTTGCCGCCGGCTCGCAGGGCGGACAGGTCGTGGCAATTGGAGCAGAGTTTGTTGGCGTCATCCACCGTCTCGAAAGGCTTCGGAGATCCGGCGGGGTTGTGGCACATCTCGCACTGGAGCGTGGCCATGGGGCTGTGCGCACTGGTCTTCAGGAGCTTGGCCTGGAGAGACGAATGGGGATTGTGGCACCCCGAACAGGATGACGCCGCACTGACGGGGTACTCCGCGTGAGCCTTCTTGAATTGGGGGCGATTTACGTCATGGCAGCCGGCGCACAGGGGAACTTCAGGCTTGACGAGGAGATTCTTCTCGTCAGAGCTGTGGGCGGAATGACAGGCAAGGCATCCCTTCTCCGGCGCAGCCTTGTGGACCACTTTCTTCCGGTAAGCGGCCTTGGTGTGGCACTGGAAGCAGGCCTCGTCCCCCTCGGCTTTCAACAAGTGACTCGCCTGGGAGGCGTGCGGGTTATGGCAGGCCGTGCACTTGCCGCGCGCGAGCACGCTGTGAACGTGCTTCCGGTTCAAGCCGAGCTTTTCCTTGGTGTGACACTGGTAGCAGACTTCGTTGCCCTCTTTCTTGAGGATCAGCTTGGGGACCAGGCCGTGCCGCAAATGGCAGCTGTCGCATTTACGCTCTTTGACGACCGGGTGCACGTCCTTCATGCCGAAGTACTGCTCGGCGAACTTCTTGTGGCAGTCGAGGCAATCCTTTTGCGCGAACTGGGGACGCGTCGTCTGCACGTCGACACAACCGGAGAGGAGCAACGCGCTCACGACCAATAGAAGGCCGGCGAGGATCACCTGTGGTCTCAAACGCGAGAGATCCAATTTCACATCCGCACCCTCATCCATTATCATGCCCGATAAGATACCATCCGAGAAGCCCTCGACGCTTTGTCGATATCCTTCCGCCATCCGTATCCGTCTTTGGTCATTCTTATAGGGTTCGCGAGTCGTGTTCGCGAATCCTGCGGGCTAGCCTTTGAGATAGACCTTGACGTCCGATGCCGATCGTAGCTTTCCGGCGTAATCCTCGACCGCCTTTTTGACCTTATCGTTCATAACCCGCTGGGCCACCGTTTGTCGAGCTTCCTCGTAGGGCTGCGGTTTCGAGGGTATCACATCCTGGATCGCCAGCGCGTAAAAATACCCGTCGCCGCTCGCGTGCAGCCGGACGTCCCCCGCCCTGGCCCCGGCGATGACTTTTCGAATGCCGTCCGGAAGACCCTCGGTCATGACGGGCTTCCCGTCGAAGGACCAGACGCCTTTGGCGTTGCTGTCCGCTTGCCCTTCCGCGTGCGCCGCAAGCCACTGAAATTCGGCACCCTCCTTCAACTTCTCGATGACGTTCTCGGCGTCGCCCCGCTTCGTGAATGCGAGACTTCGAATCCTCATCATCGCGGGGGCCGAATACTCCTTCGCGTGGGCATCGTAGTACGCTTTGACCTCCGCTTCTGTCAGCTTGATGTCCGGCTGGATCACCTTCTTGATGAACGCCCCGAACAGCACGCCGGCTTCGTACTCTCTCAGCTTGGCCCGGTACGAGTCGGTCTTGTCCAGTCCCCGCCTCAGGGCCTCGCGCCTGAAGAGCCGCCGATGGATTATGCCGTCGAGGGTTGTGCCCTTCCGCGCGTTCAGCCGCTTTCGCTCGATCGCCCGATCCAGGCCGTGATAGAATTGATACCGTAACTGCTCCGTGAGTTCGCCCACGGTGACCGGCTTGTCCCCCTTGATCTCCGCGACAGCTCTCGTATCCTTCAGCAAAGCGTCGAAGCCCGGGCTCGGCGCCTCGTAGTCCACGCCGTCCAGGACGTCCTGCTTCACCGTGACAAATTTCGTCTTGAGCGATTCGTTGTATGCCTTGAGCGTCTCCTGCCTGGCCCGCTCCAGAACCGTCTGTCGCGCCTTGCTTTGTTCCTCGGGATTTTCGCCGTATCGGACGTCCTCGAGCCTCAGAACCGCGAACCCCGATGCGGTCCGGACGATGGAACTCGTCGACCCGACCGCCATGTTCGATACAGCCTGTCGAAACTGCGGGTCCATGACCTTCGGCTTCAGATAGATGCCCTCTTCGATCTGCTTGGCGCGTCCGCTGACCTGGAACGCCTTGGCCAGGTCGACAAAGTTTTTGCCCGTTTTTAGCTCCGCCTCGAACCGTTTCGCATCGTCTTCCTTGTCGCAGAGGACTGCGCTGACCTTCCACTCCCGCACGGCGTCCTTGTAGATCTTGTCGACCTCTCTCTCGTTGACCTTCGCACCCCCCATGATCTTCTCGGCCAATTCTTCCCGGAGCGCTTCCTTTGCATAGGAGTCGACCATCATCGTATTTTCGGGCAGCTTGTCGAGACCGATATTCCTGGCCTCCTGGACGATCAGCCGCGTGTTGATCAAGCGCTGCAGCACGTCCAGCTCCGTCTTCCTGTCGATCTTGGCACCTGACGCACCCTTTTTCTTTATGGCGGAAATCTCCTGGGCGAGCTCGTCAGCGGTAATCGTCTCGCCATTGACGCTCGCAACGATTCTCTTCCCCTTCACGAGCGGGAGATCCTGGGCGAAGGCGAACGCCGCCCCCAGGGCGATACAGCACACCATACCGATCACCGACACACATCCCGCCGAGCGTATTTTCATTGAGCCCCTACCTCTCGCTGATGCGATTCCGCACCGAGTTCTCGTGCGCATGCGCTGCGCCCGCTCCGGAGATGACCCGCCCTACCTGCCCCGTTGGCCCGCCTGCAGCATTTTCTCCCCGATCGCCCTGGCCATCTGCGACGCCATGGCGTGGGCCGTGTTGACCCGCCCCCAGTCGAAAAGCAGGACGCCGTCGTCTCCTTGACTCTGGCTGTACGAGCTGTAGACGACCTGCCGCGTCCTCCGCTCGATGAAGAGAACGGAGAAGTCCACCTTCGCAACCCCGTCAGGGCCCCGGTAATCGCGGTAGTCCAGCACCTCTCCGTTGAGAACCAGCTCGGCGTTCACCGCGTTGAGGATCGTCTCGGTCTCGGGCAGCGAGACGCCGTCGGTCATGATGATCCGGAAGCGGAGCAGCTCCTGCCGCACGATTCCTGGCTCGACGATCTCGAAGTTCTGGAACGCCATCAGGTTCCTGATCATGTGCAGGGCGATGATCTCGCCGGCGAACTTCCGATCGGTCTTGTTGAAGAAGGGCACCACCGCGACGGAATATTTCTTCTCCGGATTCAGCGCATCCGACCGGTAGACGAGCTTGGGTCGGAACTTCCGCGGCCCGTCGCTTCCGGGCGGCTTTTTGCCCGTGTCGGGGCCGTCCCTGACGAGCGATCCCACCAGCGCGTCCACCGCCCGCGCCAGTAGCACGCCCGGGTCTTCGACCAGCCCCAGGGCGAGAATACCGGGTGCGTCGTCCCCCGCTAATCCCACCCCGTCGATCCAGAGCACCGCAGGGCTGTCTCCCGTCGAGACCAGGCGGGAGAACATGGCCACCTTCGGCGGGCTCGTTTCGTCGTACAGCTCCAGAGAGGGAATGAGGACCGCGTCGACCGCCGCTTCCTGTTTGAGCGCCAGCGCCACGTCGCGGTCCACGCCAGCAGTATACCGGACCCGGTGCCGCGTCATGACCTGATCCAGGCTGTCGTCGTCCAGCACCTCGTAGCCGGCGGCCTGCAGTCGCGCGAGGAAGAAACCTCGAATCTCGCGCAACGGCGCTAGGCTGCCGCTCAAATTTTCCATCGGGAAGACGGCGATCCGGCCGCGCTCCGCGGCGGCCGGCTCGGGTGCTCTGAGCCCTTCGCGCGGGCCGGCACAGGCGCAGAGGAGTAGACAGGCGCAGAGAAACGTCGCCGGAATCAAGAGGCCGCAATACCGAGGCCTCCGCGTGGGCACGTGCCTGGCGCGTCCCCCCGGACGCGCTGTGCCCTCAGGTCCGCCTATCGCGTGGACGGTGCCCATTGCGCGTCGTACCTTTCGACCAACCTACTTGAACAGTTTCTGAATGACATCGTTGACGGCTTCTCTCGTCACGTCGTTCATCGGCCTGCCGCCTCCTCCGAAAAGACGGTCCCAAACGTCGATCCCGCCCTTGGTCGAGGTGGCCGTCCACACCGCCTTTCCCGTCTGCCCCTCCAGCATCTGCATGCTGATGGAAATGGCGCTGGCGGAACTGCTGCCGGAGCGCACCTCGCCGTATTCTCTCACCACACCGGTAATGACGGCCTGAACCTTGAGGTTCGCTGCTAGTTTGACGATTTCCTCGGGAGAGGGCGTGGCGGGAGTTTGGATGTCGGTTCGGACCACGCCCCTGGCCACCTCTCCGACCGGAAGCACGTAGACCGCGCCCGTCGACAGCAGTCCATTGATGAACACATCCCGCACGCGATCTGCCGCCGCGCTCTCCCGCGACAGGTTCTGAAAGGGCATCACCGCCACCGTCTGGATGGCGCCGAAATCCATGTTGGGATCGCGATACACGCTACTGGTGACCGTCGGGCCACAGGAAGCCGCGAGGAGCAGTACGACCGACAACAGCAGGCTTCTCAGACTCGTATGCATGGGTGAGAACACCCCCTTTCTCGCCGACCCAGGTTGGGTCCGCTTGCAGCCCGCGTCGTCGAAACAGAACCGACGCCTCCAATATCGCCATGGGTTCCGGCGCCTTACGTCTGCCGCCCCGTCAACCCGTGCCGCACGCGAACGGCCTCGAAAACACCGCCCGGCAAGCCTCGCGCTCCTTCCCGATCTGTATTCGGTGCAACAAGCCGCTCAGAAATAGATTCTCAAGTTCGAGCTGATGACGTCCGTCTCCGTTTTCTGCCCCGCGGACTGCGAGGTGTTCCGCTGGTAACTGAGGTCGAGATACGAGCGGCGCCTCTGGCTCAGATACCACCGCACTGTGGGCTGGATGATGCGCGACTTATCCGGAAGAGAACTTTCATTATAGAAAAATGAGAACTGGAGCTGTCCGTCGGGAAAGGGTGTCCAGTTGAGCCCGTAGTTCTGTTGCACCGTGGTCTCCTGGCCCGTCTGAGCGACGACGCTGACCGACGCCGACAGGAAGAGCGATCGGAAAGGCGTCCACGACGCGGCCAGGTCCAACCTGTTCTCCGTGACATCCTCGAGCGTGCCGGTGCCGCCGGACGTATGCGTCAGCTGCCCCAGATAGTAGAGCGTCATGACGAAGGAGGGGTGGGGGGTGATGTTCACGCCGGGGTTGACGTAGAACCTCCGCTGGTCGATCGAGCCTCCGCCTTCCCTTTCGTCCGACGTCAGGGAAACGCCAAGGTTCAGATTTGCGTCGACGCCTTTGTAGAGCTGCGCGGTGTTGAAAAGTACGACAGCGTTGGACCGGTTTGTCAGATCCCCGACCGTTTGGTTATTCCCGCTGAAGACGAGATTGTGCGATAGCGTTCGGAGAGGGTTTGCGAGGAGCGATACGTAATACAGAAGGGCTACCCGGGACTCGTCCTGCTCCTCTCCGAACTCGACCGATGCGTTGGCACTGGTGGATAGGACCGGATTGAACGCGTGGCTGACGAAGAGGCCGTTCGAAATATTGTATCGGCGCTGCCCATCCGGGCTGACGTCGTTGTAGTAGGCGTTGAAGTCGTGGTACAGCGTCGGTGTGTTCAGGAGCCTCGTCTTGACATCCAGCGTGTAGTTCTGAAAGGTCCGGGTCGTGCTCCGGCGGATATCCTGTGCCGGCGTGTTGAGGAATGCCTGCACCTCGGTGATGAAAATCAGGCCGGGAGTCGCGAACCCCGGCGGGATGATCACCGCGCCGGAGAGCGGTCTGGTCACGACTTTGATGTATCTGGTCGTCACCCTGGGGAAGCGAATCTCAAACCGGGTGAGAAATGGTCCGAAGGTGGCCGGCGCCGCCGGCTGATGCAGGATCCAGTTCACGTTGTCCGTGCTCGTGTACACTTCCCACAAGAACGAGCTGGCGATCTCGAACGGGAGGTCCCGGTCGACCCACACCTGAAGGCTGTTGAGCTCCTGGGGTGCCAGAAAATCGACACCGACGTTTCTCTGCCGCGTGTCCCCGCCGAGCGGCGGAAGCCCGATATTCACGCCGGCATTCACCGTCAGGTTCCCGTCGATCAGAGCAGGATTGGGAACGAGGGCTCCGTTCGCGGGCGTATCGTCCAGCGCCGACAGTCCGGCCAGCGGGAAGACCGGAAGACCGACTTCTCCTCCACCCGCCGTCGTCGTGTCGATGGTGGTGACGTTCAGGCGGTTGTCCGTGTTCAGCGTGGTTCGCCCGTTGAATAGCGTCGTGGAGTATGCCAACCGCCCCTCGTTGGACCATTCCGTGGATTCGAAATTCAGGATCTTGTCCCGGTTGTCGGTGTACGTCCCGATATACGACAGGTCGAGCCCCTGGTACCTGTATTCAGACTTGAGGTACAGGTAGTCTTTCTCGTTGTCGACCACGGTTCGGTCCCCGTCGTGGGTGTCCGTTTTCGTGTACGCCACCTTGGTCCACGGCAAGCCCTCGGGCCTCCAATCGAAGGACGCCGTGTAGTTATCCTGCGTCAACGTCGTCGTCGGCAGGCCCGAAACTCTGAGCGTATCCTCCCGCAGATCGTACCCGAGCGAACCCGTATACATGGGATCCCGAAGCGTCAGGAATACGTACGGCCGGATTCGCGTGCGCTCCGTGTGACGGATCGTATTCGTGTCCACCGGATCCGTGATGTTCTCCTCGAACGTTCCGCCGGCGTTCAGGTTCAATTTCGGATACAGATTGTAGTTCACGTTCAGCGTGAATCGCTCGAAGTAGTTGTTGGTTTTGGTCTTGGTGGTATTGCCAGACGCATCGGTGGTCTTGGTGGAGACGAAGCTGTAGTTCGACTCCACGCTGCCGCTGACCCCCTCGAGGATCCCGTCGCCCCACGACTCTCCGGGAAGCAAGGCCGCCACCACCACGGCCACGAGTGAGAGAGCGCGTAACGCCCGGCGCCATTTCTTCTCCGAACGCACGCAAAATGGAATCCCGCGCATTCTCTCACGCGGTGGCATGGCGGCGATCCGTCATTCCCGGTCCCCTGGAGACGAGGGGCGCTGGTTCCCGTGGCCCCGGTTCACGACTGCCCTTGTGCCCATCCTCCCGTCTTCAGCCATGCCGCCGGCGCGGTGTGGGGCTCGCGATCCGTTTCGGCTGGAGAACGGCGCGGACCTACCGTTCGCCCATCATGGTGACCCAATAGGGGTCGTCGCCGACGTCGATTTCACCGACAATCCTTCTGCTTGTGAGATTCGCGACGAGAACGGCTTTCCGGTCGGGACTCACCAGGAACAGATTGTTTTCGTCGCCGTCCGCCGTCATCTGCGCTATCGCGGCACCCGCGTCCATGAAACCGACGGGTGCGAAAGCAAAGGGGTCGTACAATCCCACCGCAAAATCGCGCGCCTTTCCGAGGTAGACCAGGTCGGTGTTGGGGTCGACTTTCACCGACCGCATCCCGGATCGTACCGGGAACCTCCCTGTCACCGTGAGCAGGCTCGGATTGACCACGACGACGTACGGCGATGTTTCCTGGATGACGTAGAGGCGGTCGCCCCTCCTGTTGAACTGTCCCCGCACGGGCCCGGAATCCACGCCGATGGTCGTGATCTGGCTTCGAGTCGGGATGTCGAGCACCGAGATGGTGTTCGACAGCGTGTTGAACGCGAAGGCCCGCCTGCCCGTCGGGTCGATCGCGACCGAGCGGGGCCCGTTGCCGACCGGGATCCGCGTCAACTCGAAGCGCGAGTCCGCATCGATGACGCTGACGGTGTTCGACCCCGTGTTGGCCGACAGGAGCGTCCGGCCGTCGGGCGTGAGCGCGACCTCGCGCGGCTCATCGCCCGGATAGAGCCTGATCCTGTCTGAGACGTTTCCCGCGGCGACGTCGATCACGTCGATGCCGTCCTCACCCGAGAGGGCAACGTAGGCTCTCCGGGTTCGCTGGTCCAGGGCCATCCCGGCTGGACCGCGCCCGGTAAGGATTACGTCAAAGACATGGAGGGACTTCTTGTTGAACACCGTGATGTCATTCGACCCGCTATTGGTGACCAGCCCGACCAGGTTCGTCGGTGGTTTGTCGGGAAAGAACATGGAAAACTCCGGGCTGAACCCGAAACCGCTTCCCACGGATTCGGCGTACCTGAGGAGCGCGGCGATGACGTACCCGCGCCGCCGGGCCACGTTGAACGGAAAGTCGATCTTGGTGGCGGCTTCCGAAACGAGCAGGGCCGACTCGCCGGCGTCGCCCTTCAGTGACGCGCTTGCGATCCGAAACGAGAATCCCGCATAATCGCCGGGCGGCAGGAAACCGACGGCGAGGAGTCGCTGGCGCTTCAGGTCTCGGCCACGCACCTCGCCAAGGGAAACGGAGAGCGGCACCTCCCTGCCGTCGTGGGTCAGCGCAGAGATGGCGCCGACGTTAAATGCCAACCGGTTCGCTTCCTGCGGGAAGGGTTGGAGATAGAGGTAGATCTCTCCGTCTCCTTCCAGGGCAGGCCGGAGTTGTGGCAGGTTCGCCCCGCAGCCGGCGAGCAACAGGAACACGGAAACCAGGCCCAGAAGAGTCTTCCTCACCGCCTCTCCTTCACAGGTATGATATGCGGGTGATTTCGACCATCCCACGGGAGTTGTCCCCACATGCGACCCACAAATTACGATCCGAGAAAGCCGAATTTTTTCATTCGATTCCGGAGGGCATCCCGGCTGATGCCAAGAAGCCTGGCGGCTCGCACCTGATTCCCCCCGGTGCTCTCCAAGGCTTGGCGCACCAGGTCGCGCTCGACCTCTTCAAGCCGCAGCCCCTCCGCGGGCAGCGATACCGACGTTGCCGTCTCCTCGCTTCGAGCCGGCGTCGACTCCGCCAATTCCGGCGGCAGGTGCTCCACCGTCAGCACTGTTCCGGATGCCAGGATGCAGGCGCGCTCCAAGATGTTGCGCAGCTCCCGGACGTTTCCCGGCCAGGCATAGCGCACCAACCTGGCTTGCACCTCGGGGTCTAAATCGATCGGCGCACGCCGCATCTCGCGGCTGAACCGCTGCATAAAGTGTCGCGCCAAAGGGAGGACATCGTCGGGTCGCTCCCGAAGCGGGGACAGCCAGAGCGGGAACACCTTCAGCCTGTAATAGAGATCTTTCCGGAACTGGCCCGTCTCCAGGGCCTTGGCGAGGTCCCGATTCGTGGCCGCGATGATCCGGACGTCCGCCCTGATGTCCCTCACGCCGCCGATACGCCGAAAAGCCTTCTCTTCGATGAGGCGGAGCAGCTTCCCCTGGAGATCCGGTCGCATGTCTCCGATCTCGTCGAGATATACCGTGCCACCGTCCGCCTGCTCGAAGAGGCCTTTCTTCAGCGCCCGGGCGTCGGTAAACGCCCCGCGCTCGTGCCCCAGCAGCTCGCTCTCCAGCAATTGCTCGGGCAGTGCCACGCAATTGACGGCCAGGAACGGGGCGCGGGCGCGCTGGCTGACGAAATGGATGATCCGGGCCACCAGGTCCTTGCCGGTTCCGCTCTCTCCTTGGAGGAGGACGGTGGTGGCGTCGCTCTGCGCGATCCGGACGATCATGGCTTTCAAGTCCGTCATGGCCCGACTGGCACCGATCAGATCATCCAGTGCCGAACCGTGTGCCGCCTCCTCCTGGAAGCGGTCCACGTCCCGTCGAAGCGCCCGCGTTTCCAGCGCCTTGCGGATGGACAACTTCAGCTCCTCCATGTCGAAGGGCTTGCTGACGTAGTCCTGAGCGCCGAGCTTCATGGCGCGGACCGCCGACTCCACGCCGCCGTGGGCCGTCATCATGACCACCAAACACTCCGGGTCGGCCGCTCGCAGTTGCCCCAGCAGCTCTACGCCGTCCGTGTCGGGCAGGCGCACGTCGAGGAGAATGAGATCCGGAGGATCCGCCTGCGCCCGCTGCAGAGCCTCGGCGCCCGTCTCGACCGATTGGACCGTGTACCCTTCGCGTTGGAGCTGTTGCTCGAGCGACCAGCGGATCAAGCGCTCGTCGTCCACCACCAGGATGTTGGCCGGACGCGACGTCATGCGCTGCCTCCGTCGCGACCGTTCGCCGCGCCCACCGGCAGACCGATGCGGAAGGTGGCACCCTGCTGAGGGATGCTCTCCACTCGGATCCAACCGCCGTGATCCTCGATGATCCGGCGGCTGATCGCCAGCCCCAGACCGGTGCCGCGCGGTTTGGTCGTGAAGAATGGCTTGAACAGCTCCGACAGGACCGCCGGCGGGATTCCCGGCCCGGTGTCCGTAAGACTCACTTCGATCGTGCGCCCGCCTCCGGCCGCCGATGGCTCTCCATCGGCTCCGCGCGCACCGTTGATGCGGGTGGTGATGGTGACTTGCCCGTCCCCGTGCATCGCCTGAGCGGCGTTGAGCAAGAGGTTGAGAAACACCTGGCCCAACTGCTTGTCGTCGGCCTCCAGGCTGGGGAGGCCGGGGGCGTAGTTGCGGACTAACCGGATGCGTTTCGCGATCGGATCCTCCGCTAAGAGGAGCAGGACCCGGTCAAGCACCAGATGCAGGTCACAAGACCCGAGCGTCGGCGTCGCCGGGCGGGCGAAGGTCAGGAGATCCTGCACCGTCTTTGTGAGGCGGCGTGTCTGCGACAGGATTTCCTCCATGATCTCTTTGCGGGGATCCGTGTCGGGCAGCTCTTCCGCCATGACCCCGACCGCGCCGGCGATGCCCGCCAGGGGGTTCCTGATCTCGTGGGCGAGCGAAGCGGCGACTTGCCCGAGCGTGGCGAGGCGTTCGGCCCGATCCAGCCGCTCGCGGTGGTACAACTCGATCTCGTCGCGAGCGGCCCGCAGGCGGTCCACCATGGTGTTGAAGCTTTCCGTCAGCCGCCCCAGCTCGTCCGGCCCGCCGGGAATCGCCGGAACGGCCAGATCTCCCGCCTCCACGCGCGCCATGGCGTGAGCCAGCCGCGCCACCCGCCGATCCACCAGGCGCGTCATGAGAAAGCCGCCGCCGCCGGCCAGGACCAGTCCCGTCAAGAACATGGCCCACAGCGATGCGCGTTCCATGCTCGCGATGTCCCTTTGGGTCTGGCGAAACGACATGTCGAGCTGCAGGGTCCCGAGAGACGCCGCGGTCGCGCCGTGGCAGGTACGGCATTCCGTGCGATTTCGGATCTTCTTGACCACCGACTGTATGAGCTGTCCGTTCTCGTAGCGTCCGGTCACGGCGGAATCCGATTGTGCCAGATACCGGGACAGCCGATCGGGATCCACAGTCCGTCCCACCAAGGCCGGCTTGGAGGCTTGGCGGATCTTGCCGCTGTCGTCGAGAATGACGATGTGCTCGATATCCGGGTCCCGCGCCATCGCCTCCAGGATGCGCTGCACCTCCGTGGTGTGCCCTTCGCGCATGGCGACCTGGATGCCGCCGTCGATCGCGTCGGCGACAGCCCGGACCTTGTCTTCCGTTGCCTGGATCATGTGGCGGGTGTGTTGGCCGAGATTCCACCAGGTGGACAGACCGAGGACCACGCCGACCAAGAGAATGAGCGCGGCGATGAACTTGGTTTTGAGGCTGTGGAGGAAGGATTGGGCCGACCCGCGACTGCGGCCCTCCAGTCTTTCCTGCGGCATTTCCGCCCTCCCCGCGGAAACCCCAACGTACGGGCCGGCTCCGAGCCCGCACGCGCCCGACACAGCTTGCGCTCCGGTGAAACCGCCCCCGTTCGGGCACTACGGGGGTTTCACCATACCTGAGCCTGGCGGAAAACGCCAGGGATCTAGCCCCAGACCGAAAAACACTGACACCACCAAGTCACCAGGGCACCGAGGAACACCGGACCTGCTTATTCACGGGGGAATACCCCGGCTTCCCAGGGAGCGCTGAATAATTTTGGTTCCTGATTCCCTGTTACCCCATCCCCCTTAGGAGCCGTTACGAAATAACTTGTACATCCTTTTCTATTTCGTTACGGCTCCTTATGCCGTTTCGGAACGTCTCCGCTCAACTTATTCTTTAACAACGGCTTAGGAGCCGTTACGAAATAACTTGTACATCCTTTTCTATTTCGTTACGGCTCCTTATGCCGTTTCGGAACG
>Ga0316616_100000053_pt1 | contig 28122 bp, 30 predicted proteins | sample OWC_Aug_M1_C1_D1_FD_207660 | JGI IMG/M metagenome (GOLD analysis project Ga0316616, IMG submission 207660) | Wetland soil microbial communities from Old Woman Creek delta, Ohio, United States - OWC_Aug_M1_C1_D1_B | ecosystem: Environmental > Terrestrial > Soil > Wetlands | place: USA: Ohio... | reverse complement strand
AAGTGATGCCCTTTCTGGCAAACCAGGTGGCGTCCGAGTTGTCGGGCAATGTTATTGATTTATGCCCGGTTGGTGCACTCACCAGCAAGCCATTCCGTTATAGCGCTCGCACTTGGGAGTTGTCGCGCCGCCATTCAATCAGTCCGCACGATAGCCTAGGTTCCAACCTCACTGTTCATGTCAAGGACAACAAGGTTATGCGCGTGCTGCCGCATGAAAACGAAGACGTCAACGAATGCTGGCTGGCCGATCGCGACCGTTTTTCCTACGAAGGTCTGAACACCAACGAGCGTCTGACCCAGCCGATGATCAAGCAGGGGGGGCAGTGGGTCGAGGTGACCTGGCAGGCCGCGCTTGAATTCGTTGCGGCCAAATTGAAAAGCATTCCAGTCGAGCAAATTGGTGCGCTATCGACCCCTTATCGCCCGGCAGAAGAACTCTTCCTGCTACAAAAGCTGATGCGTGGCATGGGCAGCGGCAACGTTGACCATCGTCTGCGGCAGTCGGATTTTCTGCTTGATACCAAGGCGCATGGCGGCTTCTGGCTGGGCATGCCGGTGACCTACATGTCGCGCCTCAATCGCATGCTGGTGGTGGGATCGAACCTGCGTAAAGATCACCCGTTGATGGCCCACCGCATTCGCGAATCGGTGCGCTGGTATGGGCAGCTCAACCTCATCAACGCGCATGAAGACGAATTTCTCGGCAAGGTGCACGCCAAACGCATCGTCGCGCCGTCGCAACTCGCCAGCGCACTTGCCGGTGTATGCGTCGCCCTGGCCGAGCTGAAAAAACTGCCCGTGCCCGAAATCGCCACGCACGGCGTGGCGGATGACACCGCGCGCACGATGGCCGAGAGTCTGGCGGGGGGCGCCAGTCTAACTGATGGAGGCAGCCGCGCCGTCTTCCTCGGCAACATGGCGCAGCACCATCCCAGCTACTCGCAGATTCATGCGCTGGCGCTGGCAGTGGCAAAACTCGCAGGTGCCAGCTTTGGTGTGCTGGGCGAAGCGGCCAACAGCGTTGGTGCTGTGGCGGTCGGCGCTATTCCGGTATGTGGTCCTTTGGGCCAGTCTGCAGTCAAAGGCTTGAACGCGCAGCAGATGCTGGCGCAGCCCTTGCGCGCCTATCTGCTGTTGGGGGTTGAAGCCGAACTCGACACCCACGATCCGGTGGCCGCGATGGCCAGCATCAATGCGGCGGAATTCGTGGTGGTGATGTCGCCTTACAAGGGCAAGTCGCTCGACTACGCCGATGTGTTGCTGCCAATTGCACCGTGGACCGAAACCTCCGGCACCTTCGTCAATACCGAAGGCCGGGTGCAGAGCTTCAATGCCGTGGTCAAGCCGCTTGGGGAGACGCGTCCCGCATGGAAAGTATTGCGCGTGCTGGGCAACCTGCTGGGGCTGGCCGGGTTCGACCACAACGATTCGAAAGAGGTGTTGCGCGACGCCCTTGGCGACACCCCGACTGGCAATGTGCAGGCTTATCTGAACAATGAAATCAGCGGGGTGACGGCGATGCCGGTTACGCCGTATGCCGGTCTAGAGCGGGTGGCCGAGGTGCCGATTTATCAAACCGATGCCGTGGTACGCCGCTCGCCCTCGTTGCAGATGACGCTGGATGCGGCCCTGCCGGTGGCGCGCATGCATAGCCGGCTGATTGCACAGCTCGGCCTGCAGGAAAACGGCCGCGTCTCGCTGCGCCAGACTGCCAGCGCATTAACCCTTAAAGTACAGCGGGATGACTTGTTGCCCGACAACTGCGTGCGCGTACCTTGTGGTCATCCCTTGACGGCAGGCCTTGGTCCAATGTTCGGGCCGATCACGGCGGAGCGGGTCTGATGGAGAGCGTGGGTATGGACTGGGCCGCTGTTCAAACCGTTATCTGGACGCTGATCAAGATCCTGGCGCTGGTGGTGCCGCTGATGCTGGGTGTCGCCTATCTCACTTACGCGGAAAGAAAAATCATCGGCTGGATGCAGGTGCGCATCGGCCCCAACCGCGTCGGCTTCCAGGGCCTGCTGCAACCGATCGCCGACGCGGTGAAGTTATTGATGAAGGAAATCATCATTCCTTCCGGCGCCAACAAGGGGCTGTTCATCCTTGGCCCTATCCTGGTGATCGCGCCCGCGCTGGCCGCATGGGCCGTCATTCCGTTTACCGACACGCTGGTGCTGGCCAACATCGACGCCGGATTGTTGTATGTGATGGCGATCACCTCGATGGGTGTGTATGGCGTGATCGTCGCGGGCTGGGCGTCCAACTCCAAATACGCCTTCCTCGGCGCGATGCGTTCGGCGGCGCAGATCGTGTCGTATGAAATCGCCATGGGCTTCGCGCTGGTCGGCGTGTTGATGGCGGCGCAGTCGCTCAACCTCACCGACATCGTGCAGGGCCAGTCGGGCGGCCTGCATCAGTGGTATATCTGGCCGTTGTTCCCGTTGTTTGTGGTGTACCTGATCGCCGGCGTGGCCGAAACCAACCGTGCGCCATTCGACGTAGCCGAGGGCGAATCCGAAATCGTTGCGGGTTTCCACGTGGAATATTCCGGCATGGCCTTTGCCGTGTTCTTCCTCGCCGAATACGCCAACATGATCCTGGTCGCCGCGCTGACCACGCTGATGTTCCTCGGCGGCTGGCTGTCACCGGTGACCTTCCTGCCCGATGGCATCGTCTGGTGGCTGGCGAAGACCGGCTTCGTGCTGTTCCTGTTCCTGTGGTTCCGTGCCACTTTCCCGCGCTATCGCTATGACCAGATCATGCGTCTGGGGTGGAAAGTGTTCATCCCCATCACCATCGTCTGGATCGTCGTCGTCGGCGGCATGATGCAGACGCCGTATGGTTATCTCTTCCACTGAGCGCGCCATGAAACGGATCACCCAATTCTTCGGCAGCCTGCTCCTGATCGAACTGCTGCGCGGCATGATGCTCACCGGGCGTCACCTGTTTGCGCGCAAGATCACTGTGCAGTACCCGGAAGAAAAAACTCCGCAATCTCCGCGTTTCCGTGGTCTGCATGCGCTGCGCCGCTACCCGAATGGCGAGGAACGCTGCATTGCCTGCAAGCTCTGCGAGGCCGTGTGCCCGGCGCTGGCCATCACCATCGAATCGGAAAAGCGCGAAGACGGCACCCGCCGCACCACGCGCTATGACATCGATCTAACAAAGTGCATTTTCTGCGGCTTCTGCGAGGAATCCTGCCCGGTCGATTCGATTGTCGAAACCCGCATCCTCGAATACCACGGCGAAAAACGCGGCGACCTCTATTACACCAAGGCGATGCTGCTGGCGATCGGCGACCAGCACGAGACGCAGATTGCGAAAGACCGCGCGCAGGATGCGAAGTATCGATAATGAAAACAGCGCGAAGTATCGTTAAACCTCTATGACCTACACGACCGCGATCTTCTACTTCTTCGCTGCCATCCTGGTGTTCGCCGGGCTGCGCGTGATCACCGCACGCAACCCGGTGCATGCTGCGCTGTTCCTGGTGTTAGCCTTTTTTACCGCCGCCGGCCTGTGGATGCTGCTGGAGGCCGAGTTTCTCGCCATCACGCTGGTGCTGGTCTACGTCGGCGCGGTGATGGTGCTGTTCCTGTTCGTGGTGATGATGCTCGACATCAATCTGGACAAGCTGCGCGAAGGGTTCTGGGATTACCTGCCGCTGGCCGGTTTCGTCTCGGTGCTACTGGTGATCGAAATGGCGCTCATTCTGGGTAGCCGGCATTTCGGTCTGGAAGTGATGGGGACGCCAGCGCCGCATGCCGCCGATTACAGCAACACCAAGGAACTCGGGCGGCTGTTGTACACCGACTATGTCTACGCGTTCGAACTTGCCGCTGTGATCCTGCTGGTGGCAATCGTCGCCGCCATCGCGCTGACACTTCGCCGCCGCAAGGACAGCAAATACATCGACCCGGCCGAACAGGTGAAGGTCAAGCGCAACGACCGTCTGCGCATCGTCAAAATGCAGGCCACGCAGAAGCCGCAAGCAGGGGAGGGCGAGGCATGATTTCCTTATCGCATTACCTGGTATTGGGCGGCATCTTGTTTGCCATTGCCGTGCTTGGAATTTTTCTCAACCGCAAAAATGTCATCATTCTTCTGATGGCGATCGAGTTGATGCTGCTGGCGGTGAACATGAACTTCATCGCCTTCTCGCATTACCTTGGCGACATCCACGGTCAGATCTTCGTCTTCTTCATTCTCACCGTCGCCGCGGCGGAATCGGCCATTGGCCTGGCGATCCTGGTGGTGCTTTTCCGCAACCTGCGCACGATCAACGTCGATGACCTCGACCAACTAAAAGGCTGATGCGGATGGACATGCAGACGCTTTATCTCATCGTGCCGCTGGCGCCGCTGCTGGGGGCAATCATTGCAGGCTTTTTCGGCAAATTGATTGGCCGCACGCTGTCGCATGTTGTCACGATTGCCGGGGTTGCGGTGTCGCTCGCCGCCTCGGTGCTGGTGTTTCAGGATGTGCTGGCCGGCCACACCTACAACGGCACGGTCTACACCTGGATGGTGCTGGGCGACCTGCGTTTCGAGGTCGGCTTCCTGATCGATTCGCTCACCACGATGATGATGCTGGTCGTCACCTTCGTCTCGCTGATGGTGCATATCTACACCATCGGCTACATGCACGACGATCCCGGCTACCAGCGTTTCTTCAGCTATATCTCGCTGTTCACCTTCTCGATGCTGATGCTGGTGATGAGCAACAACTTCCTGCAGTTGTTCTTCGGCTGGGAAGCTGTGGGGCTGGTGTCCTATCTGCTGATCGGTTTCTGGTACACCAAAGAGACGGCGATCTACGCCAACCTCAAGGCTTTCATGGTCAACCGGGTTGGCGACTTCGGCTTCATTCTGGGTATCGGCCTGGTGCTGGCATATTTTGGTTCGCTCGATTACGCGACGGTGTTTGCAAAGGCGCCGTCGCTTGCCAACGAAACAGTCGCAATCTGGTTTGGTACACCGTGGATGCTGATGAGTGTCATCGGCATCCTGTTATTCATCGGAGCGATGGGCAAGTCGGCGCAGTTTCCGTTGCACGTCTGGCTGCCCGATTCGATGGAAGGCCCGACGCCAATTTCCGCGCTGATCCACGCGGCGACGATGGTGACTGCGGGTATCTTCATGGTCGCGCGCATGTCGCCGCTATTCGAGCTGTCCGACACGGCGTTGAGTTTCATCATGATCATCGGCGCGATCACCGCGCTGTTCATGGGTTTCCTCGGCATCGTGCAGAACGACATCAAGCGCGTGGTGGCCTATTCGACGCTGTCGCAGCTGGGTTACATGACGGTCGCGCTCGGGGCCTCGGCCTATTCGGTGGCGGTGTTTCACCTGATGACGCATGCCTTCTTCAAGGCATTGCTGTTCCTCGCCGCCGGTTCGGTCATCATCGCCATGCACCACAACCAGGACATCCGCTACATGGGCGGCCTGAAGAAGTACATGCCGATCACCTGGATCACCTCGCTGATCGGCTCGCTGGCGTTGATCGGCACACCTTTCCTGTCGGGCTTCTATTCCAAGGAAAGCATCATCGAGGCGGTCAAGCTGTCGAACCTGCCGGGTGCCGACATCGCCTATTGGGCGGTGTTGATCGGCGTCTTCGTCACCGCCTTCTATTCCTTCCGCATGTATTTTCTGGTGTTTCACGGCAAGGAGCGCTTCCACAACGCGCATCATCATGACGCTGACAGCCACGGACAGGATGACCATGGCCACGGCGGCGTGCCGCACGAAACGCCCTGGGTGGTGACCGGCCCGCTGCTCGCCCTGGCGTTGCCTTCGTTGGCGATCGGCTACATGACCATCGAGCCCATGCTGTTCGGCGATTTCTTCGGCAATGCCATTTATATTTCCGACCGACATCCGGTGATGCACGAACTCAACCAGGAATTCCACGGCGCGATGGCGATGGGGCTGCATGCAATCACCACGCTACCGTTCTGGCTGGCGGCGGCAGGCGTCGGGCTGTCGGCTTTCTTCTACCTCAAACGCCCGGATATCCCGGCAGCGATCCAGCAGCGTTTCAGTTTCGTCCACAGCATGCTCGTTAACAAATACTGGTTCGACGAACTCTATAGCTGGCTGTTTGCCGGGGGCGCGCGCCTCTTGGGCGGTGGCTTGTGGCGCGGTGGCGATCAGGTAATCATCGACGGCGCGATCAACGGCACCGCGCGGCTGGTTGAGCGCGCAGCCAGGCTGATGCGCGCCTTCCAGTCCGGCTACATCTACCATTACGCTTTCGCCATGCTGATCGGGGTGTTTGCCCTGGTGACCTGGTTTGCCCGGCTGAACTGACCCATGCTCGACAACATTCTTTCTCTCGTCATCTGGGTGCCCATCCTTGCGGGTGTGGTCGTGCTCGCCACTGGCTCCGATCGCAATGCGCCACTGGCGCGCTGGCTCGCGCTGGCGGGTTCGCTGGCGGGCCTGATCGTCGCGATTCCGCTGGCCACCGGTTTCGATACCGCGACGTCGTCGATGCAGTTCGTCGAAAAACTGGCATGGATACCGGCATTCAACGTCCACTACCACATCGGGGTCGACGGTATCGCCATGCCGCTGATCCTGTTAAACAGTTTTGTCACCGTGCTGGTCGTGATTGCCGGCTGGCAAGTCATCCAGGACAAGGTCGCGCAGTACATGGCGGCCTTCCTCATCATGTCGGGCCTCATCAACGGCGCATTTGCCGCGCTCGACGGTATCCTGTTCTACGTCTTCTTCGAAGGCATGCTGATCCCGCTGTATCTCATCGTCGGCGTGTGGGGCGGGCCGAACCGGGTCTACGCTGCGTTCAAGTTCTTTCTCTACACGCTCACCGGCTCGCTGCTGATGCTGGTGTCGTTCATCTATCTCTATTTCCAGTCGGGCGGTTTCGACATCCAGACCTGGCACACCACGACACTGGGGATGACCGCGCAGACGCTGATGTTCTTCGCCTTCCTGCTGGCCTTCGGGGTCAAGGTGCCGATGTGGCCGGTGCACACCTGGTTGCCCGATGCGCACGTCGAAGCGCCCACCGGCGGTTCGGTGGTGCTGGCGGCGATCACGCTGAAAGTCGGCGCCTACGGCTTCCTGCGTTTCATCCTGCCCATCGTGCCGGATGCCAGCCATGAACTAGCCTGGTTCGTCATCACCTTGTCGCTGATCGCGGTCGCCTACATCGGTCTGGTCGCGCTGGTGCAGGCCGACATGAAAAAGCTCATCGCCTATTCGTCGATCGCGCACATGGGTTTCGTCACCCTCGGCTTCTTCATGTTCAACCCGCTCGGCTGGGAAGGCGGACTGGTTCAGATGGTGTCGCACGGCTTCGTCTCCGCCGCCTTGTTCCTCTGCATAGGCGTCATGTACGACCGCCTGCATTCGCGCCAGATCAAGGACTACGGCGGCCTGGTCAACAGGATGCCGGTGTTCGCCGCCTTCTTCATGCTGTTCGCCATGGCAAATGCCGGCCTGCCGGCGACCAGCGGCTTCGTCGGCGAGTTCATGGTCATCATGGCCGCCACCCAGGTGAACTTCTGGTTCGCCTTCGTCGCCGCCACCACGCTGATTCTCGGCGCGGCCTACACGCTGTGGATGTACAAGCGGGTGGTGTTCGGTAACGTCACCAATCCGCATGTTGAGGAGATGAGCGATGTCAACGCGCGCGAGATTCTGATCCTCGCAATCCTAGCAGTATGCGTGCTCGGCATGGGCCTGTATCCCAAACCGTTCACCGACGTGATGCACGTGTCGGTGGTTGATCTGTTGGCGCACGTCGCGCAGAGCAAACTTCCGTGAGCGCCGCACTGATGAACACGCCCATGAGCCTGATGCAATTCGTTCCCGCGCTGCCTGAAATCTTCGTCTTGGCCATGGTCTCGCTGATCCTGGTGATCGATGCCGCAGTCGATGACAGCAAGCGTTATCTGGCTTATGCGCTGTCGCTGGCCACGCTGGCTGGCGCGGCCTTCCTGACCGTGAGTGATCTCTCGACCATGCCGGTGCTGGCGCTGAACGGTCTCTTCATCGACGACCCGCTGTCGGACGTGCTGAAGCTGTTCCTGTATCTGACCGTCGCGGTGGTGATGGTGTATTCACGCGATTATTTGACCGAACGCGGGCTCTACAAGGGCGAGTTCTTCGTGCTCGCGTTGTTTGCCACGCTGGGCATGATGGTCATGGTGTCGGCCAGCCATTTCCTCACGCTGTATCTTGGCCTCGAACTGCTGTCGCTGTCGCTGTATGCCATGGTTGCGTTGCAGCGCGATTCGAGCATCGCCACCGAGGCGGCGATGAAGTATTTCGTGCTTGGCGCGCTGGCGTCTGGCATGCTGCTGTACGGCATGTCGATGGTCTACGGCGTCACCGGCTCGCTCGCGCTGGGCGACATCGCCATTGCCCTTCAGGATGGAACCGACCTGCGCATCCCGCTGGTTTTCGGCATCGTCTTCATCGTCGCCGGGCTCGCCTTCAAACTTGGCGCCGTACCGTTCCACATGTGGGTGCCCGACGTCTATCACGGCGCGCCCACCGCGATGACGCTGTTCATCGGCAGCGCGCCCAAGATCGCTGCGTTCGCATTCGTGATCCGCATTCTGGGGCAGGGATTGGAGTCGCAGGTGGCCGAATGGCGAGACATGCTGGTCATCCTCGCCGTGCTGTCGATGGCGCTCGGTAACTTTGCAGCCATCGCACAAACCAACCTCAAGCGCATGTTCGCCTACTCGACCATCTCGCACATGGGTTTCATGCTGCTCGGTATCCTGGCCGGCTCGCAGAACGGTTACGGCAGCGCGATGTTCTACGTGCTGGTGTACGCGCTGATGAGCCTGGGCGGCTTCGGCATGATCCTGCTGCTGTCGCGTGCCGGTTTCGAGGCCGACCAGCTTGACGACTTCAAGGGCCTCAATCGCCGCAGTCCGTGGCTCGCGTTTTTGATGCTGCTGCTGATGTTCTCCATGGCCGGTGTGCCGCCCACCGTTGGCTTCTACGCCAAGCTCGCCGTGTTGCAAGCCGTGGTCGAAATCGGTTACGTTTGGCTGGCAGTGGCTGCCGTCGTATTCTCGCTGGTGGGTGCGTTCTACTACCTGCGTATCGTCAAGTTGATGTATTTCGATGCGCCGCACGACACTACCCCGATCACCACCAGCCCCGATGCCCGCATCATCATGTCGGCCAACGGGCTGGCCGTGCTGGCGCTCGGCATCCTGCCGCAGCCGTTGATGGCGGTGTGCGTGCACGCCATCGGCGCGTCATTTTGAGCCAAGTTCGGCTGAACTAAACCCTGCTGGAGCAGGTCTGCTTCGGCGTCACCTGGCATTTCGGATTTACCGTGAACTTTTCTACTACCCTGTTGCTGATCCTGGCATTCATTGCCGCCAACCTGCCGTTCCTTATCGAGCGCATTTTCTTCGTCGTGCAGCCCAAAACCGGCAGCAAGAATGTCGCCTGGCGCTTGCTGGAACTGGTTGTGATGTTCTTCATCGTCGGCGGGATCGCCTGGCTGTTCGAAAGCAAGCTTGGTGATGTGCACAAGCAGAACTGGGAATTCTATGCGGTCAATGCGTCGCTGTTCGTGGTGTTTGCCTATCCGGGGTTTGTGTATCGCTATCTGTGGCGGCGGCGCGGTGCATAGCGGTTTTCAGATTCGACGCGATTCCGTTAGCGTCGCGCGCTATAAAAAGCAGAAAAAATAACGGCCAGCATCAAACTCCACCGCCAGCCGCGCGCCACGATTCAGCGCGTAGTCCCACGACCCCTTGGTCGCGCAGCCTTCATGGCATTCGCTCACCCCCGCAGGCGATTCAAGATCGCGTTCGCGGTCGTACCAGCTCAATAACATCGTGTCGTCGCCTAGCTGCTGCTGGGCGATGGCGGTTGCCAGCTTCAGCGCGGCATAAAAATCAAGGCCGAGTTCGGCGGTGTCGAGGCGCAGGGTCTTCATGGTGAGGTGTCAGTCAGCGCTTTTAAAGCATAGAGCATATCCAGCGCGGCCTTCGGCGTGAGTGCATCGGGATCGATCTCGCGCAGTTGGTCGAGAGCGGGGTGCGGTGGCGGTTCGTCGTTGGGCAGGTGCGCGGCGAACAGGTCGCCTTGCGGGCCGGGTTGCAGTTGGGCGTCTTCGAGTTCGCGCAGGTGGCGGCGCGCGCTAGCGATCACCGGACTGGGCACGCCGGCCAGGCGGGCGACCTGGATGCCGTAGCTTTGTGAAGCCGGGCCTTCTTCGACCGCGTGCAGGAACACCAGATTGGCGCCGTGCTCCTTGGCGTCGAGGTGGACGTTGACGAGTTGCTTGTACTCGTTGGCCAGTTGGGTCAGCTCGAAATAATGGGTGGCGAACAGGGTGAAGGCGCGCGTCGCGCTGACCAGATGCCGCGCCACCGCCCACGCCAGCGCGAGGCCGTCGAAGGTCGAGGTGCCGCGCCCGATTTCGTCGAGCAGCACCAGGCTGTTGGCACTGGCGTTGTGCAGGATATGCGCGGTTTCGGTCATCTCGACCATGAAGGTGGAGCGCCCGCCGGCGAGGTCGTCCGACGCGCCGATGCGGGTGAAAATCTGGTCGATATCGCCGATTTTGGCCGAACTCGCCGGCACCCACAGGCCGCAGCAGGCCAGCAGCGTGATCAGCGCCACTTGTCGCATGTAGGTCGATTTGCCGCCCATGTTGGGTCCGGTAATCAGTAGCATCTGCCGCGCGCGGGTGAGCTGGACGTCGTTGGGGATGAAGTGCGACACCTGCGCTTCGACCACCGGATGACGACCGCCACGGATGACGATGCCGGGTTCACCGGTGTATTCGGGGGCATAGAGTTTGAGCGTGACCGCGCGCTCGGCCTGGCTCGCCAGCACGTCGATCTCGGCCAGTGAGGCGGCAATCGCCAGCAAATCCGGCACGTGCGGCGTCAGCGTTTCCAGCAAGGCTTCAAACAACGCTTTCTCGCGCGCCAGCGCGCGATCCTGCGCCGACAGCGCCTTGTCTTCGAAGGCTTTGAGCTCCGGCGTGATGTAGCGCTCGGCATTCTTCAGCGTCTGGCGGCGACGGTAATCGTCGGGGACGTTGTCCGATTGCGCCCGGCTGACTTCGATATAAAAGCCATGCACCCGGTTGTATTCGACTTTGAGGGTGCTGATGCCCGAGCGCGCGCGTTCGCGTGTTTCCAGTTCGAGCAAAAATGCGCCGGCGTCGCGCGTGAGCGCGCGCAGCTCATCGAGATCAGCATCGTAGCCGTCGGCGATCACGCCGCCTTCGCGCAGCACGCTGGCGGGCTCGGGCAGGACGGCGCGGGCGAGCAGTTCGTACAGATCGGGGCGGGCGGCGAGCGCGCATTGCAGGGCGGCCAGGTGCGCGCGGTCGTCGGGCAGTGTGGCGGCAAGATCTGGCAGCAGCGCGAGGGTGTCGCGCAGTCCGGACAAGTCGCGCGGCCGCGCATTCTTCAGAGCGATGCGGCCACTGATGCGCTCGACGTCGGCGCAGCCTTTCAGCAGGCGGGTGAGGTCGGTGGTGGTGTCGGGCTGCTCCGCCAGCACGCCGATCGCGTCGCGACGCCGGCTCAGAACATCGCGGTCGCGCAGCGGATGATGCAGCCAGTGGCGCAACAGGCGCGTGCCCATGCCGGTGGCGGTGGTGTCGAGCACCGACAGCAGGGTCGGCGACGCTTCGCCGCGCAGGGTTTCGGTGAGTTCCAGATTGCGCCGGGTGGCGGCGTCGAGCTGCACGAAATCGCTGTCGCGCTCGGCGTGGATGCTTTGTATGTGCGGCAGCGCAGTGCGTTGCGTGGTCTGGATGTAGTCGAGCAGTGCGCCCGCTGCCGCCAGCGCGAGCGGCAAGTCGGCCACGCCGAATCCGCTGAGGTCACGACTGTCGAACTGCTGCGCCAGCCGGGTGTGCGCGCTGTCGGCGTCGAACTGCCACGGAGCAAGGCGGCGCACCGCGCAGGGTGCGCCGCTCAGGGTGAAGTCGTCGGGCGCGAGGATTTCGGCTGGGCGCACGCGCGCCAGAAGGGCGGGTAGGGCGCTGGGGTGGATTTCGCTGACCTGAAACCGCCCGGCGGCCAGATTCAGCCAGGCGACGCCGACCGCATCGGCTTGTGGCGCGATGGCGAGAATCAGGGTGTCGCAGGTTTCGTCCAGCAGCCCCGAATCGGTCAGCGTACCAGGCGTGACGATGCGCGCCACCTGGCGCTCGACCGGGCCTTTGCTGGTGGCGGGGTCGCCAATCTGCTCGGCGATCACCACCGATTCGCCTAGTTTCAGCAGCCGCGCCAGATACTGCTCGGCGCTGTGATACGGCACCCCGGCCATCTTGATCGGGGTGCCGGCCGACGCGCCGCGCGTGGTGAGCGTGATGTTGAGCAGCCGCGACGCTTTTTCGGCGTCGTCGAAAAACAGCTCGTAAAAATCGCCCATGCGGTAAAACAGCAGCATGTCCGGGTTTTGCGCCTTGATGCCGAGGTATTGCTGCATCATCGGCGTGTGGGCGGCGGTTTCCTTGCTGCTGGACATAGGCGAACGTGTCGGTTGCTTAGACTTTCAGTTCAGGCGGCAAATGCGGGGCAATGATCTGCAGCATCTGCGCAAAGATTTTCGGCGTGGCGGCGACGATGTTGCCGGAGTCGAGAAAGCCTTCGTTGCCGACAAAGTTGCCGACGAAGGCGCCGGATTCCTGCGCAATGAGGCTGCCGGCGGCGAGATCCCAGGGTTTCAGGTGCATTTCCCAGAAGCCGTCGTAGCGGCCGCAGCCGACGTAGCAGAGGTCGAGCGCGGCGGAACCGGGGCGGCGCAGGCCGGAAGTGGCGTGCATCATGTCGCGGAACATGCCGAGGTAGGCATCGGCGAAGCGGAAGTCGGTGTAGGGGAAGCCGGTGCCGATCAGGCATTCGGCGAGTTTGTTGCGCATGCTGGCGCGGATGCGTCGTTCGTTCAGGTACGCGCCGCGGCCGCGCGTGGCGGTGAAGAGTTCGTTGCGTGCGGGATCGTAGACCACGGCCTGGGTGATCTGGCCTTTGTGCTTGAGCGCGATCGAGACGGAATATTGCTGCAGGCCGTGGAGAAAATTGGTGGTGCCATCGAGCGGATCGATGATCCACTGATAGTCCTCGTTGTTCTTGGCTTCGGTGACGCCAGACTCCTCTGCTAAAATCCCGTGGTTCGGATAGGCGTCGAGCAGGGTTTCGATAATGGCGCGTTCGGCCATCTGGTCGACTTCGCTGACGTAATCGCGATCCTGTTTGCTCCGCACGGTGAGCTGGTCAAGGTCGAGCGAGGCGCGATTGATGATCGCCCCCGCCTTGCGAGCGGCTTTCACCGCTGTATTGAGCATGGGATGCATGATGTCTGGCTACAAATTCAAAGAACGAGCCGCCATTTTACTTGATGTATGACGCTATCTAACCCAAAACTTCTCGACAATATTCGCGTCGTGCTTGCACGCACGAGCCATCCCGGCAATATCGGCGCGGCGATGCGGGCGATGAAAACGATGGGCTTGTCGCAGCTATATCTGGTCAGCCCCGCTGTTTTTCCCAACAGCCAAGCCGATGCGATGGCGGCGGGCGCGACCGATCTGCTGGCACAGGCCCGCGTGTGCGCCACGCTGGAAGAAGCGCTCGCCGACACTACGCTGGTGCTGGGCGTGTCGGCGCGCCGCCGCGATATCGTGACCGAGGTGCTGACCCCGCCCGAAGCCGCAACCCGCTTGCTGACCGAGGCGCAGGCGGCGCCGGTGGCGCTGGTGTTCGGCAACGAAACCAGCGGCATGTCGAACGAGGAATTGAGCCTGTGTCAGGGGCTGGTGACGATCGCCGCCAATCCCGATTACAGCTCGCTCAACCTCGCGGCGGCGGTGCAGGTGCTGAGCTACGAGATTCGGCAGGCCTGGTTGAATCACCCGTCTTGGCCGCAGCCTGAACTCGATGCGGCAACGGGAGACGAGGTGGAGCGGTTTTACGCGCACCTCGAAGCCGCATTGATTGAACTGGATTTCCTGAACCATGGCTCACCCGGAAAACTGATGCTGAAACTGCGCTGGCTGTTCGCGCGCACCCGCCTGGCGAAAGAGGAAGTGAATATCCTGCGCGGGATTTTGACTGCGGCGCAGGCCGCAAAGCGGGGCACCGGCAAGGCCGGAATCCATAAAGCCAAATAGTTGACTAAATTACTCGGAAATAGCATTCTTCAAATATGAGCCTTTTTAGCCAATTCAAGGAAGACATTGCCGTCGTGTTCGATCGCGACCCGGCAGCGCGCTCGACGCTTGAAGTCATCACGCTTTATCCCGGCTTTCATGCCATCGTCATCCACCGCTTGGCGAATTGGTTGTGGCGCACAGGGCTTAAATGGCTGGCACGCTTCATTTCGCATATGGGGCGCTGGCTCACCGGTATTGAAATTCACCCCGGCGCCACCATCGGTCGCCGCGTGTTCATCGATCACGGCATGGGTGTAGTGGTGGGCGAGACGGCTGAAATTGGCGACGATTGCACGCTCTATCACGGCGTCACCCTCGGCGGCACCTCATGGGACAAAGGCAAGCGCCATCCCACGCTGAAACCGGGTGTGGTGGTAGGGGCGGGCGCCAAAATCCTGGGCCCCATCATCATCGGCGCCAACGCGCGCATCGGCTCCAACGCGGTCGTGGTGAAAGCGGTGCCGGACAATGCAACGGCTGTGGGCATTCCTGCCCGGATTCTGGACAGCGAAACGGAAAAGCAGCGTCAGCAGCAGATGGCCAATCTGGGGCAGCAAGCCGAAAAACTGGGATTTTCTGCTTACGCCATTTCGGCCGACATGAACGATCCGGTGGTGAAGGCGATTCACGGCCTGATCGACCATTCCGCGCATATCGACGAGCGACTGGAGCGGATTCTTGCGCAGTTGCGCATGCTCGGCGCGGAAATGCCGGCCGGGCAGGATAAGCCGGATGATTTTGATGCGAACTATCTGAACAAAATAGTTGACTAAAACAGTAAGGTAAGGAATAGTTGAGCGAATTGCTCGGACATTGATAGCCCGGGTGTCATTCAGGAGAAATCAAAATGAGGTTGACCACAAAAGGTCGTTTTGCTGTCACCGCGATGCTGGATCTGGCGCTGCGCGGCGGTAAAAATCCAGTCACGCTGGCTGGCATCAGTGAGCGTCAGGATATTTCCTTGTCCTATCTGGAACAGCTATTCAGCCGCCTGCGCCGCCATGAACTGGTGGAAAGCGTGCGCGGCCCCGGCGGCGGTTATTACCTCGCCAAAACCTTGAGCAACATCAGCGTGGCTGACATCATCCGTGCGGTGGATGAACCCATCGACTCCACCCACTGTGGTGGCAAGGAAAACTGCCACGACGAGCATCGTTGCCTGACGCATGACTTGTGGATGGGGCTTAACGCCCACATTTATGATTATCTTGACAACGTCACGCTCGCCACCCTGGTGGCCAAGCAGGATGAATGCAAGGAAAAAGTCATGCAGGATCGTCGTGTATCCAAGATGACGCTTGCAGCTTGATATCGATTTAAGAAACAAGGCTACCCAAATGAAACCATTGTATTTTGATTATTCCGCCACCACTCCGGTTGATCCGCGTGTGGCCGCCAAGATGATTCCCTATCTGACTGAGGAATTCGGCAATCCGGCCTCGCGCTCGCATCCGTATGGCTGGACTGCGGACAAGGCGGTTGAAGATGCGCGTGCCGAGGTTGCCGCTTTGGTGGGTGCCGACCCGAAGGAAATCGTTTTCACCTCCGGCGCGACCGAATCGAACAATCTGGCGATCAAGGGTGCGGGGCATTTTTACGCCGGCACCAAGGGCAAGCACATCATCACTGTGCGCACCGAACACAAGGCCGTGCTGGATACCGTACGTGAAATGGAGCGTCAGGGTTTCGAGGCGACCTATCTGAGTGTGCAGGAAAACGGCCTGCTCGATCTGGACGTACTGCGTGCGGCGATTCGCCCCGACACCGTGCTGGTTTCGGTGATGGCGGTCAACAACGAAATCGGCGTGATTCAGGATATCGAGGCGATCGGCAACATCTGCCGTGAAAAAGGCGTGTTGTTTCATGTCGATGCGGCGCAGGCCACCGGCAAAATGCCGATCAACCTGGCCAAGCTGCCGGTCGATCTGATGTCGTTCTCGGCGCACAAGACCTACGGCCCCAAAGGTGTCGGCGCGCTGTATGTGCGGCGCAAACCGCGTGTTCGTCTGGAAGCGCAGATGCACGGCGGCGGCCACGAGCGCGGGATGCGTTCGGGCACGCTGGCGACCCACCAGATCGTCGGCATGGGCGAGGCCTTCCGCATTGCCCGTGAAGAAATGGCAACCGAGAACGAGCGCATCCGCATGCTGCGTGATCGCTTGTACGAAGGCCTGAAAGACATCGAAGAACTGCATCTGAACGGTGATTACGAGCGCCGGGTGCCGCACAACCTGAATGTCAGCTTCAATTTCGTCGAAGGCGAGTCGCTCATCATGGCGATCAAGGATCTGGCAGTGTCGTCCGGTTCGGCCTGTACCTCGGCCAGTCTGGAGCCGTCCTACGTGCTGCGCGCGCTGGGCCGCAGCGACGAACTCGCGCACAGCTCGATCCGTTTCTCGATTGGCCGTTTTACGACCGAGGCAGAAGTGGATTACGCCATCAAGTTGCTGCACGAGAAAATTGGCAAGCTGCGCGAACTGTCCCCGCTGTGGGAGATGTTCAAGGAAGGCGTCGACCTGAATTCCGTGCAGTGGGCCGCACATTGATCAATACAATGCAGTGTGCTGCGTAACGATATGTTTAGTCAGGGTTTGTTAGATCACGTTTGAAGGAGAACCACCATGTCTTATAGCGAAAAAGTACTCGACCATTACGAAAATCCCCGCAATGTTGGCTCGTTCACCAAGGACGACGATGGCGTGGGTACCGGCATGGTTGGCGCGCCAGCTTGCGGCGACGTGATGAAGCTGCAAATCAAGGTGGGGGCCGATGGCCGTATCGAGGATGCCAAATTCAAGACCTACGGTTGCGGCTCGGCGATTGCTTCGAGCTCGCTGGTGACCGAATGGGTCAAGGGCAAGACGCTCGATCAGGCGATGGAAATCAAGAACACGGCAATTGCTGAGGAGCTTGCGCTGCCGCCGGTCAAGATCCACTGCTCGATTCTGGCTGAAGACGCGATCAAGGCAGCGGTCGCCGATTACAAGCAGAAAAAAGGGCTGGTGTAAGCATCATGGCGGTCACTCTGTCCGAGCGCGCAGCGCAACACGTCACGAATTATCTGACCAAACGCGGCAAGGGTGTCGGCATCCGTCTCGGCGTGCGCACCACGGGTTGCTCCGGCATGGCTTACAAGCTGGAGTTTGCCGATGAGGTGCCCGAAGGCGACGAGGTGTTCACCAGCTATGGCGTCACCGTCTTCGTCGACCCGAAAAGCCTGGCCTATATCGACGGAACCGAACTCGATTACTCGCGCGAAGGGTTGAACGAAGGTTTCAAGTTCAACAACCCGAACGTGAAGAACGAGTGCGGCTGCGGAGAGTCGTTTAACGTTTGATTGGCAGGGCTCAGGATTCAGAGGCCAAGGGTCAAGGTTTTTTTGTGCGGCCTTTGGCCGCGCCAGTAAAAAGCCCGCAGAAATAGCCCCTGAATCCTGATTCCTGAATCGCAGCCCCTAAAATGGATTTCACCCAAACCCACTTCGCATTATTCGGCTTGCCGGCCACCTATGCACTGGATCGTGAGCAGCTCGACACGGCTTACCGCGAACTGCAAAACACGGTTCATCCGGACCGTTTTGCGGCGCAGTCAGACGTCGAGCAGCGCGTTGCCATGCAATGGGCGACCCGGGCGAACGAAGCGTATCGCACCCTGAAACACCCGGTTGATCGCGGCGTGTATCTGTTGCAGCTGCAGGGGATCGATGCATTCGACGCGCACAACACGCAGATGGCGCCGGCATTCCTGATGCAGCAGATGGAGTGGCGCGAGGCGATAGACGATGCACGCGCCGCAAAAAGCGTGGCCGCGCTCGATGCGCTGATGGACGAGCTGCGCCTCACCCACCGCCGGATCGAGACGCAACTGGTCGATTTGCTCGATGCAAAGCAGGATTTCGAGGGCGCGCGCGAAGCCGTGCGCCAATTGCGTTTTATGGACAAACTCATCGCCGAGCTTGGCGACGTGTACGAAGAACTCGAAGGCTAGGCATGGCTCTGTTGCAGATTTCCGAACCCGGCATGTCCACCGCGCCGCACCAGCACCGGCTGGCGGTGGGCATCGATCTGGGCACCACCAACTCACTGGTCGCCTGCGTTCGCTCCGGCCTGGCGACGATACTGGACGACGCTGAAGGCCATGCCTTGCTGCCGTCCGTGGTGCGCTACCATGCCGATGGTTCGGTGGACGTGGGCTATGCTGCACAGCGCGCGCAAAGCCTTGATCCGCACAACACGCTGATGTCGGTCAAACGCTTCATGGGGCGTGGCCTGCCGGACATCGACGATGCTTCCAGCCTGCCATATCATTTTGTCGATGCGCCTGGCATGGTGCAGATCAAGACGGTTGCAGGGACCAAAAGCCCGGTCGAGGTCTCGGCTGAAATCCTCAAGGTGTTGCGTACGCGTGCTGAAGCCGCTCTCGGCGGCGAACTGGTCGGCGCGGTGATCACCGTTCCGGCGTATTTCGACGACGCCCAACGCCAGGCAACCAAAGATGCCGCGCAACTCGCGGGGCTCAATGTGCTGCGACTGCTGAACGAACCCACCGCTGCGGCGATTGCCTATGGCCTCGATAACGCTTCAGAAGGCGTGTATGCGGTGTATGACCTGGGCGGCGGCACGTTTGATATCTCCATCCTGAAACTCTCCAAGGGCGTGTTCGAAGTGCTCGCCACCAACGGCGACTCGGCGTTGGGCGGCGATGATTTCGACCAGCGCGTGTTCTGCTGGATGGTCGAAAAAGGCCGTTTCCAGCCCTTGTCGGCGAGCGACATGCGGTTGTTGCTGACCAAGGCGCGCGACGCCAAGGAAGCGCTGACCGAACATTTCGAGGTGCGTGTGACCGCCGTGCTGTCCACCGGCGAAATGATGGATGCGACGCTGACACAGGCTGAATTCAATGCGATGACGGCCAGCCTGCTGAATAAAACGCTGGCACCCACCCGCAAGGCGCTGCGTGATGCAGGCCTCGCCGTGGACGAAGTGAAAGGCGTGGTGATGGTCGGCGGGTCTACCCGGATGCCGTGCGTGCGCCAGGCAGTGGCCGAATTCTTCAAGCAGACGCCGCTCACCAATCTGGATCCCGACAAGGTCGTTGCGCTGGGCGCTGCGATGCAGGCCGATGTGCTGGCGGGCAACCGGGCGGGTGACGACTGGCTGCTGCTCGACGTGATTCCGCTATCGCTGGGACTGGAAACCATGGGCGGTTTGACCGAGAAAGTCATTCCGCGCAATACCACCATCCCCACCGCACGCGCGCAGGAATTCACCACGTTCAAAGACGGCCAGACCGCGATGAGCGTGCATGTGCTGCAAGGCGAACGCGAACTCGCTGCCGACTGCCGTTCGCTGGCGCGCTTTGAACTGCGCGGCATTCCACCAATGGTTGCGGGCGCCGCGCGCATTCGCGTCACCTTCCAGGTCGATGCCGACGGTTTGCTGGCGGTCTCTGCGCGTGAGCAAAGCACGGGCGTTGAGGCCAGCGTGCTGGTCAAACCCTCGTATGGCCTGGCTGACGACGACATCACCCGCATGCTGAAAGATGCGTTTACCCACGCCAAGGACGACATGTATGCGCGCGCGTTGAACGAGCAGATCGTCGATGCCAAGGGTTTGATTGCCGCTACCGGCGCTGCGATGCAGGAAGATGGCGCGCTGCTTGATGCGGCTGAAATTGCCGCGATCGACGCCAGTATCGACGCGCTTGAACAGTTGCTGAGCGGTTCCGACCACATGGCCATCAAGCGTGGCATTGAAGCACTGAACGCGGTGACCACCAACTTTGCCCAGCGCCGCATGGATCAGAATGTACGGCGCGCGATGGCTGGACAAAAACTGGAAACCTTTGGTTAAACGGATTGAACTCCTCATGTTGAATGACGCCTTCATTGAGAGCCTGCGACTGCGGCTCGAAGCCCATCCGATCTACGCAGCCGTCCAGACGCTGGACGATTTGCAGGTGTTCATGCAGCACCATGTTTATTCGGTGTGGGACTTCATGTCGCTGATCAAATATCTGCAAAACGAAATCGCGCCCGCGCGCTGGCCGTGGACACCTAGCGGTGACGCCTCGGTGCAGCGTTTCATCAACGAACTGGTGCTGGAAGAGGAAACCGATATCGCGCTCCCCGGCCATGATGGGCACACCAGCCACTTCCTTCTGTATCTCGACGCGATGCGCGAAATTGGTGCCGATGTCGACACACCAGCGCGATTTGTGCAGATCGTGGCCGAGCAGGGAATTACAGCGGCGCTCAATGTGGGTCTTGCTCCCGCGCCTTCTGCCATGTTCACCCGCACGACCTTTGATTTTCTCGGCAGTGGCAAGTCACATACCGTTGCCGCTGCGCTGGCGCTTGGGCGTGAGCATGTGATCCCGTCGATGTTCCGCGCCTTTTTGTCGCGCATGGCGGTGACGGAAGCCCAAGCGCCTAGTTTTTATTATTACCTCAACCGCCATGTCCATCTGGACGAGGATTTTCATGCGCCGATGTCACTGCGTCTGCTGGCTGCCTTGTGTGGCGACGATGCCTGTAAATGGCATGAAGCCGAGGCCGCAGCCGAAGCTGCAGTCAACGCGCGGTTGTTTTTTTGGGACGGTGTGTTAAAAGCATTGCCCAGTCAACACGCCCAGGCGGCCTGACCGCATTTCATCAAGAAAAACCCAAACCATGCCCCAACTAATCGTACTGCCCCACGTCGAACTCTGCCCCGAGGGTGCCGTGATCGACGCCAAAACCGGTGACACCCTGTGTGATACCCTGCTCGCCAATGGCATCGAAATCGAGCACGCCTGCGAGAAATCCTGTGCCTGCACCACCTGCCATGTCATCGTGCGCGAGGGCTTCAATTCCCTGGAGGCATCCACCGAAGATGAAGACGACCTGCTCGACAAGGCCTGGGGTCTGGAGCCGCAATCACGTTTGTCGTGCCAAGCGCGTGTAAATGCCGCTGACCTGGTAATCGAAATCCCCAAATACACCATCAACATGGTGAAAGAAGGACATTGACATGAAGTGGACCGATACCCTTGATATCGCGATCGAGCTTTCCGAGGCTCACCCCGAAATTGATCCACGCACGATACGGTTTACCGATCTGCATCGCTGGGTGATGGAATTGCCCGAGTTTGACGATGCGCCCGAGCATTCCGGCGAAAAAATCCTCGAAGCGATCCAGATGGCGTGGATTGACGAAATGGACTAAACCGATTCGCGCTGTGGCGATTTAAGCCCTATTCTGAAAATAAATGCTGAATAGGAGGCAATATGAGCCACAAACACGAGAGTCTGTTGCATGCCATTTTTGAAGGGCCGGTGAGCGCGAATGTTCACTGGCGCGAGGTGGAGTCGATGTTGACGCACCTGGGCGCCAGGGTGGAGCCACACCACGGTGCAAGTTTCCGCGTGGTCTTGAATGACGTGGAAGGGTTCTTGCACCGCCCGCATAACAGCCCTACCTGCACCAAACAGGAGCTGCGCCATCTGCGGGATTATCTGGTGTCGGCGGGTGTCAGCCTGCCGCCTCCGGCCGGGCAATAACCCCGATACGCCGTCAGTTGTCCTGCCCCGGTTTCAAGGTTCGTAATTTCTTGGTTTCGCCCAGCCGTTGCTTGCTCTCCAAGCGACGCTTTTTCGAGGCCAGCGTCGGGCGGGTCGGGCGGCGCGGTTTGTCGACTTCGCAAGCTTCGCGTATCAACTCAATCAATCGTTCCAGTGCATCGTCGCGGTTGCGCCGCTGGCTGCGATAGCGTTCTGCCTCAATAATCAGCACCCCGTCGCGCGTGAGCCGGCGGCCCGCCAGCATGGCGAGGCGCGCGCGCACCGGCTCGGGCAGAGAAGGCGAGCGGGCCACGTCAAAGCGCAGTTGAACCGCAGTCGATACCTTGTTGACGTTTTGTCCGCCAGGGCCCGAAGCGCGGACGAAATCCTCCTGGATTTCGCGTTCGTCGAGTTCGATTTGGGGGTTGATGCGGATCATGCTGCGGTGATGTTTACCACTTCACCACATGCACATTGTTCAGCGTGCGCCCCAAAAACCGTTCGCCTATGGTCTGAAAACGCAACGGTACATCGGTGACGTAGAAGTCGTAGCGCGGCTGTGCCGGTCCGGGATTGGCCAGCTTCTTTTCGGCCAAGAGTGCGGCGACCTGCTCGGCCATGGCTTCGGCTGAATCGACCAGTGCGACGTCGTCGCCCACCACCTGGCGCAGCAGCGGTTTCAACAGAGGGTAATGGGTGCAGCCGAGCACCAGCGTGTCGATGTGTTCGGCCATGAGTGGTTTCAGGTAATCCTGCGCGGTGAGGCGGGTGACTTCGTGGTCGAGCCAGCCTTCTTCGACCAGCGGCACGAACAGCGCGCAGGCTTGCGAGTGGATGCGCGAATCGGGCGCGTAGTCATGGATGGCACGCGCGTAGGCGTTGCTGTTGATGGTGGTGGGGGTGGCGATGACGCCGATCTTTTTGCCGCCGCGTGCCGACTGCGCGCCGGCGTCGATCACGTCCAGCACCGGAACCGGCGACAAATCCTTGACCACTTGTGCCGCCACCGCCGCCATGGTGTTGCAGGCAATGACCAGCATCTTGACGTCTTTTTCCAGCAGAAACTGGGCGATCTGGGTGGTGAAATGAGAGATGGTTTCCACCGATTTCACACCGTACGGCACGCGCGCAGTGTCACCAAAGTACACGATGTTTTCGTAGGGCAGGCGCTCCATCAGCGCGCGGACGACTGTCAGCCCGCCGATGCCGGAATCGAATACGCCGATGGGGGAATGTACATTCGTGGACATGGGGGGCAGGATGACGCGATGAGAAAGACGGCATTTTACCCGCAGGGTCACATGAGACGGTATCCGGCATGAGCGGCTGCGGTTGCGATTCGGTGTGCAACGCGCCACCGCCTGATCCGCGCTACCGGCGCGCGCTGTGGATTGCGCTGGTGTTGAACGCGCTGATGTTCGGCGTCGAGATCGTCGCCAGCTTCAAGGCGCAGTCGGTGTCGCTGCTGGCCGACGCGGTCGATTTTCTGGGCGACGCCGGCAACTACGGCGTCGCCCTGTTCGTGCTTGGACTGGCGCCGGTGTGGCGCTCGCGCACCGCGCTGTGGAAGGGCTGGCTGATGGTGGGCTACGGCGTGTTCGTGCTCGCCAAGTCGGCCTGGCAATGGTCGGCTGGCGTGGTGCCGGAACCCTTCATCATGGGCTGGGTGAGCCTGCTGGCGCTGGCGGTCAATGTCGGCGTCGCCGCGTTGCTGTATGTCCATCGGCAGGGCGACGCGCAGGCGCGCTCGGTGTGGCTGTGCTCGCGTAACGACGCGCTCGGCAACCTGGCGGTGATGGGCGCGGCAGCTGGGGTGTGGGTGACTTCGCACGGCTGGCCGGACATCGCTGTGGCGCTGGTGCTGGCGGGGCTGGCGCTGACTTCTGGCGTGTCAGTGATTCGCCACGCGCGCGAGGAATTGCGGAACGACTAAGCCTTCCGCTGCGTCAGCGCCCACGCGACATGCTCGCGCACCAGCGCTGACGGGTGATTGAGGTGCGTGCCGAGTGCGGCCTCAATGTCGGGAGACGGCGGCGCATTGCCCAGCGCAACCGCGATATTGCGCAGCCAGCGCTCGTGCCCGATGCGGCGGATCGGCGAACCGGCCAGGCGCTCGTTGAAATCGTTCTCGCTCCAGGCAAACAGTTCCGCCAATCGTGGACTGTCAAGCCCGTTTCTGACTTCAAAATCAGGCAACGCGGCGGTTTGAGCAAATCGGTTCCACGGGCACACCAGCTGGCAGTCGTCGCAGCCATAGATGCGGTTGCCCAGCAGCGGGCGCAGCTCAAGCGGAATGCTGCCCTTGAGTTCAATGGTGAGATACGAGATGCAGCGTCGCGCGTCGAGTAGGTAGGGAGCGAGGATGGCCTTCGTCGGGCAGACGTCGATGCAGGCCTGGCAGCTGCCGCAGTGGTTGGATTCAGGCGCATCCACCGGCAGTGGCAAATCAGTGTAGATCTCGCCGAGAAAAAACCACGAGCCGTGCTGCCGGTTCAGTAACAGCGTGTGCTTGCCGCGCCAGCCGAGTCCGGATTTTTCGGCGAGTGCGACTTCCAGCACCGGCGCGCTGTCGGTAAAGACGCGAAAATGGTGCATGCCCACCGCGGCGCTGATTTTTTCGGCCAGGCTTTGCAGGCGGTTGCGCAGCACCTTGTGATAATCGCGTCCCAGCGCGTAGCGTGAAAGATATGCGGCTTCGGCGTCGGCCATGACTACATACGGATCGGCTGCTGTTGGCGGTAAATAATCCAGCCGCGCACTGATAATGCGGACCGTGCCCGGCACCAGTTCGGCCGGTCGGCTGCGCTTCACGCCGTGCGCCGCCATATAATCCATCTCGCCATGAAAACCCTGATCCAGCCACGCCTGCAAGCCTGCTTCGGCGACGCTCAAGTCGCCGTCGGCAATGCCTACTCCGGCAAAGCCGAGCGCGCGTCCCCATTGTTTGATTTGCTGCGCCAGCTGCGCTAAATCTGTCTCATGCATAAAGCCGATCATACCGTGCGCTGTCATCTGGCCGACGAAGCCGCAACGCTGGCATTCGGCGCGCGTCTGGCGCGGGAACTCAAACCGGGAATGACGTTCTACCTTGAGGGCGATCTGGGCGCGGGCAAGACGACGCTAGTGCGCGGACTGCTGCGCGCGCTGGGATACAGCGGCCGGGTGAAAAGTCCGACCTATACGTTGGCCGAAAGCTACAGCCTGCCCGCGTTTGAGTTGTATCATTTCGACCTGTACCGACTGCACGACCCGCGTGAATGGCTGGACGCTGGTTTTCGCGATGTCAGCGGCCAGGCGGTGAGCCTGATCGAATGGCCGGACAAGGCAGCAGGCTGGCTGCCGCCGCCGGACGTGATTGTCCGCTTGACGATTACGGACGAGGCGCGCGACGTCGAATGCGAAGCCACAAGCCCGCGCGGTACCGATTATCTGGAGACGTGTTGCATACCTTGTTAAGAACTTTTCTGCTGTGTGGTTTGCTGGCCTCGGGCTGGGCGCAGGCACTGCAATTGTCCGCCACGCGCCTGTGGCCGTCTCCCGACTACACGCGGATTACGCTGGAGGCGACCCAGGCGGTGACGCACAAGTCGTTCAGCCTGGTGAACCCGAATCGGCTGGTGATTGACCTGGAAGGCGTCGAACCCGGCGCGGCGATCGACGCGCTGGGCAGCCAGCTGGCAGCAGACGATCCCTACATTGCCGCGATCCGGGCGGGCGTCAACCGTCCCGGCGTGATGCGTCTGGTGATCGATCTCAAAACACCTGTCAAGCCTTCGATATTCCAGTTGCAGCCGCTGGGGCAATATGGGCATCGGCTGGTGGTGGACTTGTATCCGGTTCAGGCAAACCCGGTTCCATCCAATCCAGTCCAGGCAAGCCAGCCTCAATCCAGCCCGGTTCCAGCCACGCAGGCCGTGCTTGCTTCGCCTGTCGGTAATTCCGTTGCCTCGCCGCAACCCGCACTGATTGACCCCCCCAGATCCGCCAAGCCACCAAAAGTGGCCGAACCGCAATATGCCCGCCTGATCACCGTGGCGATCGACGCCGGCCACGGCGGCGAAGACCCTGGCGCCAGCGGTGCCAGTGGTTCGCGCGAAAAGGACATCACGCTGGCCCTGGCGAAAAAGCTCAAGCAGCAACTCGACGCGCAGGACAATATGCGCGGCGTGCTGATTCGTGACGGCGATTATTTTGTGCCGCTCGGGCAACGGGTGGTCAAGGCCCGCGCGCTGAAGGCGGACCTGTTCCTGTCGATCCATGCCGATGCCTTCATCAAGCCACATGCGCGCGGCTCGTCGGTGTTTGCCCTGTCGGAGAACGGCGCAAGCTCGGCGGCAGCACGCTGGCTGGCGAAGAAGGAAAACGACGCCGACCTCATCGGCGGCATGAACATTGACGTCAAGGATCCCTCGCTCAAGCGCACGCTGATTGACCTGACGCAGACCACGACCATCAACGACAGCATGAAACTCGGGCACGCGGTGCTGAAGGAAATCGGCGGCATCAATACGCTGCACAAGTCGCATGTCGAACAGGCGGGCTTCGCCGTGCTGAAGGCGCCGGATATCCCCTCGATCCTGGTTGAGACGGCCTTTATTTCCAATCCGGAAGAAGAACAACGCCTCAACGACCCCACCTATCAGGACAAGCTGGTGGATGCCATCGTCGACGGCATCAAGACCTACTTCGCCCAGCACCCCATGGCCGTGCCGTCGCGCCTGACTCGCAATCCATGATCACCAGTTTGCTGGGCGCCGCCGCGCCCGGTTTTGACCGCCCGCTCGACGTACTGGAAGCCTGCCACGGCCGCATCGCCAAACAGTGCGACACGCTCGAAAAGCTGCTGGCGCATCTGCCCGACCACGGCGCAGATGCCCAGTCGCAGCAAGCCGCACGTGCGGTGCTGGCGTATTTCGATACCGCAGCAGTGCACCATCACGACGATGAGGAGCGCAACCTGTTCCCCTTGCTGGAACAGGCGAACGCGCCCGGCGCCTGCGATCTGGTCGAAACCCTGACGCTGGAGCACGATGAACAGGCGCTGCTGTGGCGGCGGTTACGGGCGCAGTTGCAGTTGATTGAAGCCGGTACGGCAGCTGCGCTCGATAGCGCGCTGGCCACACGTTTTATCGCAATGAATCGCGCCCACCTCAAATTCGAAAACACGCATGTGCTGCCGTTGGCGCGCCAGGTATTGGACGCGGCTGACATCCAGCGCCTGGGGCGCGCCATGGCGGCGCGGCGCGGCGTTCCTTTTAGCGGTTCATTGTGAGCATTCGTGTTTTACCCGATGTGCTGATTTCACAAATCGCCGCCGGCGAGGTGGTCGAACGCCCGGCGGCCGCGTTGAAAGAAATCCTCGAAAACAGCCTCGACGCCGGTGCGACCGACATCCAGATCGAACTGGAGCAGGGCGGTGTGAAACGCATGCGCGTGAGCGACAACGGTTGCGGCATTGCCCGCGACGAACTCGCGCTCGCGCTGACCCGCCACGCCACCAGCAAAATCGCCAGCCTGGCCGATCTGGAGCAAGTCGCCAGTCTGGGGTTTCGCGGCGAAGCGCTGGCCTCGATTGCGGCCATTGCACGGGTGCAACTGACCAGCCGCCGCGCCGATGCCGAGCACGCCTGGACGGTGCAGGTCGAAGGCGGCCAGTTGGGCGAGCCTACACCCGCCGCGCGGGGCGTCGGCACCACGCTCGACATTCAGGATCTGTTTTTCAACACCCCGGCGCGGCGCAAGTTCCTTAAAACCGAAGCAACCGAATACGCCCACTGCGCTGAAACCGTGCGGCGGCAGGCGCTCTCGCATCCCGGTACCGCGTTTGTCCTGAGTCACAACGGTCGGGTACAACTGCGCTTCAACACCGCCTCTGCCGCCGCGCGGGTACGCCAGGTGCTGGGCGAGGCATTTGAATCCAACACGGTAGCGGTTGATGCGGCGGCGGGGGCCTTGCGCGTGTCCGGTTGGGTGATCCGCCCAGGCGCAGCCACCGCCAGCCGCGATAGCCAGCATGTGTTCGTCAATGGCCGCTATGTGCGCGACAAACTGATTGTCCACGCGCTCAAAGAAGCCTACCGCGACGTCCTGCATCATCAGCTGAATCCGGCGTATTGCCTGTTCATCAGCCTGCCGCCGGAGGGGGTGGACGTGAACGTGCATCCGGCCAAAACCGAAATCCGCTTTCGCGACAGCCGCGGCGTACACCAGTTTTTGTTTCACGCCGTTGAGCGGCTGCTGGCTGCACCGGCGGTGGCAGCTGAAGCCGGCACCGTGTCGCCCACGCCAGACATGAGCATGGCTGCATCGCCGTTTGCTGCGACGACGCCCTGGCAAACATCAATGCCGCTGCAGGTGAGCCCCTTGCAGGTCAATGATGTGATGGCGTTTTACGCG
>Ga0316616_100000052_pt1 | contig 28671 bp, 25 predicted proteins | sample OWC_Aug_M1_C1_D1_FD_207660 | JGI IMG/M metagenome (GOLD analysis project Ga0316616, IMG submission 207660) | Wetland soil microbial communities from Old Woman Creek delta, Ohio, United States - OWC_Aug_M1_C1_D1_B | ecosystem: Environmental > Terrestrial > Soil > Wetlands | place: USA: Ohio... | reverse complement strand
GAATCCGCGATCATGATCGTGAAGAATGCGGATCAGGGATTCATCCGAATGACCGGGCCGGACGCCGCCTCCGCATCGATCCGCGCCACCAGGGCCTCGGCCGCACCGCGAAACGCCTTCGCCATGGGCGATCCGGGGTGGGCAATCGCGATCGGTTCTCCCCGGTCGCTCGCCTGGCACACCACGGGATCCAGCGGGATCTCCGCCAACAGCGGCACGCCCAATAACTCGCTCGCCCGGCGGCCGCCCCCCTGCTTGAAGATGGCGGATGGGGTCCCGCAATGGGGACAGACGAACGCGCTCATGTTCTCCAGAATCCCCAGGATCGGCACTTTCAACTGCTGAAACATTGCCGCCGCCTTGCAGGCGATCTGCGCCGCGACATCCTGCGGGGTCATCACGATGACGGCACCCGCAAGGGGAAGGGACTGCGCCAGAGTGAGCTGCGCATCGCCCGTGCCGGGCGGCAAGTCGATGACCAGGTAGTCGAGAGACCCCCACTCGACGTCCCGCAAGAACTGCTGGATGGCCCCGGCCACCATCGGGCCGCGCCACACCGTCGGCGTCCCGTCGGGCATCAGAAACCCCAGCGACATCAGCCGGAGGCCGTGCGCGTCCAGCGGGACCATTTTGCCGCCGTTGGTCCGGGGCATCCGATGGACCCCGGTCATCATGGGCACGCTGGGACCATAGAAGTCCGCGTCCAACAACCCCGTCGCGGACCCTGCCTGCGCCAGGGCCACCGCCAAGTTGACGCTGACGGTGGACTTGCCCACGCCCCCCTTGCCGGAGGCGATGGCGATGCTGTGTTTGATCTCGTTTCCGTTCATGGTGTCTCGCGTTGTGATGACCGCGCCTCAACACCGGCTTGATATCAGGGTAATGCGGGAGTGTCAAGCGGCAACGGCCCTGAAATCAATCTTGACAGCCGCCGCCGGGCCGCCGGATACTTCATCCCGACCGAGGGGATGCCGGCCGGGTGCCGGCGGCCTCGCGGCTCGGAGGCGTGATGGTGCCGCGCCCCTGAGAACACATTCACCGTCACCTTAGGGCGGACGTCACATGGGAAACATACTCCAGCGGGTTCCGGCAGGCGAGAAGGTGGGTATTGCGTTTTCGGGAGGCCTCGACACGAGTGCGGCCCTTCACTGGATGCGGGGCAAAGGCGCGATTCCCTACGCCTACACCGCGAACCTCGGGCAGCCGGACGAGCCCGACTACGATGAGATTCCACGGAAGGCGCTCCAGTACGGCGCCGAGAAGGCGCGTCTGATCGACTGCCGCGCCCAGCTCGTGGCCGAGGGCCTTGCGGCGCTGCAGGCGGGCGCGTTCCACATCGCCACGGCCGGGGTGCCCTACTTCAACACCACGCCGATCGGCCGCGCCGTCACCGGGACAATGCTCGTGCTGGCGATGAAGGAGGATGAGGTCCACATCTGGGGCGACGGGAGCACCTTCAAGGGCAACGACATCGAACGCTTCTATCGCTACGGGCTGTTGGCCAACCCCAACCTGCGCATCTACAAGCCCTGGCTGGACCAGATGTTCATCGACGAGCTCGGCGGTCGCCGCGAGATGTCCGCGTACATGGCGCGCGCCGGCTTCGAATACAAGATGCGGGCGGAGAAGGCCTATTCCACCGATTCGAACTTGCTGGGGGCCACGCACGAAGCCAAGGACCTCGAGCAGCTCAACACCGGCGTCAAGATCGTCCATCCGATCATGGGCGTGGCGTCCTGGCGCGAGGACGTGGGCGTCCCCCCCGAGGAGGTGACCATCCGCTTCGAAGACGGGCAGCCGGTGGCGCTCAGCGGGCGCACCTTCGATGATCCGGTGGAGCTGATGCTCGAGGCGAACCGGATTGGCGGCAGGCACGGGCTCGGGATGAGCGACCAGATCGAGAACCGGATCATCGAGGCGAAGAGCCGCGGGATCTACGAGGCGCCCGGGATGGCGCTGCTCTTCATCGGGTACGAGCGGCTGGTCACCGGCATCCACAACGAGGATACGATCGAGCAGTACCGCGAGAACGGCCGCCGGCTCGGGCGGCTGCTCTATCAGGGCCGCTGGTTCGATTCGCAGGCGATGATGCTTCGGGAAACCGCGCAGCGCTGGGTCGCGCGGGTCATCACCGGCGACGTCACGCTGGAGCTGCGCCGCGGCAACGACTACTCAATTCTCGACACGCGCAGCCCGAATCTCACCTACAAGCCCGAGCGGCTGACGATGGAGAAGGGCGAGTCGGTCTTCACGCCGCAGGACCGGATCGGGCAGCTGACGATGCGGAACCTGGACATCTCGGACACGCGGGAGAAACTGATCACCTACGCGCGTGCGGGCCTGCTGGGACCTTCCCGGTCGCTGCCGCACATGTTGGAAGCCGCCCAGGAATCCCCGCCCGACAAGGAGTAGGCGGCTGAAACTCCGCGCCCGCGGACGCTCCTCGCCGTAGCCACGGGTCGGTCCGTGCCCGCCGCCGTGCCCCCGAGATGGCGGAGCGGCGGGCACGACGTGCCGCGCGGTTGGCCCGGCCCGGACGCTTCACGAATCCTTCGTGAAGAGTCCGGGGTAGGTTGTTGGTCATTGTGTCACAGCGTGCGGTGGCTGTGGATCAACTGGAGGAACTCCTCGCGGGTCATGCGCGAATCCCGGAAGGCGCCCAGCATGCAGGAGGTGATGGCCTTGCTGTTCTGTTTCTCCACTCCGCGCATCATCATGCAGAAATGGACGGCCTCGATGACCACCGCCACCCCCGCCGGTTGCAGGGTGTCCTGCAGGGCCTGAGCGATCTGCGTGGTGAGCCGCTCCTGGACCTGGAGCCGACGCGCAAACATGTCCACCAGACGTGCCAGCTTGCTGAGACCGACGATCTTCCCGGCCGGGAGGTACGCGATGTGCGCCTTCCCATAAAAGGGCAGCAGGTGGTGTTCGCAGAGCGAATACATCTCGATATCCTTCACCACCACCATTTCGTCGTAGTGTTCGGTGAAGATCGCCTCGTTCAGCACCTCCTCCACGGTTTTGTGATATCCGGAGGTGAAGTAGTGCATGGCACTCGCCACGCGCTCCGGCGTCCTGCGCAGGCCTTCGCGATGCGGGTCCTCTCCCAACTCCTTCAGCAGGTCCACAATCAACGGTTCGATCATTTCCCGCTCGCTTTCCGGACCCCGAGGGTCGGAGTCCTCCGATCGACCGCGGTGTCGGTCATCGCCGGTCGCCGCGATCCAGCTCAAAGAAATTGTTCGGCGTCTCCTCCAGGCGCAACCGGACCAGCCGCCCCGGCGGCAATGCCGCCTCCAGGATCCGCCATAGCACGCCGGCCAGGACTTCCGTGGTGCTGGTCACCCCATCGGCCGGTGTGATCAGACCGTCGAGATCCGCCTGATCGACGCGATCCAACACCCGCGCCTGCACCAAGGCGGCCAGCCGCTCCCCGTCGTCGAGGCGGCCAGTCTCCGGTGAGATGGCCCCGCGGATGGTCACCGCCAGGCGGTAGGTGTGGCCGTGCCCGCTGGGGTGATTGCATCGCCCGTAGAGCCGCCGATTCTCCTCCGCCGAGAAGCGCGGGTTGTGCATCCGATGGGCCGCGGCGAAGCGAAAGTCCTGGGTCACCTCCACGACCGGAACCCGCGACGCGCGGGCGATCGCCCCGGGGCCGCTCATGGCTGCCCCGTCTCTCCGAAGTAGTCGACGCACGATCCGCCGTCCTCCCGCAGGCGCACACGGTACAGGCCGGCGTCCGCGAGTCGAACCGCGAGCCAGTCCCAGATCACGACGGCCAGGTTTTCCGGCGTGGGCAGCGTCTCTGCAAAGGCGACCACGTCCACGTTCAGATTCTTATGATCCAGTCGATCCAGCACCGCCTCGGTGATGAGGTCCTTCAGGGCTTTGAGGTCCATCACCATGCCGGTGTCCGGGGACGGCGTCCCCTGGATCGTGACCTCCAGAACGTAGTTATGGCCGTGCAGGTTCGCGGCCTTCCCGAACCGCCGCCGGTTCTCTGCGTCGTCCCACGCCCGGTTCACGTAGCGATGGGCGGCGCAGAACTCCACCCGCTTCGTCACGCGGATCATTGCATACCCTCCCTCCGCCTGCCGGCCTCGCCGACGGCGAGTGAGCGGTCCCCGGCGCGCTCTGGACCCGAATCCTGTCGGACCGCCGGCCCGGACCGGTCGCGCAGGGCGACCCGGACCGTTTCCAGGAATCGCGCCGTCACGCGATCGGAACGATAGCACTCCACCCGCCGACGGCCGGCCTGCCCCATGCGCCGTCGCAGGTCGCGATCCGCCAGCAGGGTCGCCAGCGCCTGCGAAAACTCCTCGGGATCGTTGGGGTCGGCCAGGATACCGACCTCGCCGTCCGTCACCGTCTCGGGGACCGCAGCGGCCCGGGCCGCCACGATTGGCCGCGCGTGGGCCATGGCCTCCAGAAAAACAATGCCGAACCCCTCCTGCCGGCTCGGCAGACAGAAGACGGCGGCCCGGCGGTACCGATCCGCCAACTCGCGGCGCGAGATGGTTCCCAGGAACTCGACACGGCCCTGCAAGGAAAGATCGTCTCGCAGCCGCTCCCACGCACGCCGGCACGGCCCGTCCCCCACGATCCAGCCCTGGAAGGACACGCCAGCCGAGCGCAGCCGGGCGTAGCCCCGGAGCAGGACGCCGACGTTTTTCCGAGGGTACAGATGGGCCACGGTCAGGACCGCCGGAGGATCCTCCTCCATCGCGCTCCCCGGTTCCCCGGTGGCCTCCCAGGCGCGGAGGTCGATCAATTCCGGAACCACCACCACCTTGGCAATGGGAACCCCATAGGCCTCCGCGATCCGACCCCGAGAGTAAGCGCTGGTGGCGACCACCACATCGGCACGGTGCACGGCCAGTCGCTCGAACGCCGCTTGGATTGCCAGCATCCGGCGGACGAGGCCCCGTTCGTTCCGGAGTTCGTCGGCAATCACGCCCTTGATGCTGGCAACGTAGGGCGCGGTGGGCCGGCGCCCGTAGTGAAACCCGTCCAAGTCGAAACCGACCACCCAGTCGTGCCGTCCGGCCCGGAGGCGCGGCGCCACCTGGAGGTTGAACAGCAGGCGCTTCAGGGTAAAGCTGGGTGCCCAAAATCCGGGCGCGTAGGTCGCGATGCGAACCTGCCGGTCCGCCAGGCATCGCGCCAACTCGCGAATAGCCACATAGGTTCCGCTCCCCCCCGCAACCGTGAGGGGGGTGGAGGTCACGAACGCCAGATCGGCGGGTCCGGCGGCCGGACCCGCCTCTGTTCGCGGGAGGATTGTGGGGAATTCCGGCATGGTCGAAGATTGCGAGGCCGTGACTCAGCGCGAGGGAGTTTTCCTCGCCGCTCGAGAATTCGAAACACAGGGCAACCACTGCGATTCCGGGCGAGCCGGGGAGATCCTCGGTGGGCCGCTGGCCAGGACGCTAATCTGCCACCCTTCCGGTGTCAAGCAAAAAGCCGGGTAGAAATCCGGCCGGTGGTCCACACGGCTCGCGAAGACCGGCAGTAAGTTCCACCGCGGCGAAAATCCTGCCCGGGAAGGATCGCGCCCAGCCTGACGTCTCGGAAAAACGCGTGACCGAGCGTGCCGGGTGGGGCCCGCCACGGCCCATACCCGCCGCGACATGTGAAATCCCCCGGAACTCGTGCGTTTTACAGGCTTGCCCTTGCACGCCCTTGGTACGCAGCCTGCAAGCAGAGGAATCGGGGACGCGCCACACGCGTCTGCCGAAATTCCCGACTATCCCGGCTCTCAAGGAAGGAACGGCACGGATGGAAGGCCCCTCGCGAGACGCGGCGTCGCCGCCGCTGCTGGCCGGCGTTGTGGAAGTGCGCCCCGACGATGATTACACCTGCCTGGCGGGAGACTGCCCGACCTGTGGGGCCCGCCTCAGCATCGCCCTGGAGGCGGACGGATCACACGGCACCGCGGTGGCGTGCCTCAGATGCCGAGGGCTCTATCGCGTCAAGAACGACGCGCCCCCCCGATCGCCCCACGCGGAGGCGTTCGGGTTCGGGGTCTCCTACGCCGTGGAAGGGACGTGGGACCCGCCGGCACTCCTGGAGCACCTCTTCGACAATGTCGGCACGGTGGAGTACGTTCCGGGCGGCTTCATCTGTCACCCGGATGACGGAGCGACCGGCCTGCCCACCATCATGGTGGACGAAGGATCCCGGATCATCCGTTTCGCCATCTGCGGGAACTACTCCGAAAACGAGGCTGCCGCTATCGTCACACAGGCCGCCTCGGAGATCGGCGCCGGGTTTCAGGTCGACTTGCGGCCACTGGCCCTGGATCGGTGGGAGTATCGGAACGAGGCGGCCGGGTTGGCTCTGGTCGAGCGGCGTCCGCTGGGAATCTTCCTGCGGGGCCAGGCCCGACACCGGGCACACGCCTAACAGGCTGCTGAAAAAGGCCCATCTGCCACGTTGGCACGCTCGCGCGGCGCTGCGACGTACGCGTGAGTACGCCTCGCACCAGCACCCATCCTCCGGATGGGTACCCGGCGCGCCGCCTTGCACCTGGGCCTTTTTGAGCAGCCTGAGCGAAAGCGCGTTTTTCCGCAGCCTGCTAAGGGCGCATCGCGAAGAGAAAGACCGCCAGTGGGGCGCGATGCTCGAGCCGCTTACCCTGCCTGGCCGCCGTGTTGGAGCGACGGACGGATGACCTCCACGAATTGCTTCAAGATCCTCGCCGTCAATCCCCAAATCATCTGGCCGGCGTGGTCGTAAAAAAAGACCGGATGAGGGTGACCGCCCTGGTCCCAGATCTCCTCCCGAAAACAGTTCTCGGCAAGCAGGGGGCCGAGCGGAAGGTGGATCAGGGTCTCGATCTCGAACGTGTCGAGGCGAAACGGATAGGGATGCGGGATAAACCCGACGAACGGCCGCACGACATGGGCCGAGGCCGCCGTTGCCGCATCGTCCAGGACACCCGCCACCGCCACATCGTGTGCCCGCAGGCCGATCTCTTCCGCCGACTCACGGAGCGCGGTTGTCAGCAAATCGCCGTCGGTCTCGTGGAACCCGCCGCCGGGAAAGCTGATCTGCCCTTTATGGGTCGGGACCCGGTCGGTCCGCTTCGTCAACACGAGGCATGGGCCTGCCGCCGTCTCATACAGCGGGAGGAGGACCGCCGCCCGGCGATACCCCGGCGGCGTTTCCTGCCGGGGACGCCGGGCCTCCAGAATGCGCATGACGGTTTCTCGGAAGGTCACGCCCACCTCCACGACGGGCTCGCGCCCAGGAGGTTCCGGGAGATGTCTCGACACACGCGGACGATCGGGCGGGGTCTATAAACAGCAAGAGGCTTCGGCGACACCCGAAGCCCCTTTCCGGTACCGATTGGAGCGGGTAGCGGGGATCGAACCCGCATCCCAGGCTTGGGAAGCCTGTGCCCTACCATTGGACGATACCCGCAAGTGACGCTTTTCCTACCAGATTCCGGACCCCCTGTCAACAGAAACGACACGGCACCGCGGCGCAAGGCGTCGCGCATAGCCCGCTCCCAGAGCCGTCATCCGGCCGGGGGACGAGCCCGCCGAGCGGTCCTCGGCGGCCCTGGCAACCGCCGGGAGAAATCGCACAGTTCCGCCAATGCGCACCGATCGCAGCCGGGATGGTGGGCCGTGCACACGGCGCGGCCGTGCTCCACCAGATGCCCGTGGAGCGCCTGACAGTCGCGGGGCCGGAGAGGCGGCGCCAGGAATGCCTCCGCGTTCTCCGGCGCCCGTCGTCCGTTGAGAAGACCCAGTCGCCGACAGACGCGGAGGACGTGGGTGTCTACTGGAAACGCCGCGCGGCCCAACCCGAACAGCAGGACGCAGGCGGTCATCATGCGGCCGACACCCCTGAACCGACCCAGGTAGGCGCGGACCTCGTCGTCCGACACGTCCCGGAGAAAGCTGAGGTCGAAGTGGCCCTGCTCCCGCCAGATCTCCTCCAGCAACCCCTTGATGTGCACCGCCTTGATGCTCGCCAGCCCACCCGCGCGGATGACCGCAACCACGTCCTTGAGGGGTGCTCCCCGGACGGCCTCCCAGGTTCTGAAACGGCGGCGCAGATTCGCATACGCCCGCTCGCAGTTCGTGGCGGTGGAGCCCTGCGACAACAGCGTATGAATCAAGGCATCCAGCGGGTTGTCCCAGCGGCGCGGTGGCTGGCTAGGTCCGTAGGTCCGACGGAGACGGGACGCGATCTGGGAAAGCTTACCGGAAGATGGCATCGGTACCTCGACGCGGGCACAGGGGGTACGCTAGCCAAGGGGACGGGGAAAGTCAACGCGAAACATCGGAAGGTGCGGTGAGCGGCCCACGACCTTTACTTCGCCACAGCGGCCCTGTATAGTCATGTCGTGGACCCGAGGATAGAATAGATGTTCCGTGCACCGGAGAGCACGGAAAGGAGGACCAGATGCGGATCCGTTTCGCGGTTGTGGTGGGTGTGTCCCTGCTCCTTGGCCTGGCGTCCGTCGCGCCCGCCGGCCAGGGGCCCCGTGTGATTCTCGCCCTTGGGAATCCCTCGTTCATCAATGCCGCAGCGGCGCAACAGGCGATCGGCGCCCAGGTGAGCCAGGATGCCGGTATGCCCCTGCAAAATGTTGCGGTCCTGGTCCTGGCGAACGCACCCCTGCGTTCGCTCCCGCAGGCGCTCCAGGAGCGCCTCGTGGAGTACGTCAGTTCTGGCGGCGCCCTGCTCATCACCGGGGGTTCGCAGGCGTTCGGCAGCGGCGGCTATCAGGCGGTGGCCTCGATCATTCCGTTCCAGATCCGGTCGGACAACGATTGGCGTTTCATCGGCTTCCGTTCGCCGGTCGCGCTGCAGCCGGGTCACCCGATCCTGGCCGGCGTGAGCTTCATCACCGTGGGGACCGTGAACGACATGAACCCGCGCCCGGACGCCACCGAGATTCTCCAATCTCCCGGGGGCGGACGCGCTACCACCGCAGCCGGCGGCGGAGGCGGCGGCTCGTTCCCCTCCGCCCTTATCGCCGAACTGTCGGTTGGCGCAGGCCGCGTCATCGGCATCGCCTTCGATCTGAACGACATCGCCGGGATGCGCGACCGGGATCTGTTCATTCAGAACACCCTGGGCTACCTGCTGGCGACGTCCGGGGCGGGACTGCCTCGCTGAGCGGGGAGATCGAGGAGGAGGGCGCGGGGCTCCGCCGACCGGCTACCCCTCCTCGTCCAGCGGGCTCATCACCAGTCCGCTCAAGACCTTGGGATAAAAAAAGGTGGATTTCTGGGGCATGCGCTCCCCGACCATGGCAATGGCCTGCACCTGATCCACGCGGGGTGGGTTGAGGAAGAGGGCGGCGGCGGCTTCGCCCGACCGCACGGTCGCCAGCGCGCACGACGCATCCCGCGTGTACTGGATGGTATCGTCGGTCTGCGTCGCCTGCGGAATCCCCAGGATCTCCTCGACCAGCAGGCGATGGAGGACTGCCACGTCGAGTTCTGCGTAGGCGGCAGCGCGCCCCTCGGCGAGGAACGCGCGCGGCACGGTGGGGTCGGTCAGTTCCATGACGAGGATCTCGTGTCCGCCCGTATAGAGCGCACAGGCGACGCCGCTCCCGGCTCGTCGCGCCAGGTCAGCTAACGCCGCCTGGAGGGTTGGCAAGGGGTTGCCGGCGTCCAGCGGAAACACCACGATGCGGAAGTGGCCTGCGAGGGCCTCGGCGAGCGCGGCCCCCCGGCGTGCGGGCGGCCGGCGGATCACCCGGTGGGTCGGCAGGATCACCAGCCCGGGATCGTCCGACGACACCAGATTCATCAAGACGAAATCGTCGAGTCGGTGGCCCGCCGCGGCCGCCGGTGTTGGGTCTTGGCTCCGACGCTCGTTCCGGAAGGTGAGCGCCGTCTCGTACCGATGGTGGCCGTCCGCGATCACGACCGGGCGGTCGCGGAGCGCGGCGCACAGGGTCACCACATCTGGCGGGGCTGCCACCTGCCACAGCCGGTGGCCGATCCCCTCCTCGTCCACCAAGCGGACCGCCGGTTTCGTATTCATATACCGATCCAGAAGGGCACCGATCGCCTGGTTCGCGCCCGGGTAGAATCCGAGGATGGCCTCCAGGTTGGCGGGGCAGGCGCGCATGAGTTGCAGGCGGTCATCTTTGTGGCGGGAAAAGGTGCGCTCGTGGGGAAGGATCACCCGCTCGGCGTACTCGTGAAGCCGGACCAATGCCAGCAACCCGCGCCGCCGCAGGCGGGATGTCTGGCCCGCCGAGAACTCCTGTTCGTACAGATAGATCGTTGGCGTCGGGTCGCGACGAAGGATCCCGTCGCGCCGCCACGCCGCAAAGGTCGCGGCGGCTTGCGCGTACCGGCTGGCTCCCGGCCCGCCCTGCGTCTCGGACTTGGCCAGGACCAACCGAACGACACTCTGCGGGTGCCGGGCGTAATACCGGTCCTGCGCCTCGGGCGAGATGATGTCGTATGGGGGCGTCACCACCTGCGCGAGGTCTGGGATGCGGTGCGGGTCGTACCGGAGCGCGCGAAACGGAATGATCTCGGCCATGGGCCCCCCTCGGGAAATGAAAAAAGGTCACGCGACCCGCGTAACCTCGGAGGATGACATGCGACCGCAACTGACGACGCGCCGACCGCTGCTCGGTTTCGACGCCACCGTACTCGGCCGCCTCCACCGTGTCAAGGGGAAAGGCCGCCTGTTCGGCCTGCTCCTCGTGTGCGCGAATATCGGCGCCTGCGCCGGACCGGCGCTGGTCCCGGATGCGCCGGGCATGGCGGGGCCGATCCTGCAGGAGGTCCCCGGCCTCCTCGTCGCGGTGGAGATCGGCGCCTGGAAGGCGCGACCCAGCGGCCTCACCGACACCGTCCTCCCGCTGCAGATCACGCTCAGAAACACCGGCACGCGCCCGGTGATGGCGGCGCGTCAGGATTTCGCGCTCCTCGACCAGTCCAATCGCCAGTACCTGCCCATCCCCCCGGCCGACGTGGCGGCCATGTATGGGGGCGGGTTGGGATCCGGCGTCGGCATCTCACCCTCGGTGGGTTTCGGCGGCTCCTCCGGCGGGAGATCCTCCTTTGGGGGCGGACTGGGAGTCACCTTCGGCTCCTGGGGAAGCGACACCCGGGACATCATCCCGCTCGGCCTAGCGGAGGGGCCGATCCAGCCCGGGGCGGAGGTTCGCGGTTTTCTCTACTTCCCGCGCCCCGCTCCCGAGGTCCAGGACCTGCGCCTGGTCGCCGTTCTCCGGGATCTGGCCGGAACGCCGTCTCTGGAGTTTCGCTTCCGCCGCGCCGAGTGACGCCTCGCGGTGAGCGGACCTTCCGGTGGGTGGGCCTTCCTACCCCGCATGGCGGCCTTTCCGCTTTACCTACGTTCCGCCGATGTGATAGAAATACACGCGGTTTCGATGTGTCGCATTCGTCGTCGGTCGTAGCAGTTCGGTTCGCGGTCCTGAGGAGGAACCAATGGCGCTCGTCGGAAAGGTCGTGGTCGCCCAAGGGGGCGGTCCCACTGCGGTAATCAACCAGTCCCTCGCTGGCGTGGTCCTCGAATCCCGGAAATTTCCCCAGGTCACCAGCGTGTATGGAGCCATCAACGGGGTGCGGGGAATCATCAACGAGGAGTTCGTGGATCTGACCCAGGAAACCACCCACAATCTGGAGCAGGTGGCCATCACGCCGTCCTCGGCGCTGTTTTCTACCCGGGACAAACCGGACAAGAAATACTGCCAGGAGATTTTCCGCGTCCTGAAGGCCCACGACGCGCGCTACTTCTTCTATATCGGCGGGAACGACTCGGCGGACACGGTGCACATCGTGAACGAGCAGGCCGAGGCGGCCAACTACGAGTTTCGCGCGATTCATATCCCCAAGACGATCGACAACGACCTCACGGTGAACGACCATACCCCAGGCTATGGGTCCGCGGCGCGCTTCGTGGCCCAGGCGTTCATCGGCGCCAATCTGGACAACCGGGCCCTGCCGGGCGTCTACATCGCCATCGTCATGGGACGGCATGCCGGGTTCCTGACGGCGGCTTCGTCTCTCGCCCGGAAGTACCCGGACGACGGCCCGCACCTGGTGTATCTCCCGGAGCGGCCATTCGACATGGACCGATTCCTGGGGGACGTGAAAACGGTCCACGACAAGTTCGGCCGCTGTGTGGTGGCGGCCTCGGAGGGCATCCAGGACGCCCAGGGGACCCCCATCCTGATGAAGTCGATGGAGGCCCTGGAAAAGGACGCCCACGGCAACGTGCAGCTGTCGGGAACGGGTGCCCTGGGGGACTTGCTGGCCGAGATGGTCCGCAAGAAGCTGAACATCAAGCGGGTGCGCTCCGACACCTTCGGCTATCTGCAACGCTCGTTTTTCGGCTGCGTGTCGGACGTGGACCAACACGAGGCGCGGGAGGTCGGCGAAAAGGCCGCCCAGTACGCCATCTGGCACAATCAGGACGGGTCCATCACGATCCAGCGGATCGGGGAGTATTCGGTCGACTACCGCCTCGTCCCTTTGAACGAGGTCGCCGGCAAGACGCGGCACATGCCGGACGACTTCATCAATGCCGCGGGCAACAACGTGACCGACGCCTTCCGGTACTACTGCCGGCCCTTGCTCGGTTCGGGGCTGCAATCGGCCCACCGACTGCGGGCCCCGAAGGTACCGAAGCGACTACATGACTAACCGCGCGGGAGAGGATGGCACCGTCGTGACCGGCGTCGTACGGACGGTGGCGGCCGAGGCAGGCTGCGACGAAGTGCTGCCTCGGTCCGCATTCTCGGTGCGCTTGGCGGAAATCCTGCAACGTGGCGACCCCGCAATCGGCGGGAGCTCCCCGCCCACGGTCCCCTCGGGGGTAACACCGTGACCTGGAGTCGGATGTGGCCATGACCTTCGAGCGACGTGCCCTCGTGGTGGAGAGCGACCCCGACGCCTGCGGCCTCGTCCGGGAGACCCTGGAGGCCGACGGCTTTCGCGTCCGGACGGCCGACACCGGGGCGGCGGCCCTGACCGCGCTGCAGCAGGACCCGGCGGACCTGGTCTTCACCGCTTCATCGCTACCCGACACGAGCGGGCTGGTCCTGCTGGACACGATCCGCAGCCTGCCCGATCCGCCCGAGGTGATCTTCATCACGGCCTACGAGACCATCGACTCGGCGGTCAAGGCCGTCAAGCGGGGGGCCCTCTGCTATATTACCCGGCCGATCACCCGCGACCGCCTGTTGCACCTGACCCGCAAGGCCGTGGAGGAGATCCGACTCCGCCGCGAGAACGAGGCGTTGCGTCAGGAGCTGGATCGGCGGTACACCTACAAGGACCTCATCGGGAAGAGCGTCCGGTTGCAGGAGGTCTTTCAGCTGCTGGAGAACCTGACGGGAACCGAGAGCAACGTCCTGGTCCAGGGAAAGAGCGGGACAGGGACAGAGCTGGTGGCGCGCGCGATTCATGCCCAGAGCCCGCGGAAGGACCGCCGCTTCGTGGCCTTGAACTGCGGCGGGCTGACCGAGACGCTCCTGGAAAGCGAACTGTTCGGTCACATGAAAGGGGCGTTCACCGGGGCCATCAGCAGCAAGCCGGGCGTGTTCCAGGAAGCCGACGGCGGGACCCTCTTCCTGGACGAGATCGCCAACATGCCGTTGTCCATGCAGGTGAAGCTCCTCCGTACCATCCAAGAGGGGGAGATCAAACCGGTAGGCTCCAACCAGACGATTAAAGTGAACGTCCGGTTCATCGCCGCCACCAACCGGGATTTGCTGACGGCGGTGGACGAGGGGACCTTCCGGGAAGACCTGTACTACCGGGTCAACGTCATCACGATCACCTTGCCGGATCTGGCCGAGCGCACCGAAGATATCCCGCTCCTCGCCAGTCATTTCCTGGAGCGTTTCGCCAAGAAGCTGCGAAAACCGGTGGAGCGGATCGAGGAGGATGCCCTGGCCCTCCTCATGGATTATCCGTGGCCCGGAAATGTGCGCGAGCTGGAGAATTGCATCGAGCGCGCCGTGGTGTTGGCCAAGGGGTCCAGCATCACGGCCGTGGAACTCCCGCCCTCGGTGCGGGCCTTACAGCAGAGGGAAGGCTTGCGGTTGCCGGTGGGGATCACGCTGGAACACCTGGAGCGGGAAGCCATCCTGCGCACACTGGCGCACTGCAACGGGAACCGCGCCGCCGCCGCCAAGATGCTCGGCCTGGCGGAGCGCACTCTCTACCGGAAACTCCGCCTCTACAACACGGGCCGGCCGATCGCCGCCCTCCAGGGATAAAAACCGACAGCGACAGAGACAGGGATATCCGACCTCACCCCCCTGTCCCTGTCGCTGTCCTTGTCGGCTCTTGTCACTCAGACCGCCGGAACCGTCACACCGAGGTCCCGCGCCGCCTGGACGATCTGGCCCCAGGTCTCCTCCTCGACAAAGATGCCCTTCTGCAACCGCTCCGCTTCCGACCTCGCCTCGGGCTCTCCCGGGTACATGATCTCGCTCACCCCGGGCACCAGGGGAGATGTCTTCAGATAGCGGATCAGGTCGTCCGCCTCCGACCGGAAGTTCTGCGGCGAAACGAAGCGGGCGATGTCCACCACCACCATGAAAATCCCGTTCATGACGGGTCCCGGATTCTCGCGGGAGTGGCCCGCCCGTGCCATGATACCTCCCAGCACCTCCACCATCAGGGCCAGGGAGTATCCCTTGTGGCCGCCCACCGGCAAAATGCTCCCCTCCGGCGTGCCGTAGAGGGCGTTCGGATCGGTCGTCGGCTTGCCGTCGGCGTCGATGAGCCATCCGGGTGGTGCCTGCTCCTTACGGTTGCGCTTGAGCCGCACTTTGCCTTCCGCGGCCACCGTAGTCGCCACATCGAAGCTGATGGGGACCGCGCTGCCGGTGGGACAGGCGAACGCGAACGGATTGGTGCTGAGGCGCGGCGCCCGCCCACCCCACGGTGCCATGCGCTGCCCCGCGCCGCCCGCGTTCACGGCAAGCAGGGCGAGCATGTCCCGCTCCAGCGCCATCTCGGTGTAGTCCGCCAGGCGGCCGATGTGATTGCTGTTGTACACGCCCACGGCGGCGACGCCGATGGCGGCCGCCTTGGCCATCGCCACCTCCATGCCACGCCTGGCCACAATCTGTCCGAACCCGCGCTTCCCATCCACCAGCGCGGTCGCCGGCCCATCCTGGACCACCACCGGTTCGGCCTTGGGGTCCGCCTCCCCTTTCTTCCAGGAGGCAACATATTGAGGAACCCGGATCACGCCGTGAGAGTCATGCCCGCGCAGGTTGGCCCGAATCAGCAGTTTGGCCATCCAGGCCGCTCCGGCCGGCGGAACAGTGATGGCCCGGAAGACGTCGCAGGCCAACGATTCGAGTGGTTCACATTTCAGGGTCGGCATAGTTGTGGCGCTCCTTCACGGGCTGCGAGGGATTTAGAGCAACGGGGTGATGATGTCCACGGTTTCTTTGGATGGAACGACAGGGACGAACTCGAACTCACACAGATCCTGCCACTGGGTCACCCACTGCTGGAGCAATCGGGCATCCTGGCATTCCATCAACTGGAAGCAGCGGTCCCAGTTCGCCTCGATCCAGCTCCCGACGTAGGTCAGGCCCTCCGGCGCCATGCGGCCCTTCTCCCGGAATCGTCGGTATACCGCCTTGGCATCGCGGTCCTTGAATCGCTCGATCACCATAAATAACATCGCTCCACCTCCGGATGCATCGGGCCGTATACGATCAGAGGACCGAGGGCAGAGATCAGAGGTCAGACGGCAGCGGTCAGCTCGGGGGTCGGCGATTAGTGGCGCGCGCGTTCCGGCTTCGGCCACCCGCCCCCCTGCGCTCTCGGCTCTCGTCCCGTGGCTCGTGGCTCTGCGTTCCCCACCCTACCCTTCCTCGAAGACGCCCATGCGTCGAAACTTCTGATACCGCTGCTCCAGCAGCACATCGACCGGTACCTGGCGCAACGCCCGGAACGCCTTGATCACCGCCTCCTTGAGCGTGGCGACCATCTCCGGATGGTTCCGATGCGCGCCGCCCACCGGCTCCGGAACGATCTCGTCGATCAGGTCGAGTCGCTGGAGGTCATGGGCGGTAATCCGCATGGCGGCAGCCGCCTCCGGGGCCTTGCCGGGGTCCCGCCAGAGGATGGACGCGCAGCCCTCGGGGGAGATGACGGAGTAGATGGCGTATTCGAGCATCAGGATGCGATCCCCCACGGCCAAACCAAGCGCGCCCCCCGATCCGCCCTCCCCCACGATCGCCACCACGACCGGGACCGGGAGGTGCGCCATCTCCCGCAGGTTCCGCGCGATCGCCTCGCCTTGACCTCGCTCTTCGGCCCCGATCCCCGGATACGCCCCGGGGGTATCCACCAGGGTGAGAATCGGCCGTCGGAACTTCTCTGCCAGGTGCATCAGGCGCAAGGCCTTCCGGTATCCTTCGGGGTGGGCCATGGCGAAGTTCCGCATCAGCTTCTCTTTGGTATCTCGCCCCTTCTGCTGACCGATCACGACCAAGGGTGTGCCATCCAGGCGCGCCAGCCCACCCACGATGGCCCGGTCGTCGGCGTAGCCGCGATCGCCGTGCAGTTCAACGAAGTCGGTGAGCATGAGTCGAATATAGTCCAGGCTGTACGGCCGGCTCGGATGGCGCGCGATCTGCGCCCGCTGCCAGGCGGTCAGGCTGGCAAACACCTCGTCCTGGAGACGCGCCACTTTCCGCTCCAAGCGCACGATCTCCGCAGTGAAGTCCGCCCGCTCGTCCTGTGCCAGCTGCTTCAGTTCCTGGATCTTCGTCTGGAGTTCGAGAATTGGCCGCTCGAATTCCAAGGTGTAACCCGGCATGCCCCTCACCCCCTCGGAAACCCCACACTGAACACCAAATGACCAACGATCCCTTCGGATGCCAACCCGTGTCGTTGCGGATGGACCGACTCGTCGGACTATCGCAGCGTCAGGCACCCCACGCCGAATTCCGCCTCCAACGCCTGTCGGAGCTTCTCGTCGGGCGTCACACTGAGGGAGGTCGCCGGTGCGATCGTCACGCGTTTCCCGTCGGGCAGGTCGAGGTGCAGCCGCAGCGCAGCGTTCCCCGGATGGGCCCGCAGGATGCCCTCCAGTCGACGCAGTGCCTCGGGCGTGGCGGCGGCCCCGCCGAGCGTCACTTCGACGAGCGGCGTGCCCCCATTGCCCGACAATGCCAGCGGCCGCACCTCGCTCACAAGCAGCTTGACCGCGCCATCCTCGGCGAGGTCAAGCTGCCCCTTGACGAGAACCGCCGAGTCCTTGGCCAGATGCAGCATGCTGGACCGATACACGTCGGGAAAGACCACCGTCTCCACCGAGCCCGTCAGGTCTTCCAGCGTCACAAACGCCATCCGATCCCCGCTCTTGGTGCTGATCTCTTTCACCGCGGTCACAATGGCCCCCACACGCACCGTGGCCTTGTCCTGGAGGGTGGGCAACTCCTCCGCCGGGGTCGTGGCGTACTTGGCCAACAGCCCGCGGTGCTCCGCCAGGGGATGCCCGGTGATATAGAACCCCAGCGTCTCTTTCTCCGTCGCCAGGAGCTGCAACCGGTCCCACTCCGGCAGGTCGGGCATGGCCGGCGACGCGCGGTGCCCGGTGCCCGTCGGCGACAGGACATCCAGGAGGGACCCCTGACCGCGGGCGCGGTCCCGCTGCGTGGAGGCGGCCGCCTCCACGGCTTTGTCCAGCACGGCCATGAGCTGAGCGCGCCGCGCTCCCAGCGAGTCGAACGCGCCGCACTTGATGAGGGCCTCGACCACGCGCTTGTTGACCAGCCGCAGGTCCACGCGCTCACAGAAATCGAAGAGGTCGCGGAAACGCCCCTCCCCCGTCCGCGCCGCCAGAATGGAGTGGATGGCCGTCTCCCCCACGTTCTTGACCGCCACCAGTCCGAACCGGATCTTGTCCCCCACCACCGTGAAGTCGCTGCTCGACTCGTTCACGTCCGGGGGCAGCACCTGGATCCCCATGGTCCGGCATTCCTCGATGTACTTGACGATCTTGTCGGTGTCGGAAGTCTCCGAGGTGAGCAGGGCGGCCATGAACTCGACCGGGTAGTTGGCCTTCAGGTACGCCGTCTGATACGCGATGATGGCGTACGCCGCCGCGTGGGACTTGTTGAAGCCGTACCCCGCGAATTGCTCCATCAGGCTGAAGATCTTGTCCGCCTTCTTCTCCGGCACGCCGCGCACCAGGGCCCCGTCCACGAATTTCTTCCGTTGCTCGGCCATCAACTCCGGGCTCTTCTTGCCCATCGCTCGCCGGAGGATATCCGCCTCGCCCATGGAGAAGCCCGCGAGATCCGAGGCAATCCGCATGACCTGCTCTTGGTAGACCATGATCCCGTAGGTCTCTTTGAGGATGGCCTCCATCAGCGGGTGCTCGTACTCCACTTTGGTCCGACCGTGCTTTCGCTCGATGAACTTGGGGATCTGCTCCATCGGTCCCGGCCGGTACATGGCCACCAGGGCCACCACGTCCTCGATCCGGCCTGGGCGAAGCTGCCGGAGCAGATCGCGCATGCCCGAGGACTCCAGCTGGAAGACACCGAACGTCTTGGCCTCCCCCAGGAGCTGAAAGGCCGCCGGATCGTCGTGGGGAATGCGCTCGACATCCACCGTGACGCCGCGGCTCTGCGCGATCAGCTTGACGCTGTTGGCGATCACGCTCAGCGTCCGGAGGCCCAGGAAATCCATCTTGAGCAGGCCGATCTTCTCGATGGCCGTCATGGCGTACTGGGTCGTGATTTCGCCCTTGGCCCCCTTGTACAGCGGGACGTGCTCGGTGAGGGGCTCACTGGAAATCACCACCCCGGCCGCGTGGGTCGAGGCGTGGCGGGTCAGCCCCTCCAGCACCTTCGCCGTCTCGATCAACTCCGCCACCCCCGGCTGCTGCTCGATCGCCTGCTTCAGCGGCGCCGAATCCTTGACGGCCTCGTCCAGGGAGATGTTCAGGGTGTTGGGGACCATCTTGGCGATCTTGTCCCCCTCCGCGTACGTCATCCCCATCGCCCGGGCGACATCCCGGATGACCGCTTTGGCGCCCAGGGTCCCGAAGGTGATGATCTGGGAGACGTTCTCGGCCCCGTATTTTTTTCGGACGTACTCGATGACCTCGTCTCGCCGCTCGTCGCAGAAGTCGATGTCCATGTCCGGCATGCTGATCCGCTCGGGGTTCAGGAACCGCTCGAACAGCAGGCCGAAACGCAACGGGTCGATGTTGGTGATCGCCAAGCTGTACGCCACCAGAGACCCGGCCGCCGAGCCGCGCCCGGGTCCCACCGGGATCCCGCGCGACCGGGCGTAGCTGATGAAGTCCCAGACCACCAGGAAATAGCCCGCGAACCCCATCTTCTTGATGACGTCGAGCTCCCGGTTCAGCCGGTCGAGCGCCTCCGCGCCTGGCTCGTCGTACCGCTTGCGGAGGCCCTCCTCGGCCAGCTTCCGCAGGTAGGAATCCAGCGTGTACCCGTCGGGCACCGCGTACTTGGGCAGCCGGATCTTGCCGAAGGTCAGCTCTAAATTGCAGCGCTCCGCGATGGCGATGGTGTTGCGCAGGGCTTCCGGTACTTCGCCGAAGAGCGTCTGCATCTCCAGCGGCGACTTGAGGTAAAACTGCTGGGAGCTGAAGCGCCAGCGGTCCGCGTCCCGCAGCGTCTTGCCGGTCTGGACGCAGAGCAGGACCTCGTGGGCCTTGTGGTCACTCGCGTTCAGGTAGTGGACGTCGTTGCTGGCGACCACCGGGATGCCCAGCCGCTTGGCGAGCGGCAGGACCCCGCGCGTCATCGTACGCTGGTCCTCCAAGCCGTGATCCTGGATCTCCAGGTAGTAGTTCTCCCTGCCCACCGCGTCCAGGTAGAACTTGGCGATCTGCGCGGCCTTGGCTTCGTCCGTGTCGAGCAGGGCGTGACCCAGTTCGCTGTTCAGGCACCCCGACAGCACCACTAGGCCCTGGGCGTGCTGTGCGAACAGTTCCCGATCGATGCGGGGCTTGTAGTAGAACCCCTCCAAATACCCCGCCGTCACCAGCTTGATCAGGTTCTTGTATCCGACAAGGTCCCGGCACAAGAGCGTGATATGGTTCGCCCCCTCGTACTGGCCGTCCTGCGGCGTGCGCTCGAAGCGGCTGCCCGGGGCCATGTAGAGCTCGCACCCGATGATGGGCTTGATCCCTTCTTTGGAGGCCTGCGCGTAAAAGTCCACCGCTCCGAACAGGTTGCCGTGATCCGTCATCGCCAGGGCCGGCATCTTGTATTCCTTGGCTTTGGCGATCAACCGATCCAGCTGGCACGCCCCGTCCAGGAGCGAGTACTGCGTGTGCAGGTGGAGATGAACAAAATCGGCGTGTGGCATGGCTACCCTTCAGCGAGTGCTCAATGAATAACGGACAACGGAAAACCGGTCAATGGAAGCGATCGGCCGGTTGTCGGTTGTCGGTTTTACATTCTTCATTCCTCATCGGTCATTCGCGATGACATCGGCGAACTAGGCGCCCGTCAGGCGGATGATATCCGCCGAGCGGATCTTCACCAAGAGTTCGGCCCTCCCGCCGCCGGCGTATCCCCACGGTTGGTCGGCGACCTGTCTATCCACCAGGATGGACTTGAAGATCTGCTCGGGCGCGACCCGCATGGCGGCCGCGGCGGCATCCACGGTGAGCATGTGCGCCCCAGGCGCCACGATCTCCGCCGGGAGATCCTCGTCGAAGAGAAAGTCGGCTAGGTCCAGCCGTTCGTCGGTCATGGCGGGCACGGCGTCGCACACGACAGCGGGAGCGCTCCCCTCACTCCCACTCGATGGTGCTGGGCGGCTTGCTGCTGACGTCGTACACGACCCGGTTCACACCCTTGACTTCGTTGGCAATGCGGCTGCTGATGGTGCCCAGTACCTCGTAAGGTAGTCGGACCCAGTCGGCCGTCATGCCGTCGTGGCTCTGGACGGCGCGAATGGCGACCACGTGCTCGTAGGTCCGCTCGTCGCCCATCACGCCCACCGTGCGAACAGGGAGCAGCACGGCGAACGCCTGCCAGATGTCGCGGTACAGGCCGGCCCTGCGGATCTCCTCTTCGACGATGACGTCGGCGCGCCGCAAGAGGTCCAGTCGGTCCCGGGTGATCTCCCCCACGCAACGGACGGCCAGTCCCGGCCCCGGAAACGGTTGACGCCAGAGGAGCACCTCCGGCAGACCGAGTTCCTTTCCGACTTCCCGGACCTCATCCTTGAACAGCTCGCGGAGCGGCTCGACCAGCGCGAACCCCATCTTCTCCGGTAGGCCGCCAACATTGTGATGCGTCTTGATGGTGACCGACGGCCCCTTGACGGATACGCTCTCGATCACATCCGGATAGAGCGTCCCCTGCAGCAGGAACTCCGTCCTGCCCAGGCGCTTGGCCTCCGCCTCGAAGACCGCGATAAACTCGGCGCCGATGATCTTTCGCTTCCGTTCGGGGTCGGTCACGCCGGAGAGCCGCTCCAGAAACCGCGCCCCGGCGTCCACCGCGATGAGGCGCAGGCCCAGGTGCTTTCCGAACATCTCCACCACCTGGGCAGCCTCGTTCATCCGCAGCAGGCCGTTGTCCACGAACACGCAGGTCAACCGATCGCCCACCGCCTGGTGCGCCAGCACCGCGGCCACCGACGAATCCACACCGCCCGACAAACCGCACAAGAGGCGGCCGGGGCCGACCTGTTCACGAATACGCGCCACGCTCGCTTCCACGAAGGAGCGCATGGTCCAGGTCGGCCGGCACTTGGCAACTCGGAAGAGGAAGTTCCCCAGAATCGCCTTCCCCTGGGGCGTGTGCACGACCTCCGGGTGGAACTGGACGCCGTAGAACGGGCGCTCCCGGTGCCGGAAGGCGGCGTAGGGGGAATTGTCCGTATGGGCCAGCACCCGAAACGTGCCGGGGAGATCGGTCACTTGGTCCCCGTGACTCATCCAGACCGGCAGCCGGCTCGGCAGATCGGCGAACAGGTCCTCGCCGTGATCGACGAGCAGGTCCGCCGGCCCGTACTCCCGCCGCGCCGCCCGCGCCACCTGCCCACCCGCCAAAACCGTCAGGGCGCACAGCCCGTAACAGATCCCGAGGACCGGAACGCCGAGATCCAGGATGCCGGGGTCGGGTCGGGGTGCGTCCGCCTGGTAAATGCTGGCAGGGCTTCCGGACAGGATCAGCGCCGTCGGCCCGAACGCGCGGATCTCGGCCGCCGACATCGAGTACGGATGGATCTCGGAATACACCTTGAGTTCGCGTACCCGCCGCGCGATGAGCTGCGTGTACTGCGAGCCGAAGTCGAGGATGAGGACTTTGTCCATGAAACGAGCCTAACTCTCCAGCCGGTAATTCGGCGCTTCCTTGGTAATGATCACGTCGTGCACGTGGCTCTCGCGCAGACCCGCCTGAGTCAACCGGATGAACCGCGCCTTGGTGCGCAGCTCTTCGATCGACTTGCACCCGCAGTAGCCCATGCCCGCCCGAAGGCCGCCGACCAGTTGATACACCAGCGCGGCCAGGGAGCCCTTGTAGGGCACGCGCCCCTCGATACCTTCCGGGACCATCTTCTCGATGTCCGCCTCGGGGTCTTGGAAATATCGCTCGCGCCCCGCGCGCGACTGCATGGCGCTGAGCGATCCCATGCCGCGATAGACCTTGTAGGTTCGCCCCTGGTAGAGGACGGTCTCGCCGGGGCTCTCCTCGGTCCCGGCAAAGAGTCCGCCCAGCATCACGGAGTGCGCCCCCGCCGCGATAGCCTTGGTGATGTCGCCCGAATGCTTGATCCCGCCGTCGGAGATGAGGGGCACATCGTACCGGTTGGCCGCCGTCGCACAGGCGCGGATGGCCGTGATCTGCGGTACCCCCACCCCCGCCACCACCCGCGTGGTGCAAATCGAGCCCGGCCCGATCCCGACCTTGATCGCGTCCGCCCCCGCCTTGATCAGATCCTCGGCGGCGTCGGCAGTCACGATGTTTCCCGCCACCACCTCGGTCCCGGAGTACCGGCGCTTGATGCTCCGGACCATCTCCAGGACGCTCTCGGAATGGCCGTGCGCCGTGTCCACCACCAGCACGTCGGCTCCGGCCTTGATCAGCATGGGCACCCGCTCCAGCGCCTCGGGCCCCACCCCCACCGCCGCGCCGACCCGCAGCCGGCCCAGGACGTCCTTGCAGGCGTTCGGGAACTTGATCCGCTTTTCGATGTCCTTGATCGTGATCAGGCCTTTCAGGTAGAAATCCTGATCCACCACCGGCAGCTTCTCGATCCGGTGCCGGTGCAGGATCTCCTTGGCCTCCTCCAGGCTGGTTCCCACCGGGGCCGTGATCAGCTTCTCCTTGGTCATCACGTCCCCGACCTTCAGGTCCAGCTTGGTTTCGAAGCGCAGGTCCCGGTTGGTCAGGATGCCGACCAGTTTCCCGTTCTTGGTCACCGGCACGCCGGAGATCCGGTATTTCTCCATCACCTCCAGCACCTCGTACAGACGCTGGTCCGGCGCCATGGTGATGGGATCCACCACCATGCCGTACTCCGACTTCTTGACCTTGTCGATCTCCGCCACCTGCCGGTCCGGTTCCATGGCGCGATGGATCACGCCGATCCCACCCTCGCGGGCCAAGGCGATGGCCAGCCGCGCCTCGGTGACCGTATCCATGGCCGAACTCACGACCGGGATGTTGATCCGGACGTTTCGCGTGAACCGCGTGGAGACGTCCACGTCCCTGGGAATGACATTCGACCGCTGCGGATACAGCGACACATCGTCGAACGTCAGCGCCTCTTCGATCGGTCGGGCCTCATACTCCATGCGCGTCCCCCTTGCGGCTCTGACCTGCCGGAAATGGGTTCCTAGATCTGCATCGCCGACTTCACCTCGGCCAGGGTCTGGCGTGCCACCTGCTGCGCGCGGGCGGTCCCATCCTCTAAGATTGCCCGGACCGCATCCGGGTTCTCGGCCAGCGTGGCGCGCCGCGCCGAGACCGGGCCCAGGACCGGGAGTGCGTGCTTCAGCAGGACTTGCTTACAGTCCAGGCACCCGATACCGGCGCTGGTACAGCCCGGGACGATCACCGCCTCTCGTTCGCCCTGCGGGGTGAACACCTTGTGGAGATCGTAGACGGGACACACCTCCGGATTACCGGGGTCGCGCCGACGCTGGCGTGCCGGGTCCGTGATCATGGGCTTGATCTTGGCCGTCACCGCCTCGGGGGAATCGGACAGGAAGATGGCGTTGTCGTAGCTCTTGCTCATCTTGCGGCCGTCCGTTCCGGGGATCTTGGGAAACTCCGTCAGCAACGCCTCGGGCTCCACCAGGACGGTCTGGTAAAGGAAATTGAACCGCCGCGCCACCTCCCGCGTCAACTCCACGTGCGGCACCTGGTCCACGCCTACCGGCACGTAGTGCGCCTTGTAGATCAGGATGTCGGCTGCCTGCAAGAGGGGATAACCGAGAAACCCGTACGTGCTGAGGTCTTTGTCGGTGATCTGCTCCCGTTGCTCCTTGTAGGTGGGCACCCGCTCCAGCCAAGCCAACGGCGTGAACATCGAAAAGAGCAGGTGCAGCTCCGCGTGTTCCGGCAGCCGGGACTGCACGAAAAAAGTGGATTTCTGAGGGTCCAGACCGGCCGCAAGCCAGTCCAGGACCACCTCGGTGGTGAACTCCCTGACCTTCGAGGGGTCGGCGTAGTCGGTCGTCAGGGCGTGCCAGTCGGCGATGAAAAAGAAGCAGTCGTAGGTCTCCTGGAGCTTCCGCCAGTTGTCGAGCGCCCCAAAGAGGTGCCCCATGTGCAGTCGCCCCGTCGGGCGCATCCCGCTCAAAACGCGTTTCCGTGTCATGCGGTCTCCGTGTGAAGAGAAGCGATCAGCCGTCAGCGGTCAGCCGCCAGTCCATAAAGAACCGCGCCCGGGAAACGCATCGGACATGGGCCGTTACTCCGACGTCGCGTTACCCCCAGATCTGGAACAGCGCCAGTGTCACAGTCCGGACCGCCGCGCCGAAAATGGGATCCATGATCCCGGTGAAGAACAACAGAAAGATGATCACAAACCCGTACGGTTCCAGCTGGCTGTACGTGATGGCCTGGCGCAGAGGCAACAGACCCGACACGACGCGGCTGCCATCCAGGGGTGGAATCGGCAGCAAGTTGAAGATGGCCAGGAGTACGTTGACCCAAACCGCCGTCCGGATCATTGCGCGAAGCGGCACCACGAGCCACGCGGCCTCGATCCCCCACGCCCCCCAGGGGATCATCCGATAGCAGAACGCCATGGCCGCGGCCAGCAGCAGATTACTGAGCGGTCCGGCCGCCGAGACCAGAATGGTGTCCCGCCGGGGTTGCCGGAAATACCGCGCATCAACCGGTACCGGCTTCGCCCATCCGAACCCGATGAGGACGATGGCGATCGTCCCGATGACGTCCAGGTGGGCCAGAGGGTTGAGGGTCAGGCGGCCCTGCGACCGGGCGGTCGGATCCCCCAGGCGGTAGGCCACCCACGCATGAGCGAATTCGTGAATTGTCAGCGCCAGGAGGAAAACGGGGATGCGAATCGCCAGGTCCTGGATCGTGCCGGAGAGGTCGAACATAGGCTCCCTTCTTGCCATTCGGATGAATGGAGAACCGTACCCGATCCCCCCAGTTTTGTCAATTGGAGACTCGGCTCCGGCTCAGAAGATACGAGAAGTTAAGGGCTTTTCGGGTGGCCGGAGTTCACGCCGACCACGACGGCCTGCCACGCCGGCGCCGGAGCGTGTACACTCCCACCAGACCGTACCCGACGAGGAGGAGAAACAGCCCAGCCTTATGGGGAGTCTGGGCTGCTGGCTCATCGGGCTCCTCGGATTCAGTCGCCAGGTCGGGCGGATCGGGTGCGCGGCGCTTTCGCCGGACCGGTCATCTCCGCGGGAAACGCCCGGGCGAACCGGCGACGCACGAACCGCAATTCATCGTCACGGCTCTGCACGTGCCCGTCCAGCCGTGCATACAGCAGCGAGTTCAGGATGTCCCGATACACCGGCCCCGGCTGGATACCCAGCGCCCGCAGATCGTCGCCCCGGAGCAAGGGCCGCACGCGGCCGCTGGCTCCCAGGAAATCACCGATGGCCTTGCGGAGTTCCGGGCGGCCGACCACCGCCATGAGAGCCAGGACCACCTCCACCGAAACCTCTGCCAACCATCGATACATGCGACTCGGCGCGACCTCGCGCGTGCGCTGGAGACTCCGCGCCAGCGACCGCAGCCGGGCCAAGTCCCGCGCCACCACATTCGCAATCTTCGCAGGCGGGCCCAACCGCCGCAGGATCGCCCGGGCCTCGGTGCCGGGCCGCTCCTCCAGCAACACCAGGAAATACACCAGCCAGGGTGCGGGCTGGACCTGAAGATACAGCAGGGTGTACCAGGTGAGGACCTCTCCGACGCGCTGGCAGCGCTGCTCCGCCGCCCGCCCCAGCACGAGCCGTGGGTGGATGGCCGCCAGCGCGCCCAACGCCTCCACCCGCCGCAGGATCGCCCAGGGTCGGGGCTCGCGCAGGATCGATTGCAGTTCGGTGAAGACCCGTGGGCCGGCCACCTTGTCGAGAAGCCCCATCTGCACCGCGTTGACGCTGAGCTGCTCCGCATGCCGGCTCAGATGCAGCCCGAAGCGCATCTCGAAGCGGGCTGCACGGAGGATGCGCGTCGGATCCTCGACAAAGCTCAGGTTGTGAATGATCCGCAGCGTCTTGTCCCGCAGGTCCTGCTGGCCGCCGAAGAAATCCAACAGCTCCCCGTACCGGGCGCCGTTCAGGCACACCGCCAGCGCATTGACGGTGAAGTCCCGACGGTACAGGTCCATTTTGATGGAGCTGTGTTCGACCGTGGGCAGAGCCGCCGGATACTCGTAATATTCCGTGCGAGCCGTGGCCACGTCCACTCGGAATCCGTCGGGAAGGATGAGCACCGCCGTGCCGAACTTTGGGTGGCTCGTCACCTTGGCGTTCAGCCGCAGCCCGAGTCGCTCCCCGAACGCGATCCCGTCGCCCTCGACCACCAGGTCCACATCCAGGTTCTCATGCCGCAGCAAGAGATCCCGAACGAACCCGCCGACGGTGTAGATCCGGGTGCCGATCTCGTCCGCCACCGCGCCGGCCGACCGCAAGAGCGCCTGCACGCGTCCCGGCAGGTGGTTGGCGAGGAGGTTGGCGACGGTACGGACGGTCGGCCCGGCGGGCTCCCGGTCCTCCGAGGTCGAGAACGTCGGACGGGTGAGCAGATCCTCGTACGCATGGCGGAGCACGTCCGCCCGCGTCACCGCCCCGTGCAGCCGCTGCCCCTGCATCACCGGCACGAAGCCCAGGCTCCGTTCCACCATCAGCCGCTGCACCTCGGAGAGAGGCGCCTCGGGGGTCACCCGGGCAAACTCCCCGGTCATATACTCGTGGACCGCCGCGTCGCCGAGACCGTGAAAGATCGCCTTGTCCACCACCTCGCGGGTGATCAACCCGATCATGTCGCCCCGCCGGATCACCGGCAGGTGCGCCAAGTTGAACCGGTTCATGATCTCCGCGGCGCCCCGGATCGTGAACCGCTCCGGGATGGCCTTCACGGGGGCCGTCATGATGTCCCGCGCCCGCGTGAGCGGTCGAATGGACTCGCGCAGCAGGCCCAGCAAGCGTTCCTTGGCCTGAAAGAGCGTCAGGTCCTTGATGGTGGCCGAAGCCGCCGTGGCGTGGCCGCCGCCTCCGAAGGGCTCCACGATCCGGCTGACGTCCACCACCTCCAGCCGGCTGCGTGCCACCAGGTGCACCCGATTGTCCATCCGCACCAGGGTGAACAGGACGTTGATGTTCTCCATGTCGCGAAGCTTGTGGGTCAACATCGCCAGATCGCCCACGTACCGATCCGACGAGGCGGTGCCGATGACGACACGGACGCCGTTGACGGTGTGGGTCTCCGCCGAGCGGATCAGTTCGTTCAGCAGCCCCACCTGCACCGCCGTGAGCTCTCGCCGAATGAAGTCCGCCACCAGCGACAGGTTGGCCCCATGCGACAGACAATACGCCGCCGCGTGAAAGTCGGCCTCGGTCGTGTTGGTGAAGGTGAGGAATCCCGTCTCCTCGTAAATCCCCAGGGCGAAGAGCGTGGCCTCCTGCGGCGTGATGGCCGCCTCCTGATCCCGCAAGAGGCCGAGCAGGATCGTCGTGGTGGCCCCCACCTCACGCAAGACTTCCAGGCTCCCGGCGATATCCTTGGGGTGGGCCGGATGGTGGTCGTAGATGTGCACGTCCAGCCCCGGCCGCCCCAGGATCTCCCGGAGCGGGCCGACCCGAGTCCCCCGCTTGACGTCCACCAGAATCAAGCGCGCGATCGACGCAATGGGAAACCCCTTCAACCGCTCCGTCGCCAGCGGGAATCGCGTGTCCTGGAGGAATTCCCGGACGTTTTGCTCCTGAGAGCCCGGGAACAGCAGGCGTGCCTTGGGGTACAGCTTCGCCGCCGCCACCATCGAGGCCAGGGCGTCGAAGTCGGCATGGATATGCGTGCTGATGACGTCCATAACACGTCCGGCTGCGCGTCAGGGCAGCGGCGGCGGCACGCCGTCGCGCTCTCCGTCCCCCAGCCACGCCTTGGCCAGGGTGTAGGCGACGGCGAGCACCGGCGGCCCGACGAACAGCCCGATGATTCCAAAACCGATCAGGCCGCCGATC